>Ga0233429_1000026_pt1 | contig 318267 bp, 465 predicted proteins | sample SI_118_April2016_3_FD_179879 | JGI IMG/M metagenome (GOLD analysis project Ga0233429, IMG submission 179879) | Seawater microbial communities from Saanich Inlet, British Columbia, Canada - SI_118_April2016_135_MG | ecosystem: Environmental > Aquatic > Marine > Inlet | place: Canada: British...
CCGTCAGTTCCTTTCGGACCGTGATCTCCCTTTTCATCCGTGTACTCGGCGATGACCTTGATGTGAATTCCCTGAATCTTGCTGTTAAGCTCGACTGGGCGGAACTGACGGTCACCACGCTCGTTGGTATGGAATCGCTCGGTTGGCAATGGGAATACAACGTCTGGTCCACGCTTGTAGCGCTTGTTACCACTCTCGTCGATCAAGATGCAGTACTGCAATCGCTCGAGGGTCAGTGCGTCACGGACGTACTCACCATGAGAATGCTTCAGTACCTCGATTCCTGTTGGCGGAATGTAGAAGCTCACGTCGGTACCACGAATGGTTAGCAAACGCCCAACCGACAAGTCAGAAGGGGCATTTCCTGCAGAGATAAGCCCATCATCGGTGGCCTCATCGTCACCGGTTTTCTGAACGGGTGTTTTAGCTGCCTGCTGGATTACTGCTGATTTCCAGTTTGCCTTTGCTGCTTTTTCATCGTAAACACGAGCTAGCAAATACTGGTTCGAACGAAGCTGGTGACCTTGGATCACCTCTCCATACTGGCGCGGCCACAGGGCAAACGAGCCTGGACCTGGTGTGTGAACTCGCTCTCCGATGTGAAGACCACGAGCAACCCCTGTCGTTCCCGACTCAGGCTGCGTACCATTCTCGGCAGGATTACGCATGACGTAATAGCTTCCTGCTGGAACCACAACATTGACCTGCGCCGCTTGCTGTAGTTGCACTGTTCGAAATCGACCCGAGTCGACGTCGAAAACTACTGGTTCATCCTGGGCCTGCGCATTGACTACGGCCGGACCGCATCGAACCTTGGTGACACCACTTGTGGTATCCCGCGTGTATGCAAACTCCCCTTCTGGAAGGACCAATTCGTTTGACGTGTGACGTCGTGCTTCAAATTCTTGTACCATGTATATTCACTCCTGATATTGCACTCCTCAGTGCGCCTTTGATGTAGATATAATACCCATGTGGGATGTGGTGTTCACTTTTTGTGTCACCTTTGTGAGCTTATTTTGAAGTATTTTTGGGGGAGTTTTGGAGCCTGTAGCAAGACTCGAACTTGCGTTACTAACCTACCAAGTTAGGGTTCTGCCGCTAAACTATACAGGCAATGGAGTCCCGGGTGGGATTCGAACCCACACCCTCCTGATTCGAAGTCAGGCGCCCTTCCAGTTGAGCTTCCGAGACGTTTTGGAGCAGTATTTCGAATTCGAATCGAAACTATCACACAGGCAATGTAATGTGCTACCGTTACACCAATACTGCATTGTTCTTTTTGCGGCGTTGCTTATGCCTGTCTTTCATTACGCAACTTTGACCACAGTATGTATATTTTACCGGAGCGCCGCATACTTTACACTTATTAAGTATCATATTATGTGGATTTCCATCGTATAATGATATAAAATCATTTCCATGTTTCTTTTTGACATATGCCAAATATGATTCCATATCTTTTTGATACAAAACGCGTAATGCATGCGGGAAATCTCGTTTTTTAGCTTCAAATTGTTTGTTGGAAAAACCTTTGATTTCAACATATGAACCGTCCGGCAGCAAAAAATCCGGATAATACTTTCTTTGCTTGTTAAGGTATGAATATTCAAACCCAACCATGTTTCTTTCAAATTGAATCTTGTGATCCAAATTATAGATTATCCATGCCAGCTCCCAGCTTGAGTCACACCAATAGCCTTTATACCATCCTGTCTTACTAGACTTTCCTTTACGACCATGGCCGGTTCTTGGGCCACCTCGCCTTTTCTTCTTCTTTCCTTTGAGCGACTTAGCGAGGTTTCTTCGCCACGTACCAGAATTGACCATACATTTTCTGTCACAATATGATCTTTTCCTAGACGGTACATGCGTGATTGGTTTGTTGCAAGCCTTGCATGGCGACGTTTTCATTTTCGAGCGTGTCTTGCCCTTTAGCGTCAACGATATTTTTTTGCGCGTTGACGCAGAACGTTTTGAGCGAACCTTATTCGTAAATGTGGCAACACAAGATCTTGAACAAAATTTGTTGTTCCCAGCAAATTGCTTTTCGCAGCAAGGACATGCCTTTTTTTGGGCTTTGTTAGCGCAGGATTTTTCATGTCGACGGAACGTCATGACAGGAACGTCTTCACCGCAAACACTACAAGACTTTTTTCTATGTGCTGATGTTATATGAGAACCTAATGATCGACCTGATTTGAACTTCTTTTTACATATTTTGCATGTGCTCATGCGAATAAGTATCTATGAACTCAAAACTTGCGCGTTTGTTTCCTAAATTAGGTCAGTTTCCACATTAGGAAACATATACAATTTAGGAAACTTGTGAATCAGCGATCCCCGGGGAAGGCTGATGTGCCTGGATCATATTGAGAAAATGCATATTCAACATCATCCATGGAAAAGCCCATTGTTTCCAACTCAGCACCAAAGGCGTTGATGTTGAGTTGAAGGCTTAATCCGTTCGAATCGAGTGCAGATCGTAAGGCATACCTCAAATCAGTGACCGAGCCAGATTCGGTCATGTTTTCGCCATCGACCAAGTCATCCTCGTATTGCTCACGAATCATCTTTCTTAGTTTTTGTTCTGAAATTTTCATTGCGCTTTCCTCTACTTGTCTCTTTGAATCACTTAAAATGCAGTACCCGGGTTATCTTTGTCACCGTTGCCGGCATATTCTCCGAAACCAGAGCCTTTCTTTTTCTTCTTCTTACCGCCATACCCAGCAGCTTTGGATTCTTCTTTCCATCTTTGTTGGCGTTTTCTCAGCGCTTCGCGGTTTGCCGGTGTGTCTTGCTTCTTTCTTGCTGCAGCTTTATCAGCTTTTTCTTTATCACTCTTCGCAAGCGCTTCAGCTGCACTGTTTCTTGGGGTGTTTTCTTTCCAAAAGTTTACAAGAGCTGCGGTTTGCTCTTTGCTGGCCTTCTTCTTTACAGGCTGACGACTGGAAGACACCTTTTTATGATTGCTAGGCACAGGTCCCCAAACATCTGGCTTCGACTCAAGTGCCATAAACACACCGCGATTTGTTTTGATGTAAGCCCAACCAATATCTTGGCTTTTTCGGCTGCCTCGCCACGCTTTTACAAATTCAAGATCTTTGCCCTTAAGGACATTGCGAACCATTTGCCGTAGCTTTTGCTCAGTTATTCTCAGTGTATTTTCCCTCTGTTTAGCTCTTCGATTCACTTCATCCTGAAGATTGTGCCATTCGGCTTGCCAAACTTGGAATTCATGGCTTCCGGTGCGCAGATTGGTAATATCAGGAATTAGCATTCCGTCATAGTCGCGAACGTTGTTGCGTTGACTCCAATGAAAGTTTATTTTGTCTGATCGAGTATTTGCTTCCCATTGTGCAGCTCGAATGTCTTCATCACTCCACACCGATAAATCTTCGCCGTATGACGGTGCCAATGTTTTGTCTACTTTGTTCCACATTTAGTGTCCTCTACTTAGCAAATCGATCATCTCGTTTGCATCATCGAAATGTAATCCTCTGTTTGGCTTGCCTGCTGACTTCATTTTGAAGTTGAAGCTGTATGCTCGGCCGTCTTTACGACCTCCCGCCCCGGCGAACCTAATTTCAACCCCTACTGCACCTGGCGTATAAAGTGGAGCGCCGGTGCTGAGCGGGTCAAATCCCGGGATGAGAGTATACAGTTCACCAGAAACGACGTCCGGTCGGCCATGCCCAACAAAGATGTACGATGTCTCTGCACCGTTCGGGCCTTGCTTGTTCGACATGATTTGTCGCATTTTTGCAGCCGAAATCTTTGCGCCCGTCCTTGGATTTGAGATTTGTTTCGATCCTGGAGGAAGCGGGACGCTCCCAGGAGGAACCGGGAACTCAGCCTGGCGTTTTTCGTTTTGCTCATTGCGGATGACGAGGTAAAAATCGCGGGCCTCCTGTGAGCCTCCACGATCAGGACCCAAATCATTACCGAATGATGTCTTCAAATCCCATGGCAACTTCCTATAAGGCTCAAAAATGCCAACCAATTTTTCAAACTTTTCACGAACCGCCGGTGATGAATTCATGAAATCAATGATCGCCACGATTTCATCTTTGATATAACTATTTGGCTGTGGCCTGCCAATAAACACGTCGCCATTTGGATCTGACGGGTCATAAATTAATGACTGGATTTGATCCTTCCTGACAGCTCCGAGAAATGCTTCATGGTCAAGCTTGACCTCGGCCGCTACGTCGATTCCATGCGCAGTGAAACCTAGGTCTGAGATCGAGCTGTTGTTACCCGCAGCAGGTGTGACTTCAAATCCCGCGCCAGAAAGTACTGCTGACAATGTTTCTTCATATTCGAAGCCGCGTTCTCCTGCACCTTCCCATAGAAGCCGTGAAAAGCACTCTACTAAAAAACTGTCATTGCTCATATCGGCCTACCTCGTTGGCGTAAGAATAAATATCGCCGTCGGCCCGTTTTATGCCAATCTTTTGAAAAGTTCCATGTCATCCTTGCAATACACACGCAGTTTATCGAGCCAGGCGCTGGCTTTTACCTTGAATGTTCGGCGTGATGAGACCTTTTTTCCCTGCGATTTGCACACAACGCCCTCGAATGTCATGCCTGGAAGGGTTGAATTCCGGATGGATTCCAACAATTCCTGTGTAATTTCACCATGATAGAGAACGCGAGCGTAATCCGTGCCTTCTGACAGTCCTGCGTCTATACACAGACGTACGAAATCCTCTGGCCCCATAAACCCCTTCGGATGAAGATTGAAGTCAATGAGGGCCAACCTGTGCTCCTCGTACTCGTGGTGTCCTGAGAATGATTTGTCCCCGTTGAACTCGAAAAAGCACAGCATTCGCTTATACTTTCGCTTCCGAAACTCTGCGTCAAGCTTTGGGCCAACGGTGCTATTCAAAATGCCTGAAATGTCGTCGTGCTTCAGCCACGGGTTCGAGTCGTCGAGGAGCGCGTTGCGCCTGCCATACTTGTAGAACCCGCGCTTGTGATTCCACTCAACCCGGATGTTGCTTCCGTCCAGTTTGTCAAAGACATACCAGTCATTTCCTTCTGGGATTCCGGCGCCCTTGGTCAATCCATTCATAAACTTCGTCGATGGATATGTTTTCATTCTTCACCTCGTTTCTCGAGATCCCGCCGGGTTTTCTCTCGCACAATTGTATGACGCAGATAGTCGAACGCTTTGAAGGCCGCCTCATCGGTGCCCTCTAAGCGTTCTAGCAAAATTGCATCTCGCCATCGCAAATCTTTCTCAAGACCTGCAGCGTCTCGCAACTTGAGGAACTTCTTCCGATACGCCATGAACCCGTGGTCACTCATTTTCTGCATCGCCTCCTTCGTGAGAAGACGAATTGTGATGCCACCGGTAACCCAAAGGCGACGTTGCCCGTTTCCTTGGTCCTTTCTAATCTGTAGTGTATTTTTCATGTTTTCCTTTATTTTCTATCGGTCGTCTTCACACGCCGGTTTTTCGAAGCCTCGGCCCCACCAGGTTTCTTTCTCACGGAAGACTTTGCCGCCATCGTCGGCTCGGTAAAACAACAATGTCAACCAGGAAGCCGGGCGGTCAGGGGAAAGCCACAGTTGCAACGGGTTCGTCACAATCGATGCAATAACCTGGACCGGATATACCAGCCCGCGACTATAGAGGCCCTCCAAAAAAGACCATGCAACGCATAGAACCGCCAGCGGGATGATGCAGAAGAATGAGATAACGTATCCCACCACCTGAAACGACTGAAACAGTCGAAACCACCAGCCCGAGTGTTTCCACTTCCAGAACCACAACTCATAACGTGTTAGCTTCTTGGTCATGATGCTCTCCTAAAACTGGATACACCAGCCATACGTCATGGCCATGGTGATAATACAACAAGCAATCAATGCACAAGTGTCTTTGTCAAACATGTTACCTCTCCACCGGTGGCCACTGATTGAACTTCAATGGGAAGTTTCGTGCAGTGTAGCATTCGTACTTCTTAGCGAAGTCTTGGATTGCGACGCTCTGCTTGTCACAACGAACATAGTCGCTGTCTTCTTCATCACGCCAGACGATTCCTTCGTCATACATGTCTTCAATGTCGGACGAAAAATCCTTCGGGTCCCACCCGCTAATCACAGCAACCAAAAAAGTGACCTGTCGTTCTGTCAAGTTTTCAATCATGAGCACCTCCGTCCTTAGGATTCTATTCTATCATAAGTGGGGTCATTTTACACGTTTCTTACAAAGAAAAGCGGCCATTTGTTTCTGTCGTCGTAAAATCTCTCATTTCTCTATAAAGATCCACGATATCTTTGTCGGTAAGGCCCCCAAACTCCTCGTGGGCTTCTAGGTATGTCATTTTCAACTCACTTGCTAGCGCCACAACGCTTTTTCGCATGATGAAAGCTACCTTTGGCGGTGCCGGAATCACCTTCTTCTTGACCTCCGGTGGTCGGGATGGCGCTGGTCGAGCTGGGGGTTTGATCCGCTTTGTGTTCGACTCGTTCACCCGAGCGATCGACCCGGGCTTGTATACCGCTTGTATCCGTGATGCCACCGCGATTTTCTGTTCGGCATTTTCTCGTTCCCGGTGACATTGGATGAGTTTATCAATCGCACACGGCGGCCACTTCGACACATGTTTTTGAATTGCTTTCATGTCCTGCAAATGAAACAGCATGAGCGACAACGGCTCAAAGTTTTCCCTAAGCTCCGTTCGCTCCATCATGTCATAAACGACATATGAACAGCGATATTCATTATGTCGATCGCTAAACCATACAACCGATTTCTCGATTATTGTTGGGAAATCTTCAGCCAGGTCGGCGCGGTGCATTGGACCTCTTTACTTGTCGAGTTTACGGCCAATTGTTGTCGAAGGGAACCATCGGGTTTCATAGTTGCTGTTATGCCGAGCGTAAAGCAGGCCTTCGTTTGCCCATTTCTCAACCATCCATGCAGGAACACGCTTGACTACTCGGTGGGCACCCAGCAATCCGGAACTGTACACATGAAGCCGCCCAAAATACTCGTACTTGAATGTATAAAGTAAACCGTTCTCGCGGGCAAGTGTAAACAGCGCTTTCTTTTTGAGGTACCGATAATAGAGAATGTAAATGATTGGCAGAGCTGCGAAACACATCGCGGTGAGCAAAGGTGTCATTCAGCGGCCTCCGTCATTGCAGCCCAAAACCGCCCGAGAGTTTTTGTCCACACGCTACCAGCCGAACACTTATAGACAATAGTCACAGGACGATCATCACCAGATGACCATGTGCTAAGGTTGGCAATATGAATCACAGTGAATTGTTCATCTTTGTTGTAAGACTTCCAGCGACTTCCAATTTTGGGATAATCCCGACTTTTCAAAGGCTCTGGAAGGGTGTAAACTGTTGGTGCCATCGTATACCTCGAATTTAGAGAAGTTCGTGTCTATGATTTTATTATACAGGAAGGACTAGTAATTTACACTGCCAATGACGTCTATTTGTCCTTTATATTTTTCTTTGAATGAATCCTTGAGATGACCAATCTCCTCACGCATCATCTTCCCGAAATGAAGTATCTTCAGATCAGGATGCATATCGATCAGGCCTTGAATTAGTTTCCTGGCGTACCCTTTTCCACGCTGGTCGTTTCGCACATGGACATAGTCGAGATAGATTGATTGTTTATCTCCCCAATATGACCAATCCTGAAATGCAACCATATGATCCGGGCCGCCCTTGATAAACTCATCGATCACCGGCTTTTTGAGTTTTCGCCGTTTGGCGCCTCGGCCTGTATATTTCCGCCATATTGTGTAGTCGGTGTAATATGTCGATTGCGGCGGTGCCAGCTCGGTTGATGTGTCAATCATCGCAACCCGATTTTTGTGGGCGTAACGACCGTATAGGAGTGGTGACTTACCCAAATCGGTAAACTTGGCGTTCTCGGTTAGAATGCCTTCAATGATTATTTCAAGTTGTTCTAGATTCATGAGCGCCTCGACCAGTGTTGTGTATGTTTTCTATGTTCCTCATATTCACTTCGACTCGGGCCGCCCTTACTTTCCGGTGTATCGAATCTTTGTTTTTTGTATTCCATAGATAGCTCAATGTATTGCGGCCTGATGATACCTTTGTATGCGACCGTTCCACCGCTTGAGCCTGCAATACTTTTCTTCACCATGCTGGCAATCATGTTATGAACAGCGATTTCGAAAGCAGCAAGTTCAGGGGTGTCTTCATATACATTTCTGTGCAGGCTGTCCAGCACGCTTCGCGGATGAACGTTCTGAACGAGTTGTCCTGGTTCTAAATCGGTCCCGGGTATTGAAAACTCACGTTTTATGTGCAATCGATATGGTCGATCTAGGCTCTCATAGCCCATTTGGTCCTCATCAGGACGTAACCTTGTATAGTCCGGCACGGTAACCCTTAGCACGACCGCCGTGGAACGATTATTGATTGCTTGTCGTGTGGCGTAGTTCTCAGCTTCGGCATGTGATAAGGCAAGGTACACATTTTCATTGGAATAACCCGGAATCAAGTCACCGTACGATTCGCCCGTAGCACCCGGGCGCAATCCTTGCTTTTGAATCTTCTTCCAGAGTGTACCGCTGGTGCCATGAAACATGACGATTGGGGTTTTACCGGTCAAAGCCCCTGCAACCTCATCAGGACGACCCAGGACGTCCCCAATTGACATGTTTCGGTACTTTTCAGAACCTACAATCTGGAAATCTTCCGTAACATCAGGATCTTTGCCCAAAAGGTACTTCAACATTTTCTGAAGCGGGCCCAGTTTTTCATCGAATGCGACATCACCGCTAGGGATTACATATGCTCTGCCGGTCCTAACTTTTGCAGGGCGCCTGGTAAAGGTTCCCATGTAGTCGAGATTCATATCTATGACACGTTCTGTCTTGTCAACTCTTACGATTTTGGAAGTTGAGGCATATCCAACCTTTGTTTTGAATCGTTTTAGAGTTTTTGGAATGTCTTTGTATGATTTATATTTCGCGCGGAACCCTTTTCTATAGTTGTAGAGCGTGCGCGCGGACTCAACCTTTTCTTTTTCCACTGTAAAATAGCCGGCCTTGACCAGCTTCTTGGCGAGCTTTTTCTGTGCCTTACTCAGTTCGGCAACATATTTGCCACTCAGGTTACCAACCATGGCTTCCAGTGTTTGCGGGTCTTGCCTTTCAGAGTATGGAATGTCATTGCTAGCAGGCCCACCACGACCTTTTGAACTGGCTGCCTCCAACGAGACATTCCCATTCATCCACATTCGTGCGTAATAAACGCGCCCATCCGGGACATCACCAAGCAGTGGCATATCTTTCAGCTCAACCAGAAGGGAGCGTACATATTGGCGTAACAATTCCATGGTTCCTCAATTTACGCCTATAAATATGGAGACGATGACTGGACTCGAACCAGTAATAGAAGATTTGCAGTCAACTGCCTTAACCAATTTAGCTACATCGTCATTCTAAATTCTAGAATATGGAATGATTATTTATCCACTTCACGAACTTTTCAAATTCAGCTTCCACAAAAGCTTTGTTTTCCTTTGCAGGATCATCAACAATGTATGCGGTGTAACCACATTGTTCAATTTCGTGAAGTTTTATTTTATCTCTTGACTGTACTTGCTTTAGATTATGCCCTTCAAATAATTTTCTGCGATGCCAAACTCCATTCCACAAAACAGCCACCTTTTGGTTTGTCAGAATTACGTCTGCATCCCACTTGTTGAAAATAGGTTCGTTACAAAGAACGCCGCGCCATCTTCGTTGGCACATTTCGGCAAACCTGATTTCATTTTTTGAGCGTTTGGTTTCTTTTTGAGATTGAACTGATTTTCGGCCAGCCTCAGACGCACTCTTTTTGTTTCGTGCATAATTCGGATTCTTTGGATTGAATTGCCAACTATACCGGCACTTTGAACCGCATGTTTTTTGATTTCGCAATGACCATGAAACACGATATGAATCAGAGCAAACAGGACAAATCTTGTCAACAAACGAAACGCCTTTCGGGTTTCGTGGATCTCTTTTTTTGCCTTTTAATTTTATGCTAATTTTTTCGTTTATATTTTTTCTGTTTTTACTTGTTGAAAAAGAATGTGCGCAGTTTGAACTACAAAACCTACCTGATCCGTATTTTCCATTATGACGATGACAGCATTTTTCACATATATTCATATTTACCTCAAATATAAATATCGCGCTCCATTCGAACTGAACCGTTTTCCGCTACTATTTGGTACGGGTGGAGGGACTTGCACCCACTGTCTTCCAGATATAAGCTGGGAGCATTTACTGCTTATGCTACACCCGCGCTATATCAACCTATTAGCCTTGACTTGCCGTGTCAGTTCCTGTTGCATCATCCGCGAGTGCAACGACATCATTTGGCACCACGATGTCATCAACGACCGTAACATCCCCTGGAAGTGAAACGCTATCTGTTGATTGCGAACTCACGTCACTCACCACCTCAATCGAGCCGGCGTCTGGCGTTGGGGTTGCCACGCCTGACGAACACGCCAAAAACAAAGAAACCAGCGCCATCGAAAACATTTTGTAGTACTTATTCATATTCATCCTTTTTGTTAGGAGGAGACACAACTTGTTCCCCTCGCTATGATAGTGTATCTATTTTTGTTTGATTGTTCAGTGAATTAGAGAGAAATTGCGGCACCCTCGATTGGAGTCGAACCAACATGTATCCAGTTACTCTTTCAACAGCTTAGGAGGCCGAGGAGATACGAAGGCAATTTTTGGCGGAAGATAACGGATTCGAACCGTATACCTTTCACAAGGTACCAATCGCTTAGCAGGCGATGCCAACTCCAAAGTTGGATTATCTTCCGTAGTTTGGTGGTGGGACAAGGAATCGAACCTTGCTGCCCTTTCGGGAACGGAGTTACAGTCCATCGCAAACACCAGTTTGACCATCCCCACCAATTGTTCGTGTGAAATAAAATTGTTTCCAGTCGTCGCCTACGTAATCTTCAAAACTTATTAATTCGCTCGGTTTCACAACCCCTGAGTGTACCAAACGATGACAGTTTGGGCAAATATGTGACAAGTTTGAATGCAGGTTTAGCCCTCCTTTGCAAACTGGAATGATATGATGTAAATCGCAACTTACGCCTTCAACAAACCAACCACACCTTGAGCATGGCAGTCCCATTCGAATCAAAATCTTCTTTGCGGTTCGTGAACTTACATTATAAATTGTTGCAAGCGCTGCTTTTCGTGAATACACGGCATGTTTTTTGGCGACTTTACGTAGATTGCGCTCTTCTTTTGTATATCCTTTTTTAAGAGCTAAACTAACACGAGTGTTAATGTCAGAACGTTTTGCTTTTGTTGAAAAACCTCTCGCACACTTTTGATTGCAAAAACGGCCTGTGCCATACAATCCATCATGTTCTTCTTCACACATTTCACATATTTTCATAAAGTTCTCCAATACATATAAGTATCTTCGAACCTAAAAAATGGTCAAATCATTTACAGTTCTTGCATTGAAGCGGGGTTGGTGTTCCCCGCCTTATGAATATATTATACCACAACTCTTCATTCTTTACACCTAAATTGATGAAAACGTTTACCCGGCGACGAAGGCAAAATCAATCGCTTCATCAATAGCGTCATTGTCATATCCACCGGATCTGTAGTAATCAAATATGTCGGTAACAGTGACTGTGCCCTCACCTTGGAGAAACAATTCGTAAACCACTTCTCTTAGGTCTTCATTCGTGATCGGAGGCGTATCTTCGTTTTCTGCGTACTCGGGATCATTCGCATAATCTTCGTCTGTGTACTCATCATCCTCGTCAGGATCATACCAATCACCGTCGTCTTTCATTGCTTGGGTGTAGGTTTGCTCGCGGATGAGGGTCTGCAATTGTCGTTTAGAGATCTTCATGGATTAGTCCCAGCTATTTCGCATCAATTGACGTCTTTCACGTGGGGCATCGTCCCAGTCACCGGAATCACCTGAGCTGTAATCGCCCGGGTCGTCATCATCGTCATCATACAGGTCGTACCCATATGGATCCGGGTCGGCCATTGCGTGGTACTCACGGGGAGTTGCCTCTGTTGGCGGAAGCGGCTCATCCATGTAATCACCATGTTGTTCGGCGAGCCTGACGGCTTCCTTGATGATTCTTCCCAATTGTCGTCGTGTAATTTTCATTTGTACCTCTGTGTCTATAACTATCTGACAGCATGGGAATAGCCACAATATTTTTGGTCCGTGTGGAGGGATTCGAACCCACGACTTCTGCGGTATGAACACAGCACTCTGGCCAGACTGAGTTACACACGGGACGTTATTTTGTATGGTATTTGATTACAGGCTCTTCGTCAGGCCAAGTACAATCAAAGTTTGGACATTGCTTTTTATATTTCGCAGAGAAGAGGTGCCCATTTGAACATTTATATGACGATGTGATTGTATTACCATCATGATGATGATAACTGCCTTGGGCATCATGGTGCGATGAAAACCACATTAATGTGCTGGTACCACCGCATGATGTCACTTTGCTTTTCAGCCCTTCGTCTTTACATTTCTGGCAAATCATTTCTTTCCTTAGAGCCTCTAGAGGGATTCGAACCCACATTTTCTGATTACGACACAGAAGTACTGCCGTTATACTATAGAGGCGGCTTTTAGTCTTTCAATTTCTGCATGGAGTTCCGCGACTTCAAGGTTTCTAGCCTCGAGTTGAATATTCAGGAGTACGTTTACCTGCCTGAGCTCTTCAAGCTCTCGTGCCGGTGAATACCCGATCGGTGTCGGCAGGATATTCGTTTGCGTTGTTTTAGCAAGATTCGGGTTTTTTCTATTTCTCATTTGCTACGCCGAAATTAGGGTTTCGACTTTCATACATTGTCTTGAAATCTTTTCCATACTTTGCGATGACATAATCAAAAATCGGCTGCATTTCATTTCCATAAAGTACCTTGATTGGACCTTTGAACTGACTTAGCTTTGCTTTCCATTGCTCTGTCACGTATCCTTTGATTTCAACGATTTCATTGTCAACAATGAAGTCTGGTGAATACTTTCGTTTTTTACCTTCGAGCTCATATTCATATGCCTTTTTGTTTCGGGCAATCTGAATGTTATGCTCCACACAGTAAATCACATATGCTAATTCCCATGTACTATCACAAAAAATTCCTTTGTACCATCCGGAATGCCCTCTCCCTCCGCCTCGTTGGTATCCACCCCTTGGTGACGTCAGGTGCGATTTCTTGACCGCGGCTGATAATCTTGCTCGGTAACTTGGATCCTGGCATTGGCATTTTTTTGAACAGAACTTTTTGACTGATGTTACTTTCACCGTGAACGACTTATTACATGTTTTGCATTTTCGTTTCTCTCTCGCTGTTTTCAATTTGCCCTTTAGGGTCTTCGCTGTTTTCCTCTTTGAGGCTGCTGTTCTTTTCCTACCCCGCAGGTTGAATGATGCAGCGCATGATTTTCCGCAAAACTTTGCTCGCCCATAAATGGCTTTCTTGCATTTAGGGCACTTATGTTTCTGGGCCGGATTGGAGTGGCATGCCTTTTCATGTCGTGATAGACATGACACATCAATCTTTCTTGAACAATACACACATGGTTTTTTCGCTCTCATGTGTATAAGTATGCTCGTAAATGTATTCTAACCTAAAAACCTTTCGTTCGATTGTTGGAGCCCGTGGCAGGATTCGAACCTGCAACTGACCGACGTTCGTAGCGTCGCGCTCTAATCCGTTGAGCTACACAGGCATGTTTTTACTTCTTTTGATGTTTCCGTGTGTGACGATCGAGTTCATTTACTATTTTTGCACATTTCTTCGACTCATGGTTGGCAATAGTGCAGGTATCATTCATTTTTAGGCAAATCTGATAAACACGAGGGTGGTCGCGATCCCTTGCTAAAAGACACCGGGCGATTGCATCGTCACATTTTTTTAGTTCCTTCTCCGCAGTTTTTATGCATTTTTCAAGCTTTTTCGCAATACGATTTGTTTTTCGGTCAGCATGCACCGACACAGGAATGAAGGCTATCATTAGCATGATTGCTATAAATCGAGTAAGCTTGTTTTTCATAACCTTCCTGTTTGTTGGCAGAGGGTGTGGGAATCGAACCCACCGCATGGAGATTTGGAGTCTCTATCGCCTGCCTTGGTACATGACCCCCTATCGTATTCTAATTATATCACAAATTTTCGTTCTTTACACGTTGACTCAGGATACATTTATCACCTCGATGGCATTCGTGAATTTCCTGCCGTGGTATTTTTCAATTTCTTCGATGAGCGTCAGCCCCTCAGTGTGCGGCCCACGATATACCTGCTCGGGAAATGCTCCGAACAAACCCTCTCCTTGCATTAGATCGAGGTTGATGATTGAAAACCCGTCGTAACCCGGACCAGGACAGAAATGATTGTATGTTGCCATGAACTCATCTTTTTCGATGTGGCACGTACCCCAATCTTTGTCTTCCCAGGTGCTAAAGTAGAGATATTCAATCCCATACTTGATTCTGTGTCTCGTGATTTTCATATCAGGTTCCTAACTGAACTCATTCATGTAGTGGTATATCACACTATGAAACGTAATTTCGTTGTCAGCATAACGTCGCTGCCGACAAAGTGGATAATCCTCACACTCAAAATAGCCTTGCTCGCCCGAGTTTGAAAACCACGCCATCCACACGTCGGCGGCTTCCTGCGATGGGAACTTCAGCGAAACTGTCACTTCTTCTTTTGGTTCGGTCATCATCTTCTCCGTTGGTACTCCCGGGGGGACTCGAACCCCCACTCCGTAAGGAACCCGGGTCTAAGCCGAGCGCGTCTGCCAATTCCAGCCACGGGAGTGCTGTTTATTTATCTTCCCATTTGGGTTCTAACGTCTTCTGAACGCCAAGTACGAGGTTGTACTACAACGTCGCCTCGGCGAACTCTTTTTCAATCTTGTCCATTTTCTTTCTTCGTTCTGAGTTTGCCTTGTCGAGGGCGCCCAGGACAGCGTTTTTCAGGTTTTCATCACTGTTTTCAAAATAGCCTAGGTAGCCTGTCAACTGAACATAAAAGCCTGGGCGGGCGTAATTCTCTTGCACGATGATTTGCGAACCACCGTAAAATGTTGCCCTGGCACCGTCTTCGCCGACCCACTTTACGTCGGGAAATAACTTCTCAAGTTTTGCCCGAATCTTCTTGCTTTTCATAGTGTACCTCGTATTTGTGAAGTGTGGGAATCGAACCCACAGGCGCTGCCGCTATTTGTTGCTAATTTTTTTATGTCGGCTTGCACGACTCTCCTACCAAGGTCAATTGGAATCGAACCAAAAACCCAGCCATTTCGCTTCACGTTGGACGGGGAGGTGGGACTTGAACCCACAACCTCTTCATTCAGAGTGAAGCGTTCTGCCAATTGAACTACTCCCCAGTTATTTGTTGGACGGGAATTCGGGGGTCGAACCCGAGTCTGAAGAACCAAAATCTTCTGTGCTGCCCTTACACGAATCGCGAACTCTTCGTGAGCGAGACACGCATACGAAGAAAATTGTGCACTCGGATTTGAACCGAGAGTGTGCTACTCCATCAACCTAGGTAGCACGGATGAGTTTCGCCATGAGGTTGTTGGTGACTGACTGGCTCAGCACCTTTCATGTTGGCTAGATCTTATCCCTGTATGCCAATTCCAGCATACACAATTTCCTGGCCCTCCGGGACGGAATTGAACCGCCGACGCTCGGTACTTCACACCGACGCTCTACCTAACTGAGCTACCGAAGGATTGTTTCTAACTTTCTGTTTCTGCCAATTTCAGCGCCCTGGCGTCAAATGACTCTTCATAACTTGCCGAGGGATCCGAGTATTTGTCCTCTGCAAACCACTTGCATTTTACCCTAAACGATGGTGTTCCGGTCCCGGTGGGATGCTTTTCATCGATTGTCATGAGGGGTCCGCCAGATTTCAGGCTCACCACGTCTCCAACTTCTAATACTTTGTCGCTCATTGTTTATCCTTTCTCGTTGTACGGGTCGTTTTCCCCGATTTTTCGCAGTGTTTTTGCTGGAAACACTTTTTGATATGGTGCGCACCCTGCGAACCAGTCACAACGCACGACCGTCATCGAGTTCGGCCGAACGGGCTGTGTTATAAGTGCAGCAGTCATTTTCGGACCTCCGGATTTTAGTTGAACAGTATCGCCCACCTTGATTTCACTTGACTCAGTCATTCTTTGCTCCTTGTATGCATAGATTATATTGCAAATTGCTATGGTTTACAATAATTTCTGGCGGAAGTGGGCGGAGTCGAACCCCCAAGGCCCCGCAAAGGGCTCGTCGCTTTTCAAGAGCGGTGCAGTCACCTGTCTGCTTGCACTTCCGTTGTTTCAATTTTTATGATGTCACTTTCAAATAAGACATTGAGCTTATAAGGAAAATCCCTCCACTTACATCGATCTCTTTCGGTTTCATAACCTTTTATCTCAATGAACACACCAGCTTCAGGAAGGTAAAAATCAGGAATGTATTTTCTTGTTCTTCCATTTTCATCGACATATTCAAAACTTTTTGAGTTTCGTTGCCAATCAATTTTCTGATTGTCCAATAGCACAGCATACCTTTTCTCGTATGTGCTATCAAGCCAAACTCGACCGGCAATATTAGATTCGTGCCAGGAACCTTTTCCTACACCCGATCCTGTTCTATACCCACCGGCATTGGGATTTTTCTTCATCGTTTCAGATATCTTCGCTCGTCGCAAAATTTCTGCTTCGGGAGTTGATGCCTTGCCGGTGGATTTTCCTTTGAGTGCCGCTGAAATCTTGGCTCGGGTTGAATCGGGAACCGGTAAGCCTTTGTTCCATCCTCGTCCTTTTCCTGCATGTTTTCCTCCTCGACGGTGGGCACCTGGGCCTTTGCCATCGCAGATTTCGACATGCCTTTGTCGACGTGAATGAATATGCTTAGAGCATTTTGGGCATGTCCACGACTTTCCTCTGGCGTTTTTACTGGCCCGGGTTGTCCCGATACCACGACACACTTTTTGGTGATTTGTTAGCCCTGCTTTTGATTTTAGCTGGCGATTACATTTGTTGCACGTTTTCATGTGTATAAGTATCTAGTCCAAGTCAAGACCTCCACCATAAACCACTCGAACAACCCTAAAACTTGATTTCCATTTTAGCTTTCTTGATTTTCTCTTGATATGATTTAACACGCTTGGCAAAATGGTATTCGAGCTCAGACGCGTACCCGGTATCCCAAAGAGTTGAGCCTCCTGTCGACTCCGGATCCATCCAGAACTTCAAGCACTTCTTTTTGCTCTTTTTCATCTCGGCAACGGTACCATACCCAAGGCAAAGCTGGTCGTCAGAGAACGGGTTTTTCTGGGGGCACTGGAGATAAGCCTCCTCAAAGGCATCCCACATTTCACGGGCCTCGATGGCCTCATTTTTGGATGCTTTTGAGTCTTTGTGGTAGCGCCTATAAAGCTCATTTGCATGAGCGCTATGGGGATCAGGATCTTGGCCCCACCCGGGCGTGAAAGGTTTCTCACCATATTTGCGACATAGCGACTCGTACTCTCTAATATCATCCGCATGTGCTGATTTACCGCAACCCATAATCATCTCCGTCTTAGTTATTCATCATCGTTTGTGGCGTAACATGCAGGATTCGAACCTACGATCTCGGCTTTTCGGGCCGCGCTTTAACCAGACTAAGCCAATGTTACTAACCCATTACAGGGTTGACCGGTGGCCACCGGCCTGAAAAACAAATGGAATCGGTCATGAATCTCATCCATTTGAATCGTTCGCTACATGATTTTGCCGGTTTCGAACCGGTCTTCGGGCTCCAATGCTGTATGCTTAGCCCGCGTGCCGCCAAATACACCTCTTATCATGCAGTTTTCAGGAAACCGCTCTCGAATCACCCAATTTGCTTTTACCGAAATTGCCTGTCAGGCGTCACACCTGCTCTACGTTTTTATAGCTTACAACATTGTTACGCGTTCGGTTACTTGCAAATCTTCCTCTTCGTGCGCTCTTCCTTACACTGTTTTGTCTGTACGAATCACCGGTACGTTACGCCGGACTAAGAGCCTCCATGGCCCACGTGCAATTACGATTTGTCACACTCTTTCATTCGTTTCTATGTTGGTCGTAAGCAGAGGATTTGAACCTCGCCATCGACCCGCCGCGACCGGCTCGGGTATCAACTAGGTCAGAAATGCTTCACTTTACGTAATGCTCCGTAAATCTGCCTTGTCACTCGCGGTTGTTTGGTACTGCAAAGTGTGCTGTTATGCTAAAATAGAGGCTCTTAAGTTTGCACCCCCGCTCCCATCCTTCACCACGCCAACATATGCTGTACCGGCGCCGAATGGCATTGTGTAATCATTAAGGGATGGATACTTCTAATCCTACCCGCTTTGCAGTTTCTGGTACACGAGACGGGATTCGAACCCGCAACTTCCTGACTGAGAATCAGGTAGACTTCCAGTTGTCCTACTCGTGCTCATTTTGGCGACCCCGGACGGATTTGAACCGACGATATCCTCTTCGACAGAGAGGCGCATTACCAGACTATGCTACGGAGCCGTACGAAGAGTATTGAGTGAGAGGGATTTGAACCCCCGACCTCCGGCTGCATCACCGGTGTCCTATCCAGACTAAACCACCACCGCTTACTCTTCTAATGTTATTGTAAATGTGGGTCGTTGGCGAGTCCTCGCGACAGCTCTTTCCAGCAACTACCTCATTTTATCTTCGCATGTTTATTTACGGTACACGAGACGGGACTTGAACCCGCACAACATCGAGAGTGAAAATCTCGGAGACTACCATTATCCTACTCGTGCATGGGCGCTCTGGGTCGTTGGCACAACATCCAACCCCCTTCGTCGATTTGCGGTCGACCACGCCTGAGACCTTGCGTGAGTATCATCATGTTAACGCGGCGATACCAGGCCGCTGGTTTCCTGGTTTTGATTAGGCCAGATGTCCAGGTCTGCCCGACTCAGTTAGCCTCCCGTCGAAGAGGGTTGTTTATGTATAGAGATCGTAGAAGTCGTCTTCAGCGTCGTAGGCTCCGCCTGAATAAACATTGACATACCAATTTCGCATCACATCTCTGTCACCGGTGATCCTAATCACTGGCCACCCGCCAGGACCGTTAACATCCACAAGCTCAAATGTCAATTCCTCAGACGTTCCTTCCAGCTCGTTTATGTCGCCGACCCAATCGACTTCGATACTCATCATTCTGCTTGAACCAATCACTTCGTTTATAAGCTTACGCAACGTACCACGTTTTATTTTCATTTCATGCCTCGTGACCTATAAATATCCGCCGACTAGAATTGCCACCATCGCTTTGGCGCTTGTTCACCGAAACCTTCAATTGGCGTCAAGCGAATCCTGCTCCGTTTTGATTCACCAGGAAGTCGTTCATGAATATGATGTCCGTCCCAGCCTTTTTTCTTGAGGGCCTTAATTACACCCCAATAGAAATCAGGATGCTCGTTTTCGAGGCTGTAAACATCGACGCGGATTTCGTCCACGTCAACGCCAGCGTTTATAGCTTTTGTAAGCTCGATTTCGTAATGAGCCATCGCTGTCCTGAGTTGCCATTCGAGCAGTTCATCCGTCCTTTTTTTGGTAAAATCTCTTGGTGATGGAAACCCACTCATTCTAACTCCTTTTGCTGTTGGTACTTCTGGTGGGAATTAGCTTATGAAATCCTTCATATATTTCTTTATAAATCTACGAAGTTGCGTGTGACTAATGCCCAATTCTGTCGCCACCGCCGACCGTGAGCCCCACTTTGTTGTGTCAGTTAGTTTTATTAACTTTTGGCGTTTTATTACTTCACTTTGATGTAATTGCGACCATGATCCTGCAACCTGCCTAATAGGCTTTGACTTTTTTTGTTTAACTGGCCTAGGTTTCTTTTGCTCATTAACCAGTTTCCCATCACGCTCGAGTATCCATCTAATGATGTGGGCACGTTTATAGTTGCCTCCACCGGAAAGGCCAACGCTTTTCAAGGCTTTTGAAATAGTTGGTTGATTTAATATCGCGTTTTTGAGTTTTTCATCGCTAACCTTTTTGGTGTTAGTTCCACGATTTCTTCCTCGCCATGTAGGCGTTTGTGAATGGCAGTTTGGGCACAGCAATCGAATGTTTTCTAATCGATTGTCGGTGTTGTCACCACTAATGTGATCCAGCTCCAGGCTTAGCTTTCCTGACATCCATTCGTCAATTCCGCATGTTTGACATTTATATTCTGAATATCCTAATTTGACTAGAACATTCTTTACATAACCAGTTGAACATGTCGAGTTTTCTATAAAAATTTCTGTATTTGGATCCTTTAGGATTTTTCCTCGGCTCCATGCGCGTTTATTTTTTGATGATTCAGGTAATTCTCTATACTTTGGTGTTGCCCCTGAGCAATGGCCTTTATGGGCAGACATCGCATACACGTTTTTATATGTATTTCCACAAATTGGGCAATCACATGGTATTGATTTTCTTTCCTTTCTCGTTTTTCTCATTGGCACACGCTCCAACATATAAGTATCGTGTTCACCAAATTTTAGTACCAGGGACGGGACTTGCACCCGCATGACCTAGGTCGATGGTTTTTAAGACCATTGTGTATAACTAAATTCCACCACCCTGGCAGTTCTGTGGGTTCAAAATTACCATAATCGAACTCTATAAGGTGGATCCTGACGGACTCGAACCGTCATGGCCGGCATGCAACACCGGAATTCTCCCAATTGAATTAAGGACCCGAAATATGCAACGCGCCGTGCCTAGGTTGCCCATGCGAACATGACCTAAAACCCAGGTGATCTCGTTACATAAAACTATCAGCTTTCGCCGCCGCTAAGCGGGTCAAGTAAGTTGTGTAATGTGCTGTCACGCTCCGGCCGAAGTTAGACGTTGACCTAGCTGGCATATCAGTGCCAGTGTCACACATGCATTATAAATACTAGAAGAGTTTTGCATTCTCTTCCTACACAACACCGGCCTGATAATACCGGCTGCGGACCCCAAAATGGGTCCTTGGAGGGCAAGGCGGGATTCGAACCCGCAACCGTCTCGTTAACAGCGAGATGCTCTACCATTGTAGCTACTTACCCGTTTCGGCGACATGGAAGGACTTTCACCTTCTGTTCATGGCTCTATAGACCAAAACACATGTCGCTACGAGAGCAGTTTTACGTCTTGCTCAGGACAATCATCATCACATTCAATTTTCAAAGAAACCGTTTGGAGCGCTTGACTCCTTGGTTCCAAGGTTTGCACGCTGTCGTACAACTCCTTATGAATCCATTATACCACGATTTGATGCTCTTTACACTTATTATGTAAACTAATTTCGGGTTCCTGCCTGAAACTCTTGAATGTAGTGTGTACGGGCAGCCGAAGCCACCTTCTTCGCAACATTTTTCCACTCAAAGGTCTCAGCCTCTTCAATCTCAACTGCACATTCACGCTGGACGTCTTGACATACCCACCTGAGGTAGTCGCCGACACTTCGCATGTTTGGCTCGAGACCAAGTTCAGCCAGGTATTCGAAACCTTGCTCCAAGCGTCGGGGTGTCACAGCAAACTCGAGGAACTCCTGGACGTTGGCAAGCTCTTCTGGCGTTGCCTGTACAGTTTTCTTGCTCTTCTGAGTCTTATGCTTCTCACCTTTCGTCTTGAAGAACAGGTCGGAGTTACCAAGTTGGTCACCAAGCGGAGTCCAGACTAATCCTTCTCCCATGCCTGCCAGCCCGAACAATGCGCCCCATGGGCACAAAACCTCAACAGCTAGCGTCTTCTTCGTTGCCTCTTCTGCTGCCTTTGTGACAGAGTCAAGATCATCGAGGTCGACTTCAAGCTCAGCAGAACCTGCCTTCAGGATGCTGTAGATACTCACATCTTCGTAGTAGTCATGAAAGTTGAAAACCTCGAGGTAACGAGACTTCTCCCCTTCAGTGACAGCAGCCGCAAAGATGACCCACTGTTTTACTGGGAGCTGGTTGATCGCCATTCCTTTTTGAACGCCGTTGCCAATCCACTCACCAAACAATGTCAATGTTGCGTCTTCATGCAGGTTGTACGCCACCCGAAATTGCTTTTCAAGTCCTCGAATGGATACCTGTACTGCAACATGGTGGACGAATGCAGCGAAACCGTTGTTATCATTTTGAAGTGACAACACTGTGTTACGACTCTGAGGCACTAATCCCTCTTTCGTGCACGCGACACCGGCATTTGTTCCATGGAGCTTCACAGTTCCTTTGAACTTCGTCACACCTCGAACTTTGTATCGCTCAGGCACCTCGGGATCCTTGTTAACCTTTCGAACGTACCGAGACACCTGATATAAGGCGTCAACATGTGTATACTTTTTCATATTCTACTTCCTTCCGCCGTGAATTATTGTTTTCCTTTGTTATGGAGCGCCCGGAGGGATTCGAACCCCCGACAAGTTGGGTAGAAACCAACTGCTCTATCCAGACTGAGCTACGGACGCGCTGTTTTACCGGCGCTCGTTCATCTCATCGGGTTTGATGTATGATGATTTGCGAGCTGCCTGTTGGTTCTTTTCGTGATGTTTTGCCCATGCGTCGAAGCGCTCAGCACTAGTGAGATGTGCAGTACGAGCATCGATTGCTTCCTTGCTATACCAATCCCGGTCTTCCGCAACTTCTCGCTCGCCAAGCAACTCATCTCGCACATCACGTAGATGTGCGAGCTCAAACCCGACATTATGTGGCGATGCGGTGATAGAAGACTCAGAAGAAATCTTGTTCCCTTCCATCACATCGCCAAACTCTTCGATAGTTCCCCAGATGTTCTTATAACTGTGGTCCTCTCCTGAGATATACTGAATATGAATCCATGGCGCATCATACGGTTCTGGTTCCTTGAAAGAAGTGTGGTGCTGCGTGACTGATACGATGTTTGCAATCGGGATCGCCACGTTATTAACCTTGAGGGCACTTTTCGTTGAGCGCCCAAGAATAAATTGCCCTGATTTCTTCATCATCATGAGTCACTCCTTTCCTTTTTTAGAATCGCCAAAATCTTACGAACCAAATTTTCTGATGATTTGACCGTTTCCATAAGAGCCCAGCATTTATGACAAAGGCCTGAACCTTGCATATGTGCATGATTTTTCTCACATATGCTGCAAAGCGGAGATGCCATGGTTACTCCTTATGTTGGTATAAATGATTATATCACATGTTTCTGTATGCTGCAGAAATTCAATCTAGGTTTTCAAAGTTTGCGCACGAAGACTCCAAAAATTGCTGTAAATCACCCATGCGGAATAGTTGATCTAGATCTTCTTTGAAGGCAATCCCTAACTTTACGTCAAGTTGCCCTTTGATACATTTCATTTTCTTTTTTGCTGCAGGTGAAAAGTAACCCTTTATTTCGATAAATACGTCGAAATCGTTTAGGTATATATCAGGATGATATCGTCTTGTGATACCATTCTCATATTTTAGAACATGACCTGACGACCATTGAATTAGCTTATCATTGCAAAATTCTGCGAAAGACTTTTCCCATGTTCCCCTCAAGGTAAATGTTTCGCCATTTAGATTTGCTACGTTGAAATATTTTACATGTTGAAAACTTCCAAACCCGGGCTCATTCATTTTATCGGATTGAATTTTGCTTAGTTTTTCTTTTGTTTCTCTTGAAAGTTTTCTGTTCTGTTTTTGTAACCTTCCTGACAAAAATCCTTTCTTTCTTTTTTCATTCGCCCCAAGCTTGATTGCTTTTATTTCTTCAGGTGACTTATTTCTAAGCCAGTTTTTCCCATAACATGGGTTTAATTTCCCTTTTCTGGCCCGAAGATAGTCTAACGACACGGCGTTTTTATTGTTTTTGCACCTTACTTGGTGTTGACGTTGTGAATTTGCATTTTTACATTGCTTATTGCAAAACTCACACAAAAACTTTTCTTGTTTTTTCATAACGCACCTTTATGACTAAGTATACCTAGGTTGATGCTCTAACCAAAATATTTCTTGGTACGGGTGGAGGGACTTGCACCCACTATCTTCCAGATATAAGCTGGGAGCATTTACTGCTTATGCTACACCCGCAAACAATGGTAGCCGACCCGGGATTCGAACCCGGAACCTCGTGACCCTAAATCACGTGCCTCTGCCAGTTGGACCAGCCGGCCATTTGTTGTGCAGCTTGTGCTGCGTGTTGGTAGCGGAGGATGGATTTGAACCAACGACCTCTTGGGTATGAACCAAGCGAGCTGACCGGACTGCTCTACTCCGCAATAGTTTGTTTTTTTAGAACCCGAATTCGTCTGATGAATTGGTATTCTCAGTATTTTCGATTGCATCCGATGTAATCACATCAGGATACACATCAAGCGCCTTTGACGTTGCTTCCTGCCTTGAGCCAAATGGGCCATCAACGCTGTTCATTCCTCCAAAGTCTGAGACCATTTCGAAAAACCAGCCCGTAGGAATCGTCACAGGACCTTTTTTGTAGTGCTTCGAACCGTCGTATGCCTTTTGAGCCATTTCCGGCGTCACATTGAAAACCCAAAGGTTGTCATCAAACGGCGTCGGGGCATCATCACGATCTCGATCATCATAGATCGTTCCAACATGGTAATACTCAGAAACGACGTCGACACCATATTCGTCATATTCAACACTATTTGAAAGGTACCGCATCTGACGACGTGTCAGTCCTTGCTTTTGTCCAAGCTGCTCTTGGATTATCGCGCGCAATTTTTTCTTGTTAATTCTCATGGTGTCTCCCGGGCTCATACTAAATATCGGCCCAAACGACCTTACACTTCTATTATACCACGATTGCAATCTATTTACACGTTGCTAACGCTGATTTGATCGCGGCGATGTCCCGAGTCGCATTTTCAATGATTGACTCATTCGTTTTTCTGTAAATGCCTGACACATATGTTTCCCAATCTTCTGGGCTCATTGTCGTGTCTTGCGCCAATTCAGGTGACCATCCCGTCGGTAAACGGTGACCATCCAGTGTTATGAATTTCAATGGACCCGATGCCGGCCAGCTTTTCAGGAACACTGTTGGCGAGACGCCTAGGCGATCGATATCGACCCCGGTGTTCTTTGAAATTTCAGTCAACACAAAATGTTTTTCTACGGCCATAATCTTCTCCTGTTATTTAGGGTCGCCAAGCTCGGAGTCGAACCGAGACGCTCATTGAAAAGCCCAGCCCCTCAAGCTGGTGGATATGCCATTCTCCTATTAGGCGATGTCTAATCCGGGAAGCAGGATTCGAACCTGCGAACGGCTTCGCAGCGGCAGGTAATTAGTCTGCTTGCTAATCCGTCACTGATAGCATATGATTGCCCGACGTCAATTATATTGTATAGCAAAAAGTATGTTATCTATCAGTTGCCTTAAGCCTCTCAGCCATTCCCGGTCGGAATTGAACTGGCATTTTGGTTCATGCCGGTGATCAATCCCGCGTTTTGTTTAGAACGGAAAGTGGGATTCGAACCCACGGGGTAGCTAGTATCCCACGATTGTTCATAAATCGTTGCCTTAAGCCTCTCAGCCATTTCCGTGTTTTGTTGTGGTACGCCCGGGTGGAGTTGAACCACCGCCTAATCCTTATCAGAGATTTGTACTCACCATTATACTACGGGCGTGCATCGTAAAGATCAATGTAGTCTTTACTGTAGTTTTGTGTGACATAATTTATGTATTGCGACATTTCTTTTTTGTACAAGACAGTAATTTCATGTGGAAATGCCTTCAGTTTTTCTTCAAATTGCTTTGTTTTGTAACCTTTGATTTCTATGTAATGATTATCAATTTTGAAGTCAGGATAGTACTTTCGTGTGAAACCTTTATACTGATACTCAAACCCAGATAAGTTTCTTTCGAAAGCAATTCCTTTATCAATATGAAAAATGACCCAGGCAAGCTCCCAGCTTGAATCGCACCAATAGCCTTTGTACCATCCGGATTTTCCAACGCCGGCGCCTTTTCTTGGCCCGCCCGTTTTTCCTTTTAATGAAGTACTAATGTTTTTGCGCCAATTTGAATGTTCTTTGTAATGCTGTCGACAATAACCGGTCATCGTTTGATGATGAAGTTTTTTATTGCATATCAAGCAATTGCGAATCTTATCCTTGTTGAAGTTGTATGGTCGTCCATCAGGGCCCAAAAAGTTTTTATACTGCGCCAAATGTGTTGCTCGACAAGAGTCAGAGCAATATACCGCTGTATCGTATCTTGGGACAAACTTTTTTCCGCAACATTTGCATATATTTTCATTCATGTTTATAACTATCTGCAAATTCTAAAAGCCATATCAGGCGGAGTAAATTAGGTGTGTGAGGGTGCGAGCCTCAGGGCGGCGTATACTTCCTTGTTCAATACCATATCGATGGTTGGACTCGAACCAACATCCCCACTTATGCACATCTAATTGGCTTACAAGGCGGGATTTGAACCCGCGACACCGAAGACCGTCGCCCTCAGCTCTACCTGACTGATTTACATGTAAGCAAGCAGTTTTCTGTCAAAATGCTTAGGACTCATCAACCTGTAGACCACCACGTTACCGATGGACCTGACGCTCGCAGCGCGCCTGTTGCACTTTGCAACTTCCTACAATGGTCTGCGCGGTCGGATTCGAACCGACGACCACTCGAATCCAAATCGAGTATTCTGACCAGGCTGAACTACGCACAGATATTGAGCAGTTTATTTGACCATACTCAGGTCTCTTTACGGGTCTGGGTAACAGGATTCGAACCTGCATCTCCGTGCCCCAAACACGGTGCTAGACCAACCTCAGCTATACCCAGGCAAGACCAGCGCCCCATCCACGCGCTGACCGACGATTTTCATTTATTTGGTAGGGTAACCAGACTCTTTGCCCAAATGAAATCTTTCCATTATTGAAGAACCCGCCCCATCATTCGCGGTCCTTACTCTCACAACATATGATTCTTCTCTTTCATCGTATTATTTTTGCATCGCTGAAGAATTATTGTGCCTTACCATTGCTCATGGGCTCATCACCCCTGGCGATTATTTGAACTTCATCTTTCTTCCTTTTTTCCAACCTTTGTTGAGGAATGAATCAAGTTCGTTTTTGTCGATTTTCATGGACCTCTTTTCTTTTAGATTGTAAATCCAAACTTTTCCGTATTGGGAGTTTCCTTTTCCCCGTTGATGAACCGCATTTGCGGCACCAATCTTTTTCTTTGTTGCTTCTTTGTGCTTTCTTCCTGTCCAATCAAAAGGTTTTAGTTTTCCTTCTTTATGGAGCCGTTTGAAGCTCTCAGAGCAACTTTGTTTCTTACGAGCAACCCATTCTGGATTTGACCAATTTGCCTCGTTCATGGCAATGGCTGCTTTTTTGTTCTTTTCTTTTCGGGTTAGCTCGTTGTTGTTGATGCGTTCCCACCCATCACCATGGCCGCCGAGAGACAAGTTGTATACGTCCTCCCGCAAAAGAAACGATTCATTAACGACTTCCTTTTCCTTTTCATACATTTCTGCAGAGTTCTTTAGAAAGTGAACATACTCCTTTGTGAAGTTTTCGATACCATGTTTTTCGATGGCCCTAGAAATCAACACGCCAGAACCCATATAATGGTCATTAAGATTTTTCGTCTTATGACAACCAATGTATATTTTGCCGTTCGTCCTATTCGTTATTTTGTAAATCGTGTAGTACATTTTATGTTTTCTATCTTGTATAATGATAAATAGGTTCGAATCCCAGTTACCACAAAATAAAAATTCGAAGAGCGAGTAGCGGGATTCGAACCCAGCACGATGATCTGATTGGAAATCAGATGGCCTACCTCATGGCCCTTACCCGCATGTTCTTGAAAATGACCGGCACATATTTACTAGCTTTTAGGTACCTAAGTCGCGTTCAACTGTGAGTTATAGTATCTTCTATTTTATACTATTGATTTATTCAGTGCCGATCATTGGTGCGCTCGGTAGGCATCGAACCTACGCATCTCCTGGTTAAGAGCCAGGTGCTGTCCCTCTCTAGCTTCGAGCGCATCTACTATTCAATTGTCAAAGAAACCGTTTGGAGCGCTTGACCCCTTGGTTCCAAGGTCTGCACATTATCGTGCAACCCCTTATGAATCCATTATACCATGATTTTACGTTCTTTACACTTAGTTTGCGCACTTATGCAAACAAACTTTAGGAACTTTATTGTCTCGGTTTGAGAACTTTATTGTCTTGGCTTTTCTTTGACGTGCACGCCCCAGTCCAAATCGCCTGGGATCGTGCCGTGATCCTTTTTGCACGCGTCAAACATAAGTTTCATGGCTTTAACTGCATCAGCAATTTTTGTAGCCTGACCGTTATGGTTCCATGACTTGTTTAACTTCGATGCGATTTTCCACGTAAACATTCTTCTCTCCTAAGTCGTCCGGGGCTCCCATCTCATCAAGGTCCCGATGCTGGTGATCAAACCAGCATCTGACGCTGAGCTTAAAGGCCTTTGTCATGAGGTGGGTAGCCTATTGTCTATCCGCATCTGGGGCGGAACTCAACAACGTTTTGTTTCTCGTTATGGAAGGAAGTCCCAGGCGACTTATTTCAGTCATATCTGGGCTTTTTATAGCACCCGGGTCCTCTCGGACAACGCAAGCTTCCTCGTTTTGTTTTGGTACCCGGTGAGGGATTCGAACCCCCGACATTTGGTATGTAACACCAACGTTCTACCGCTGAACTAACCGAGCGATCAGAATGAAGCATCAGGACTTGAACCTGAGTCTCTGGGTGTATGTGCCCAGCGCGTGACCACTAGCTATACTTCACTCTTTATTCTTGTTACGTAAAGAACCTGCATGCTTCGAAACTAGCAGACGACCTTGCTTATGTGTTAGCTCACACCTGGTTTTAGCATTGATGTGATGCAAGATATTGCGGAGCTGGGGACAGGATTCGAACCTGCGTTGTGGTTGCCCAACCGGATTACAAATCCGGTGCCTTCGACCATCTCGGCTCACCCCAGCGTCGTTTTTTCGTTACGAGCAACCTGTGTGCTCTAAAATAATTTCCTCCTTTTGGAGTAAGTCCCAGTGATAAGAGTGCTTGTCGGACAGTCGAATGTGATTCTAACGCAACAAGAAACTCTGCGTCAGTCGTTCGTTTTCGTATGCCATCCTTTCTTTTATTTCGACCTCGCCATGTCTCGGTTAGAGCATGACAATTTGGACACAGAAGTTCCAAGTTTTCTCTATCATTATTTTGGTTGTTTCCATCAATATGTTCAATTTCTAATGGAATCAACTCATCTTGCCATTTTTTGTTTTTGCAACGACGACAAGCATGCGCTTGCTCATCGAATATTCGCATACGCTGGCGCTTGGGTGGTAAACTATCGAAAGGTAGGTCGACATAATGTGCTATCCTATTTTCTCGATTTGTTTTTCCGCCTTTCACTGCACCTGCGCGTTGCGCATTAGTAGACGTGGTTCGCACCCGTCCTGTAAGCGATTGAGAAACCTTTTTATTGATTTCCTCCCTACTTTGTTTTGTTGAAAAACCTCTTGCGCACTTGGCACCACAGAATCGTCCGCTGCCATATTCACCTATATGCGTATCATTACAATTTTCACAATTCATTTGAACCTCTTGTACCTAAATATGGGTACGTTCCAAGTTCAAATAAAAATTGGTGGGTCCACCAGGACTCGAACCTGGAACCAACTCATTAATCTCGGAAAATCAGGTTCTGCCCCTTTTCCTGTTTTCACAGGTATCTATTTTTTCCCAAAGTGAGCTGCGCTACCAACTGCGCCATGGACCCATTTTTGTTGTTATACGATTCGAACGGCAAACTTGGGTGCTGCCGATAGAATCACGTATTTTTGTTTCTTTCCGATTTTGACAGCGTAATGTTTCCACACCTGTCGCGAAGAATCGGCAGTCAAAAGATTGTACCATGTGAAGCCAGCGCTGTCGCCGGCGGTCAATGTATTTTTGATCGAAACCATGATGTTCTCCAATCGATGTGAAGCTTAGCCTCGAGGAATGATGTCCCACAAGCTGCGGACCACAGTTCCAGCATCGGTCAATTTGACCGTCACTTCAAACCTGGGCAAGCCGACCACCTTAGTGACCACACCTGTTTTACCAGAGTTTCGAAGCTGGACTTTGTCGCCAATCTCGGGCCAGTATTTTTCGCCAGCTTTCCGAGCTTTCCGGTCAGGCTGGTGGCTTTTCAGTTTTGCCTTTTTCATTCCTGGCTCCTGTTTTGCAGGCCGGCATCCCCGGCGACATATACATTATACCATGAAATGAGACGTTTTACACGAAGCTGTTAGCTATTGACGTAAACAACTCGTGCCGCGTCATCAATCAAATCAGAAACCGCAGGCTTCACATTCCACTCAGGGGCTTCCAGTTTCATTAGAGGCACGTGATGGGCTTCGAAACGTCGCAAGTCTTTGATTACATCTGGCCAAAAGCGGTGCTCGCCTTCATCTTTGTTTGACGTGAAAAAATAAAACTTGTGGCGACCACCGGCAGCACCACTTTTTTTAGTACCTACGAATGTCAGTACATGTGTATGGTCGATAATCTGGCGTCCTGGAAATCTCGTGTCGGCTGACTGCCCTCGGCCGAATCCAAAAACGTATTGTTCGCCTTGCGTTAATTGACTTACTCGCATGTTGTGTTCCTTTGTTCCTATAAATATAGGCGACTTTCTATTTGTGGGGGTGGAAACTGAGATTTGAACTCAGGTCTCCGGATTCACAGTCCAGCATCTTAACCAATTAGACGATAACCACCACTGATTCGTCAAGGGCCCCATCCTTACCCCTGTCATCGCCGCACCCCTGACTGTCGATTCATGGTACAGCTCCTATATTTTCTCTCTTATTCGATTGTCAATGCAGGTTGGTGCGCTTGGCTCCGTACCTTGTGAATCAATTATACCATGATTCTTCGCTCTTTACACTCAAAATCTCACTTTATTTGGTGTATTCGATTTTTATTTCTAACCATTCGTTTCGTAACCATTTTCTTGTGTTGTCCATCAAAACGTATGAGGATAGTGCCCCGTAATTGTCCCGGGTTTGCAGGACGAGACCTAGCGAGCCTGTGTTCGTGTTGGCCACGATCGACCCGATTTCATAATACTCAGTCGTCATCGTTCCTTCCTCAAAAACAAATCAGGGTATGGGCCGGCGTAGCAAAACCTGCGACTGTCTTCCAACGTATACACCAAGTCAACATGCCCATCAGGATCCAGCATGATTTCCACAACAAGGCCGATATTTCCTGAGGCGTCTATTACAAGATCGCCAACATCATAGTTTTCCATGCCTAACACTTCCTTTGTGCTCTATAAAGCGTGTGTCCGGATACCAACCTTTGACGCCGTCAATCAAGACCTCGACCTGGGCGTACCCGCCTGGGTCATCGATGTCGACAACCAGCCCGATTTGTTTTGTCACCTTGCAAATCACGATGGCGCCGATTGCGTAATCGGGTTCCTTCCACTTTAGTGGGTCGCGAGGTTTGCTATTTTCCATTCCTCGATTTTCCTCCCGAGCACGAGATGGGCGTCCATCATGTTTGCAATGTATTCTGGAGTTGCGTCTTGCAGGCGTAAACCCTTTTCTTGTCGTCTTACAACACCATCATCAGCTGTTGCAACCATCCAGCCAGGACCTGGAACAGGATTGCCTCTGTCTTCCATCTGTTTGTGCCAGCTCCTGGTATCAGGAATCGTGACCTTTTCAATAAGAAGCCCTGGTTGCTTGTGGAAAATGTGTTTTCCTGTCTTAGTTTTTGTGCTGCGCTTTTTGCTAATCAGCACAACCAAATCGCCTACCTTGTAATGGCTCATTCCTCACCTCGAAGTGCTTTTGCAGAAGGACTCTCAAACTCGGCCTCGATTTCTCGCTCAGCTTCTCGGAGTGACCTGTCATATTCGGTTCCTGATTTATCCACAAACTTTGCATATCTGGCCAGCTCAATCGCCAGCTTCATCGCATTTTTTGCCTTCATATGAAATGGAATGCCCCCTGGGCGAGCCTGTGTTTTGACCTTAAGGATCACAGATTCATCCTGAGATGTCACGTCAAGCGACCATTGAGGCCCAAAATCAATAAATGCCATTGTATCTCTCCAGTGTATTCATTCTATCATGATTTGATGTATTTTACACGATGCGTGCACGTTACTGGAATATTCTTTCTGGCAATCCGTCGAGAGCCTTTTTAGCAGCCCACATATCCTCGCCGTACATTTGAATGATGTAATGTGGGGCAGACTCAATCGACTCGTCAACCATCACCCATTCACACCCATTTAGAACCGCCACCGGAACTTTGTTACCTCGGTAGAGTAAGTCTAAACTGCCTGTTCGTTCAACCCATCCTCGCTTTGTGCTAACGATTGGGTATTCTGTGCTGATATATTCTCTTGGGCATGCCACCAGGTAAGTTTGGTCATCGCTGACACATCCTGTCATTGCGATTATCATTACGAAGATGGCAAGTAGACGTTTCACAAATCGCGTTGGCGTCGTCGAGCGTCTTCTTTTCGTCGGTCGACCAAACTGTCCTGGGCGTTTGCAACATCTCGCAAGAGCTTCCTGAATTTCGGGCTGATACCACGTTTCTCCAGGAATCTTGCGGTGACCCATTTTAGGTCCGCATCAGCCGAGATAAGCTTGGTGATTATTTTGTTCATGTTTGCCATTGTATTCCACCTGCTCAGTGAATGATGTGCTATGACACATCGGGTTACAATTAATCGTAGTACGAGAAACTACGGGGTGCACGACGGCGAGCACGTTTGGCCTTTGATGCTCCGCCGCTGACTAGTACTGCCAGTACTTGCTCGACTGACGTGCCATATTGAGCTGCAAATTCATCGTCAAGCGATGTGACAATATTGCCAAGCTGGCTATCACGGTCTGTAAGCTTGAGCCATGGCTGCCCCTTGTGGGTTCTGGGCTGGTATTGAATATACGGAATGTCTTCCGGTAATACCTGCATCGTAAATGCCTTTGAGAGGGCTGTCAGCTCATTTTTATTCGGGCTGAGTGCCGTGGCACTATCTCCCGCATCAGAGCCAAAATCGTATCTACGACCAGACTGTTCAACCAACTGCCTAATTTGTTTTCGCGTGATCTTCATAGTCCCTCCTGCGGATTATGTTACTTTGTTCGTGACGTGCAAACCATTTGCTGTCACTTATTTATTTTTCTTCATTCAAACATGTCACTTGAGAAAAAGCGTAGAACCAATGGTTCCTCTGATGCATAATCAAATTGGACTGGCATCATAAATATTTCCTCACTAATGACAAATGTATTTGTTACGTCGCCCTCACCTTTCATGAGCTCGAGCACACATTTCACTTTTTGACCGTGTAACTTCATGTATTTTTTAATGTCGTCCTTCAACGGGACATACATTTCAAAACTAACATGCCCAACCATTGGGTTGGCACCAACCCTGCGAATCAGTGACGCATCAATTAGTGTTTCAGATGCGTCGTCGCTTAGTACGTTGAGTCGAAACTGAAACTCTTTTTTCGCTTCAAACTGCGTTGTCATTTATTCCTCTTATCTGTGGATGGGTGTCCAGGAGTCGAACCTGGCACGCTGGCTACGTGTTTCATCCAATAGAAACACACCCATGCTTTTCTCTAAATTCAATTGTCAAAGTCGTTACGGGCGCGAAGCTCGTGTGTATAAATAGCATCATAACACGATTTTTGACAATTTACACTAATCTTTTTCACTTATTTCTTTTCGCAGCCGAAAACTGCACACTCCGTTCGGACAACCATACGGCTTACTGACGCGGTAATCACCTCAACATTTTCCGACGTCACAGCCGTGGTGACAGCTCGGTGAAGTGCCACATCACGGATGTCCTCTGCTCGAGGAAGACTGGCTACTGCAGAGAGCAGGCACCCGACAATAACTGATCCCTTGATCCATCTTGTATATTTTGTGCGTTCTTCAGCCCTGGTATCTTTGTTCCCCAGCACAATCAAAAGTGCGAAAAACGTAACGAAACAGGCAGTAGTGCCCAAAGCGGCACCCAGATGCACATTCTCCATCCACGCCCAGAAAAAATTCTCGTCCAAAATATTCATACTCATTCTCCCTTCGCCAAGTATGCCAGCTTCAAAAAGTCTGGTGCATCCCGGCATTCTGCATATTCCTGATTCATTTCACGAATACAATTCATCCTACGCTCATCATCCAACCATGGCGTTTCATGGCACAGCCTAAGGATTTCTTCGTTGATGCTGTCGAAGGCTCGCTTCCGGAGCCATTTGGCGTGATTTGTTAGGTTGTTTACCAGAAGACGGTTTTCCAAAACAATCTTGCGGGCTTGCTTGAGTCCTTCGGCATCAAACCCAACCGTGTAATCACACTTCACCAGCCGACAGCGCATGGCACCGTACTTGTTCTGGGAATCATCGATGATGATGTAGGGAGATCCAATCTTGTCATTGTCCTCTAGCCATCGGCGACATGGGTCGCCACCACCGGAGCAACAATCTGTCTGAAAGATGTCAATCGTGTGGGCATGACGGGAGCCCGCCGCCGCTAGAACTTCGCGCATCCTTTCAATTGTTCGACCATTCCATGCCGTGTTGAACACGATGACAGGATTGTGTGACCGAATGACCGTTGGTGCTGCAAAAACAGAAGCTGGTCGTCCAATGAAATCAAACAGGTTGTCGAGGTGCGCGACGTTCTCAGGAAGCATATGATCCTGGGTGTGGGTGTTGGCAACGCCATCGACATCGAGGAAGACGAACATGTCAGGCTTGTTATTCATGGGTTCGGGTTCCTCGGGTGCTGCCCAAGTGGGGTGTCCTGCGAAACCGGCTCGATGTTGTTAAGGTGGTATCTCACAGTCCTGGCCTTTTGTATCGGTAGGGGACGACTTGGGTATTCCATCGTTTCACGCAGTTCAATATCAAACGTAAGCATGCCGTCTGGGTGCTGATTCACCTTGGTCACGATGCCAACATGGGCACCGCATGCGAGACCAATTTGATTGCCTTTCAGTCTAACCTTGTCGCCGACCGCAGGCCCGAGCGTGGTATATTCATGGATCCATTGCAGTGTTTCAGTCTTAGTCATCGGTGAGCACCTCTGGGAATTCCAGCATTTCAAGGTCGACGCCCTTCGCCACCTTGTCAACAAACTGCCGGGTGCGCTTTGCCTCAATGATCGCATCAAGGAGATCCTGTAAGCAGTAGATCTTATTTCGATCACTTGGAGACAGAGCCTTGAATTCAGCTGTGTTGGCGTACAGGTATAAGCGTTGATCCTCATGCTCAATCTCTTCTAGGCTCTTTTTCATAATATCGTCGACAGTCATGTGATACCTCTGGTTTGGGTCACCACCATCCTGGCAACATATCCATTATACCATGCTTTTACGATGTTTACACATGAACGATGAGCATTCATGTGAATCTGGCACACATTATCGTGCTTTATTTCTAGCGTCTTCAAGCCGGGCCATGACTTCCATTTCTAAGTCGGGCCAGTCGTCATCAAATGGCATCGGCACCAGATTTCCAATTTCTTGCGAAATAACCTGTGAAAGGCTATGCTCGTCCCAACTTGCCCATCCCGGCATAATAAGGACCTCATCAACAACCATCGCCGCCTCATCACCTGCAGGATCAGTTGTTACATCGTTTTGTGATTTACGCAATATTCATGTCCACTGCTTTGGGTCAACTTCATCTCCAAGTTCGTCGTATATCGGGAGCCCGAACCCTGCAAGCATCGCTAATTTTTTGTCGACTGCTTTCGCCTGCGCCGGAATATAGCTGTCCTTGAAAAATGCGGGATTGAGACGAATTGCGACGGGTGTCCAGTTGGCAATGATTCCTTCATTGGTTGCCCAAGAATCTGTAGCACCTTTGAATGATCCTTTGTCCAAAATGGTATTCATGTGCGAGCGGTCGTTCGACATTCTGCCACGCTTCGGGACGCCCGAGCTTTTATATTTTGCCCTGAGTTTTGGTGGCAGGTTGCTATATCCCGTGTACAAGTCGTCCATGTCATTTGATGCATACGTCGTGCGGCCCTTGATTTCGACACCAACTGTGCCCCAAGAACTCGATACGATCTCGCCTGGCGCGTAAAGGACGGCGGAAATCTCATCCTTGTGCCGACCTGGCGCTGCCACTCTGCCGACTGAGGTTTCGTTAACTCGCCGATATGAGAACCAATGAACCTTCGTTAATGAGTCGAAAAACGCATGGTCAGCTTCTTCTTTCCAAATTGTTTTTAGCGCCCGGGCATGCCGTTTCGGTTCGGCATCCTCAGGTCTATGAAATGTTGATGTCTCTTCGGTGTCGTTTGGGCCGTATGATGGCTCTCTGTGATTGTGCTCACCAGATCTGCTGACAAATGTTGCGTAATCTTCTTTTAGAAATTCGGCAATGAGCTCTCGTAATAGTTTCATAAGTTACCCACCGCGTGCCTTAGCACCTTCACATCATCGTATGACTTGATTTGCGTGTCGTTTTTATCGTAAACAGGTAGTCTCAGCTCATTCGCCACGCTTATTAATTGCGACCACCATGCTTCATGCATCCACACCGCGCCTTCCATAAATCTAATTGCCACAACATACCAATTAGCTACTAATCCTTCATTTGTTTTCCATTGACTTTTCGTGTATGAGCCGGCATCAAGTATATAGCCGGCGGATGTCTTTTTGTTGAAAACAAGCGGCCGCTTGGGCACACCAGAATTTTTGAATTTGTTTCTTATTTCCTGTGGCAAATTGCTATAGCCTGTATAGAGCGAATTCATATCATTCGCAGCAAGCGTGACATGTCCTTCGACTTGCAAACCGACATTGCCCCAATCATCATCAGGCGATTCTGTTTCATCGTACAGAATAACTGATATTTCATCTTTGTTTTGCCGACCTGTAACACGCCTGATTATTTTTTCGTGGTTCCTTGTTGGTGAAATCCAGTGGATTTTTGTCAGCGAGTCAAAAAATGAATGGTCGGCCTCTTCTTTCCAGGTTGTCTTTATTTGCCTGGCCATATTCTTTTTACTTTTTTCGTCGGGCTTATCAAATGTCGAATAAGGGGTTAGCGTCGATGAATGTGATGAATACTTCATTCCATCAGTTCGTTGTTGGAACCCTGCTGCATCCTCCATGAGTACTTCTCTAACAACATCATCGATTAAACTCATTCTACACTTCCCACTGCGGCGGTTCAGCCTCTGTCACAATGTCGCCGTTGGGCGCATAAACCTTTAGCCCAACTTCTTCACAAAAGTCTAGAAGATGTTGCTGTACAGCTTCTGCAGCATCGAAAAAATCGACTGATATACGAATAGATACTAATTCCCAATTGGCAATGATCCCTTCATTTCTTGATGTGTTTTTGAATGACCTTGCATCCAAAATATACTTTTCCATGGAATACTTGCTGGCCTTTGACGGCCTTTTTGGCACCCCTGAGCTTTTAAAAGAAGCCCTTACCGACTTTTTCAAATTGCCATACCCGGTAAACAACGAGTCCATGTCATTAGACGCGAGCGTAGTGCGCCCCTGTATTTGAAGACCTACAGGTCCCCATTTTGAATGTATGTTTCGAGTAGGTGAATACAGCGCCACTGATATTTCGTCTTTGTTCCTGCCGTTATTCATCGCTCGGTCGATTATGTGCATGGGCGATTTTGCTCGGTCTGTATCAAGCCAGTGAACCTTAATCAATGATGCGAAGAATGCATGATCGGCTTCTTCTTTCCAGACTGTTTTTATGTGGCGACTTTTCTTTTTTCTATCGGCATCATCGGGAGTTTCAAATGTCGTAAATTCACCGAAATTCTCCCGACTTTGATAGTAATTGTCGTCGACTGTGCGCTTGATGAACGTTCGCAAATCTTCTTTCAGCGAAGGCTTCGCGGCGGCATTCTTCACTTTTGCAATCAATTCAGGCGTGAACCCGAAGAACAAATCTGCTGCCTCAAACTGTTTCACTGTGAACCAGCGCTCACCTTTGGTTTCATGTTCAAACCCAGCGGCTGGTGCAGGATCCCATTCATCTTTTTCGGTTTTTGCCACCGTGGCGACGAATGTTTTATATTTGAAACCTCTGTCCTCATATAGATACGTGTCAATCACACGACTTTTTGGGACAGAACCACATTCTTCACGAACTTCTTCAATAGCTTGCTTATAAAACCGCTTGCTGTCATCTGCAAGAACATGTTCTTTCGGGATGGGTACGGGCCATTTCTGTTCTCGCTGGCCTTCAACGTGGATACCACCTCCAGGGAAACCCCACTGGCCAGCGCCTCCCATAACATCATCAGCTCTATGTTGCAAGAATACGGTGCCGTCTTCTTGGCACACAAAAACAACGCCAGCACCTGCGATTCCCCAATATTGTTGTTGGGTTTCTTCTAGCAGGAGGCTGCGAACATATCGACGTAATGGATTCATATGACTAAATATTGAAAGCGCTGTCATTTACTTATATTATTTGGTACCACCGGTGGGAGTCGAACCCACACGCCCAGTTAAGGACACCAGATTTTGAGTCTGGCATGTCTCACCAATTCCATCACGGTGGCATTTTGTTTAGTCGCCGTAATAGCGACCTGGGACACCATAGTAACTCGCCATGGCACTGTTAAACTTGGCTTGAGCGTCAAGATATGCTTGCGGACCAACAACGTCCCAAGACGTGCTACGTGGATCAGTAACAGGAGCCAACCGAGCATCAGGCCATTTCGTCATAAACTCCTGGCGCCAACTGTCAAGGTGCTCAGCAGACTTGACTGTCTGTGACGCGTGATGGCCAAGGAGTGGCAACATCATCTCTTGACCGGTGAACTCCATGGCTTCGATTGGGGTTCCGCCCTCAATCTGCTCACGGATAAGTTTTCTTAGTTGTGATTTTGTAACTTTCATCGAACTATCCTTTCTTTTTGTTTCGTAGCCTTTCTAGCTTTTTCTTGATTTGTTGAACTTTTCGTGCCTGTATCATCGCAATGCTGTCCCTGAGCATGCCGTTCTCTTGTTGCAGTTTTTTGATTGAAAAATCCTTGTTGTGACAATCAATACAAAACGCCCGGCGCCAAAGAAGACAAACAAACAAGCCAGCGATAAACCCTACGAACGATGCGATGGTGACACTTACAAACATTTTTCACCTTTGGTTCTCCCATGGCTCTAAATATTGGTAAGCCAACTTTCTAACTAGGTTTCGACAACTCCCAACCTTGCGACCTTCCTGTCCAAACGTTCGGTGGAATGTAACTCAGTTGGCCGAGTGCCCACAAATTCACGAGCTGCTTCGACACAATGTTGTCGATGGTCGCAGGTTGATCCGGACTGGACGCAGCAATCATGGCCAGCATTGGACGTGGCATTGCGGTGTTATTCGCGAATGCCATCTCACCGATGGCCTCTTTAGCACCTGCAGCCATCTTTTCAGCCTCATCGGCCTCATCGTCATAGCAAAACACGTTGGCAACCATATTAGTAACTTCCATTGTCTTTACACTTCCCTCGGCATGCCTTCTTAGCAGCCGCTTTTTTGCGATTTCCGAATGCGCCAGCTCGACGCTGGTGAGCATCTACAGCATGCGGGTTCCGTGGAAGGCGCAATTCAACTTTTTGTTTCTTTCGGTTCTTCATGTCTCTTTCCCCCTGCCTGTAAATATTATACCACAGTGTGATACGTTTTACACGTGCAGGAAAAAATAGTTATTCGTCTCCGCGGATTATCATCCCGCCGTTCTCTAAAAGGCCATTCACTGCGAGTTTCGTCAGCCAAAAAAGATCGCCCTCGTTGAAAAACCGAAACATATTGCGGCGTTCTTCGATACAAACCAATGACCTCGACTGTCCGGATTCATCAGGAGCAAGAACCAAGGCATCATTGACCTGCAATACAAGCTCAGGCAGCATCATCTTCGGCCGCCTTCACCAGGCAATCAGGGCATGTTAGTTTCGCAGATCCGGGTGAGACTTTCACACTCCACTCATCCAATTGTTCTGGGTGCTCCCGGGGATTGAACTCAGCCCCACACTCGACACAACCGTTGGGCATGGCATCCATCAATTGCTTGATTTCCTTTGCAGCCTTGTTGGCGTTTTTCCGTTTGCGCTTGTCTTGGTTGCGCTTGACCTGTCGAGCAAAGCTCATTTGTACTCCTTTAGGGTATCTAGGTTGACCCGTATACGTCCGAAATCCTATGTGAGTGGATTACTCCACCCATGGCAAACGAATGCCCATGTGACCATTCTATTCAACCAACTGCAATTGTTCAACAACCGGCTTTTCGGCATCAAAAACAACAGCCACACGATTTGTCACCGTCGTCAGCTTAGGCATACTCACATTAGCAATCCTGTGTCGCGTCACCTTTCCCTCAAGGAATGTGGCACGACCGTCCCCATCTTTGCACTTCGCCAAGATTTTTGCAATCGCGGCGTCACTGAGTTCCGCTTCATACGTCTCACGCTGAACATACGTTCCTCGCTTCCAGGCAACCTTCAAATCATTCCAGTTTACCTGGTGGTAGCCCATCAAGAGATCCTGCACCTGGCTCACGTTTTTGCCCTGAAGCTCCTTGTGGCTGAAGTAGTGGTTCGCCAGCATGCTTACGCTGTTCCTGGCTGCATCAAGCTCGCGCCAGATTAGCACGTTGACGGCTTCATCCTTGCTTGGAACCTGAAATGCCCGGCAGTCGAACATTGCAATCGTTCCCGGATCTCTCTGCAACGCAGTCTCGCGGCAGTCATTGAAATAGCCTGTCGCCATCGACGCCAGAATCGATGTCATCTTTTGCACACGCCCATTGAGATAGATTTCTGATTTCGGCTTGTCCTGCAGGTAAATCAGGGTGATTTCATCAGACTGCGTGTAGCCAATCCTTGCGCCTGTCTGCTCAACAAGGTAATGCGTTGTTAACACCATCAAGTCGGTGAAACCCGCATCGAACGGCTTCTCCATGTTCTTGGTGAACTTGCTGAATCGCTTGCCATCCAGTCGAACCACCACCGGGATTCCCGGGATGAATGACCTCTTGGTCTCACGGGCCTCATAACCCTTGATTCGATCTCCTAGTCCTGTTCCCTTACTCATTTCGTCTCCTTTTTTAGTTTGCTCTTGCCCAAGTCGGATAGAAATCCGCGGACAATATGTTTCTTGCGGTTTTTTGTGAAGGCCGTCGGCCGAGAGCGTCGCTTGTTTCCACGTCGTTCCTGGATGATTTTCTCGGCTCGACGCATCAGTTTTCGCCATTTTCGCTTTGCAGCCCTGGCATCCTCAGGGGACATTTTCGCCAGTTCTTCTTTGATGTCACAATCAGGAAAAAGAACACCGGACTCAAGAGCTCCCATGCGCTCAAAAAATTGTCGATCAATTTTCATTTTTCAGTCCTGTACAGATATTTAGATTCATGCTACAACCACCACAAGCACATGAAGGCTTCGTTCCTGCTTACCAACGATCAGCGTTGCCATATGTAACGTCGTCGATTCTGGCATCATCTGGTTCAATTCACTCATACACATTTGATTATGTCACCAGGTTTTTTACTGTGAAAAACACAGGTGGAACTGACGGTGACACAATCAATGTGGCATTTACTAGCAACGGTTTTGAATCAGGCAATTCGTTTCGTCTCGTTCGTGGTGAGTCGTTCGACGAAGAAATTCGCTGCGTGAAATTGTTTGTGTCATGTTCCGCCGGTTCGTTAGTAAACTATGAACTCATTGCTGGTTTGACAAACATACCTTTCAAAAACTTCAACGTCCTCACAGGCTCTAATGGCTGGAAGGGCGTAGGCTAGTCCTGCCAGCGGTCAATCATTCGCTGGATGGCGAATTCAGGAACATTGTGGGTATTCCGCTCGACAGCAACCTTGACATCGATCAACGGTAATACCTCGAACTGGACATCATATCCAAACTCGGCAGCCCGAGTCACGTATTCCTTATAGTCACGGTGTCGAACGTTGGTGTTGTCAACGATCACAGGCGAGAGCTCTTTCTCAAGAGAGTCCTCAAAGTTTGAAAGGTTCAACGAGTGATTCCGACCGAGCAGCTTCGGATTGAACTTGTACTCACCATCGACCATGAACAGGTCATCGGTCGAATGAATGATGCCCTCAGCAACAAGCTCACGAGCACGAGTCGACTTGCCTGAACCTGGGATTCCCCTCATAATAATGACACGCTTCATACTCCCCTCCATTATGCTTCAATTATATCATACGTGACGTCGTTTTACACGACCTCTTATGCTTTTCAAGCTCAGACGACACGATGTCGACAGACAAATCGTCCAACCATCGCATGTCAACCCGCTTGGGCAACGACGAATCTACTGCCAAACCGGACAATGCATCCTTTTCGTCACGGAATTTCGACATCAACTCGTCAAACTTGACCTCACCGTTGCGGATGGCAAGAACATACGGGTTCGGGTCGTAAACGTGCAAATCGCCAGACTCGAAGATTGTGCGACAAGCGATGGTGAGACGCCACAAATGTGCAGCATGTTTCACATCGTACCCGATCTTCTTCTCCATCCCAGCCCGCTTCTTATTGCGACCCTTCTTCCAGGCATTGAACGATTTCCACTTGTCACGAGCCATATCGTACTGACGCTGCTTCTGAACGAAATCGATGAAGTTGGTTTCGTACCCCAGCAAATTGCATGCTGCAGTGAATTTCTCGTCAGTTCCTACGCCGACCTCAGCCAATTGCTTGTAAAGCTGGTCGTTGATAAAGATCTTCGTTGCCTCATCCACATCCTTGAAGTCGATGCACCAATGGTCAACCTGCTTCTTGGCAGCCCTGATGGCAGCCATGATTTGATCCTTTGGGTATGCATGTTGTGCTGGAAGACCAAACTCTTCTCGAGTCGGTTCGTGCTCCAATGGGTTCAGCAGCCACTTTCGATGTGTTTCGATGCGGTGTGCCTGAGATGTTGCATACCCGATGAATGTGTGGAGGCACTTCTTCGTCAAAAAACGGTGCCGAACATTGCGGAGGTGGCGGCCAGCTGCTGTCGCGTAGATTACGTCTTCATCACGGGTAAACAGCACATCGAGGATGTTCGGGTTTGCACCGGCGGCCAAGGCCAAGAACTTCCTTACCTCGAAAACCGTCCCCTCCATCCCATGAAGCGAGGCGACTTCTTTCAACGCAGGCGTCAGGTCGCCCCAAAACGATTCCTCGACAAGCAGTGCTTCCTGAACCTGCTCGATTGTTTTGGTGCCCATGTAGTATTCTTTTGGTGGAACCATAACACCCTTCACATCAAGATCTGACGTGGGCGTTTCCATTCCATACGCTCGGGATCCTGCTACCGTGAGGAGGATCGCATGCTTACGCAAATCGAAGTTTGTCATTTTTGACCTCTGTTCCTGTCACCGTTCCTGGCAACATGTCTATTGTATCACGCTTTTTTGATTCTTACACAGATCTGGCGAGGGTGTCAGCTCGTTTTAGCAACGTTGGCATTCGAAATGGACCGGCCATCGAGGCAACCAGTTCGGCAGCTTCTTCATTGTCAAACATGTTACCCGTTGATGTGATGTATATCGGTCGTGCATCACCCCTAGAGAGCGCAAAACCGTCGTCGTTTATGAACCTTGACTTTGCAACCCCAACAACCTCTGCCATTCCTGAGTGTGCATCGTAAAGATACCGGCCGAGTCCTGGCTTTTCACCAAGATCGACATATCCATCAATGACAATAACCTCTGGACAAAATCCAAATGCATCAATCACTTTTTCAATACATGGAAGTTCGCGCTTGTAGAACTCACCTGGAACATATTCACCGTACTCTGACGATTCCAGTCGACAGGTCACTTCCTGTTTCGCGACTTCGGAGTCCCAATTCTCAAACAGAACCCCTGCCACGATGGCATAGTCATCATAATACTGAACGTCTACTGCTAAAATCATGTTCGTTTGTCTCCAAAAACAATCTCTTCAAAGGAGACCGGCCGAAATCCTCGTACGTCTTGACCAACATTGTAAATGTCGATGGGGGCGATAAATTCAGGCTCATTACGTCGTTTTGTCTTGTAGGCCGGAACCACTGTCCCCTTCTTCATGACTGTCCACTTATCGTGAACATGACCACAGAACGCGTAATCTTCGCCACCCAGGGCATGAATTGGATTATGGACCAGTTCAATCGAACCATGCGGTGTTACTGTCACTATACGTTGGTGAACCTCGTGAAATACGTCAGCGAGCCCGGCAGTATAGTCGTGATTCCCCTGAATCAGGATGATTCGCCCATTCAGTTGCTTGACATACTCCGGGAGGTGCCGGCGGTTTCCCATGGCGACATCACCAAGATGGAATACGTCGTCATCAGGTCGCACGACCGCGTTCCAATTTGCAATCATCGATTCATTCATTTGATCGATATTGTAATACGGCCGATTGCAATACTTGATGATGTTCTTATGCGAAAAATGTGTGTCGCTTGTATACCATGTTTTCTTCATACTCTACTTTCCTAGTTTCTTCTTTTCTTTAGCGGCCTCACGGGCGATGAACCGATTAACCTTGCTTTGCTGAGCCGCAGTGGGAACCGGAATGATTGCCGTGAACAGGGCCATTCGAAGACCGCTGAACTCACCGAGGCTTGCAAACGTGAAACATGGCAGCTCACTGTTCAGGTTGATTGCCGTGATTTTTCCCGTGGCGACTTCGCCGTTCGGGTACATATGGCACCAGACTTTTTGACCGACTTTCCAGCCTTCATACTCCTGAGGACCTTTCGGTGTGTCAATCTTCAGCTTTTTCTTGTTGGTTTTCATCGTGGTCCCCTTTATTCGCAAGCCTGCCATTTTTCAACGAACTGCACGAGCTTTAACAACTCAGCACATTCGGCGATACCAATCTCGGGTAGTTCCATCAAGAACTTCAACTTCAGGCCTTCCATGTCGACCTCGATTGCGTCGCTTTCGTCGCCCACTGTCTCAATGAGGAAAGACTTGACCCTAAAAAGCTGGGTTGGTTTGAGTGTATAACCCGAACTCGTTTGACCCATACGGTCTTCGATGATCATTTTTGCCTCACGAAGACCGTATGGGTGGTGAGTCCTCAGAACCTTGATTGCACCAATCTTTTTTGATGCAGCAAGCTGCGCATCGATGTCACGTAGGACTTTGTGGGGAACTCGAATAGTCGTAAGCATCACAATCCTTGTTTATGTTCCGGCAGAGTAGCCACCGGAACATAAACATTATACCACGTTTAGAGGCCTTTTACACGTTTAGTTTGTCTGTGACTTGTAGTAAGCCCGACAAACATTCCGGAAGTTGTTGATTCCACCCTCAGAAGGGGCATACAAATCATATAGCGACCACCAACCGGCTTTGGCGCCAGTGTCCTGGCCTTCCTTCAGTTTCGCCAGGACTTCGTCAACCATCTCGTAAGCGGTTGTACGAATCTCCTCTGGGAGTGTAATCAACATGTAATCAAGGCGGTCATTCTTGATGCAGTTCATCAGGTATTTGTAGCTCAGCTTCGACTTGACCATCTCGCCGATGTAGCTGATGTATTTGAACTTGACACGGCGGCCTTCGCCATTACCGTTTGGAATCACGGCAACCCAGCCTTCCTGGTTTACGACGGATCGGTCGTTGATCTCGTCATGAAGTGTCTGGAGTGTCATGAACACAACGTCGACTGGTAGAATCACCTCAGGCAAGGCTTCGCAAATCGCATCACGGACCTCCGGGGTTGCCGGATTACCATCAGCATCATATGCCTCAAGCAGGAAAATCTGCTTTGCACCGGCATAATCGACATGGACAGTCGTCATCGGGTGAACGAACTCGCAAACCAACGACATCAAATCGAAACCCTTGTTTGCACATGTCACCCATGCTTCCTTGAAGTCATCCAACTCCATCAACTCGAGAGCACCGACAGCAGACGGGGTTCCCAGGCGACCACGAGTGGTGGTGCACAGCTTTCCGTCATGAATGAAGTACTCGATCATGTGACCGTCTTCCTTACGAGTGCAACGCAACTTGGTGTCACCCGACATCGAAGCCAGATTCTCCATGGAAGTCTCCGGGAGCTCACCCTGGTTGAAGAACTTCTCGAAGCCACGGGAGACGAGTGTCACACCCTCAACCTGGCCCGCAGTCTCATACGAGTAAACGACGCCACGAAGCAATCGCAACTCAGCGGACCAACCGTCAACCACCTCATGAAGGAGGTTGTGAGCAGTGGGGCTATAGTTGAGCAGAACAAGCTGGCGCTTCTCATCAATATCAAACCCGAGCAGCTTGCCTGCCTGGATACCCCACTTCGCATCGACACCGAGAAGCTCGCACAACTCATCGTCATGCTCACGCTTCACCTTGGCCCACAGATTCAGCTTATCATTCCGGTTCTTCATATGACCGGTCAGAAAGGCTACGAGACGAGGAAGCTTCATGGTAAATTCGGAATTCATTTTATATCCTTTGCATTTAGAAACAGATTAGAAACATTTCGACTTTAGAACTTGTGCCCACCGACACCTTTGGTCTTCAACCACGCTTGGATTGCGACGATATGATTACCGGCACGACCATTGAACTGCTGCTCCAGAACGTCGGAGTTAACCCATTTGTGGGAACCAATATTTGCAGCCAAGAATCCACCTTGTCCAGGAGGGTTGAGCCACACGATCATCTGCTCGTCGTTATAGACGGACATGGAATCCTCGATGTCGGTAATCCCCAGGCGATATTGGAACCCGTTCCCGGGTGTGTAGTTTTCAAACTTCATTGCACTCTCCTGACGTTCAATCCCTGCTCGGGTTGCCCCCGAGCACATACCCATTATACCACGATTTTCGGACTCTTACACGTTTATGGTTTAACCAATTTCCAAATTGAATCAACAAACGTCGATGGCTTGCCGTCCAGAAGGCTAAACAGTGGTCCCGGCTGCATCAGATTAAACTTGCTCATTTTGATGATTACCATCGCCTGGTCCTTTCGTGACTCAGTCTTATGCAACTCAAGATGCTTGAAAAGGCGTTGATACCGAACCACCTCGCGCTCAAACTCGCGCTGTTGACGCTGGACCTGAGCTTTCAAATCGTCGAACAACTCATCAGGAAGCTCAGCGATCATTGCCTCGACGTTCTCGCCTGACGACAATGCTTCCCAGATACGTCGTGGTGACATATCGTGAACGAGACGATGCAGTTTTATGTACTCATCAAGCTTCACCTTAACCCGCGGGCCGTCTTCAAACATGATGACATAGCCTTCGAAGTTGGACGTATCGCGTGGAAGATCTTTCAAGTCCTCTACAGTGAACACTTCTGGAGTCCGAAAAGGCAGCTCAGGAAAATCGGTTGCCTCATACTCAAGCCCTGACTCGGTGCAGATCGCGCCAATCAAAACGAGCTCCTCAACGTCGCCATAGTTTACGACGATCCTGTTGTCAGGGTAAATGATTTCGAAGAGGTACGTGATATGCCCGTGCATCTTTGGGACGGCATCTTTGTACTTCGTTCGAAGCATCTCGGTTGCCTTGATTGCCTGCTCTGACTCAAACGACCCACGGGTAGAAATTGCCAGCCCGTCAGGAGTCGAGTATGAAATCCCGAGTGACCCATCCATTTTTTCAAATGCTTTGAATCGATCGCCGATTGGGAGATCTGGCAAGGCAGGAGACTCATGCTCGCCAATGTTGAAAAACTTCTTGAATGGTCGTGCAACCACACGTCCGGTACCGTCAACAATCAGCCCACGGCAGGCCATCGTTGCCTCGTTCCATCGGCGCTCATACTGAACAGGCGGTGCATAATTCAGAACAAACAAATCGTATTTTGGGTGTGGACGACGGGTAATATATCCTGCGTCGATCTCAGACTGAATCAGTGGGTCCAACAAATCCATGCTACCTCCCGGTCACCTTGGCAACCAACATGTCTATTATACCATGTGAGGAGGCGTTTTACACATGAACGATGAACATTCATATGAAATCGGACACACGAGATTAGTCGTAAGCTGAGCCATATTGTCGTCTTGGTAACTTACGACGCTTTGTTTGCGTTGCGCCGTTTTTGACCAGGAATGCTAGCACATCTTCGACTGTCGTGCCATCGAGTTCAGCATTTTCCTTATCTAGAATAGCTTCCATGTTGCCGAGTTGCCCTTCACGGTCCTTCAACCGGAGGTACGTGCCCCACTTCTTTGTTTTGTGAATCTGGTAATCAATAAATTCGACGTCTCGGTGAAGAACAGGTGCTTCAGCAAACGCATATGACAATGCCGCTCGTTCAGGCTTGTTTGGTTCTGTATCATGGGACGTGCTGTCTTTAGCAGTCTGGTCTTTTTCCCACGCCCGCTCGAGATTGTCAAGGAATTTCCATATCTTTTTTTCATTCCAATTGGGCGGATAAACCACGTCTGTCGTCAAGTTGCCGCCGCCTGGATCATCATATTCAGTCTGGACCTCTTTAATCCAAAATGTGATTTCATCAAGATCCAAGTATAAATCTGGCGTATTGACTTGGGGATCTGCCAAGGCACCGGCTACATCGTTTGCCAAAGCGTAATTGGCAATCCTGTTGAACAATTTTGCCTCTGGTTCGTCCGGGTTGTCGATGATTTTCAGCATGCCGTCATCAGGCAAAGATTCGCGGATCAACTTCGTCAGCTTTCGTTTCGTGATTTTCATTGCTAGCCTTCAGTTATACTTCGTCAATCAGATCTTCAGTCTTCATGACGAGGGTGCGAATGTGCGCCCATACTGATTCGGAGTAACCCCCACCGGAGTGGATATACTCCTCGGCCATTGCCAAATTCTTTCTGGCTTCTTCCAGCATTTCGGCAAGTTCAGTCTCACGGATGCCTTGATTGGGACCAGCACCACGATCCCATTCTTGGCTGCCCAAATCGGGACCGCCCCAATCCGGACCAGCAATTCCCTGCTCTACCAATTGTCTCAGTTTTCGTTTTGTGATTTTCATTATACACCCTGTTTCATGGACTAAGTATCGCTACTTGACGATAATCGTTTCAATATGTGCACCACGAGCTCGACGAATGCAATCCCATGTTTCACGGCAGTTATCAATTGGAAATGCGACACAAAGGTCAGCTCCCGAATCAACCATCTCTTGGTTTCTGACCGCTGTGGCCTTAGTCCCATGGAGCGTAATTTCGGTCGGCCACTCTTCAATTTCAAGCCTGAGCTCATCGGCAATCTTTGGAACAAAATAACTTGAACCTGATACCACACCGCAAACGATTGTCGTGCCCAATGGCAGCTTGACCAACTCGTCCCTAATCTTCTCTATATCTAGCCATTCAATAGAACCAGCCACGATAACTCTCATTTCTTCAATCCATTTATGTTGAAAATCGCTGTAATTGCTTCTGCGATTTTTTCCGCGACCTGCATATGCTCAAGCTGGGTGCCGCTTCCCTCACCTCTGACCTCGAGGTAGTGAATCCACGATCTGACTGAGCCTTTCATGAACAGTCGTGATTTTGTTAGTCCTTCCGGAAGTAACTTTCTTGCAACTTCCTTTGCGATGCCTGCGTCGATTGCCCACTCGTATGCCTTCAGCGCTTCGCCGGCCACGTATTTTTGGCGGACATCCCACTGAGCTGACAACACCGGATCATCCGTCGCAACAGAATTCTGCCTGTTTTTCGTGTCCTGCAATCGAGGCTCGCAGAATTCAAATGTCTCGTTCCCGAATTCTGCAACGTTTGCATAGCGCTGGCTAAACTCTTGGAAACTGAATGACCTATGACGTAACATCTGTCGAGCGATGTCCCGGGTGGTTTCAATTTCCAACGTGATGTCGGCCATTTCAAAAGGTGACCAATGACGGTGTGCCATCAGGAACTTGATTAGCTTCCGCGATGTTTTCACGTTCATTTGATTGGCCGGATTGGAAACCCGGGCACAATATGCAATTAGTCCTTCAACCCCATCGATTCCGACTTCTTTCAGGCCATCCACAACCTGCGTATACGAAACTAACTTGACGTTCATTCAAATCCTAGCGAGCGTTGGCTCGTTTTTCTGTGTCTAATACAAACTGCACGACTGACTGTAACCTACCTGGCATCAGCGCTGCGAGTTTTGACATTGGAACCCACCTGAACTCATCGTTCTCGGGTTTCCCAAGTTTTTCGCTGATTGGCAGGAATGGAGTTGTTCGTGATTGGCGCACGCCGATGAAGTATACAGCGGTCTTCTTACGAGAGCCTTTGCCATATACAATTGGTTCAGAGTGCTCATCTTCGTATGCAGTAATGTCAGTTGGCGAGACCAGTGATGTCTCCTCTTCGAGTTCTCGTAGGGCTGCTTCAAATCGAGTCTCGCCAGGATCAAGCTTTCCTTTCGGGAAATCCCAATTGGCATACGCTCGAACACACAAAACGGTTGGCTCTGGTGAGTTCCAATCAATCACGGCAACGCCGGCACTTTGCAACATAGTTTTCTCCATTCGTCCTTATCAACAATTCCATTATATCAGGAATGTCATAATTTTACACGATATGTTCGACTATGCTTGAGGTCGTTTCCACTTCACTGCCAAATCGGCGAAGCCTTGCACACCAACGTATGCCAATGCCAACGCAACCCATTGCTCCCCATTGATCTTATCACCGATCAGTAACCCTGTTGATGTCAGCCAAACGAGAAGTTTCCTGCTCATAAGTTTGCTCATATGCTGGTCTAAGAATGCTTTCATTTTTGTCTCCGTATCAAGACTAAATATCAACGAAATAATTCTATGATGAGTTCTTGGACCAAATGAAACGATTCAATGACCAACTTGTCACCAATGTCGATTCCTAAACTATCACACGTGCCTGATGGGAGCTCCAGGACATGGGCTGTGTTTTGTGAACATGTGCTACGACCGGTCAGGGGTTCCATCTTGTCGATCTTTACGACCTGCCGCTTGTCATCGAAGTATAGGATGTCCAGCGGGATCTTCGTGTTTTTCATGTGGAACGATGCAGGCCGGTTGTCCATCACGAACAACATTCCGTCGGTTCCAATCGCATCCCGGTTCATCAACCCGAGAGCCCTGGTGTCATCCCTGTCAGCGAGTTCAACAGAAAATGAGTTGTTCCCGACCGAAATTGAGTGTTCAGTCGCCATCTGGATCTTGTCCGGTCCGGAGGCGGTGAATAACCGCTTCGACGACCAACTTGAGCGCCGCCATGTTCTTGGCTTCTTCAATCGCCATGCCGACCTCTAGATCATTCATCATTTCTGGTGGGACTTCTGTATTTTGTGCTGAGGTCGTTGTAAATAATTCTTCGTGTTTCATTATAATCCTGTACTTGTTTCAAGGTCCCACGGCCCAAAATGTTTGAACTCTGACATTTTTCTTGCCGCTTCATCATACGTGTATTCATAGAAATTGTTGATTTCTCCGATTTGTCCGATTCTGTAGTATAGTCGAGCAGGTAGTATTGTATTTCCGCCGTTTGATTTGTCAATCACAAGATCCTGGAGTGTATCGATCACAAATGCATGCCCAAAATTTGTTCCATCCAAAGCACCTTGACCGGCGACCTCAGCATGGACAAGAATATACCGATCTTCCTCTTCGGTAAATGATTTTCCCATGATGAACCTACCAGCCGCCGCATAACAATCACCTAACGCTTCCATATCTACCTCGTATTGACTATAAATATAGGCCAGTCCGCCCGTGTTGCATTCCTTTGTGAAATATACATTACCCCCAAGTATGCACTGCCCAACCGCCACAGACGAACACGTGCCATACCATGTGCATCCATGGGCGCTCACCCAAGAAATAAAACGGTAAGCCCATGGCATAAATGACCAAACCAACAAAAAACGACACATCGACACCATCGAAAAAGACGAATGCGAGTACTCCGCCCATGATGCTAAGTGTCACCAATGTCACATCTGTGAACCGTTCTGGCACGTAAAAGAAAATCGTTGGAATTGAAAGCGTAATCGCCGCAAGGAAGAACAACCCACCAGGAATCGGTGGTAGATACTCAAGCAAAGTTGCGGGAATGAGCCAGAAAATCGACGTAATGTCGAGTTGCTGCCTTGCTGCCTTGAGAAGCAGGTCATCGTTTGTTGAATGATACAGAAATGAGAAAAAGAATGTGCATGCCGAGAACAGAAAGAATGGAACCCTAGCAACCGGGGCATTGAATGTATAAGAAAAAGCAATGATGCATGGAAGCAGATGTGTGAGAGCATTGATTCTCTCTTCTACAATTGGTCTGTTCTTTAGCACCTGACCCGCCTAGCTTGATTCGTGTGTTTCCCAGCCGGCTTCACGATTCCAAAAATCAAATGTGGGAACTGTTTTGCCAAGGACATATAGTGCAAACAAGCTTTGCGATTCCATTTTTTGTTTTATGGTGCCGTGGGAATGCGTTTGTTTGAACGTCCTGATTGCAACATCGGGGAACTCACGATCGAAATCAAGGAATCCATATAGCATTTCGTTCAGGTTCTGATCAGTCACTTCCTCGATCTCAACCGGTCCTACATTTGGTGGTGCTATGACCCCAGACGACTCTGAGAACTCGACTTTCATAGGTCATCCCATGGCTGGGGTTTGCTAGGGCCAACCTTCCATTCGAAAAACCTTCCAATAAGATCGAAGAAGAACGTCGGGAACATGATTGGCAAAATGACAGCGAGCATCCCAAGGATGAACAGTATTCCTAGCGCCGCCATCAAGATTTTCATTATCACCTCTACAATAAATATTAGGTCAATCGGCACTCGACTCAAAGGCTGCAGATAAAATCTCATCCGCTGGTGGGATGTCCATCGCACAGTCAAAATTCTCAATCAACTCTCTGTTATTTTCGATTTCTTCCTCGAGGTGCCTCGGGAATCGCCACATGAAATAATATGCCCCTGATGTGAACTTGCTTATGATCCATTCGAGCCGAGAATATTCTCCTGTTTGGCGCACACGAACCATGTCGGTCATCATGTATCCGCGGAGTTCCCAGAATGCTCTGAATGGTGCTGGCCAAGGTCCCAGGAATACCAGGAACAGCAAACCCCATGGGCCAACAATGAATGAAGACAACGCGAACAAGGCGAGCCATTGCGGAAACAGGTAGCTCAACATAAATGTCAGTTTTCCAACTCGCTGGCTGTCATCGACATGGACTAGCTCATGGCACAAGACCGCTGCAGCCGAATTTTCGTTTTTCTTCATCCATTTTCTTGACGGGAAATACACAGTGTCGCCAATCACGGTTGTGTAGTTTGTCATAAACTTTGGATTGAAGAACAGTGCCACACCAAGAAATCGCATAAACGGACTTTCGTCTTTGAATTTGAACTTGATGTGGTACCGCTCCCTAGCAAACTTGCTGATACCATCATATGATATTTTGTTCGATGTCATATCAACCTCCGAACGCTAACTATCATGCTACCAGCGCTTCCGCAACTGCATATCCGTCTCATGGAGCGGAGTATCAGCTTTTCTGGCATTACATGGTTCGCAGCTCAATACGAGGTTCTCCCATGTTCCCGGGCCGTTTTTCGACTTTGGAATCACGTGATCTCGAGTGGACGCGTGGTAAGGAATGTGGTCACCGCAGTATTGGCACTCACCCTTGTCACGGATGTACAAGTTTCGACGTGTTGGCTTCTTTGGCTTACGGCGACCTTTGATCGCACCAACGAAAACGCCCTTCACAAATCGAACTGTGACAGGAAATGGGATCGGTCCATCAACGTGACCAATTGTCACCGATGGGTGGGTCTCAACAACCTCAACTCGACCCTTACAAATATCACCCATGGCTTCCTGCCAGGAGGTTGTGTAAAGTGGCTCGTAACCTGTGCTCAACACATGTACATTTGGAATTATATTTATCATATTCGCTTCTCCCTACTTTATAAATACCACAATCATCCTTTTCGATTATAATCAAAACGAACATTTTGTTCAAAAACTAAAGGAACACACATGAAAATTGGACTCGTAATGCTACTTTTTCTGGCGATGCATGCATTTGCTTGGTTCGGTGCAAACTCGCAACATGTATGGCGAGACCAACCTAGTGCCATGATAACAGCACTTATGTTTGGAGTGCCGGTAGCACTAACTGCCTTCCTGGCGACGAAATATGGCTACGAATTTTTTGATAGCCTTTGGTCGGTAAGAATGGTTGCCCAAGGAGCATTTTACGTCTGCTTTCCAACTTTGACATGGATTTTCCTGGATGAGTCGCCGTTTACGACGAAGACGATTATTTCAATCCTCTTGTCAGCCCTCATCGTCTTCGTCCAGTTTTTCTGGAAAGACGCTTAGTAGCTGGCGCCAATTGTAACTGAGCCGCCTTTCGATGCGGCTGATTCAAATGGATCTTCTTGCCATGATGCGCCGTCATAGTAACCACGAAATGAGACGTTGTACTCAGCCCAGTCTTTAACTGCGCTCGCCTTTACTCGTCGACCTGAACTGAGCACTGTGTTTTCTCGCCTATTGCCGAACCCATAACCTGGTATACCTGAAAACGCCTCGATGTCAATGATTCCGTCTTGAATCGTTGCCCAAATGCCGACCCTTGCTCGATCTTCAAAGTCGTTGTCAGGCTCGAAATCAACATTCCTGTAGTCACCACCAGCGCTGTAAGCCCCACCAGATACCCGGCCCTTGCGTCGAACATGGACATATCGCTCACCAAATAACGTGACCCTCCATTCCATTCCGCCGCCATCTTTTCTGCCCCTAACACTGAAGTCGTACATTGTTTCTCTGGACGGGTCAAGTGAGTCGAATAATTTAGCAACACGCTTCACCTCAGATGGGCACTGAGCAATATCAGACCGGACGCCGTCGATGAAAACAATAGGCGCGCTTCCCTTAAAGCGGACTGTTTTTGCGCCGGCATTCTTGCCTGCTGTTACTTCTTTGATTAGTTTTCTGAGGTTTCTTTTCTTGATTCGCATGTGATTCCTGTCGTTGTATTCCTAAATATCTTGCAGTTCAACGAATTGTGCCAGTCCGGTTTCAATATACACTTTTTTCTTGGCGCGGCTCAGTTTCTTGAACCGGTACTCGAGTTTCAAGGCAGTGGATCTTGTGCCGACCTCAAGCGATGCCACTATCTCGACAGGCAGGCGTGCTCTGGTATATTTGGCGCCTTTACCTGAGTTGTGTACGGTCAAACGTCGGTCGAGGTTGTTGGTGATTCCCGTGTAGAATGACGCATCGCAGCACCTCAACACATACAATGACCATGGCTTTACCAAGATTGAACCTTCTTTTCAACGAATAACTCAGTTGTACGAACCGCGTATACCTTACCGTCTGGGTTTCGAATGTATGCGACGGCAATCGAAGGAGGAACCCCTCCAAGCATTAGGGCGCCGCGTTGTTGCTGGTACTTGATTTCCTCAACAACTCCATGCATGTTGGCATTCAAAAATGCCCGAACGTAATCCCCTTTTCTGATTTGTGCCATTATGCTTCTCCTATATCTGCCATTACCATTTTTTGGGTGCGATTGATTGCATCACCAATTTCATTCTTCAGTAACTCTTGATGATTCTCGACCTCAGATGCTTTCAACTCTTCAAGCATTGCCCACAGCGTCTGATTTTCGTCGTCTGTCGCTTGGATTACCTTCACGGCTGTTCGCAAAGCCCTTCGCATCGATTTCACATCGCCTTTTCTTGAGGCTGCTTGGAGTTCTCTAATTTTTAGTTTTGACATATTATAATGATATGTGTGGGATGGCGAACGTAAATTACCCGTAGGAGTTGAATGCCTGGTTTCCTGCCTGATCGGCAACATCATCCCAGGATATGTCACCGTTTTTCCATGAAGTGTATAGCTCAAACGCAGCTTCAGTACCACCCGGATACAATTCACCGAGTACCTCGTTTTCAAGGGTGTCTAAAAATGCATTGAACCCACCGCCAATATCAGGCTCTTGTCCAAAATTCATGTATAGGTCTTTCCTTGAAAATGCCTCGTTGATCACCCTCTGCAACTTTTTCTTTGTAATCTTCATAATCTTCTGTCTCCGTGATTCGTAAATCTCATGGTGCTTGAACCTCAATAAGTATTTCCTGATTTTCTTTATGAGTTTCGCCGTAAAATCGCTCTCCGGATTTTCATTGAAGAATTCCTCAAAGTTCGACCCGAAATTGACATGCGGATCAAACTTGAATGCGCCACCTGATGAGAACGTGTTGAGGTATTTCAGCGAACGCTCGACGCCAAGTTCCGCAGCCATCCTCTCAGCAAACTCATGGCCGAATGCATCGAGCTCGATATGAGAACCTAGATATGCTGATCGAGGAGAATCATGACCAGGAATCAATCCCCAATCAATGAATTTCTGTTTTGCGTTGGCTTTTGAAATGCCCATACGACTGGCAACTTTGTTGTATTGCTCATCATGGACAAGTTCATGGCGGATTGTAGTCGAGATATCGTTGGCTATTTTTTTGGGTTTTGTGAGCTTTGAATCAAAATCAAATGTGGATTCGACAGCATACAAGATAAGCAGCATTTCCTGCTTTTTTGTCAAATCGGCAGCAGCTGACACAACAAATGTGTCCGGATCCTCATTCGACTGTCGTCTTTCTCGCCCAGGAGGCAAATCTTCAGCGTCGAGTGTTACAACAACAATCTTTACTGGTGCTCCAACATCACTAAAATATTTTTGGAGAGTATCCTGGAGTTTTCGTGAGGCGTCTGTCTGAAAATAGCCCGACCCATATGCCCGAGAGTTTCGCAATTCCGTATCGACATTATCCTGCTCCCAAAACCTTGATGTCTCGATAACGGACTCAAGATCGTGGTAAAAAGGTGCCGGAATTGGAAGTTTGTGTGAAACTTGCTCACGCATTTTAGTCTCCGTATGGGCTGTCTGTGATGTCCATTACATCCGCAACATCCACCACACCTTCCATTGTCTCTAGTGCTTCGGTGAAAATCGAGAATATGTCGGTTCCAATTTGTGCCGACTCAGCAGCCTTGATTCCGCCTAGGATACCTTCGCCGGCCGCGATGAGCTTGTCGCTGTGCTTCAATGCATCATAAAGACCGATGCCGGTAAGGGTAGCCGCCGTGCCGAGCAAAACACCAAACATAACGTTCGCAACCAATGCTTGTTTTTCCTTTTTGACACCCATTTTGCCGGCGAGTTTCTCAAGTGATCCGATGTAGAAGTGATGAATTGAATGCGAAATATCGAAGAACGTTTGCCCTTCTTTTTCTGGGTCAACATTTGCACCGAGTTTCTTCAAAATCTTGGCGATGCCTTTGGCTGTGTAACCCAGAAGCTTTGCGATTCCTGCAGCAGACACAAGACCACCGAAAATTGTGGCACCAACGCTCTCATCCAAGTCGTCGTGAGGTTCGTCTTCAATCTTGTTCACACCGGCAGCCATTTTTTGGGCGAGGTTTTTGAACTCTCTTTCTGCCTGCGCTACCGCCGAATCATCCTTGGCTTCTGCCAATCGCTGACGGACAGCCGCAACTCGGAGCTGCGACCTAATCTTCCATTCGATTTGTTGTTCGTTCAATATTGTCATTTGATCATCCTGTTGCAAAGAAAGCGGGCATTATTTTTTGTGATGATCGAGATACCGGCTTACCGACCGCAGCATTTCCTGTGATTTTGCAATTTTGCGTTCGCACCACATTGGAATGCTAGGCACAGACGCAACCTGATAGCGCATCCGTTTTGCGTCGGTCATAATCTTCTTCAATGACGAGCTCGTGATTGCCTCAGTTATGGGTGACGTTCTTGTATATGGCTGCTCAGGATACAGGTTCTCAGTCTCTTCGTCTGGGGTGTACAAATTTTGAGCCCTCAAACGGTTTTGCTCGTATTTGATATGCTGAATTACCTGTTCAGCCATATACAAGTCACACCCATGATTTATCATCAAGTCCGACTCTTCAAGCTCTAACAACTCGAGGAGCTCTTCGACCGTGAGTGGAGCTTGGCTCAATGCCTTGACGACTGCCAACTCAACATCTTTTTTTGCCTCGGACAATATCTTTCTATTTTTTGCGCGCATTATTTCACCTGGTTCCTTTATACATATCGGCCTGGGCGAACTAATGCCACATGTTATTCGGCGTGCTCGATGCCAAACTCATTCTCAAGCATAAGCAAAACCTGATCATAGTCGTTACTCTCTTGCGGCTTGAGCTTGGCCTTTCGTTTCGCAGATGCCAACGCGGCGCGAAACACCTTTGGCTCTACACGATCCTTGAACTCAGCCAAGACCTCTTTCTTATCCTCCCGGAGGAGAGCAATCTCGTTATCAATTGTTTGCCATCGTTCGAACAGCGTCTTTACATCTTCAGTTACCATTTTCATTCCTTTTTCTTGAGTGTGCCAAGCCTATAAAAAGTGCTATGCTTGACAAAAAATTAACCAATATCAAATTAGCCGGGTAGTCATTTACAACATTATGCACCAACATCACGGTATTTACCGCAATCCCTGCCACGATGACACCTTGCAATATTTTATGTAACTTCTTCAAGGTTATCTTTATGTGCAAGAACATGCAGGCTCGTATAAACCATTACAACAAATATGTCATCAGTCCTAGATTCAATCACTGTCACCGGCGTAGGTTCGCTACATGTATACCGGCCGCCTTTACGGGAGTCGATATAAAGACCGGGACGCATCATGAGGATGTCACCCTTTTTTAGGGGTTTTTTCGGCAGGCGAGGGCTTCGCAATGTTTTTGCGAGACTTCTTAGGTGCTGTGTATACCTTTGTTTTGCCAGCACGATCCTTCCGTACATTTGAAAAGTGCTCATCCAGTTTTCCATCCTCAGGAAGCTCAATCGCTCTAGACTCAAAAAACTTGATTGCGTCCTTCTTGTTTGCGACGCCCTTCAAAAACGCCGCCAGCGAAACGCGCCTACGTTTCGAAAAATATTCCCACTTCATTACACCTTCTCCTCATTGATCAATGTTGCAATACTCATCTGAAAATGAGGGTTGCGAGCAATTTCCATAAGTTGCTCATCATTTACCTTGATTGAATGTGCTTCACAAAGCGGGCCTGCAATCTTCTTCATTGCAGACAGCAACACATTCCTGACATTTGACGGACCGATTTTCATGCCATTCTCAGTGCATGTCGCCGCAATCTGCCGATAGTTTTTGCTTGACGGAATCGATGAAACCGAGCTGTACCCGTTCTCAAACTTCTTCCCTTTAGGCATTACCATTTTCACTCTCCTTATCTTCCGTGAGACCAAAACGCATCATGATGATGGTTCGTTCACGTGGTGTTAGCGTTGCTAACGTCTTTGCGATTGTTTGTGCCAATCGATTATTATCAATTTTGTCCTCAACACTTTCTTCCTGACTTGGCAGAACATCTTTCAACGTTCGTGCACCTGAATCATCCGAAAACATTGGTGTGTCAAAGGACCTAGGTCGAGCTGCAGACTGCCGCAGTGACCGAAGAGTTTCCACGGTGGTGCCGAATGACTCAGCAACCTCTTCGTTCGATGGCTTGCGCCCGAACTCCGATTCATACTCCTTTTCGAACACCGAGATTTTCCATAGCTTCGAAAATGTATTCGAAGGGAGGGCAATCGGTCCTGTGTTCGACGCAACAAATTGTCGCAACGCCTGCTGGATCCACCAGAATGCGTATGTTGAAAACTTGAAACCTCGGCGCCAGTCAAACTGGTCCACCGCTTTCGTCAATCCGATGATCGACTCCTGCACCAAATCATCAGTATCGAGACCGCGATTGGTGTACTTCTTTACAACACTAAGTGCCAAACGTAAGTTTGCCTTGATCATTCTGTCGCGGGCTTTTTGATCGCCTTTTTCAATCCGTTTGGACAACTCGACCTCTTCTTCACGGGTCAGAAGTGGTTCAGATGCAATGTGATTATAGATGCTGAATGACGTGTTTTTCATAAACTTCCTTATGCTTTGTGACCGCGGTTTTGAGCCTCAGCCTGCAAATACGAAACCTCTTCTTCGGCGACCCGGGTTTTCCGGCGTGCCTTGCGAGATTTGTAGATGATCTGCTTCATCGTCCTAATTTCCTGATGAAGCTGGTTATCGTCCATTTTTGCGATTTGCTCGTTGCTGAACAGTGTTACATCGTAGTTCATATTTTGTTCCCAAGTAGATTTATACATTATCAAAAAACGAAGCACTAGAGGTGTTCACATCCTCCATTGCTATTATACACCCAATTGACAGCAGATTACACGCGACTGACAAAGAATGTTCCACCGCAGACACAATTACTGCGTGCGGATCTAAAATTCCCAGTTCAAACATGTCACCATATTTGTCATTTTTCCCATCGTAACCGTGTGTGTCCGGGATTCTTCGTACTTTTTGTACAACCAAATCGGCGGACACCCCACAGTTTTCTGCGATTTGTCGTATTGGTGCCTCCATTGCTGTCAAGAATGCCTGTGCTCCAACACCATATGCGCCATGTGGCTTGAAACACTTGCGACCTTGAGTTTTCTTCTTCGCTCGTGTCAAGGCGACGCCGCCGCCCGGCTGAACACCTTCTTTCAACGCAACTCGTGAAGCATGCAATGCATCGTCAACACGATCTCGTCGCTCTTTCATTTCTGATTCCGTTGCACCGCCGACCTGAAGCACAGCAATACCGTCACTCAGTCGCCGGGCTCGTCGCTCAGCAATTTTCTTGTCGTCCAATGTGGCAGCCGGGTCATCCAAAATGCTTCGGGCATGATCCTGCTTCTCTTTCACATCATCAGTTTGCTGTGTCCCGAACAAAAGCGTTGTCCTATTCGTGATTGTAGCCTTCTTGACCTTGCCCAAGACTTCGTCGAGCTGTCCGGGTGTGAGAGTTGCATTTGCATCCGTAACCACCTTCGCTCCAACGAGTGATGCAAGATCCTGCAAAGCCGTTACCCTTGCTGATGCAAACTCCGGGGACTTGATGACACAAACATTGAGATTGGCCTTGATACGATTCAGGACGAGAGCCTGGAGGGCTTCTCCGCCGACGGCATTGCAAACAATTAGCAATGCAGATTTCCGCTGTGCAATCCTTTCAAGCGCTGAAACAATTCCTGAGAGCGAAGTCACATCATCATTGATGATGAGGATCTCCGGTTCATCCAGCTCTGCAACCTGCTTCACAGGATCAGTCGCGAAGTATGGGCTTTCATATCCTCGGTCGAGGTATGTTCCGTCCACTACATTCAGCGTCGTCTCATATCCTTTTGCTTCCTGGACAGATACCGCGCCGTCAGCGCCAACACGAATGATTGCCTCGCTGATTAGTTTGCCTAGGTCTGCATCTCCATTGGCTGAAATGGTTGCTACCGCCGCCAGTCTGTCATTTGTGATTTTTACTTTCGTTTTTTCTAGCTCTGTAAGCACCGCTTCCGCAGCATCACGCATCCCAGCAAGGACATCCACAGTCGAGTGACCAGCAACGATGACCTTATCACCCTGCTTGATTATCTCCTGCGACAAAATTGTGGCCGTAGTGGTTCCGTCTCCGGCCACCGCCGCCGATCGTTGTGCCGCCTCTCTAACAAGGGCTGCGCCGATGTTTTCATAGACGTCAGGCAACGAAATCGCATTGGCGACCGTAACACCATCCTTTGTCAGGTGCGGCGTTTGTCCGTCAAGACAAATTGCGACAGTCTTACCCATCGGCCCCAAAGTGATCCTTACGGCAGATGCGAGCTTTTCGACACCAATCAGCAGCTTCTCGCGAGCGTCTTGGTCAAAAATCATATCCGTTTTCATCCGAGCAGCACCCTCTTGTTTTCATTCAGCTTCAAAATCTCATTCACTTTACCCAAGATTCGGCGGGCGGATGACGTAACGTTTTCTGCAACAAGCAAATCGCCCGTGACATATGCTGTCTCTGTCTCCTTGACCAGCCCTCTCTTGCGTAGCTCTGTAATTTGAGCGAGCTTCAAATGAGTTCGCGTTGTGACCACCTGGCCACGGGAATCTTTATCTTGCAACATACTTTCCTCCTGATTCTGAGAACCTTTGTTCCCATCCGGCCCACGCTTTTCCAATAATCGACTTGAACTCCCTATTTGAGAACTCAGTGAAAAGCTGCGTTGCATCGAAATCTGATTGTTCGACATGCATCCGCTCGTCCGGAACGTCTTTTAGTTTGATGACAGCATATGATGTATCGAATGCCTCTCGTCTACCTGGCTTCGCATCAAGATACTCATTCATAAGTGTTGGGGATACCGTCAGCTTATCAGCCGTTTTTCCTCCAACACCTGGCACACCTGGAACATTGTCTGTGGGATCGCCTCGTAGGGCTTTCCAGGTGAGATAATCACAGTACCAAGGATCTGCAAACGATTTCTTCCGAGGGTTCCAAAGTTTGACATTGCCAGAAATCAATTGGATGAAATCTGTGTCCATTGAAACAATCGTGACATCATCATTCTTATGAAAATCCGTGGCAACCCGCTTGACAACATCATCACACTCAAAATCTGGATGCTGGATGTACACGAAGCCTGATGTTTTCTTGATCGTTTCGAACACCTCTGTTATCTCGCGGTCGAACTGCGGGTCATCCAATTTTTTCCTGTTGGCCTTATAGTCTGGTTGCAAATCCACTGATTGGGTCGGGTGCCCTTCATCAACGACGTAAACAATGTCGGGTGAGTGTCTCTTTATTTCGCTGTTTAGCATTCTAAAGAAGTTAAAATACACCTTGTGATCGCCACGGCCAAAACCATATCTGGCACGATGAAGCATATTATACGAATCAATGATCAATACTTTCATGCTTGGAAACCTTCTGGAACAACCATACTCACGTTTGCTTTTGTTCCATTCTCTAGAATGATTTGCTTGATATTTGGATCTGTTTGTTTTGGCTGTGGCACAGGTGCTGATGTAGGTTTGGCGAAGCGTGCTGCTTTTTCTTTAGCCTGCATGCTGAGTGCCTGAATGAACCTCGTCGCGTTTTCAATTAGATGTTTTTCCGCGCTGGCTGATGTTTCGAAAACTGTGATGTCGGCTTTCGTATCTTCAAGGCACGCAGACTGGCCTTCTACCGTTTGAATGGTATGCGCTGTCGCAAACCCATCAGCATTTTCGGTCGTTGTTTTCGACACGACCTGCACCGGTGCGATTGAATTCGATGTCTTCGAAATCAACCATAATACTTGTCCAATTTTATACATTTACGCAGCCTCGAATTCATATACGAATTTTGTGGGTGTTGTCTTCCAATACTCAATTTGCTTTAGCAGTTTTTCTCGTGTCTTTACAGCTCGTTGTGAACAATTGCCGAGCTTCACATTCAATTCTTTCAACCGGATTTCGTTCTTGTCGTGAATGTTTCCCCAAATGACCCTTCGCTTGGGAAGGGCGACATGCTTCAACATCTTTGCTTTGCCTCTGCCGGACGCATGAGGCTTTGCGAAGTCAGATACCTCTAAATCAGTATAGTGGATCGCGATGAAGTTTTCAAAAGATTTGTCAGCAATGACATAAAGATAATCTAGCTTTTTCTTTTTTTGAAGTGTCGCATAATCTGTTTGGAATACCACTGCACCAGATTTGTATGGCGACGTCAGTTTGCACTCGAGCTCTTTATCAAGCTCACCGATCAAGATATCGGCTGCACCTGTGTTCCCGTCGTTTTTTACACCACAAAATGATGAAGATAAGGCCTTCGCAAAAAAACGCTCCTGCGGTTGTGACATCATCATGTTACGTCGGCCAGTATTTGATGCCATCGATAAACCATGACCGGTATACAACGCTTGTAATTCGGTATTGAACTTTTTCATATCGGAAAGGGCCAATTTTGCATGTTCACGAGTGATGTACGTCATTTTTGCTCCATCAGCCACAATTGACCTCTAGAACATTATAACACAAATGAGATCTTTTTACACAGATGAAATGGCTTTGCGGATGTTTTCTGTGATTTGTTTTCCGGCAGCAGATGCCTCAACTAGGGGCTGCAAACCTAGAGCTGCGCGAACCTTGTCGTACGTCACTGCATCCAATTTACGCTTCAGTGTGTCTGTGTTCGCATACTGCGTCAACGTCAATTCAGTGATTGGCAACTCTTCGCCGTCAGGACCAGGTTCGACCTCACCGGACTCCCGAGATTCAAAAATGAAGAGCATCCTCGGCATTTCTTCATCGTCAGGAACTGCGATGAATGGAATATGACTGGTCAGCGCAGCATCGGAATCATCTTCATAAAAAATTTCTGGGACCCATTGGTTTGACATCGTTAATTTACCTCTAGTTTAGCTTATGAGGAACCGAGCGCATTCGTCAGTGCCTGTTGTGCTTTATCATAACTTTGCTGGGAATTTTCGTAAATCTCTATGAGTTGCTTAGCCTCGGGGATGTTCGTTCTTTTCTTGAGTTGCTCAATCGTTTTTGAATCTAGCTTGGTTTCTTCACGGAGTTTTTTGATCTCGGCTGCGAAGCTTGCAATACCAAGTCCTCCGGCTCCGCCAATTGCCTGCTCATTGAAACTTACCTTTCCAGCATTGAATGCCACTTTGCGGGCTGCATCAGCCAGCATCGCATCGGTGACCTTTTCTACATCGACGCCTTGTGTCTGGGCTGCGGTAGCTTTGAAGTCCTGGCTGGCTGCTAACTGCTTTGCCTGCTGCTCGATTTGCGGTACGATCTTTTCGAATTCTGATATATCACCAGCATCCAATTGATTTTTTGAAACGGCCGCCTTCAGCACTTCCTGGAAATCCTCAACTGAGTCCGTCCCAATCAGTTTGGCAACCACAAGCATTCGTTGTGTGGCAGACGCAACCTCCTGCTGGACACTAAGCTGATTCTTGATTGAGTCTGCTGCAACTTCATCAAATGCCTGATCGAGACCAGTATCTTTGAAGAAGTCCGCCAACCATGCCTGCTCGCTGCTGGTATCATACTTGGCAGCTTTTTCTTTTTGTTCGCGGAGAACTGATTCGTTTGTTTCCCCGCCAAAGAAGAGCCTTGATAGCTTGCTTTTTATTGTTGAGCCTTTACCAGCTTCTTCCGATTGCAACTTCAAAATTGCATTCAGTGCATCGAGTTCTGTTGGCATTCTCCACAACTTTTCAAGGAGTCGTTCCCAAGATTCGCCTGATATAATTTCGGCTGCCGTTGCACCGGTTTTGATTCCGGCCGCCAAACCTTGTGCCGCGAAGTATGCTGTTGGCATCAATGAAAACGAAAGGAGCGGGTCGGCGTTCTGGATTGCATCGAGTGAGTCGCCGATGATGGGTTTCCATTCTGCACGAAGCATAGCACGACGCTCTTCAAAGGCCTTTCTTTTTTCAATCAACTTTTTTGAGTCGAACGCCAGAAGGGTTCCCAAGATAAGGCGTGTCGAGTTACCGATGTCCATGGCTGTCAACTTCAGTGCTTTGAAAATGTCCGTGAATGGTTTCACGAATGCCTTTACCGCTGGGCCGGAACCAGGATCCCACCTTTGTTCAACGATTACCTTAGCTTCACGGAGAATCTTCTCATACTTTCGCTTTGCCGTCAGGTAATTTATTCTTGTTTCTAAGTTTGATGACATTGCAACCCCTTGATTGTATTATAAATATTGAATCGGCAACGTGTTCTAAAGGACCCCAGAAAGCTTCAGAAGCCTTTGGGCATGTAATACCCCATGGTACGGCCGCCGGGACGTTCTGGGGACGACGTGGGACTCTAAGATGTCATCTTTGGGGAGGTTGCGATTGATGTCGCGTAGTTTACCACGCAGAACCTTCAGAATGCCGTTGTAGTGACTGCGTGCCGCCGACCGAAGTTTTTCTTCATTACGGGAATGTGTCGCATCAGCAATCCTCTTTTCAATGTCACCACGAGCTCGTTCGCTGTAGAGTTTCACCACTCGACCGGTAAGACACTTATGCTGGCTGCCTTTCTTCTTTTGCTCGATAAGGACGTTGATATTCATGTCCGAACCAATTGGAATTATCATGATGCCCCAACAACGATTACGTCTTGTCGCTTCTTCGGTAATGTGGAACCCTTATTTAGGTTCTTCTTTGGTTCCTGCTTCTTTTGTGGTTGTGCCTGCTTCTGTTGCTCGGTCGGTGTTGTTACAGGTGCAGAATGATCTGGCTCTGCCGCAGTTGTTCCGGACGACACTCCTGACATTACCTGTGCCAGACTGTTCAGATAAATCAGCACCTCACGGCGCTCGACCTGATCAAGCTTATCAATGTAGGCTTTCAAGTTCCTGCGAACTACTTTATCCTTGATTGACTTACCGCCTCGTAGGAGATTTATGTTCTTCGCGATGGTCTGGAAATCCGGTGCTTGCAATTCCTGTTCGGTCGGATCATGCATGTTCTTCGACGTAGGCGTACCTGGTGTCTGCTTTGCAATATCTGTTTTTTGTTTTTCGACCTTGGCGGCAGCAACATCAGGATCGCCTGTCAATTTGATGCCTTTAGGCTTCTCTTCTTTCTCATCGTCTTCAATATCATCTTCGACTTCAACAACTTCTTCGTCCTCATTTTTGACGGGAGCACGGAAATTATGCTTGTCTATTTTTTTTGATTGTACTTTTTGACGCAATCGTTCACGAGAGCCAAATGTCTCATTGACAGCCTTCACAACCAAATCATCAAGTTCATCAAGAAATTTCATTTATCATACCTTATTTTGTTGCCAGGCAGTTCCTGATATCGTCGTCGCCACTTCTTTCCAAGCGACTCGTCCTCATCACGTTTCTGCTGTTTCTTTCGAGCCTTGTTCTTTTCAGTACGTTTCTCGATGTCTTTCATAAATTTGTCAAAATTGAATTCTTGCATAACTATAAATATCCTGCTATCCTGCATGTGTCATGTCATTCAGAAAAAGATGGACGGTCCATACCCCTTCGTTATGTTCAGCACTCGTATGACTTGCAACAATCGCCGATTCACACATTAGGCCATGAAGTGGTAAGCCCCTAAAAAACTCGATAAGGTGTCTTGCCGGGACACGGATTGAAACGCTGTTGTCGAATGTGTCCCACCCCACGACATCAAACGTCGCGAAGAGTGATGGGATACTCAATTGTAGTCCAGATCCTATTGGTTCTTCAACCAATAAGTTTCCTACACGATCTTCGAGACCCTCACTCATGAGGAGCGTGCTATCTGTCGAATGCTGCGATGTCTTCATAAATCTCGTCTACCTTGGCTGCCCACTCAATATCAAGTTCGGTGACCTGTTGAAGAACTTCCGTTGTTGCGTGTGCCAAAACCTTCTTTTTCTCGACAAGGAGCTTGCCGTGATGACCGAGCTCCTCCTGCATTTGTAGGACGTCTTCCAGAAAATCAATCAGTGCCTGAGTCGTTTCAAACTCGAATAGTCGCCGAATGGCTTCAGGATTCTCTGTCCTCGTCCACACTTCCTTCGTGACAGTAATGGGGACATCCCTGCCCGGAGCTTCAAGAAGCCTTCGGCCGTTGACCTTGAAATATTCCTGCATTAGAGCTGAAACTTGCATATTTCATTACACCGCTGCTGCTTGGACGTTGGCATCATTCGATGCCTTCTTCAGGATTCCCATCAGTTTCTTCTTGTTCAACTTTGCATATCGTTGCAGTGCCATCTCGGCGAAGTCGTCACCCGTCACCGCGAGGGTTTGAAGAGCACGGAACTTGTTTGCAAGTTCGTCTGCCAGTTCATCAGCCCTGTTTTGCTGGATTTGACCAGCCTTGACAGCAGCCTGAAGCTGGTCCGTGATAATTTGGTGATTTCTTGGAACCTCACCAACAAGCTGGTTGATCATCGATGCCTTCACTCTCGGAGGCAGGTTCAATTTACCAAGTGCCTGATTCAATGAGTTCTTGCCTTGCTTCTCAACAGCCTTCGCCGCCGGCAACACCATCGCGTGGAACAGAAAGTACTTGTATGACGGCAGGTTTGCAACCTCAGATTTATTCTGAGCCATGAACTTAGCATCTTCTCCGCTGATGGAGCCCGATTGCTCAAGCAGGTCGAGGTATTCACCCACACCAAACTCAATCAATGCATCGAACTCTTCATCAGGGATATTAGAGAACTGCTTCACGCGGCCGAGGAGCTTGTACAGAAAGTTTTTCACACCACTTGGACCTGCAAAGCCTGTCTCGTTTGCGATGTCCTTTAGCGATGTTTCATCTTGCGGTGCCTCCGGTTCTGGGGCACCCTCAGAGTCGTCCATCAGTGCGTCCAAGGTGTCTTCCGGATCAGCACCGAACTCCTCTTCAAATTGCTTTCGAAGATAATCGATATCCTCATCTTCCATTGCCTCTTTGATTAGCATGTTTAGTGTTTTTGATTCGCTCATTGGTCCCCCTGCGATTTCTTGTTCAGCTTCCATTTCAATTTTCTCAACCATGCCTTGGTACTGTTTATAAAATGCATGGATTTGTTCCTCAGGTATCGTTTTTGCCAGCTCAGCAACGGCCAATGACAGACTCTTTATTGTCGATGGCACATAATCCGGATCATCAACAGGTGGACGATCAACAGAAAGCTGTGTGGCAACCTGTTCTGACGCCACAACTGGTGTTATCACATCTTCAAGGCCGAACTTTTCTTCGTCGTCCTCCACCGGGCCTGGCTGATCGAACATACCATAATCTGTGGTCAGCTCATTCAAAGCTCGTTTACTTGGCCGTTTTCTTTTGGTTATTCGGAGTTTTCTCATATTCATAAATAGGCACTATTTTGATAGACTGACAAGTTTTGCCGCGCCCAGCGCCAAACCAAAACCACCGACGACACCGATACCAATTAGTACAGGTGTGGACTCATACCAAGCCCTCGGAAGATAGTTTTTTCTCAAGAAATCAATTTGTTCTTGCTTGACGCCCAGGATAGCTTTATGCTTTTCTTCGGTGGCAGTGTACTTTGCATCAGCTAGTGCAAGTTTGCGCTTCGCTTCAGCTTCACACATGGCAACCGACGCCTTTGCTTTTGCTTCGCACACCTTCTTTGGGAGGTGTGTTTTCCTTTCTGCTTCAATCCTGCTAGTCAACTGCTTGTTCATCAGTGTTCCAGCAAACGGAGCTCGTTGACCCTTTTGTAAGTTGGAAACCTTGTCTCCAGGATTTGCAAATGCCGATCCCATCGCCATGAAGAAAACCAGAAGGAATGCAATGATACGTTTACTCGTCTTCTGCATCAACGACCTCCGCACCGAATGTATTGGCAAAACGACGGGTCAGTTTCTCGCCGGTCAGTTTTCCATTTTCCTGCTCACGTTCGACGGCTGTCTCCTTGGCATCCTCAAGATCTTTGATTTTGGTGCGTTCGATTTTTACCAGCTCTTCGCTATGAATCTTTTCAATGGCCTTTTCGTGTTGAGCGATGCTTACGTCATATTGTTTTTTGATTTCATCAACACGCTGGTTGGTCTCTATTTCGTTCGTTAGAACCTCGCGTTGCTCATGAGATATCAGCGCAAACCGAACCCACAAACCAATTGCCAGGGCAACCCCAATGAGTATCTGCCAGTATTTTGACACGAAATTTTTTGTTTTTGTCCACATGTTAGTCATCCTTGAAAAGTCCTTCATTACCGATTACATCGTAAAGGTTCTCAGCATATTTTTCTTCAAGCTTACCAACTTCTTTGTTATGTTTCGAGGCTTGAAGTTCGTCAAGCATCTTGATTGCATGAGGATGTCCTTCAACGATCAGTGATGCCATATATTCTAATGTCTCTTGAATTGAAAGTCCACGCGAGACCAATTCCTTTTTCAAGCCCATATGTGTTTTACCGAACATTGAGATGTGAACAGATTTCTTCCGACCGGCGTTGAGCATCGCCCTAACTTTAGAGTCCGCCTGCCGCTGAGCCACCGACCGCAATTGGGGCTTCTGGTACTTCTTCTTTTTCGGTTCCGCCGATTGTGCTTGTTTCAATGTCATATTCCTGTTCCAAAATATCGAAGAGTGCCTTTGATGTTTCTTCGCCATAGTGATTATTGACAAATGACCGAGCCTTGTTTAGGATTACCGACTCCCAGTCAATCAAGTTCTGATAATTTTTTACGAACCTGGCAACGTTTGCCGCGAAGCTTTGAAGGTCAATGTCGCTTCCTTCACCCTCATAAAGCATGCGAGACTCAGTAACCGGTGAATTTACTACGGATGATTTTCTGGCTTCTTCCTCAAAATCAATCATAAGAGCATCAAGTTCTTGATCAATCGAGTCGCTCATGCTGTATTCTTCTGCTGCAGAAACCTCGACCTCTGGCTCTTCAGGCGCTGGTTCTCCGCCGCCTTCGTCTCCACCCATACCGCCGCCGCCGCCGCCCATTCCGCCACCGCCGCCACCGCCGCCTCCGCCGAAATCAGCATCATCACCAAATTCTTCGCCGCCCTCTTCTCCGCCTTCTCCACCACCGGCTTCATCACCAGAGATTTCGCCGTCGTCACCGCTGGCGTCTTCGTCACCGAAAAGGTCATCGTCGCCGCCCTCAGGTTCGACATCAGGTTCTTCATCCTGCTCGAAAAGCCGGCCATAAACTAGTTTCTTTAGGGTGAATTTGTTCATTCTGTTATCCTTGCGATCTTCTCGCATGTCTTGAATCGATCGTCAATGATTCCCCATTTGAGTTCTCGCATCATGTTTGTAACATACAACTCGAGGTTGTCAAGGTAATCTCTGTAGTAGCAACCCTCGGATACATCAAGGACGATAACGGGAATCGCTGAGAATGGGACGCCAATGTCAGCCGAGTCAACGACAAAATTGATGTATCGCCTGAGATAAATGCTGTATGCTGTTACGGCGTACCCATCACGTGAACTCTTGGCGCAGGCAATAAAATGCTTCTGCCAGTTATCGAACGTTCCGAAATCTCGTGTGAGGCGCATATAACATAGCATGTCCATATTGATTTCACTGTTGGGATCACTGATGTTGTCCAGATACTTTCCTTGCAGGAACGAATCGTTGATTGCGAAGGACTCGGCGATTTTGAGATTTCGAAATGTGTTGCTGATATCGTTATCAGCCTCTTCAATTCGAGCTCCGTCCAGTTCAGCACTAACCCTGTTTAGCGTCGTCACTGACTTTTCGAAGTGCCTGATTCTAGCCGCTTTTACTTTCTCGCTGAGTTTTTCAGTGGTGAGCTGAAACTTCCTGGGAGATACAACGTATGCCTCATTCAATCGTTTTCGTTTCGGTAGTACGCCATCAATAGCTCGCAGTACGTCATTTTTGATATTGCTTTTCATCTAACCTCATACTCCTTTTCAAACTCGTCTGACGGCACGGCCAGCAAGTCATCTTTCTTTTGTGCCTTGTCAGTTGGTTCGTAATACATCGAACCTAGGTCTTCGACGGGTTCCGTTTCATAAAGCACACTGCCTTGACGTTGTTGATGCGGGAGAACATTCGCCTTCTTCTTGGTGTCAAACCTTGCCGTTTCTGGTGAAGCCAACATGATTGTTATATCGCCGCCAGGTTCCTGAATTACGCTGTCAACCGTATATTCGTACTGTGACAATTTGTGGCGTACTTTTAGGCCCTTCGAGATTACGACGTTCCCGCGGGGATCTTTCACGTCCATTTCTTTCATGTTTTGCATTAGTCAATCACCCCTGCCAAGTTTTTCCACCGATTGAATGTCTCGGCATCTTTGTCACTGATTTTGTCTGCTTTTATGCGCCGCGGGCCCGTCAAAAGGCCTTCCTCGAAAACTGTTTTGCCGACAGCTTTATTTACCGCCTGTTTGAATTTCAGACGTTGTTTCTCGCCGCCTCTTTTCGACTGTGTCATCCGCGGGGATTTCTTTATCAAATCAATGAATGCCTGTTTAGAAACGAACGGGCCGTCATTTGCTTCTGATTCATCTTCAGGTGTTGTAGGATCATCTGTATTTTCGGCATCGTCTTGATCAGCGTTCGAGGCTTCAGCTTCAGGGGTTTCCTGCTCTAAATCAGCCGCGGCTTCTTTTGATGCATCACCGATATCATCGCTTGGGTTTGGATCAGCTTCAGGTATTGGCTGAAAGAGCTTTGAAAGAGGTACCTTCATAATAGCGTCTGCCATGCCTTTGATCATTCCTGCGTCGATGTCAGGGATTGCGCTCATTATCTTTTTTTCGATGCCACCAATTTTACCGTTTCCAAAAAAATTACTGATTCTGGTTAGGTAACCACCCTTAATCGCTTTTGTCAGGGCGCTTTCAATTCCTGACTGGAGTGTGTTTATATCAGGGATTCCATTTTTTCCTGCTAAACTGTCTAGCGAACCTGACTGATCCAAAGAGCCTGATAAATCTGCATCGCCAGCTAGCGATTTCAGATTTGTCTGGATGTTGTTCATTGCTTTGGTAAAACCTGTCGTAAAGTCCGTCGCCTTTGTGTACAATGTTGCCACAGTCTTGATTATACGAGGCAGTGTAACTTTACCTCCCCACACCTGCGACACAGGGTTGGAGCCTGCGAAATTAATTTTTGCCAATTCACCTTGTGCAAGGTTTAGAGCATCATCAATGCCTGAGACATATTTCGCAACATTCGGCAACTCGACGCCAAGACTGCCAATATATTCGGTTATTCCTGTTGCTGCCTTTCTGGCTTTTGCGAGCGAATCAAGTACAGTCTTGACATCAGCCTCATCAAGCTCTTCTGTTATAAGGCGTGAGATGCTGCCTTCAAAAAGGCACAGTTCCATGGCACGATCCGCATCGAGGCATTTTTCCAAAATCACTTGCAACTTTGGATCGGCAACAATTTTCATACGATTTTTCATTTGGCTTAGTACCCACCAGGACCGTAGCCGACGCCGTCAAGTTCGTCAAACGATTCTTGCACGATTCTCATGCATTCTGTTTTTAGTTGCTGTATTGGTGTGCCATACCCTACTTCTTCTTCTTTTGCCGCAATATAATCATTGATTGCCTCAAATAGCGTAACATCAGCTGGGCTGAAACCTCCGCCGCCAAGCTGTTCTTTGATTAGCTTTCGTAGTTCTGTCTTTGAGATTTTTTTCATCGCTATGTCTCCCTCGTTATACTAAATATGGCGAGGTTATTCAAATTGACGAACTTCGATCCCAGAATTTTGGAGTAGGGTGATTCCTCTTTCATCACGATATTTCACGTCATAAATGACCTGGCGGATACCGGCGTTGACAATTGCTTTTGCACATCTGGTACACGGCGACAATGTCACATACATCCGTTTTTCAACCGGGTTGTTGTAGTCCATTTTTATCAGCGCGTTGATTTCGGCATGAATACAGCCGCTTTCACCTGGAAGAGCCGACTCAACCTCGTTGGCTCCCCCGGCTTCATCTCCATTGTATCCTACCGCCAGGAGTTGTGTGTTGTTTCCTGACACAACAATGGCACCGACTTTCCACCGTGGATCAATACTTCTGTGCGAAATTGTTCTGGCAAATTGCATCCAGATAGAATCCCATGTTGGTCTTTCATTCTTCGACATCAAAAATACCCTCGATGTCCATCCCATCGATGATGAAACCAGACGCGTTTGGGTGACCTCCACCACCGAAGGACCTTGCAATCTCGGATGCATCGACAATGGCGTGCTGGCCTCGGAGACTTACCTTCGTACGATTGCTGTGGTGGTCATAAAACCAAATCACAGCCAAATCGGCTTTCATTGCCATCGCTGCACCAAGTTCTGACATAAGGTGCTGAGAGTTTATGACGAGAACATCATGGCCTCGCAGTTTCCGTTTCGACGCCTTCTCCATCAATGTCTTGACAACTGTCTTTGTGTATGCAAGAATGTAGCTTCCTCGCTTCACGGCATCATCAAACACAGAATCATCCTCAAACTTTTCGAACTCCTCAAACTCGAATGGAACCATGTCGAATGCACGACTGAATTCCTTAGAATACGGCAGCTCGAAACGCCATAGGTCACGGTCAGTTATATACTGGATGAACTTGGGCACTGTCTTGTCAGGATGAAAGTAATTCCATGCCATCGTGGCACCTGAGTTATTCATGTCAAAAATCGTTTCAGAGATGTCATGCAGCTCAACCACAGCACTTTTGTGGTGGTCGATGATTAGCAATGAGTTGGCGTCTTCAATCATCTGCTTCGTCACCGCGTTGGGGAACGAAAAATCAAGGATCGCCACATTCTTGCCTACAACATCGGGTGGCGGGTTTCCGTGGGCACATGGAATGTATTCTGCTCTGTTCCCCAATAGCTTCCAGGCTGCATATGCAGCTCCCATGCCATCAGAGCATTTTGCATGATAAAGTACCACGTTCACATCACTAGGATTCATTCGACTCATATTATTCCCCTGTTACTTACTCATCGCCATTCATAAAAAATGTATGTTCGTGGCACCTTGGTGAGTACACTTCTTCTCCACCCACATGGATTTTGTCTAGACCTTCAACTGTCGCGATTGTGTAGAACGCATCAGCTCCGGAAATTGGACAAACTGCAGGACAGACCTCCACCTGCGTCGCCCACGGAAACATTTTCTGTATTTCATCAAATGGTTCCCCGGTCGATGACAACTGGATTGATGATACGTATACATCTTTCCCAGACTTGAACAGTTTGATGAGGGCGTCTGCAGCCCCATCGATCATGAAGGCCTCATCCACGGCAATCACATCAGCACCCGCACTAAGCCCCAGGATCTCCTTGCCGGTACTCACGCACATCGCCGGTACCTCAGCACCTCCGTGTGTCACAATCTTGTCAATTGTATAGCGGTGATCCATTTTCGGCTTGAATGCAGCGACTGTTCTAGACTGGTATTTTGCCCTGTCAATCGCTGCCAGCATCCACGAGGTTTTCCCGCCAAACATGGGCCCACACCAAATAATGAACCTGGGATTCCTGGCGTACCTTTTTTCATCTTTTTTCAACGGTTTACCTCCAAACATGATGTTATACAATATTTATATCAAAAGGAGCTGATATGTACATTACTAAAGAAATTTTCTCTGTCTTCAAAAAAGATGGTTCACTAAGCACACGACAAAAAATCATTTTCGTTTTTGAATGCGACTCATGTCATATGACATACAAAAAGCCTAGACACAAAGTTAGCAAATCTAAATCCGGTCTCACGTTTTGCTCTGTTTCATGTCGCCATGCGGCGAACAAAAAAGGAAATAAACTTTGTGAAAGTAGAGAAAAACATTGTATTGAAAAATATGGCACCTCAAGTCCAACAAAATTACTGGAAACACAGGAAAAGGGACGAGCAACGCTTAGAAGAAAATATGGTGATGACGTTAGTTCTCCGCTGGCTGTTCCCGGTGCCAAGGAGAAGCGCCGGAGAACTCATCTTGAAAGATATGGTGCTGAAGAAACATTTCAAAATGAGCAATTTGTCAAGAAGCGTGCTGCAACGTGGTTGAAACGTTATGGTGTCCCATATCACCCATTCCCAAAAGATGCAAATATCAAGTCTCGACTAGCCATGGCAAAGATGCCTCATAAATGGTCGTCCAAAGTAGAGCTTGAATATGGTGTGCTCCTCCGTGAACGCTTTGGTGCAGATGATGTTTTTGCACAAAAATGGATAAATAGGTGGCCTATCGACTTTTATATCAAATCAATTGACACATATATTCAATTCGACGGCGTTTATTGGCACGCGCTAAATTGTTCGCTCGATGTACTCAAAGAATCAAAATCGCCACGAGATAAAGCAAGACTAAAAAAGTGGGAAGCAGATCGAACACAAGACGAATGGTTTAGTTCGCATGATCTGCGATTAGTCAGGATCACAGATGAGGAGTTCAAGTACTCTCCTAGCCATTGTATTGACATACTATAGTTCAAATTAGTCCTTTTAGTTTCAATATTTTCTCAAGCCCTTGTTCGACTGTCGTTTTGACGTCCCACACATTCCGGAGCCGAACGGTTCCAGCACATGTATGCTTCACATCTCCCGGGCGAGAGGGTGACTTATTGATTATAATCTCCGGACGATGCTTTTTCAAGATTTTCAGGATTTCGTTGCTAGAGACAGATTTGCCAGTACCTACGTTGAGGCGCACGAAGTTTTCAGTCGTTTTCCGGATCGCCATTGCTATCATTGTGCCGACGACATCATCGACATATACCAGATCTCGTGTCTGAGTTCCATCGCCGTCAAGTCGCAATGGTTTCCCGGTAGCAATAGCATCAACCCATGCCGTAATGGCTGTCATGTATTTCGTGCCATCGGCTCTCGCCGGCCCATATACATTGAAGAATCTGAGTGCTACCGCTGGGATCCCATACAGATCTGCAAACTGCTTTATGAATTGTTCGCAAACAAGCTTTTGGAGACCATATGGGCTGACAGGTTCACATGTATCTCGTTCATCATACCATGTGCTATCTTGGTCACCGTAAACAGATGATGAAGATGCAAAGACAAATCGTTCCAAATTTGCTTTACGACACGCATCGAGAAGCTTCACCGTCTTCATGACGTTTGTGTCTGTCGTCTCAACCGGATGTTCAACAGAATATTCCACGCGAGGATTTGCAGCAAGGTGGAACACGTGTGTGTAGCCTCCTGTCACTAACTCACGAAGAACAACTGCATGCGTAAAATCACCATTCACAACAAGACAATCATTGAAATCAGGAAGCTGTTTTCGGAACTGGCGTATCATAGACGGCAGCACAGTTCGAAATTCAACCTCTTTGTCACGTAGATTGCCCAGCGTCCCAGAGGAGAAGTCGTCCACGATAGTGATGGACCAACCCTTCACATACAGCTCTTTTACGAGGTGTGAACCAATAAACCCCAGCCCACCTGTGATCATCGCGCGCTTTCTATTTACTTTCATTTTTATATTGCCTCCTTAGTGATTGAATACTTTTATCAAAAAACGAATAAGATAGCTTTTGCAAATCATCATGCATTAGTATTCTGTAGAGGATGTTTATTTCTGTTGTGTAGCGCTCAGCAGCACCTTTTTTAGCCATAAGCTTGTTATGTTTCTCATATCCTTTTACCTCTTCTAAAACTGTTTTGCCATCTAATTGCTGTATTAAAAAATCAGGCACATAATGATGTTCTGTGTCACCTAACTTATACGGAATGCAAATTCCATGATTTTTCGTCCATGCACTTACGTTATCATCAATGTCAAGAATTTTCATTCTCAAATATTCATAAAATGAATCAAATCGATTTTGTTCATTCGTTTTTGTTGATTTGTAAGTACCTGCGATATATCTTGGGTGTGTGGGTATTTCACCGTTAGCGATTTTCAGCGATCTTGTTAGTGACATTTGTCTTTTAGATGCTATAGAATGCTTTTTGCCTTGAAAACCGACAGAGCGACGTTTTCCATAATTCATTTTTTCTTTTGCGGCGGGCGTCATACTTTGAAGACCGATCTTTACATTTTTGCTCATGAGCTCCTTTGATAAAGCTGTATGTTTTTTGCCATAAAAAGGATTGCCTTCGCCCATCATCATGTTTGACATTTTATTTTTCCACTCTATAGAATGTAGCCTCCCACGATTTACACAATTACGACTACAAAATAATCGCTTTCCGGCACGAGCCTGTCGACTGTTTAGCCATTTTTCTATATGACAACTGTTACATACAAAAAGATACATCATTCGACCATTTATTTTTTTTCGTTGTAATATCATGTACAATAAATATCAAACCACAAAGAAACCGCCTGTCACCAGGGCTTTCTTTATTTGCTTCATAATTTTTTCTCAATGCTTGGTGTGTCGGTGAATCGCTCGACCCATATTTGTGGACTATTTTTCCAGTTATCCATTCTGATTATCGTTTCTTTTTCGTACCATTTTGGATTATCATACTTTGCGCGATACAACGGCTCATCGCGTTTGATTTGTGCTCGATGAATCGGGCCGTGATCGCCGGTTTCCTCTGGCATATGCGTATGGTGAGCTACCTGGCCTAAATATAACATCATGTTTGCGCCCATGTACGCTGCACGATTTCCTAGGTCTGTATGTGCCATTGGGCATGTTTCCCACGCACAATTCAGACCCCCGAGCTCATCAAAAAACGTTCTATGCATAATGCCCAGATTGATAATCAAATTTGAATCTGGAATATATTTCGATTTCAACGATTTATGACTATTACATGAAAAATAATCGGGAGAATATGGCGATGCATTGGCACCTTCTGAATACACACACGACACAATATCCCTATTCGATCCATACGTCGATTCAAGTTCTTCCAAATGGTCAATGACCCGATCTAGCTCATTTGGAAAAAATAATCCGTCATCCGCCATCCATGTGATGTATTTTCCTTCTGCAACTGACGCCGCCAATTGATTTGCTCGACATGGAGAACCAAAATCCTTGATGTATTTTATATTTACCATGCCGTTCATGATGTCAGGAAGGGGATATGGGCCACACACGATCAGCTCGGCAGGATATTTCGTACATGAGTTTGCAAGAGAAGTAACTAAGTCGTGTATCTTTTCTGTACGAATGCTAGGTAACGTTACCGATAACATCATTTCATTTTCCGTTTGTTTCATAATAGTCCTATAGGATTTGCTTCATTTTGTATGATGCCGTGGAATGTCCCCAGTCGGCGTCGTGTTTTGTGTATGTCAGCCAAAGTGTGTAAGGCTCGACTTTTATTTTCTCTTTGCCCCAAACACGTAGCCAGGCGATTCGTGATTCATCATCAATCACGCGGCAACGCATGAATGGTTTTCCGTTCTTCGTTTTCTTACGCTGGATCGTCTCGATACACATCCAGCCGATACCCTCATGCCCTTGTGGAATGTCGTGCAATTTTGGAATACCTTTTGATTTCAGATGCGCCATGAGTTTAGGTGGAAATAACAGCTCAGTATTCGCAGCAGATGTTAGGTCATACGACATTTCAACCTTTTCGGCCCGAGTCCAATCGCTGATGTCAGCAAAACGAGCCAGCTCAGTTTCTAGGAACAGCGGAGGCACTTCTCCCAACTTATTTGCTTTCTTGATCGCTGCCGCAGTCATTCCTAGGTTACCACGCTTGAGCTTAATATAATTCTTGTCGTCAGTGAGAGCAAACAGAAGCTGCCTGTAATTCAGAACAGACCCGTTGTGAATATCCTCCAATGAATCCATGGCTTCAATTTTGCAGAGCGCCTTCAATGCAGTTTTATTTGCCTTACTCAGTTTCCAGTTTCCATTTTCGTCAAAGAACATTTCATCCAAGGTTTTGAATGGACGCTCATTGATAATTTCGCGCATGGCAACCTTGCCGATCCCCTTCACGGCAGCCATTGGTGGCACGAAAGCGTTTGCCGCCTCAGCGAATGTCCACTCGAAGTCAGAGTAATTCACGTCGACCTTTGCAATTGCATGGCCCATCTCCTTGATTTCTGCCAATGCCCTTGAAAGGCCTTTCGGGCTGCCATTCTCAGTTTCCAGAACCGTAGCCAGCCACTCCTTCTCATAGTGTGTCATCAACCAGGCACCGTAGTACGAATCGATGGCATAAGCAATTGCGTGTGACTTGTTGAAGCCGTACAGCGAGAAATATGCAATCTTATCGAACAAGTCCTGTGCTTTCTTTCGGTTCATGCCACTTTTTTCAACACACCCATCAACAAACTTCTTTTCCAATGCCTCCTTTTCAGAAGATTTCTTTCCCAAAGACGTTAGATCCTTTTTAACCAATGTCTTCCGCATCTTGTCGGAGTCGCCTTCAGTAAACCCTGCCAATTTCACAGCAAGAAGCATGAAACTTTCCTGGAACACAATGAACCCGCATGTTTCTTCAAGCACCTCTTTGATGACAGGGTGGTCGTAAACCTGGGCAGCCGGGTTTGCCTTTGCTTTCACATAATCACGGTGAACATTTGCCTTCAATGGACCAGGACGATAGATTGCCGTCACCGCTGCCAACTCTGTCACGTTGTTTACCTGGGCATCTTTACAGAACTTCCTGGCTCCGCTCGATGTGAACTGGAAAATCCCAGGCCACTTGCCTTTTTTGTACACGTTATCAAACACCGACTGATCATCCGGATCAACATACCTGCAATTCAGCTTTTCATCATAGAATCGCTTGATATCTGCAAACGTAGGTGCTTTACCGGTCTCTTTCTTCAAGATTCGACGAATACAGTTCTCAACCATTTTCATTTGCTTGAGACCGAGGAAATCGAACTTCAAGAAACCGTTTTCCTCGAGGTTTCGAATGTTGACACCCTCTGTCCAGGGCGTCTGAAGTTCACCACGAACCTTGATCAATGGCATCGACTTTTCAAGCTCTGGACAAATCAGCACACCACCGGCATGGCGGCCAACTGAGCGATTCATCATGAAGAGCGCCTTGATGTTGTGCTCGACGTCCGGATATTTCTCCATGAATGCCTTGTATGCTTTTGAGTATTTCATACAATCGTCATGCTTGAGCACAAACATCGACTTTTCCATGTTCGGATCACGGGATTTTCGCTCAACCTCTTTCTCCAGTGGTCCTGTGACGGCATTTACCTCCGTGAACGGCACCCCGAAGAACTTCGAGACATCTTTTACCAACGATTTCAGCTTCAGTGTGTTGAAATTCGAGACTGGAATCACAGCATCATCGCCGAAGAGTTCGCGAGCTGCGAAAATCAGTTCATCACGGTCACCAGCGTCAACGTCAATGTCAGGCCAACCAACACGATGACGACCAAGGAATCTGCCCCAAAGCAGACCGTGCGGAATCGGATCGACATGGGTGATGCCAAGGAGATAATTCACCAATGAACCGGCGCCAGATCCTCGTCCGGCACCCATCAATGTTTTCTGTTCAGCGAGGTGCATTACCTTCTGCAACGTCAAGAAGTAGTTTTCAAAGCCCAGGAACTTGATGTCACTTAGCTCTGACAATGCTCTGGCAACGTAAACCTTATCCTTCGACAGGCCTTCATCAACCAAAGCCTGCTTCACATTATCTCGGAGCTGGTCGAATGCAGACTTATCAGGCCTATCGAACGAAGGCAATTTCGCTGTGGTATCGAACCAAACCTCATCGCACATTTGCCATGCAACATCATGACCATTCTCAATTGACCCACGGACGAGATCCTCTGTCCCTTCATACCAGTCGTACTTATCACGACATTTCAGGTATTCGTCCCACATTTGCTTTGCGTTTTTAGGGTAAAGCATGGTCTTCATTTCTTCACGTTCAGGAAGCTTGATCTCTTCTCCAACCTTCATACGACCAGGAAGCAGGTTTCGATAAATCTCACGAGCCTCCCAAAGATCAGGTCCTGGAAAGTGAGAATCAGCTGTTGAAATCAGACGTGTTCCCGTCTTCTTTGCCGCGTCAAGAACACAACGGTTCGTTAGATCCTGGGCACCCAAATCATTGAACTGCAATTCCAAGAAGAAGTTGTCAACACCCACGCAATCCGTGAAGCGGTCAATCATGTTCTCGATATTTCCAACAATCTTGCCACGAAGATTTGCATCATCAACGAGTTCCGGCTTCAAGCCCATGAACTTTGTATCAGGAAACTCCTGGAAAATGATTCCGGCGGGGCGACCTGAAACGCATGCCGTAGAAACTACAAGGCCTTCGCCATGCTCCTTTAGCATTTCGTAATCGATTCGAGGGAATCTATAGAACCCTTCCATGAACGATCGCTTCACCAGCGTGAACAGGTTGGCTAATCCAGTGGCATTTTTTGCAATGACAACGAGGTGGTGACGTCGGTTTACATTGAAACCGGAGATGTCGACACGGGATTCGCCAACGTCTTCGACCACAAGACCGGCATCACTTCCGTCACCGGTTTGAGCTGTTCCCTTCTTTTTGGCGTCTTTCATAAGCGCTTTGTTTTTCGTCCACTCTTTGATAGAAGGAACGAAGTAGAATTCGACGCCGTAGATTTGACGGTATTTTTGGCCCTTCTTTTTTAGTTTCTTAGCGTGCGCGTGAGCATGTGCGAGACCGTTTCCGTTTCCGTGATCCGTTAGTGCCCAGCCATCAAGTTCATTCGATAAGCAGAAGTCGATATGCTGGTGGGGTTGCCCGAGTCCATCATACGCGCTGAACGTCGAATGAGAATGTATCGACACAAATCGATCCGGAGGAGTAAGAATACCTGTCATTTAGATTCCCAGTGTTGTATTGTGGATGAGTATCGTCCACAAAGATCATTATATTCAGTCTCGCCAATTATTTCAATTTTTACTTCAGGGTACTGTGCTTCGAACTCAGCAAACTTTTCCTTCGCTCGGGGTGTCCACCAGCCCTTCACCTCATAGTACAAATCGCCTACCTTGAAGTCCGGCGTGTATGTTCGGCCGCTTTCCAGCACGAAACTATCTGGTTCGTATTCGAACACTTTTCCTTCGTGAAGCAGGTAGCGTGCAAAATTGGCTTCCCAGCAACTACGAACATAAAAGCCCAAATCATCCCGAGTACCGCCTCTACCGAAAAACGAATGCTTGTTCCTTCCTTCACGAACTCGCTTTGCTGCCGCGATTCGCATGTTTCGTTTTGTTTTCTCGGAGTGCTTGAAGTTCTTCAGCCTTTCGCTGGTGAGTTTTCGAGCCTCAGGTGTTTTCATCCAATGCTCAACGCCGTGGTTATCAATGTACCCCTGCTTCACTTTTTCACGGAACTCGTCAGTTTTCCATCTTGCGGCTAGTTCCCGGGACATTCTTGCTTTCGTTTCATCTGGTATTTGATAGCCGCCGGCTTCACGAATCGTTTTCATCGAAGCAACCATCTTCGCGTTCTGTTCGTCAGTCCGGGTATAGCTTCCATTTGCCATTCTGGTGGCCACCATTCCGCTCTGGACGCACGGAAAACATTTGGACACCTGTTTCTTTTTGCTGGTGTCTTGGAACGTTCCAGAGCAAACCAGGCACACCTTCTCAGTCGGTGGATGTTTCGTGTGCCTGGTTTTGTTTCTGAGCTTGTACCCGCAGGTCTTTCCGCAGGTTTTCACTGTTCCGTTTTTCGTTTCAAATTTGCACTCGCAAACTTGGCATGTTTTGGTGTGTATCTTCATGTGTCTAAGTATCGCCGACGTTCATGAGCGCTCAACCTTTATTAGCCTAATTACAAATGCTTCGCACTTTTTTCGACAGTTTATAAGCCTGCTCATAGTGCTTCAAAGCTACAGCCCTGGCCATCTCAACAACCTCGCGGTGGTGGGCTTTTTCAGCTTTATCAGCTTTTTTCAATCTGGCAACTGCAATGTGTAAGAACTTTATTGAAAATCTGGCCTGACCGGCAGCATCGGTGAACTGAGCTTTAGCTGCCTTACATTTGACACTTTTCGATTCTTCGTCAATGGTGACTGGCGCCGTTTTTGCGGGCTGTGTTTGGGTCGTACCTGTTGGCTTACTTGGCGATTTGCCATTGGTACTAACAAAGGCAAGCCAGACAAAAGCAAGAAGAGCTGCAATAGCGAATTTGAAATTTGTCTTAGTCATTTCTTACTCCTCATACCCGCGGGCCCATTCCAAAGTACGAAGGGCTAGAACGCCCAGGCAATCTTCGTTGCGACCGTTTTTATGTGACGAAAACACGTCCTTTTTACGCCGGGTGTCTGTCACCTTGACATTCCATGATGCTGCGTATAGCGGCTGCCTTTCCCATACCAACTGGAATTCGTAATAATCACAAACTTTCTCAATCTCACGCTGGATACAACCGACTGTCGCCGCGTCTGTTAAGTCAAGATACACGTCGGCTTGCTTTCCACTGTGACTCTTGAGGGCTGCTTGAACACCGAGGAAGTGCCAATCACTCAAGTTCGGACTGTACGTCGTGATAACACGTGTCCAATAATCAGTTTCCAAATCCCTAACAAGGCAACCCTGCCAAATCATTTTCCAGTCGGCCTTCATTGCTTCTTTCGATTTTTCTTGCCACATCTTATTCATGTTGTTTTTCCCCAGTCATCCCAGTCATTCTCTAGATCAACCCAGTCTTCTGCTTCCACTAGTGTCGTGAACACATCTTCCCGAGACACGCTATCAATTTTACCGTCGCTGAGGACACGAAAACCCGGGCCGCCACCTGACGACCACGATCCGTCGTCCCAATTGTCCACCGGTTCCATCAGCAAAACCGGCCCTTCGATATAGAACTCAGGGTTCGCTGGGGTCGCCTGTGCATACGGGCGGGTTTTCGCTACCCAAACTAAATCACCGGTTTTCATTGTCGCCGTCCGCATCAAGCCATGTTTTCAAGAGTGCTAGCGAATCAGCGTTATGCTTTGAAACACCTTCGTGGCCTTGCAGCGCTTCCAATACACCAATCACAGCGGCGCCGCAAGTTTCATTTACTTCGCGAAGCACTGGAAACATGATCCCAGGATTTCCACGAGTGGAAACGCACACGCCATTCCACGCCCGCATCACACCGATATAATCATCGTCACCAAAACATTTCTCAATTTCAGCAATATACTGTTCAGCAGTCATACAATCATCCCTCCGTTGAGATTCATTATACCATATTTTTTCGCCCTTTACACGCGGTGCGAGCACCTTTTGTGCGAGCTACACGATATTTAGTGGTATGATACACACATTGCGTCAATTGGTCCGTGAAACATTACTTGCTGAGAAGCGTATGCAGCCCGTTGGTGGGGAACACTTGGTAAAACGATTGAATCTAGAAATCAAGAAACTTTTATCTGAACCTGACATAAAAAATGAAATGAAAGCAAAACTGCGCGGATCGACAGGTCTTCGTGACGATGACAAACTAGAAAAATTTGTCCATGATGACATTTCGAATGCGTCACACATCGCACAACTCCATCGAAGCTCAGGATACGTCGTTATAGAGTTTTATATTTCTCAATTTTTGAACTCGGGACCAATTAGAACGATGGCCGAAAAACGTGCAGACGACATAATTCGAAAAACATCTAAAAACTATGGATGGTCTGTTCTTTCTGCAAACCATCGAGCACCCCCAGCCAGAGAGCTTCGTTATAACCTAGAAAGAAACTATGGGAATCGTATAAGCGAAACAGAGGAGGTGTTATATCACGTGACGCGGTCACGTGACGTAGAAAGGATCCTGCGACAAGGGCTCACCCCTCGTCAAGCATCACACGAAACCGAAGAAGATAAACAAAACGACAGAGATTCAGGAGAACAACTGCAACAAGGGCGACAATATTCGCCCCGGGTGTACGTCACACCAAGCCTTGAGCTGGCAGACGAGCTCTCCTTTTCATTTCAGCAGGATGGTTCAGACATGGGCGAGTACGATTATGAGGACTATACGTTTCTTAGAATTGACACGAGCAAATTGTTGCCTGGAACGAAATTTTATGAAGATTCAGAATTCGCCACGTCGCGTTACAAAGGCCAGTCATTCTGGACGTATTCTAGAATCCCAGCGGTGGCACTTTCAGTTGATATCGAAAGCCTCGCCGGCTACAAAAAATACCTGCGTGAGGTTGAGGCAGCAGCGCATGAAGACCCATGGTACTAAATAGTATGCATATGATATTTAATGGTATGCCTAGCACATTACGCCAATTAGTCCGTGAAACACTGCTCGCTGAGCGACGCATGCAGCCCATCGGAGCAGAACATCTGGTGAAACGGTTAAATGTAGAGTTCGGCAAAATCCTAAACTCACCTGCTGTTTTGAAACAAATGAGGAATGATGCCATTGCATCAATTGGCGAGAAAGGTGATCACACCGCAATCGATGAAATTGTCGCATTAAAAATTAAGGAAAATTCAGATCCAGTCGGAAGCCACATTGACGACGCCGGCTACATCAACGTCATCATTCGTGTTGATCGCATTTTAGCCGACGGCCCATTCATGGATTCATTTGAAAAAAACGTCGCCGAAATGTTCAAAACAACAGTTGGGAATTATGGCTGGTCGATACAGTCACTATCTCGTTCTTGGCATTCCCGTTGGATGATGTACGTGATAGAACGAAACTATGGCGACCAACAGCTCAATATGTCAAAAAAAATATACCATTTGGCGCGGTCACAGGACGTAAAGAAAATCCTGAAAATGGGATTAATTCCGAAAAGACCATTGCAACTCGGGAATCATGATGAAGACTCAGAACATCTCGAGGTGGGTCGACAGTACGCGCCACGCGTTTATGTCACGACAAGCCGTAAACTAGGGAAAGAGCTTGTCAGTTTGTTCAGTGAGGCTGGTGGCTATAAAGGATCAGACAATATGGAGCATTATACTTTGCTCAAGATCAAAGGCCGGAAACTTTTACATGGCACTAAGTTTTATGCTGATGCAGAATTTGTATACAGCGATAAATGGAATGATCGCTCATTTTGGACGTACTCAAGAATTCCTCCGGAAGCAATCTCAATCGACAAAAAATGGCTCGCGGAATACCAAGAGTTTATGTCCCGTGATGATGATGACGACCCAAGCTGGCCCTAAACAGCAAGTTTCGGTGTGATTTGCAACGGGACATACGGGGCATAAACATGGCCTGCATCAACAAATGACACACCCTTTCGATTGTATGCGTAATCGTGAAGTTCCTTGGCTCTTTTTTCTGCTTCCGACTTGGACGTGAAAACGTTGACAATCAAGCATTCCCTGTCCTGCGCATTGACAAGTACCCAACACCGCCCTTCCCAGCAAGCCGGTTCCGGCGGATCGCTCGGCATCATTGTGATGAGCCCGGGATTGACCGTATATGGAGGTACTGATGTGTTGTGTGAGCGTATCGTCTGTGCGTCGACAACCCAAACTAAATCACCGACTCCCATCTAAAAGTTTCCTCGCGCCCAACCTGATGCCAGTTTGTCGAGAACAAATGCAGATCCACCGAATATATCATATGCCTGCTTGAGCCATGCCGCCGGGCCGGCCAACGATGTTAATGAGGATCCAATAAGTTTGCCGACCATATCACCCAGCATGCCAATCAACATATCAGTTAATTCATCAACGATTATGTCTTTGACGCCTTGCGCTGCAGCTCTGGTAATGTCCCCTGCTGTCATTTCATGTATTTTTCTTAATACTGGCATAACATTTTCGGCAAGCCAACTAAATCCAAGCAGGCCGGCTGCTGCCGTCAACAATCCTTTCCACCCAGATGCCTGCATGTTATCCCTAGCATTTTCCAATTTTGCTATAAGAGCCTTAACGATTTTTGAAACTGGTCCCATATTTAGCTCGTCCAGCCTTTTTATGAGCTTGTGCAAGTACTTCAAAATAGTCTTGGCTCTTTTCTTCATTAACTGTTGCAAACCGTTTTTGAAAGTATCAAGCTTGTCTGGATCTGTAACTGCCGCCGCCATGGCTGCTATAACACCTTTTGCATTTCTTCCATAGGTTTTTAATGCGTTAGCCGGGACAGCGGCTTTCTGCTTGATGTTTTCAATACTGTCACCAACAAACTCAGCAGCAGATGACCACCATCCTTCAAATAGGAAATGTTCACGGAGTATGTACACTTGGAGCTTATTGTTTCCGCGAGACTCTACAAGAACATTCCGATCAATACCCAGGACACGCGTTACATATGCTTCATTAAATTGATGCTTAAGCGCTGAATCTGCGATTAGTGTTTCATTTACAAATCGCCGCAAGTTACTATTCATCGGTACTTTCATCCTGCTTTATCTTCTTTGCAGCAGACTTTAGCAGCGGAAATATCCTGGTGATGTCATCTCCTGCATTCAAAATCGCTATAAAGAACTCGGCAATTATATTATCTTGCAATCTGGACCTATCGCTAGTCGTCATCGCTTGCATCAGCTTTTGTTTGTTAATTTTTTGTCCTAGGCCCAATTTCGTGATGACCGATGACAATTCATCATTTGTGTTTACTTGTTCAGTCAACGTTTTTCGAATAATATTTGTTAGCTGTCGTCTTGTGAATTTCATGAAAATCCTCTTTTAGCTAAATATCCGGAGTCATTCAAGTTCTTCCTTAATTTTCTTGAAATACATCTTACGAAACTCGAATGTCTTCGGATCCGCGACCGTAACCATATACGCCCGACCTGATTGCGCAAGCTCATCGCTCTCGTCTATCTTTTCATAGAGACCTAGCATTTTGTACTGTGGAGGATCGAACTTCTCAGTTTGATTCGTGGCCGTATTATAAAACATGTAGCCTCGCTTGATTGACCACACCTCTACGCCGTTTGCCACACATTCACGATTTATGATCGACGGTGTCAATCTCAGCTTCAAATCATTCGATTGCTGCATCGTAGGCCTCCACTAAAAGCTCGCCGGCTTCTCGACATCGATCGAGGTAATCATTGAGCTCGTCAAACGACGTGCAAACCTTGATTGCTGAACGTGCCAGCATCAAATTGAACTTGGCTCCTGGTGGAAGACCATCACAGAAGTAAACGATCGGTCGCTCATTTGCATAAGCATAACCTGCCTCCCAAATCGTCCCAATGTCTTTGTCACGTGTGTTGACGAGCAGAAAATCGGCACCCTTAATCTCACGGAGGTTGCCATCAAACGTTGCATCCTGCACTGACTTTTCAGCATTCGGAGGGCAAATGAAAATACGTCGTGGGCTGGCAAGCTTGATGTAGCTCGCCCTCGCGTCGAACAACGCCTCTAGTTTTGTGAGCTCGGCATCCTGGGTTGGGTTGAACCAGCCACTTGCCAGATATACGTTCCATGGAAATGTTGCTTTCTTTGTCATTTATTTTCCTACCTTGGCAGCTAAGCCCAAGAATGCGAAGATTTCGGTCATTTCCCGATCGAGATCTTCATCGTCTACGTTCAAAAGCAAAATGTCGCACTTCGACCACTTTGCAAACTCATGATACCTATCATGAATACTCTTGATTGTCTTGTTCACAATCTGATAATCGTCTTTGCACATCGAATAATCAGTCCGAAATGGAATGATAATCTTGGTGCCCAGTGCGGCATGCCTTGCATCTAAGGCCTCCAAAACCGACATGTCTGTTGGCCTATTCAGAACGTGACTATAGACGTACTCTGATGGCCACGCCCTATCCAGAATGACCGAATTACCGGATGCCTCGAGGTACGATGTGAAATATGTGTCCACATAGCGAATCGCGTTCTTGAAGTACGACGGATCTGACAGGAAATACTCGTGTTCATCCTTATTTTTGAAGTACGTGATATCCGACATGCGGGCGAGTTCCAGTGCCATATTAGTTTTTCCACAGTTATCAATCTGGCCCGTCAAAGATAATAATCTTTTGACGGGCCTTCACCTCGTTAGCTTGCATTGTTTTTCTCCAATAGTTTGACGTGTTTGTCATTTACAACCATGTCTCTTGTGATTGTAGTTGAATCTTCTGTAAAGATCAAAAACGTAAGATTATTGTCCAGGCAATATTTGTCCGCGGCCTCAAATTTCATACGATTTGTTTTTGAATTAACCAACTTTGCAGGCTTAACCTCCACAAGAAGTTTTAATCGCTCAATTAGTATGTCAGGCACATATGTTCGCTTTTGCTTGTTGAAGCCGATATAAGGGATTCGCAGGCATTCATGCTGCATTTCTTCCATGGAAATGCCAATCGATTCAAAATGCTTCATACAAACTAATTCCAGCAAGCTTCTAAAAAACACACCCTTATAGTAGCCCTTGACTCCTTTTCCTGATAACTTTGGGGCAGGTTTTCCAAACATTGGATTGTTGTCGCCACTTGACGCCGCGGATTGCTTTGCGATGATCGCGGCTGCCTTTTCAGGCCCATATCGATCAATGTAATTTATTCCTTTCATTGTGCGACAAAATGCAGCAAATTCAGGGCGCTGCTTGCCATACATTGGATTATTTTTGCCGCTGGTGACTAAACTCATTTTTTCAACAAATAAATCATATTTTTTCTTGCCAGCTTCCTTTCCATGTTTTTGTTGAAAACCTTCGAGCGAGTTTGTTAAGTTTCTAATCCCCTCGACATTTCTACCGCCATTTGCATGTGACCAAATATTAGAACATGAACGATTGCAAAACCGCTTGCCGCCGGTTCGCCCTTTTAATGTTGTCTTTCCGCATTGCTCGCATACAACTTCTCGTAATTTGTTTTTTCTCATATGTCTAAATATCGGTTCAAAACAAATCCGCAATTGTCCGGCCCATCGAATATCACAATTTGCTGGCTCATCGTAAACTCTCCGGGACTTCCATCTTTTCTCGGCTATTACTCACTCTCCAACTCACTCTCCAGTTTCCTGAGGCGTGCCTTGAAACCAATTGTGTTCCAGTCGTTGATCATTTCTCTCTCACCGGAGAACAAGAGCTCGTCGGGAAGCTGTTTCAGTTCCCTGTACCACGCTGACTTGCTGAAATCATAATCACATGGGAGTGCCTCATTCGTCAGCGAAGGAATGAAGTGTCCCGCTGGTTTCATGCGCCCGGTGTTGCCGAAGACCTTGTCGGTGTTCAGGCAAACTCCGTGGGCAGCACCCATCGCCTCAAGCTTCCTCATCAAGAAAGACCAGCCTGAACCTGCAACCTTGTCAGTTCCGTTGGCATTGAGGTGAACCTTTTTCAGCTCGCACAGAATCTTTCGACCAACCAGGTTCAGCTCGTCTGTCAGGCCATTTTCACAACGTCTGGCGAAGTAGCCCTTGAGCGCCATGAAGTTGACAACACATGTGAGGTTTGTTTGCTGTCCATGAATTGTCAGGTATCGACAATCTTGTGGAGGAATCCCAGCAGCCAACATCTTGTCGTAAAGCTCCTGTGACTTGGCAACCAATTCCTCTGCCTCATTTCCAAAACCGAAGTCATAAACATTCGTTGGAACCGTGACAGCATGCTCAATGGCTTCTGGCATCTGCGATGTTACAACGTAGGCCCAACCAATGCGGCCCCTTGTAAATTGTGCCAGACCAACCCGGCTCAATCCTTCGACGCGAACCTGGAAACTTAATGCCTCCTGGGGAATCGGTAGAGCTCGAGCTGCCACAACATCTTCACATGCAGCTCGGTGTGCTGGATTTGTATGATCGTACTCCTGGTTTCGAAGTGAATACCATGTCTCACGATACCAATTCCAAAACATCTTGAATGGTTCTGGGTTTCCACTGTCCAATAGGGTAACCTCAATATCCTTGAATCCTCTTGTAGCCGTCACGATTGTGCTCCTTTTTGTGTTGTCGAACTTTAGATATAGTAACTTATGAGCCGATGTTGTTCAAACATTCAGCAACATATTTTTGAATCGAGCCACGCTCCCAATCGAAGTACGTGACGTTCTCATTGCTCCAAACTGAGCGGTTGTAGTTCCTTTTTGGAACAAGCGTTTTTACGCCATGCTGAGCAAACTCTGCAGCATGTTTCGGCGAATCATCGATGGCACACACAACTTTGCCCGCCTTGTAAGGTTCGGTGCTTGCCAACCAGAGATATTTTTCTGGTTGCAACGAGACCGAGTCGAAAAACGGGACATGCTTTGCCAACCACTCATACGTCTCATACAGACATTTCAGGTTGCTCGACGGACGAGCGGTCAGGATGTGAATCCAGTAACCCGCGTCATGAAGATGTTTTAGTTGTGAAACCATATGAGTATTGACGCCCAGGCTCTCGTTGTGCCCACCATGAGTAAACTCAGCAAGGAGGGCATCGCTAGACTTCCCCTCGACCGTACTCTTTAGGTAGTATTCGCCTGATTTCTCATCTAGGTTCTGGTCATACGTTTTGTTTATCCAGGCATAGAAATCTTGGCGGAAACGTGTCAGGACGTCGTCCATGTCGACGATGATGACAGGATTACCATTCCAGTTTTCGATGTTCTTTACATTTCGATTTTCGAGGTGCGCCGCCCGAGACTTGAACGCATGCTCAATCTCATCAATCGAAAAGTCCCACAAGTTGAGCATCGTCATGGAATATCGAAGAACGTCCATCGTCTCAAACAAAATGTTCTCACGGTGGGTTGCGACACTCGTCGGGCGATGATTTCGATATTGGACTGTGTTTGCCAGGTGTGACAATTCAGAGTGCATCGAAAGGCAAAAGGTTTTATGAAGCTCAATCTTTTCAGCTTCAGTCAATGATTTTGAATCGAAAAAACAGTCAGAAAACCTCTTCTGTCTTTTCAGCATTTTCTTGAGTTTCATAATTTCTCTTTCGTGAAGGTTTCGATTGCAGAATATGATGACTGTGCAATCAAAGTTATTATATTGTTTGCCTAGCAATTGTTCAATGTTGCCAATATTTATTGAATACTAAGGAGGCCCACATGACGAGCGAACATGATTATTTAGTACGATTTATTAATGAGGTTCTAACAGATGATGAAGCTCGAGATATCGTGGGAAACTATTTATGGCCTACTAATCGCAAGAAAAAAATTGATCAGTCATCACCGCGGTGGGAAATAGATACCGAACAAGAAGCTAATCTTCGAAATGTGATAATTGGATATGTGATGAATCATTCAGAAAACCCAATGTCTGATTCTGACGCTGAGCTTCTTTATAACTTGTCGCAAACAAACCTTTACCGTGATATTCTGCCGAAGACCAAAATGAGAAATACGTCGTTGTATCGCGGGATTTCTGTTAGCGCGGCGTGGTTTGAAAGAAATTATGGCATATCATATGAAGAATTCCTGGACAATTTACCGGCTGAGCAAGCTGACATGAAAGTTTCAAAAAGTATGACACATGCCTGGAGTACATACAAGATTGAAAGCCACAAAAGGTCTTATTTTCCAAAAAACAAAAACGCAGGTGTCTCGTCCTGGACAAGAAAATTTGACACAGCCCTTAAGTTCGCCTCCGGTATGGAAGTGTCAGGATCACCAGTCTACTTGGTACCATTAGTTTTCGAAACTAAGGGAAATGACAGCAGCAACAAACTAATTGATTTGGGCGGTGTCTATAAACTTGCAAGGATCGTTGATAGATCTGGAGAAAGAGAAGTTTTGTCAATTGGTCCTGTAAGAATTCACAACACTTATGTCGGCGTATGGAACTTCCGAACAAAAGATAGAATCAAGGCTTATGTGTACAAGAACCATGGTACTAGCTATGATGACATAAATGCAAAATTTGATGAAAAAGGATACGCTGACTTTCCTAGGGAAAACGATTCAACAGATAAACGTTGACCGCTCTTTAGCGAGGGTTTTCGACATAGAACTTGATGACCTCCATGATTTCTTTCTCATCGGAGTCTTCGCATTCAGAATATGATTTGCCCATACGGGTCTTGATTTCCCGCCACAAGTGGGCATGTGGGTTCCTGACCGGGTGTGCATTGGTTGGAACCAGTTTTGGGCCAACAATCTCGGCCCCGAGCGCAACCGCGCCCCTGATTCGCTGCTTTACGTTTTGCGATAGCATTTAGTATCCTGTTTCAATTCGGTCTACGTTGACTCTGCCTTTCTTCATATACATTTGGAAGATTTCTTCTTCTCCAATACCAGAATAAATCATGATGCCGATGAGATAATGTAGCACATCACTGAGCTCTTCCTTATATTCCTCACGGTTGAAATCAGGCAAATTTGTTGCTCGATGAATCTTTGTGTTTTTCAGATGCGCGATTGACTCAAAAAGCTCATTCATGCACTCATGCGATAAATGCTTCAGGAATTGCTGGTTCTTTTTGTCTGTCAAATCAAGCGGGGCTGCTGGGTGTCCGCGCTTCTCCTCTAGAAGATCAATGAATGAACCTTGCTGGTTGAACATATGCTTGAGACGGTCTGTCATTAGTTGGCATCCTTTGGAACCCGGGCTTCGCGGATCTCATCACCACTTGAGGCAAGCTTGGTGAGGTTGTCTTCAAATGTTGACAGATACTCATCATCAAGCTCGAGGAGCCCATCTTCCTCAACGAATTGAATCATTCGAATGTTGTCCGTTACGTCTGTTCCGGTGAGGATTGCGAGCTGCAAAACCCTTACCAATTGTGAAATGCTGTTGTCTGATAGTTTCATTTACTTGTCCTCGATCATGAGATGATCTTTTTTAGGTCCTTCGCGCCACATAATTTCGCCACACTTGTGGAGTCTACTTGTGTCAATCTCTGTTCCAAACTTCTCTTTTCGTTTTGCTTTATCGCGGGCTGACAGGATTTCAAGACTTGCCATTAACTGGTCCATCCCATCAACATCAAAGCGGTCGTCGTTGTCAATGTCGATAGCGCCTGAGCTGCCATTTGCAATCTTGTCGTTTAGTTGTGCAGCTGTCAGCACGTTTTCTGCTCGGCTTTGCGGCGTTTTCACATGCATAATTTTTGCCGTGGATACGCGATCACTATTGGTGTTGATTATGACCTCGATAAACGTCTTATCAAAGAACTCCGCTGCGAGATTCAAAAACTTTTCCTCATCAAAATAGTTGATGCTTCGGTCATCATTTGTGACAATACATTCGGTGACAACGTTATCTAGAAACTGATTTGAAAATCTTTGCGTTGTGCTTTGAAGCAGTTTCTTGCAATACCTTTTCCAGGTTGTGTCTTCGGTAGAATAATTTGACGGGGCGTGCCCATAATCCGGTGTCTTTTCCATAGGTTCCTCATAAGTAATATCAATACTATAATGGTAATCTATGATGTTTACACTTTATTTTGAATGACATGTTGCCAACTGCGGTTATTGACAACATTCCTAATAAGGCATTCTGACACTTCGAAGCGTGCAGCCAATATCCGGCATGCCTGGCTAGTTTTCATGCCCTTTGCAAATGACCTTATTTCACGGACTTTATCATCATTCAACTTTGCAGATCGTGACTTTTCGCCGACGTATTTTCCTTTTTGTGCGTCTGACATTTTCTTCCTGGTTTCTCGTGAGGCTGTTTTGCCATAATTTGGGTTGTTTTTGCCTGCCATTTTTCCATTTCGCAAAGATTTGCTAATATTTTCGCGTTGTGCTAATGTGCGTTTTTTGCCCCAAGAAGGATGTTTTTCTCGGCGACGATCATGTTTACCTTTGTTTGATTCGCTCAATTTACACTTGTGTGCTTCAGAGAACTTTTTACCGGTGTGAGACAATGACATTTTTCGTTTGGTTTCTTCTGAATGTTTTTTCGGGCCGAAATTTGTTAATCCGCCCTTGGCGATATTATAACCAAACAAATCATCCCTTGCATTGAAATAATCAATCCAGTATATTTCAGCTAAGTCTGCATCACCTTGTGAAGAACATTCGGTTAGCACTGCCAGCACAAATGATTCAGAACCATACTTTCTAATTGCATCATGTATTTTGCTTTTTTTGCGATTACGGCAACGAGAACTTTTTGTATGGCCTGCCCAGCGATGTTCCATCGTATGTTTTGTTTGGCCAACGTAATGTTTCCCATTAGTAATGTTGTAGCATGAATAAACAACCATGAAAATAAGTATAGACAACTTCAGCTTTCATGTAAATTATCTTGATATAATTTCGCAAGGACCTTTTTGGCAAAAATATACAATTTTTCAATTTCAGACGAAGACAAAGATCCAATGATTCTGTCTTCGTCAACCAGCGATGCTTCAACGATTTTGCGCAATGTCCGCGAGCCTATACCTGAGACCACACTCTGGTCCATCAATGCCTTACAGATTGTCCAGTTGGGTTTCGTATCCAGCCTCGCCGTGAACACTTCCAATGATGGTGGCTCAGTCAGCATATCCGGACCTAGAGATTCCAGCTTCTTTAGGAACGCCGTACGCCCATAAATCACCTTCAGCGTCCCGAAACCTCGCGGGTCCATGAAGTAGACCGGGTTGCCTGTGTCAAAACTAACACGAACCCGAGTATTCTTCGGTTGCTCGGAAGACCAGGCTCCCGACATCCCCAATGTGTTTAGCAGGAAGTGGTCGTTGTCGAATATCCAGAAGAGCAGTTTCCCCTTGACACCGACACCAACAACTTTTGCACCGAGAATATTCTCGACGCCATCGATTGGCTTTTTTATGTATCTTCCCGAGACGGGTTCAACCGACGTGACACGTCGCAGGCCCACCATTTTTGCCAGAGATTCACCGATTAACTTATATTCTGCGCCTTCTGGCATTTGTCACCTTCTTCAGTTATACATAGTTGATTGTGTTTGCAGGGGTGTCAGCAATACGCCGCGTCATCCCACTAAGCTTTTCGGTCAGGTATGCGACACGGCGCTTTCGAGCTTGCTGTGTTTTGACCGATTGTACATATTCGCTATTCTCAAATGCCGGAGTTGCATCAAGGTCAGCAACAGTGTTGTAGACGATTTCTCGGCCCACATCCATTTGATGTCCGGGGCCGGGAAGGTTGTAGCCGGCGCTATGCACACCGGTGATTTGAAAGGCCACGGGCACCCAGATTACAGGCGAGTTCCAGTTTCCGGCGCCGAGTCTAATCGGCTGTTTTTCGATAAGGATGCGTTTCCCAATGTTGGTGACACCCTCAGATTGAATTCCGGATTGTGCGGAGGCGGCTTGGAGTCGTTGCTCCGGTGAATAAGTGTCTTGCAGCTCATCATCCCAACGTCCGTATCCCATGATTCACCCCCGGTAGTTGTTCACGTTGCAGGTATTCATCCCCGGCAACATATACATTATATCATGAGCAGGACAGTTTTACACGTTGTGGATGCAATTCATCCGCATGCATAATCTGACGACCTATAATCCTCGTCACAGGTACCATAGTTACGAAGTGCCGTTTCGGCATAATCATATATGGCGTCGTCCGACATTCCGGCCTTGTCCAGGAGATACATAGCTTGCCGGTGCTGATCGTCGTACTCGTCGCCTGTGATGTTAACCTCGTTGGCGAGATGTTCGAGGGCTTCCTGGTATCCTGGATCATTATTCATCGCGGCAGGGTTCTCAGAGTGCACAACTAAAACACGATATGGACCACTTAGTTGGTCTTCTACAGATTCTCGGATCAGTCGCCGGAGCTGGTTTTTTGTAATTTTCATGTGGCGTTTCTCTTCGGTGTAGGTTGCTCGGTATGGATGTGCCAGTCACGATATTCATCCGCTGACATATCATCGTCATCGTAGTCATCACGTTCGCCGGTGTAACCGAATGTGTCAACAATCCACTCAGCGTTTTCAGTCGCTGTTTCTTCATCAGCACCTGCACCTTCAAACGCGCGTGCTATGTCCATGACATGTGCGGTGTAGTCGTCGTTGGCGAACATGACAGCCAACGCCGATGCCGCCTCTTCAGATTCCGGGGAACCCTGAGTGGCAGACATAAAGTTATATGTGTGCGTACGCTCGTCATCTTCATCATCTCCAGGCATCATATGTGGCATTGTCTGCTCTCGGATCAATCGTCGAAGCTGGTTTGGCGTGATTTTCATTGTTTATTCCTCAAAGAATTGGTGAAAGATTTCTTCTGCCTGCCATGCGTCATCTTCATCAAAACCCATGGCCTCTGCTAGCTCCTCTAGCACACCTTCCCAAGATTGCCCCCAGGAAAGCCGACCGTCTGTTCCGACTTGACCGTAGCCCATCCCACGACCTCCGCTGAATTCGCCTTCATCTTCATGGCGCTGAAATTCTTTGACGATATAATCTACGACCTCAGGCTGAAGACTTAATTCGCGGGCTTTGGCGTGGGCCTCTTGCGGTGTCATAGCCCGGTCGGATGATGTTGTGTAGCGTGAAACTTGCTCACGAATTAGTCGACGTAGTTGGTTTTTTGTAACTTTCATTGTTTCCCTCGTTGTTCCTCTAAATATCTGACAACTTCACAGCATGAGTTTTAATTACGAAAATCAAATATTTCATCAGTGCTGTCGCATCATCCTCAGACAATTCGACTGAAACATCACGCCAGGAAGACGACGAGAAGTTACGGCCCCCTGTATACCCAAGAACACGACCATCCTTCTTCTTAACGAGAAAGGCCTTGAGGTGGTGACTTTGTGTCAGGAACCAGGAGACATTCGGCCATGCATCGAAATGGGCATTATTCCTTGCGTCCCTCTTCTTGGATTTTGCAATGCAATGTTCACAATCAGGAGTACAGATGATCGGGTCGCTCTCTGAGAGCAGGAAAATCACCTTCTTACCTTTATTTGACAAACCTAGAATCTTCTGGGGACGACGATCAAAACTATACTTAGCTGCCGTGTTCTCACCGGTGTCTGAGATTCCAGCGTACATTCCATACGTCGAAATCATGATCGTTTCGGTGTCTTCCTGGGATGCCTCCCAAAGAATTGTGTCCCAGTATTCTTGGCTGTCGGTAATCATTACTTTTTCCACGGGATTGTGCGGGCATCCTGGGTGTCGAAATCATACACGTAAACTTCGATGCCCTTGGCGATCAACTCTTCATTCACGATTTTCTCAATCTCTGACCATTTGCCGCCAGCCAGACCACAACCAATTCGAGGCATGTGAACTGAGGCATGCATGACACCTGCATATGCAGCAACCTTTGATAAGCAGGAAGCTAAGGCATCATAACGAATCGGCGGGATGGCATCTTTCGTAAAGATGCCATGCTGTGCAATCATGTTTACGACCGTGATTCCGTCAGATGATTCAACATATTGAACTTCGCCCAGACTCAGACGAGGCTGGCCTAGATGAGCTTCAGGAGGGTTTCCTTGATACCAGCTTCTGTACGCAGTTTCTGCAGCAGGATGTTCCTTCGATAAAGACAGGACAAATCCGCGGCCCCACCCGCCAATATCGTTGCAGATATGCGTGATTAGTTTCGTGCCTTCACCGATTGGTTTTGTGGCGTCGCCGTTGACATACTTGATTTCATTTTTCATTCTCTATTACTCCTAATTCATATTTCGCGAAGGGTCTTTTGTCTTTATCTTCTTCAAAGAAAAACCATTCCATCCGATCGTGAAATTGTAATGTTACATATTTCGCATCGGGATCTCGTATTACCCCTGAGCACAATGCTGGGCCTCTGTCATCACGATCACACCTATATGTTGTTTGACCGTGATAGCTCTTCGATGATAGCATAAGCTGGGTGAGCCTTACTAGATCGCCCTTCTTTGGCATCCTTCCGATGATGTTTACCCATTTTTGCGACATTACATCTCATCTCGTGGGCCGTCCCAGCCGCGATAATAATCTAGGGCCTCTTGCATCACCTTGTCATAAAAATCGTTCTTCGTCATCTCCGGCCAGCCTTCCTTTAGGGATGCAGCCATCCACCCATCAAGGTTCAGTGCCAATCCCTTTGCTGCGTACGCGGCGAAAGATGTAATTGAGGCTTCCCTGGCTAACATGCTCCAGGATGACGTTTTGTAATAGCTGAACCCGGCCACGAAGAAACCAGTTTCGAGCTCAAACTCCTCGTGCTTCTCAACGTAGAAGTTGTCCAGGTGGTAACCCCAGACGATCCTTCCTTTCTTTGGAACGAATACACCATGGCCACCCATGTTGTGCATCTCGCCGATGTAAAGAAGTGTCTCCCCTGTTTTCCATGGGTACGAACTTGCGTAACCTTTGGGAGCACAGAAAACCACGGCGATGTTCTTGGCGGCGGGATATTTCTGGACATAGTCAGCCAGGTTTGTCATCTCATTTTCAATAAACTTTCGTGTTTGTAGTTTCATGATTTTTTCCGTGATGGGACACATACGCTCTTGTGGATCCATGGGCGTTTCCTGCCATGTTTGAGACGAAGATATGCATCCCATTTATCAGCTATTTCATAGACCTCGCCGGCGTATAAGTCAACAACAACCCTGCCGGCTTTATTACGACCACCGATCACAAAATCCGGGCTATCAAGTCCTGTTGGATCCACAATCATGATTTTGTCACCGATTTTCATTTATCAAGCCTCCAGCAAACGAAGGTGCCGAAGCGAAGCGAACCATCCTCCGTCTCTTCCTGGTATCGACATTCTGCAGTCATGCCCAGGAAATCGTCTTTGTTATTCCAAATCTCGACACGTTGTTCGTCATCGAAACCAGAACCAATTTTCACCTCGACACCATTGTGGTCGACCCACACAGCGCCAAGTTTTCCAACATTCTTGCCGGTTCCTTCCTTGAAACCGATGACCTCAAGATCGATGTCGATGAAGGACTTCACCTTCAGCATGTCATGTGAGCGACCGAACTTGTAGACGGCGTCTGGGCTTTTGACCATGGCACCTTCGAAACCCAGCGATTCCCAATGGGCTTGATGTGATGCGATTGCATCCATTGACTTTTCAACTTCCTGTTGCTCGATGAGGAAGATGTTGTCAGAACCAACGTTGTCGAACAGTGATTCAAGCCACTCACGACGCTCCCGCATTGTTGCGACACCTTTTCGATTGTCCCACTCTTCCAGGGTGACATAGTCGAAAATGGTCAGGTACGATTTCGAAACGTTGGCACCGGTTTGGCGACGGTATTGACGCATCAAAGCAGTGAAATCTTCATCCATAACCTCGCCGTCGTACACACCCTCCGGCCACGTCGCCAATTGGGCGCCGATGGTATCATCGAAATTGCTGATTCGTTTACCTGAGCGGGCATACGATTCGCATGCGCCGTCCCGTACGATTGAAAGCAACCGGATTCCATCAAGCTTTGGCTCAAGGAAAACGTTCTTCGGCATCTTCTTGGCTGTTTTCTCGTTCCACTTGTCCGCAAGCTGGACTTTGAATGTCGTGATGAGCCCGGGAAAGACCTTGTTCGTGGTCGTTCGTGCGATACCAACGGCCGATTTCTTCTGAATCAGACGGCGCATCCAGTACTCATCTTCTGGGGTGACCTGAACCAGCACGTTGCAGATGGCGTCGCGGGCTGCGTTGCCAGTAAGCTCTCGTGCCTGGCACATTTCCAGCACGTTGAAAAGCAGCTCCCAAATTTCGGCATCGGTCCGTGGGTGTTTCACGTCAATGCGAAGGTTAATCTTCGGAACCTTCTTGACCCAGAATTGAATCGACTGGTCAAGGCTCAGCTTCAAAGCACGCTTCAGTGTCTCGTTGTCGCCGTTGGCTCGTAGAATGTCCAGTTTGGCATTTGTGCCTTTGGTTTCATTCACTGCATTCAAAATATCTGTAACACGCATTAGTTGACCTCTTTGTATCGTCCCCGGGAACATGTTTATTATACCACAACGGGACGTGTTTTACACGTGCGATACAACAGAACCATCAGGATAAATGATCCAAAGCATTTTCTTGACCTTTTTTGCATACCGAATTGTTGCCCATGTACCTGACCCACGCCACTGTTCTACCCATCCATCTGGGAACGCAAACATCATTTCGCTCTCGTCAACGATGTCGTGGTTCCTTGCTAGCGGACGTTTTTCTTCATGAATCGTGGCTGCCCAAGAATGAGCTCTTGCTCCTGGAAAATCGCATGGCCTGATTGTGATCTCATGGCCTTTTTCGACGGCCAACATATGTGCTTCTGTGTCTGCACCATGACAATCACCGTGAATCAAATGACAAAGTTTGGGGTACCGTTCAAGCAGTGTGAAAAACTTTTGATACTGTTCGTGTGACATGCCTTTCCTTGAACCGGTCATGCCATATTTCATTACGGCGCCTCAGAGCATTCGCATCGCTTAATTTTCAATTGCTTGGTCCGGGAGAACAATTTCGCCCTGTACTTCCCACATGAGGAGCACTTTCCGCAGGTGACGCAAACAGGCTTACCACCCTTTCCATTGCACTTATAGCATGAGGCACAATTCAATGTGAACCCAGATCCTGAGCATGTTGCGTCTTCATCCAGGGGTGCAGCACACCTGTAGCATTGTTCGTTCTTAATCATTTTGTTTCTCCAGCTTCTTATCATTTATCACATCGAACCATGCAATTTGGCATGTCGGGTAATCTTCAAACGTCCAGATTTCGCCGTTTATTAGCAAGCTTCCGACGCCGTCATGTATTGGTGGCTGTACACATAGCCCAAACTTCACATGTCCGCCGGCGATTATAATCTCATATCTTATCAAATCACCAGTCTTTGGGATCTGGTTGAGTTTTATCCTAGCATGGTTCACTCTCATCCCCTGCCCATGAAACCACTGTTTGACGGGCTTCATGGGATTCATTATTTAACTTCCTCAAACCATTGCTCAGCACTGTTGTCTCGGACGAAACCAAACTTGGTACCGCCGGCCAGCAAAATTTCGCCTGCCATGAGGTTTTTCGGATCGTATTCATTCAAAATCAGGCCCGGGATTGGTTCATCATTCATCGGATGACAATAATTCACCATCATGCCCTTTCTCGGCACGACTTCGAATCGTACATGAAGTGTTGCCAGCTGCTCAACGGCATCAGCAAGAAGCTCTGCGTCGATTTCGTCGGCTATCTGCTGGGCTACTATGCTTTTTATGGCATCTCTTTTTTTCAATGTTTCGGATAATTCCTCGGGCGTGTCCTCCTCAACAGCGGTCCACTTCATCTTTAGCTTTCGAGGCTTAGAAGAACCTTGTACTTTGGTTTCAAACCCGGGAATCTCCATCTTACTTATCCTCGTCGCAGTTGTGAAACTCGAAGTTGACATCGACGCTAACTGTCATTTTTGGGATGCAGATATGGTTTGCAAGGTTGTGCTTCTTAGCCTCTTTCGGCGTGAAGAACCAGTCTGCACCTCGTTTCTTCCTGCTAAGCTTCTTGAAGTAATCGTCCTTTTGACCGCAGTTTCGTGACATCATGGTGTACAGCATCTTATCAAGGCGTTTGGCTTCTTTCGTGCTAACTTTCATTTCTTCAATCTTGCCGACGGCCCATGACGAAACATCATGAATCAAATATGTCGCATCAGGTGAGCAAAATCGCATGCCTTCAGCCCCACACGATGCCAAAGCGGTGCCGCATGACATCGCCTTTCCAAGCACGATTGTCGCGACGGGCACCTCAGAGGCTTTTATCGTCGAGACCATTGATGTCAGCGAATATACTGCCCCACCGTAGCTATCAATCACGACAGGGATGACAGGCTGACCGGTCAACTGTGCTTTCCCCATATCCTCGGAGAACTTCTTGGCTGCTTCCTCATTGAACTTGTTGACATACACAATCACGGGCTCATTCTTGAGAACCGTCTCTGATTTCAGCAAATTACTCACTACTTTTTTTACGAACATTCTTTTCTCCTGATCAAATCTGTGAAATCCCTAACGCGGCTAAATCCACCGAAGGTCTCATATTTCCAATTCTCACCAAGAAATTTGGCGATGGTTGCATCATCTTGGGTCAATGCCCTAAAGTGCCACCTGTTTTCAGCATATGTGTCACGAACCACATAACGACTTGGCTTTCGTAACTGGGCAATCGCAAGATGCGTTTCTTCAGAAATGATAGACATAATCCTGTCCTCATGATCATCAGCGCTTGTGTTTTCCCACCTTGTGTAGAACTTTTGCATATCAGTCATCCTCGTTGTATTTGTACTCATATTCAAGATGAAATATCCCTGTCGAGGGTGCTGTCATGGGTTGAACAGAACAAATATCTTTCGCGGTCATGTGCAAACTCTTTCGCTTGGCGGTAAGTGCCTCTTGGGCTCCCTGCTCTGTTTTGTAGAACCGGTTCTTCCATTTCACTTTCTTACCGTCGAAAAGCAACGTTCGGGTCTCGGCATCGACAATTAGCGCAGAAAATGAACTGTATTGCATGAACGGGGCGTTGATTCCCAATGTCCAAATCAGATCTCCAGTTTTGAACTCATATTCCCTTGGCTCATTTTCCTTCATTTTGCTTCTCCAGAAAATGGAACGTGTCCGCTACGATCTTACGATAGTTTTGGCGTGTCAAAATCGGCCGATTACTGAATGTATGGCAGTTTTGAGTTGTGCATTTTGGGCACACGTAATGATGAATACCATTCATCCCTTGTGTACTGGCAGGCTGCATTATCAATTCGCACTTATCGCAAACAGGCGGTCCCAACATTTTCCTCTCCCTCTATGTCAGTCTCATCAACGACATCGAACTCATCATTTGTACATGATTCGTTCATTGTAATTTCATCGCCGTCTTTGTGTCCCATTTTGTACCAACGCTGGTCATTTGGGTTTCCATCGCTTGAACCGACGACATATATTCCAGTATATACAGAAGTGCCTGTTTTTTCACCGTCTTCGTTGGTTAGGGAACCTTCCGGCCAAAGTGTGGCACCCCGGAAGCATTCAGAGCCTTCCTTGAACCATGTGTCCGGCTTGGCGAAGTATCGGCGCTTGAACATGAAGTCAACCGTCTCAGAGGTTTCAGATGTTTCCGCGGTGCAACCATCGTCTGGGCATACCCAATCGACCTGCATCTCATAAATCCCTGGACAGGTATACAGGCAACCCGTGACCTCGATCACCTCACCGAATGCAGAGTATCCTGCTTCATCAGGTTTTTTATGCCTTACAATGTCGCCCTGCGCAAACTCATGCTGTGTATACAAATGCTTGATCCCTTTTGAAACCTGTTCCCAGGTAAAAAACAGTGGGCAGTTATTCCAGCGTTCGTAGTCTTCGGCGACTGCGAACTCGTTTTGACTCTTATCGAATTGAACAAACACACCATTGGAGATTGGAAACTGGGCTGCTGTAACGACAGTTCCTTTGAGCCAAATATAATCATGTGGTCGATGCCGGAATCCATTTCGACCACCCGACCAGTCGGCCTTCAATGTCCATGCGAATGGAAGTATTCTTACTTCATCACCTTCCTTGATATTGTCTACTGTTGGCTCACCGATTTTAGGCAAAACCTTAGGAGGTGCCGGGTGGGTCGAAGGACCAATTCGGGCCCTCGCTTTGGCAAATATTTCTTCGTTCGTCATGACTAATCCAGGATCGCTAGAATCTCACCGACTTTCTTGCGGGATTCAGACTTCGGTGACAAACTCCTTTGAACACCTTTTATTTCAACAATCTTGTATCCATAAAAAGCGTAGAGCCCTCGGGCAGCCGGACAATCTGAGTTTGAGATGTAAACCTTGGCACCTCGCTTGTGGGCTTCAACACCCATTTTTGCAAGCTCAGACTGCTTGTCTCGGTCGAAATTCCCAACGAACCCAACAAATTCTTGTTTCGGATCCTTGATACTGATGTAAGGCGGGTCACAGTAAACCAAATCGCCCTTCCCGAATCCCTCGAAATGTTGTTCAAAACCCAACCACTTGACACAGACACGTTCTGATGCCAAGAAATCGCGGGCATATTTCATATCTTTGCCAGTCAGATTGACGATGGCTTTCTTCTTGGCGTGGTTCCATGGAACGTTGAAGTACCCTTTCTTCGGGTTGTAGCGCATCAGACCATTGAAACAATTCTTGTTCAGGTAGAGTGTTCTTGCCGCTTGGTCGATGTCCTTCGTCCTTTCCTCGAAATGAACCTCTTCGCGGTCCTTGTTTCTGATCTCGTAATATGCATCTTCACCAAACGGAAGGGCATTTACTTTTTCCTCGAGCAGTGCCGGGTGCTTCGAGAACATTTTATGAACGTTGACGACTTCCCAGTTTTCATCAGAGAGCATCACATTCGTGACCTCTTCAGGAATTTCAACGTTCAACGCCGAGCCTAGTGCCCCACAGAAAGGTTCGAAGTAGGCCGTCACACCATCCCACTTGAAATATGGGGAAATCTTTGCCATAACTTTGGCTTTGTTGCCGGCATATTTGAAAATTGTCTTATTGGTCATCACATTCCATGGGATTTTGTGCTGGATCATTCCAGTCTCTTTTTCTTGCAAGCTCATCGAGTTTGTTGCACGCATTTTCGTATTCTTTATTTTGCTCTGCTTCGTCGGCTTCTTTCACCAAACGTAATGCATGGGCAACCCCTTCCATGTATGATGATATATCGTAACGACTTGGGATTTCGTTGATGTCGATTTTGTAGACTCGGCGATTATTCATCGTCATGCACCACATGTGAGCGTACAAAGTATGTCGCATGGTATTCCGGGGTCCCCCATTGACACTTCTCGCTAAAGCGAGTTGCTGCGTCTTCGTCCTTACAGACACGAACGATATCTGTCTCAGGGAGGAACCCATCCTGTTTGTGCGTCGTACACATCACAATATGCACAAATTTCGTTGTATGTCTGGCAACCATAGCAACCCCCTTTCTTACTTACATTATAGGGGATGAGCGTCAGGTGTTCAAAGAACCTGTGGGCCTACACGCTACCAAAACCAGGTCATCCTCTCTTTCAACCCAGCCATGGGCTTCCGGAAATAAATGGTATGCTCGAGCTTTGTCTGCGGACAGCGGTGGGTATTCAGAGACCGTCTGCGTGAAAAATCCCTCCCACACATCAGTGACAAGCCGGCACGTTCTCCCGGCGATGCATCCGGTTCCGTAGTGCCCTATCCGGACCAAATCGCCGACGTTGAATTTACTTTCCGGCTTCAAACCAGCCCCAACCTAAAATCCGACTGCACAACTCGCTGAAATCTCCGCGTTTCTCCGTGATGTCATCTGCAAGATCGCGACCAAGATTACGTGTACCGTCAAGAGCGGCCATAAGTTCGTGAGCCTCAAGTTTACGATCACGGTTGCCCATTCCAATATTACGACCCATTGAGTATACATGCCCAAAGAGATCGTCAACCAATTGTTGAAACTTTTCCAGGTCGCCGTCGACGGTAGCGTCGATGTGCTTTCCATCGTCGGTGGTGAATGCAGAGATCTTGCCTGATTTTATCGCTGCATCAGATTCTTCTTCTGTCAGATATACCAACCGCGCAGTCCTTGGGGGCGGGACAATTTCCAGGCAATGCTCACCATACTCACATGCTGCGATCAGTTTATATTTCTCTTCTCCTGAATCAAATGCTGCGCGGTCGCTCGCCTCTTGTGCTGCGGCCAAGTCTGACAACTCTTTGAACTCTTTGTTTAGTCGCTCGTCTTCAACCCTAAGGGCTTCATTTTCTTCTTCTGTGTTCATTCTGTTTCCTCCAGGTTTTCTTCAAGATCAGTCAACTGTATAAACATTCCACCGAATTTGATGTAATCTTCATAAGTGGCATACCCTTCATAATCATTATTCGCCTTACGGTGCCACGCAAGAAGACTGTCTTTGAGTGGTGGTAGGCTATCGAGAATTTTCGTTAATTCTTTTCGTCTTTTGTCTTTAATTCGTGACATTTTAGCCCCTTTGCTTATCGTTCATTTGTTGTATTCCAATCCAAGGTAAAACTTGATTCATCAATTGCGCAGCCCCAAAGGGCATCCCTGCGCAACGTTTTTTTGATGTCGGCGTCTGACATCCCGTAAAGCACGCCTTGAGCCGAAGAGTACGCATGGTATTCGTCCTTTGCTCTGAGTTGAGCCTGCTCATATTTGGATTTTGCATCGAAAGACACGACATAATCTTCAAAGGTCGGCCTGAAGTGGGAACCGGTCACATGCTGCCTATTGATTATGTGGTTGACTTCGTGGACAATTACCGCAATTGTTTGTAGCTCAATAACGGGATCTATTTTATAGCCGTCGTTGCAAATCGCATGTTTCAACTCTTTCACTTTGAAGTTGTCATTTTGGTGAAACAACGCTCTAGATAGAAATATTTCATTGCATAGCGTCACCCCAGAAAACGGAATCAAATCTTTGTACATCAGTTGGTACGCAAACTTGGCCCCGTTAATTAGGTATGGGATCTCAGGGGTGACATCTTCACCGACGACATAAACCGGTGTGGTCCATTTTTTAATGTATTTCGCGGTATTCCTGACTACTTCTTCTGTGTGATTGAGCATCGTATCCAGGATTTTTTTGAAGGCTGGGTCGTTGTTTCTACTCTTCATGCAGCGATTTCTCTTCGTTCATTGTTTCTGTGATTTTTTCGAGACACTCCGGACAGCCAATAAGGCGCGAGTCCCATACCCGGTTGTGAAGCCAGTGGTCGATGCTCGTAAAACAAAATCCAGCAATTTTATGGCCGCACAATGTGTCAGTAGCATATAGTGCATTGGTATTCATGGTATTCATGATGCATGTGATATATTTAGGACGTTTCATTCTTGGGTATACACGATATGTTTGCCGAATTGCACATCTTCTTTGCTGTTTTTATTGATAGAAACCTGTGCGATTTTTGTTACAAGCTCCCCGGTGGGTGTTTGCTCAACGAAGACATATTCCTCCATCATACCAGGCCGGCACTCGGGACTTTGTTGCCAGGATCCCGGTAGAATGCCTGGCGTTGGTGGCGTCATAGTTTGCAAAACCTTGACCGCTTGGTCAAATCGTTCTTGTGTCAATAACATTCTTTATTTCCTGTCGTTTCATTTCGATGTCGTCTGATTCCCAAACCACTATAACAGTGTATCCCATTCGTCGTAAGTTTTCACTTCGTTTGGCATCGGCAGCCCATTTTTCTTCAGCAAGAAACGATTGGCCCCGAAGGCGCACATTGAATTTGGCTTCATAGAGTTTCGGGTTGGCATGGACATAATCACCATTGATTTCGACAATGACCTTTTTCTTTTCGTTGAGCTCATCAGCAAAGTAGGCGCCCACTCGTTGCTCTGATACAAAGCCCAGTTTTGTCAGGCCGAGCTCTTTCCGGAGGCGTTGGTGGAGCTTTGACAACCTGTTTTTGGAACCGGCGAACATCTTACGTAATGTCGCTGCTTTTTGCGCCGGGGTTCTGTTTTTTCTCCAGTGCGCTTGTTTCTTCCTGTATGATTCCTTTTTCCAATTTCGTTTTGAACCCTTCCCTATCGCTTTCTTCCAGGTCTCGTCCATGACGACTTCACCTTTTGCCCACCTAGCTTTCATCTTCTTGGATGAACCTTTGGCGATATGGGGAAGCTGCCCGACGTTTTTGACACCGTACTTCTTCTTCACGACCTTCTTGATTTTTTCTTGTGTTTTCTTTAGTGAAAAGCCGGCGTTCAGTCCGGAGCACCTTTGTGAGCAATACGATTTTGGTTTGCCACGGACGAAAGTCACAGCCTTCTTGCAGGACTTCTCCTTACATTTGGGCTTGCCATACTTTTTGATATAGAGTTTTTCTCTTGTCTTGAATTTGTCGTGAGTAAGAGCATATCTCTTGAACACACCCCTGGCAAATGCAGGAGGCAGATCGCAAAGCCCACAAATGCACTTTGGTGGTTTGCCATCAAGCTTGTGCTTAATGACGTAATCGACCATTTCCATTTTGTGGGCTTTGCGGAGATGAGTAGTTAGCTGTCCGCCTAAATTATCCTTGAATCCTTTTTTGCATTCTTTGCACTTGATCATTTTATACCTCGTGGGTATAAATATGCCTAGGGTTGCCTAACTTGCAAAGAATGTCACCCGCAGGCCGAGACTCCACAAGCGGCGCAGGTCTTACATCCTTCCTGGTACACCAGGGAACCTTCTGCTTCACAATTTTCGCAGACCTGGGATCCGCCAACCTCAGCTCCATCCTGAATGTATTTCTTCAGGATGCGTGACATAACCTTATTGAAACTGGTGAAGTCTGAATCTTTCGTTTTCGTCAGTTGCTCACAAACATATTTCACGTCAGCACCATGTCGAAGTGCGAGAGAAATCGTCCTGGTAAACGCCGAGTGGTTTGCATTCTCAAAAGCATCCACAACGTTCTTCACCGTAACTTCGTCGCCATTTTCACCAAACTTCAGGTCGTAAACGCTGTTCATCGTTTTTCGTGGGTGCTTGATGATTCGCCCGGTTGAATATTTGGCTGGAATCTCAACGTACTTGCTCAATCCACCCATCAATTCGTATGGGCGATCTTTATATAGCCCGACGAGGATCGTCCATTTTTCCCCTTTGATCGATGCATGATGAATGTCACAAGCAAGCGAGTCGGGTCGTTTTGGTGCGGAAACCTCGGGGAAATTTGTCTCATCTTTCTTCTCGTCAGTTGAAACCAGAACTCCTGTTCGGCAACCATCACGATAAACAGTGAAACCCTTACATCCTGATTTCCAGGCTGCCTCGTATATCTTACGAACCGTTTCCTTTGAAACGTCAGACGGCAGGTTACATGTCGATGAGATTCCGTGGTCGACCCACTTCTGGGCTTCGGCTTGGATTTTCACACGTTGTGCCCAGTCCAACTCCGGAGCTGTTGCTCCCCAATACGGTGAATTCTCGATGTCATCGTCACCTGTCACATCCATCCATTTTTTGAGCATGTGATGGTAAACGTCGTATTCAACCCACTCATCGCCCATCGCATCAACAAAATCAGCCTTGAGGTTCTCCCCATGGGTGATTTTCCTTCGGCGGCGGTATTTGAGCATGAAGACCGGCTCGATTCCAGAGGTTGTCTGGGTCATTGTTGAAACAGAACCTGCTGGTGCGGTTGTCGTCAGGGCAATATTTCTGCGACCGTATTTCTTGTACAGACTGGCGAGCTCTTTGTTTGAAACCAACAGTCGTGCCAAGTATGGAAGATCTTTTTCCCTCTCGGCATCGAAAATCGGGAATGCACCTCGTTCCTTGGCCAGTTTGCATGACGAAATGTGAGCATTGATGCCGAGGGTTTTGTAGATTTCCCCGATGGCGATAACCGACTTATCCGATCCGTATTTCATGCCCATCATTGCGATGGCATCTCCCACCGCGGTGACACCCAGTCCTGTTCGTCGTCCCAGGAGAGCCTTCTTCTTGATTCGCTCCCACAAATCCAACTCGATAGCCTTGATACTCGCGTCCTCTGGATCAGCTTTGATCTTGGCGATGATTTTGTCGACGCTTTCAATCTCCAAATCAATCAGATCGTCCATGAGACGTTGTGATTGTTGGACCACCTTCGCAAAACGTTTCCACTCAAAGTATGCTCGGCCCGTGAATGCGTTCTTGATGAACTTGGCGAGGTTGATGAGTAGCAATCTACAACTGTCATCACGACAAAGAACCAATTCAGCACACGGGTTGCATGACTCAGTCTTGAAACCTAAATCAGCGTAGCAATCAGGAATTGAGCTCTTGATTACGTTGTCCCAGAACAGAACACCTGGTTCAGCCATCGTCCATGCTGAATCAATAATCATGTCCCAGATTTTTCGGGCGCTGACGGATTTTGCACACTCAGGATTCGCTGAGTCTACCGGCCATTGTTGCGTGTAATTTTTGTTGTTTGCCGCTGCCAACATGAAATCATCGGTCAGGCGGATTGAAATATTGGCACCGGTGACTTTGTCGAGGTTCCGTTTGATGTTGATGAACGTTTCAATCTCCGGGTGACGAATATCGATTGAAATCATCAATGCACCACGTCGGCCCCCTTGAGCAACCTCTCGTGTTGAGTTTGAGAAGCGCTCCATAAAGATCGCAAGACCGTCGGTTGTTCTGGCTGCGTTGGATGTAACCATTCCCTTCGGGCGGAGGTTTGAAATGTCGAATCCGACACCACCTCGACGCTTCATTATCTGGACTTGCTGTTGGTCAGTGTGGAGAATACCTGCGTATGAATCCTCTGGGGCACCAACAACGAAACAGTTCGAGAGTGACTGAAGTTGGTGATCATTTCCAATACCTGACATCGGGGAACCTTGCGGCACCACCTCCCATGATGAAAGCAACCTGAAGATCTCAGCCTCATTCATTGGGTTGTCATATTTTCTTTCGATTCGTGCGAACTCTTTGGCTAGTCGCTGATGCATATCGTCTGGCGTATTTTCCCAGATGACACCATCTTTATCCGTAATCGCATACTTGGTCGTGAAGACCGTCGCGGCGAGTTCATCGCCATGAAAATATTTGCGTGATGCTGCCAGCACCTCCTCTTTTGTGAACATTATTAGTTTTCCTCTCCGCTTTTTACTTTTTGCCAGGCGGCTGCAAGCGCTGCCTTGGCATTGCCATTGGTTTGTTGTACCGTCTCAGTAAGTGTCAACGAGTTCTCATCCAATATCTCAAACATTGACATTGATGTGTCAATTGATATTGGAAAAAGGATTCCGTCACGACCTGCTCTGTTCTTTGCGATATAAAGACGACCAACACCTGTTGATTTTTCCATTGCTTTTCTTGAGATGCTGATGACCACATCAGCAACCATTGCTTTTCCATAAGCTTCAGACATATTTTCGAGACCTACAATGTCCGATTGGGCACTATCTCGATTTGCCTGTGACGCTGTCCAAATAGGAACGTCTAATTCCATAGATAGATTTCTGAGTTCTTCGTAAATAAACTTTAGCTCGTGGCGCAGTTCACTTGACTTACGATCTGAACGCATGATGTCGGCGTAATCGACAAGAATGATGTCAGGCTTGAAGCCTTTCAGTGACAATTTCTCGATATGGTTGCGCAACGTTTGTACCGTGGCGCTTCCTGTCGGGTACTCTTTGATTATTAGGCGCCCGAGATTTTTGCTTTCGTAGACCTCTTTGACCAAATCGATATTGTCTTGGATGTCGTTTGAAGGAAGTCCGCAAAGATTGCTGTCATACCGAATACCGACTTTCGTCTCAGACAATTCGAATGTGTAGTGCAGGACGTTTTTCTTGGCCCGCATGGCGTTGGCACCGAGGGCAACCAGCCAGTGACTCTTACCAACGCCGGTATTAGCAACGACGATTCCAATCTCACCACGACCCAGCCCACCAGCAAAAATGTCCTTTGCATCCAGGATTGGGAATCCTGTCGGACATGCATGTCGATTTAGTTTGATAAATCTGGCTTCAAGGTCTTCGAAGAAATCGTGACCAACACTATGAGGAGTACCAAGTGAAATGGCATCCTTCATCAGAGCCATGACTTCTTCGAACCCATCACCCTCAATCAAGGTGACAGACTTTTCCAATGCTGCTTTGAACGCTTGTCGCTTACAGAAATCCAACGACTTGTCTTTGACGTAGGCGATGTCTCCTGGGTTCCGGTTGGCCTTGACCCGCAACAAGAACTCAATGATTTGGTCACGAAGGATGTCGTCTTCACCGTCAGATAATTCATCACGAATGACGTTGACAAGCAAACCCAACGTCGGGAAACACTTGTATTTCTGGTGATACAGGAAGTACTTTTCAGTTAGAAATTGGAGATACTCGACATCAAAAAAGTTTGGGCGCATGACCTCAACCATTTGAGATGCCCACGGAGTATCAAAGATTAGTCCTTGAAAGATTTTCTCTTGGAATGATTTTCCATGCTGGGCAAAATATGGTACGTTGTTTGCATTGTCTATGATTCCCTGCATGAAGTTGTTTTTCGATTCCGCCACATTGCCTCATTTGCGCCTCACTCCGGCACGTTCGTATGCATAAATAATAGAAAAGCAAACCCGTATTTACATGTTTATTTGCGCTCGGGTCACGGGCAGATATTTATAGAGAGAAGTAAGAGGGCACCGTGAAAATCACAAGAAAACGACTAACAAAACTCATTCGTGAAGCCGGGCTGGCTGACATTCGGGATTCCACGCTTGATTGGTACACCGACCACAATGGCAGACAACGAATGGTTCCTGGTGGTAGAAACTACGGAAAACGCAAAACCTTTCCAACAGGTGAATTAGCTAGCTTTGTCGATGAGATCATTGAATATACAGAACCTGAGTGGGCTAATGAATCTGATGAGTCGATTGTCAAGCGGGCAATTTGGAAGGTTGTAGATGAGGAAGGTGCATCTTACGAAGATGTCAAAGAAGACGTTCGTGCCGCTGGCAAACATAAAGTCTGGTGGTAAGTGCTAACGTCGAATCGCTGTAATTGCCTGAAAGTGCCTATCAATATCAAACTTTTGCATGCCCGACTGTATTAGCTGGCGCATCAGTTCCATTTTGTTTGGTTTTCCCTCGTTTTCAATCTGGTGGTTTACCTTTTGAATCTGGGTCCCGGAGAGCTGTGATGTGTCCAGGTAAATCAGCTTCCAGTTTTTCAATGCCAAATCCCTAGATTCTGCGATTCGATGGATCGTTTTGGCTGCTTTCGTTTCCGCCAACTCGACCGCGCTGTCGACAATATCATTGTGACTTACGAAGTCAGGCCCACCCAATTGAGGGAACCACTTCGCCATATTCTTGAAGCCCACACCTTTGACACCCGGGACGTTGTCACTCGGATCCCCGATGAACACCCGAGCTGAACAAAAATTCTGCGGCGAAACACCAAATTTGTCTATAACTGATTGTTCTGTAATCAGTTTTTTCTGTCCGGGTGACCATTGTTGCACTCGTTCATCGATGAGCTGATAGAAATCCTTATCTGAAGACACCAGAATGACCCTGGACGTCTTGAAATGGTACCGGCCTAGGTAACCTATAACGTCGTCTGCTTCGCAGCCACTGACGTACACCTGTGTCACCGGCAAGCATTTCAAAGCTCGGGTGATAAATAGGACTTGCATGGCAAAATTCTCAGGCGTCGTTGGAATATCATCGCCGTAGTACCGGTTCATTTTCGGTGCCTTGCGACCATTCTTATATGATGCCGAGATTGCCCGTTTTCTTTGGCTTCCACCTGACTCGAAAACAACGATTACCTTTTTGGGATTGTATGTTTCGCACAGCCGCCCAAGCCCACCAAGAAAGCCCATAACTCCGCCGACTGGTTCCCCCGTTGTTGCCATGGACGGATTCGCTTTGAAGTGTCGAATGAACATGTTCATGAAGTCGACAATCAAGATTGGGCGATCTTGGTGGGCTGGTTTGTTCATCTTATACAATTTCCTCTAGCGCATCAGGATCGAGAGCTCCAAGCTCATCAGCAAGTGCTGTGACTTCTTCATATGAGTTCTCGTCGATTTCTATGTCGTGTGGGTTGATGATTGTTTTCACGTAAATCTTATCGAATAAATCGGCAAGGTATGGACCATATTCGTCACTGTCCAGAAGTTTGTTGAATTTTGATTTGTAGAACTTCTTTTCAATAAGGACTTCACCGGTTTCTGTGTCGGTGACAATGAAATCTTTGCTTGCGCCGGCGCCGCTGACTGATATGGTTTTCCCATCAATGTCCTCTGGACCGTGTTTCCGCATCACATCAAAAACCTGCTCATGTTCAAAAATACCCTTACCAAAGTGGATTTCGAATTTGACTTTCCGGAAAGGCATGGCAACCTTGTTCTTGATTGTCTTTGCCCACACATGGATGCCGATGACATCACCGGACTTGTCCTTGATTTGCTGACCGGCTCCCAGCCTAATCCTTACTGACGAGTGGAATGGAATCGCTGCTCCGCCGGGTGTTGTTGTCGGATCACCAAACATCACACCGATTTTCGTTCTCGTCTGGTTTAGGCAAACGAGCAGAACATTTTGGCTGCCAATGATGCCGGTGATTTTCCGCATACCTTTTGAAATGGCTCGTGCCTGAAGCCCAATTGAGTTTTTGTCGTAGTCTCCGTCCAGCTCTTCTCGTGGTGAACAGGCAGCGACTGAGTCCCAAATTATTGTAATCGGCACATCTTTTTTCATGGCCTTGGCTTTCAAGATCGTTGACTCGGCAGTCTTCAAAACATCTTCTGTACAATGTTGGTCGACATACACGAATCGCTTTGAAATATCGATGCCCAACATTGCCAGGTTCTCAACTGATGTTGCGTTTTCGGTGTCAATATACACAGCCAACCCGCCCATCTCTTGGGTCGATCTTGCAATCTGCGTTGCGATGTGTGATTTACCAATTGAAGGCGGACCGAAAATCTCAATGATACGACCTTCTGGAAGCCCACCGTTGCGACGGTTTGAAACCATATAATTGATCTGGCGGGAGCCAGTAGGAATCCACCGTTTCACATGTGTAGGTGAAGTCTCTGTACCCAAATTATATGCAACCTTTGAACCGAACTCCTTGTTCAGCGATGCGATTAGGTCTTTTGTAAAGTCCTCAGTTACTGCATCTTTCTTAGTTGCCCTCTTTTTCCTCGGCGTTGCTTTCTTTTTTACTACCATAATTTCCTCTATGTATGTATATTAGTATTTTCCCCTCCAAAGAACAAAGCGGGGATGACAATAATGCCGTCCCCGCTTTGTTGCTGATTTACACAGTCATTTACATGTTGTCTAAATCAGCGAAAGCGTCGTCCAGCTCTTGGAATGTCGAAGGCTTAGCATCATCTGCTTTGTCCTCTGACTCTTCAGCTTTCTTTGGGGCATGACGTGGAGCCGATGGCGCCTCGTCGTCTGGGTTCTCCAACCACGCGTTGATGATGTTTTCCAACTCATCGTAGCTCTTCAAGGTGAACAGGTCATCAAGATTCGGGATGCTGTCGAGCCATTCCTTCGCTTGCTTCTTGTCATCGCTCAACGGCGAACGAACAGGTCGTGCTCGAGGCGTCGTCTTTGCATACTGCTGACCAGCAGGCTGGGTCACAGTAACCTTGACATCAAATCCGTTCTTCGGGTCGGTAATATCGCCGAAGTCAGCATCCAACATTGTGGAAATCAAGTCCTGGTAAACCTGCTTTCCGAAGCCCCACAAACGAACGCCCTTGTCCTCTTCACCGCGGACGATGACTGGAACGTATGAACGCATTTTCGGGTATAGCTTCTTGCAAAGCTCGTAACCTTCCTTTGTGTCCTGGGCACGTAGCTTGTTGATTAGCTCCTGAATTGGGTCAGGCTTACCATACTGGTTCGGTGACAACAGGCCGCGATTGCTTCCGATGTTGTAGTAGAACCAAAGTTCTTTAAACGGTTGTCCGTCGTTGTCTGGGAAAGAGATGAGTCGTACAACGGACTCCTTACCCTTCTCAGGTCGCCAGAACGCATTCTTTCGAGAGCCCTCACCATTCAATTGGGCCAACTTCTTCCGTAGTGCTTCTAAATTAACTGCCATCTTAAACCTCCAAGTTTATAAATTAGGCTTCCACAATTTGTGATTTGTCAAATTTGTATGTTATATCTTATTGTTTTTGTTGCTGTTGTTCAAATATTTATTTAGTGTTTGGTGCTTTTGCATTGCCACCGGATGCCGCGACTGCGGACTTCTTGTTTGGGTACGTTGAGTCAGTACCTAACGGGGTCGTGACACCGGCTACACCAGCACACACGCTTTGCTCTTGGGCATCTTCTTCGTTCTCTGTCGATGCGTCTGGTTCTACAAGCAATTCAGTCGACGGATCGTCATCATCACCCTTATCATAGATTTCGTGCATCCACTTTACAACTTCCCAAAGGCTCTTTTTCATGTTCTTTTTCATATATCTAAATATCCTGTTGCATTCGTTTCGACAACATCATATTCACTTTTGTTTCATTTCGTTGAATGTTAATGTGCGGCACATTTGTAGCGCGCTGGCCAATGGTAGGTTCTCATTTGCATAAAACCGGTTCTCATCGTATTGAAATCCGGCTGATGTCAAGATTGCAACCCATTCATCCATTGTCACCTTGAATCCGTATTTCGCGATGTAGAATAGCGTCCTATGAGATGACGACATTTTTGGGCAGGCTTCGTTATATTTGTAGTTGCGATTCAACTTCTCACGATGCCAGTCCGATGTTTCTGTCACAAACAAGTCTGCATGCGGCCCGCCTACTCGACCCAACTCATGAAGCAAGGCAACCCGTACCAACGATCTGTGGTTGACGGCCTCGTGAAATATCTTCGTCTGTTTAGCTACATTTAGTGAAAACGATACCAACCCTCCTGGAATTCCGCCCAAATCTGGGGTTATGTCTCTCGGTGCAAGAAATAGTCTCTCTCCTAGGTCGGCTTCCATGCAATCAATTGCATCACTCGATTCGGGAAAGAACTTCTTGAGAAAGCTCAAATATTTTGCGTATGTTTGTTTTAGTTCTTCAAAGTTTTCCATGATAGCATTATAGTCATATTATGGAATGTTTTCAATTACTTTGCGTAAATTGTTGGTTTCGAAACCAGCTTGGCGTTGGCAAACCCGATGCCTTTATCGAGGTTCAAAATGCCACCGTTCTCTGCTGCGCGTAACGTAATAACAAGATACTTCGTTGCATCCCGTTGTTTCAAGTCTTCATCGAACGAGATGCTGAATCCTTCGACGTCTTGGCCTTTCGAGTTCTTCGTACGTGTTCTTTTGAAGTCGCCGTAAGCTTCTGCCATAATCTCGTTCGACCGAATTGCTTGCTGTAAAACGGAAACAGCTTTGATTGCATCCGTCTTACCTTCCGCTTTTTGAGTTACACCGAGATCGCGTAATAGGCCTTTTGGGTCTGCTTCTGCTCGTCCTTTCGTAAACGCAATCTCCTTGGCGAAGGTACCGCCAGTGCCATACGCACCATGCCAGTCGACCTTGCTCTTATTGGCTTTTGCTTCATGTAGAAAATCTTCGACCGCCTCTAAAAGCATCGCATCAAGTTTGTCGTTCATTGTATCACCTTTCCGCATATAAATATCAAACAATAGCCAGCGTCGATGGAAACTTTATGTTTTCAAATTGTAATGCTGCCAACTCGGTTTTCAATGTTTCGATGTCACATTTTGGAATCTCAGCAATGAGGGCATCATGAATCACCAGCTGAGGCTTCATCGATGGCACTGCATCACATAACTTTGCAAATAACAGCACCGCCAACTCGGCCGCTGTCGACTGAATGTAGTGGTTTACCCTTACTCTTTCAGTCTTTGTCGCATCATGCAGAGGTCGGCCGAAAAAATTCCTGACCATACCTTGTCTGGCTTGCTCTTCTAGCATCCCCTCTAAACTTGGTACATCAAAAAATGCCTTGACGTTTGCTACGACTGATGCCGCCTTACTTTTTGACTTCACCGTTTCTATGAGGCTACGCTCTGATGCCCCATACAACGCCGAAATTGTTGCAAGTTTTGCGATAGGACGAGTGGAAATATCACAGACATCCATAAGATACTCGTACACATCCATGTTCCCGATGTCATGTTGCAGCAACATTAGTGCAACTCGTGGCTCCATTGACGTAAAATCAATAATTGCGATATCCGAGTCACTTTTTGAAGCTCGGAGGGCTTTCCTTGACTTTGCTGGTGCAACAAGGAAATTCGGCCCCTTGGTAATCGTTAGCCTGCCGGTCGCCGAACCTGCTGTGGAGTATTTCACCCTTGGAAGAATTCCCGTCAAAATTGATGCCTTGAATGCATTTCCTTTCATAATTTGTGATTCTTGACGGATTGCGCTCCATGGCTTCGGCACTGTATAGATCCTATGCAAGCTGTCGAGGAAATCCCTAACCTGCAACCACGTCGACAAATACGTTTGATTTTCATCGAAACTCATCGCCTGCTTCATAGCCCGAAGTGACGCAGCCACAATTTCGTCGCGCTTCTTTTTTGCAATCATGACTGGCCACAATGATGAGTCGTTTGTAAGCGTGCTCGTCATGGCAAGCGTTTCATCGCCAACGAATTGGTACTTTTCATTGTCAACGATTGATAGGAACTCCTCAAGCATATCGAGAGTCAGAATCCCGTCAAGACCGTCTGCAACGTTGCCGACCCGAAGAAGATCATTTTTGACTTGAAGACATAAATCCATGTAGTAATATTAGCAAATTCATGCCGGGTTTTCAGGACTTTTTTCGTTTTGATGCATTTGCAATTTCGATTGTGACGATCGTGTCTTCAATCTCGCTGTCAACATGAACAAATGATCCGAATGCATCTGTTTGAATCAAATCGACGTTCGTTTTGAACTCACCGCGGTTGATTGTATGGTTTACACTTGTCACGGCATAAAAATTGTCAGCCGATGTATTCGTACCCATGTCAACAAAAAACTTCTGTGCCATCCTGAAATATGGACAGCCAAACGTTTCAAGTCGCAACGTCGTCGGGTGAACCATCAGTGGTAACGACATATCTTCCTTGGCGCCGTTTCCGTCTTTTCCAGTTATTGCTTTTGTCAGTGCTATCGATGTTAGCGCGTCGTTCTGTTGTGATGACAAATTTGCAGACAATATACCGGATGCTGCAGAGCCGTATATCAGACTCGGGGCAAACTCAAAAAACAGTTCCTTGATGTTGTTTTTTGCCTTTTTGAAATTGAAAACCTCAGTTGCGTTGAGTCGCTCCCTCAGCTCAGTTTCTTTCTTTGGCGGGAACGGGAGCTTGTCTGCCTTCGATATCCTTTTTATTTCCTCGATGATGTCATCAATTTTGCTTGTTCCACCAAGATGGTCAGCAAGCGAAGCAGTAAGCTTTCTGTCACGAAGTGTTTTGTATGTTGCCGCTGATGTTTCGCCATGGCGAGCACCTCTTTCATTCGCTGGACCGTTGAGCGAATCATTAACAAAATGGCCTAGCCTTGCGGCCTTATTGAATGTGTCTATAATCGGCATAACCTGGCCGGCTGCGGCGTCGAAAAATGTCACCCGTGTGATGTTCTTTCCCGAGTTGTCGGAGCTTTTTCTGGTGACAATATTCATCGTAACATGCGGCGGCCGGAATGTTGGCCTGATGCGTTTCATTTCATAAATGTTTCGCAGGTTTTCATGCAGTTTGTTATTGAACGATTTCCTATTGCCTTTTTTGCTTAGTATTCTATCAATATTTGCCCGGTAAACAGCTTTAAGGGTTTTATCATCTCGCTTATCAGGCTGATAGATATCGGACAACCCATATGCACTACTTCCTTGGAACGATAAAAAGTACTTTTCTACGAACTGCAAGAGTTCATACGCCGAGATTTTCGTCTTCTTTTTTGCCTCTGCAACAAGGTACTTTCGCAAATCGTCGATATCGATTGGGAACTGTGAGATGTTGTGATCATACATCGCACCAGCAGAGCTATTAAATGGCGTGAAAATAAGCTGAAGATCATTGTCCTGCGACGAGAACACCGGTGTCAAGAAATGTGTCATTAGCTTCCCGAACGAGATGTATGCTTGTTTTCCACGTTTTGATTTTTTGTTTTGGTTAAGCTTGCCGCCCTTGGTAAGATGTCCATCATTCAATTTTGATGATGTTACCCCACGCTTTGTTGGTCGAAGAAACGGATCAGGCGTTGACCGAAGGTAGTCGATGTGATCAGTGATGTTCTCTTTCACTGTTTTTTCTGCTCGATCCAGCAATGATTTCTTTCCACGAGACCGCACGCCGATGAGCTTTATAAGTTCGGTGTTGACGTCTTTTAGGCTTGTTCCTGATTTTCTTAGCTTCGCTGACGCTTTTTTTAGGGCTTTTTTATCCTTCGGGGTAAGGTTTAACACGTTTTCAGGACTTATGCCCATGACAATCTGGGGAATGCTCACGTTTGGCATCCTTTTTTGAATGTCTCTCATCTTTTTCTGGATTGCATGCATTACTGACATCACGCTAGCAACGCTTTCGCTGTCAGCGACACTTAGAATATCAGTTGCCGATGCGGCGCCAGTACCTACCATCGCCAAATCAACACTTACCGCAACTGTTCCATCACTCTCAAATTCAAATGAGCTATTCGTTACAATATACGATTCTGATATCCGCATTGCATTTATCAAGTCTCCCATTTTTGTTTGAGATGCGTCAGCGCCCCTTTGCACAAACTGGCCGTCTGGGTGTGACCAGCCATACGTAATGTAGAACTGCACATTTCCTTTCCGCTGTGGTGAGACTAGTGGGGCAATATCCTGTAGCCGACCTCGATCGAATAGTTTCATATTCAATTTCGCGGATTTATGAGAAATCGTTCCAAACGCCGTTGGCACAATACTGATTTCTATTCCGTCGAGGCTCAAAAAGGGCCTAAACTTGTCAATCGGTCTCGATTCGCCTGGCTCATATGTTCTGTCGGCAGCCACCATAGTTTGCGGCGACGTAAAAACTTCCATTGATGAAACAGCCTGCAGGTTTGATTGCTTGCTTGAGGCGAACGTGTCGGCTGTCCCAACCTTACCCAAAAATTTGCCACGGAGAGCCTTCTCTGATATTCCTGCACCTAAAAACTTACCAAGGGAAAAGTGTGCATCCTGGACGAAATTTCCAGTATCTTTATCGACGCCTGCATCCCCCACAGCCGATGATACAGTGATGTCAATATATGGCACTGCCCGAGACATTTCTAATGATGTCAAGTTACTCATAAACAGCGTGATGATTTCAGTGTCTGCAATGTCATGCCCTCGTGCCGCCGGGAAAACCTGGTATACGGTTGCTGCATTATCTGGCACCTTCGATGTTTGAATGACGTCCGTGTATATTCCGTAATGTTTTTCTTTTGGTTTTCCCCACCCCTGATCTTTGCCCGGCACGTTCAATACATCATCAGGAATACTACCTTGCTCATCTGCAGGAGTTACGCAAACATCAATTTTTGCATTTTTGCCATAACTGTTTAGCAGTTTGTAGATTTCAGCATCTGGCATAAACTCGACACCGTCGCCAAAAATCTCCTGAAAGAACATGTCCTTGCTGGTTTGACGTGCTGAACTTGCTGATTTCGCTGTCGAGTTTTCAATTGCAGACAGGAATGCGTCCTGTTCACGCAATCCAAAGTACCTCGCTAAGTCATTGTATATTTTTCTTGCTGTTCGAACTGCCATTAGATTACCTCTAAAACCGCGTTGAGATCGCTTGGGATTACGATCCGAGTGCCGGCTGGTGCCTGGAGCCACCAACCTATACCAGATGCTGCAGCAATAATCCACCATAACCTGCCGTCTCCATAATTATGATTTGCAATTACGTCGAGACGTTGAGCGCCCCTTAGCACTGTTGTTGTCGTTTGTATCCTGCCAGTTGAGATCGCGTTTCTGAGTTTTATTATTGCATCGTTTGTTCCTAAAAGTTTGCCTGACATTACCAGCTTGTCATTTTCATATCTGTTTATTGATGCCATTTATGCCCCCTTCGATTTGTCGTTTGGACCTTTTGCAATCTTTGACAACGATTCAAGCGTTTCTTGGCCAGCCACAGTGTTTGAACCAATCAGATCTGATAACTGTGATTTGCTTATGCTCGCCAGATCTTCAGATGTCGGCAGAACATCATCATACACATCACCGAAGTTTCCAGCGATGCCACCGACAGGATGTGACGGAGCACGGAGCTCGCCCTTATAATCCAAACCAAGTGGTAAGTCATGAATCGGCGCAAACCCAAGAGAAACGTCAATCATTTTTGGTGCTCTACTTCCCGGTGTTATCTCATACGGGTACGTTCCGTAATCGAACGCCAGCGACGTGATAACACCCGCAAGACCCTTACCTCGTGTGGAGTTGAACGATCTTATGATTGCATTATTCGCCGGATTGAAAAACTCATCCTGTTGTGTATTCGACGGTGACTGTGTTTGTTTTAGCTTGGCATCAAGTTTTAGCTTCGCCGCTTCGACATCAGATGATATTGCTTTTTTTGCAGATGCAACGTCAAAGGCCAGGTCGGCTTCTGTTATTTTTATAATATACCTGTCAGCTCCGGTTGTTGACTTTGCAATTACGTCGCGTTGGTTATCTCTCGTGCCGGGAATGATAGACCCTAAATTAAACTTGCCGGCGAAGGATGCTGGAACAAAATTGACGGTGGCATAATCTGGCCATGTTGCTTTCCGTATACCGCCGAGACTTGTATATGGGAATGTTTTAGTAGGATCTTTGAGTTTGCCGTACTTGAACATTGTACCGAACTTGTCGCCATCAAACTTCTTCCTTGCTTTCTCAACATTGTTTGCTTTTGCAGTTTCATATTCATTTCGTTCCGCAGCAGCATCGATCGACAAATCGCCAAACAGTTTCTTTGCCGAATTCAGGCTGTAGTTAGATCTCAGAACATCACCGAGGCGCAAACGAATCATTGGACTTGCAGCGGGTACTTGCGAAAATGGCTGCGTGAATTTGTATGCTGTTCCATTTTCTGAGAATTGTCGCTCGCGACCTTTTGAATATTGTGGATAGCACATAGCTACTAACTTGTTAACCATAAACCACATCTCATCAAAATCCTCTTTATTAAACGCGACGAGCTTGAAGCCGAAGCTCATAGATCGTTCTGTGTTATCGTAGATTCGAACAGGATCTTGTCGGCCGTACCCGATGTTTGAGTTGTATGTCACATTAAAACTTTCATCAAATTGTGTGATAAATGCAGGTAATGATATAATTTCGTGTGTTCTCAGATCATGAAAATAGAATGGCATGTACTCTGCATCCAAATCATTTTCAATTGATTCCACCTCGTGACGACTTGGTTTTTTATATGATCTAATTGTCGGCTGCCCGATTGTTTCAGTTTGTCGAACGATCGCCGCTGGGAAAGTATGTAACGACAATGGGTTTCTGCCACCTGACCATCTCGAGACATGACGGCGCCATTCGCCAATCGCCCTGAAGCTTTTCAAAGACTTGTCCTCGAGTTGTTCCGGTACGATGTCTTGATTTCGAAACAATACACTCGTTGTGCCCATATCGAGCTGGCCATTTATAGACTTCAGGGCGGCATCTCCCACACCTGCTGCTATCATCACAAACTGGTATGCCTTTGAGTTTACCAGTTTATCTATAGCTGTTGCCATCGACGTTAGGCCGCTTGTATATGTTCCTCCGATTTCTCTGAAACCTGCAACGACGTCATTTGTGTCGCGGGTGATTTGTCGAAACAGGTTTGCGTAATACGACGGGCTTAACGCTAGATTTGCAGCGAACACACCCAAGCTTGCCGGGTTTGAAAGAGCAGCTTTCAGGCCTGTTTTTCCTACTGATGGGTTGAAACCAAGCAACAATAGAATCCCAGCTTCAACGCAGCTTTTGAAATCATAATCAGTGTCAGTGATTCGCAGGAGATCGTAGAGTATTGTTGTTGCTCCAGTCGTTTCATTTTTTCTGTGCGAACCCAATCCGTATAGCCATGGACTCTCTGGATCAATGTAATCCTTCGTGTCGCCTTTCGGTAGCGTTGAAAGCAAGAGCGAGATTGCGAGCAGCCCTAAAACACCTTCAATTGCGATCGTCAGCATACCTGCAGAGCCTACAAGGCCACCGAATGGCGTCATGAATGAATTCAATTGAGAATGCGATACACCGTTATAAGCAGAGTATTGGAGTTTTGGATCTGCCCCGCCGTCAGATGATATGCCTCGATTGTTTAGGTTAGTCTGGTTCTGTGTTGTTATCAGATCATTCTGGCCTTTTGCTCCGGCTATTAGCCTACGAATATCTGGATTCGAACTGTAAAGCCCGCTCAACCTTAGGCGATCAACACTAACTCCCTGGATGCCTAATTGCTCGACAGGGTTCGCAAGGTTCATTGAAAGAAATGATATTGTCCCATTTGTCATGATAGAGTTTGCTGCGCCGTAGTTTCCTACGCTATTGGCAAGCAATGCAAGCGCCATCTTCGACATATCTGAAACTTGAACACGTTGGCCCGATGACGCATTTTTTCCTTGCTTCCCATCCAGGACGAATGATCCCAGATCACGCTGAATTGTGAACAGGCCTCGGGTTGCGATTTCTTCGTTGGATGTTCCGTTATCCTTGATGAACTGCGTGTGCGCTTCAGGGGTATACACGTTGTCTTTTGTAAGCTTGTCCAGGACCGCCCTAACTAACGGGTGGTCGTTCCCCTCAACTGAGTGGAGTAGCTCATTACCCGACGGGCTTTCTTTGCTTCCGTCTTTGCTTAGGAGTTCTTCTAAATCTTTCGGATCGAAAAAGGCGTCGGATGAAATTTTTGCGTTCTCGTCTTGCTGCAGAAACGATTTGCCTTCTTTTTGAATCTCTTTTTTTCCGGTCGGGCGATTCAGTGAAGGGGCTTCTGATGCTTCCCAGGATGGATAGAATTCGTTGCCTGTTCCGTTCTGGCGTCGTCCAGATGTTGTGTAATTGTTGAGGTATGAACCGAGTACGGTTATGCCCGACAAGCTGATGTCAGCCTGATTGGGCTCTGTGACTGGAATGCCCTCCAAATTTTTCTTGTCATCTGATTGCGGGTCATGCGCAGGATCTGTCAATTGCTGTGCTGCGATTTGCTCGAATGTGTTTTTTGACATTTATTTGTCCTTGAAAGATGCCGCGACCTTCTTGAATGATTCTAACATATCGTGGAGCATAAGATAATAGTGCGACGTAATTTCTGTGTTTGCCGATGTCAACAGGGATGAGTATACTGCCGCTAGCTCATTTCCAGTTGCGGATTCAGTTACAAGCCATTTTTTGACTGCATCAATTTTTTCGTCGTCGGTTTTCATGCGCTTCCAGGTAGTTTCGTTTGACCTTTTTGTGTGCTTAAATACGTTCTGTCGTTAGGGCTTGTTGACGCCGGCGATTTGCCCAGGTCGATCGCGACGAGAGCTTCGGCGAGCTTCTTACTATCTATGCTCACAGTAAGCTCTATTTTAGTGTTGGGGAGATTATGCGAAACTTCAATCTTGCCGCCTTTGAAGCCCTTTATAGCATCAAGGACAGGTTGCATCTTTGAGATATTTTCGTTTGTTAGCTTACCGCCAGCCGTATTGACAGACGAGACTACCTTGTCAATGCCGAGAATTGCCGCCTCCATATGCGGCAGCTCTTTTGTAAGCCTTGTAAACGGTGCTTTACGCATTATCTTCGCAGCCTCTGTTGTACTCTTACCAATGTTCGCCAACCCCGACTTCATTTGAAAGAATTTATCGCCGAGCGATGCAATTGGTTTTAGCATAACGTCGATCGCCGCCCCGAAGGCATCAAATGTTGGCCCAATTATTTTCGATGTCCTCAATAACTCGTCAGCGTCTATGACCTTAGAAATGCCAATCAACGCAGACATCAGTGTTTGCATTGAAAAATCAATGTCCATCTGGAGTTTAACAATATCTATTGCCATCAATTTTTTCGTTGACTTAACAATCTTTTTTTCTAAATCGGCGATAGAATCGATGATGCCGATCATCTTGTGTGCCGCAGCCATCTTCGTTATGCTCTTTTTCGCTTTGGCATCATCCTCTGCAGCGAGCATCGCCTTCTCAATCTTGCTAATGTTCTTGCCCGCGGCCAATTTCGCCGACGCCAAAAAATGTTCGCGGTATGTCTGCTGCACGTCGCCCGACATTTTCGAAAAACCATCTTTGTCAGACGCGATTGCTTTTTGAAGTTGCATTTGGGCGTAGAGACCAATGGCACCTTGTTTGTCACCTTTTTTCAGCGCTTCTTTATACCAAGTTTGCATGAGCTTTTCATTAGCACCTGCTTCTTTGATTACGGCGTTATTGAGCCTGACTGCCGTTGTTTTCACAGCGCCGTTTATGGTTTTCTCAATCTCTCTGAGCTTCTTCATCCCTCCGCCTGTGATATAGTCAGATACGCCAAACGTCATCGCGGAGAGCATTGACTCAGCAAAAACAACTCCCCTGTGCACGCCTAGTTTCGAGAGACGTTTATCTTGTGAATCACCTCCAAATGTGACTGCGTCATACAGCCCAAATGCTGCTGCGACGATTGTTCCCAAGAAAGGTATCGCTTTTAGAGCTGCAGTAATTTTTGGTAAAAACTTGCCGAGACCCTTTACCATTCCTGCCATCCGACCGCCCATTCCTTTCATGAACCCCGAGCCTTTCAGCATTTTGCCGAACCCGGTGGCCAGGAGCGACCCACCGATGGTTATCATGCTTGATGTGATCGATGATAAAAAACCACTCATGAATGCAGCTCCGGCGACGGTGGCAACATCCTTAAGCATCGGCTTAATGATTGGCCACAGTGTTTTCCAAATCTTTTCCAGTTGTGGCTTCAGGCTTGTCCATGCATTTCCTAGCGCTGCGATAACAGGTTCTAAAAAAGAGCCTGCGCTTGCTTTTGCAGCACCCCCGCCGCCCATGTTGAACAATATTTCAAATATGTTCATGCCATCGGCTCCTTTGCCCGCCTCTTTCTTGATAGCCGCCGTTAGCTTGTCAAGAAACCCTTGAATTGCTGGCAGTACTGTATCAAACAGCTTCGTTGCAGCCGTTTCAATCGTCAGTGCTACCCCTTTCATGATGAATCCGGCAAACTTATTAAATCCTGTCTTCAGCTTTGTGAGGATGCTTCCGCCAGGACCTGCTTGTTCTTCGAACACTTTTTCAATGTTTGTAAAAAACGCGCTCCATCCATTTTCAGACTTGAACAGCTTTTCGAATGCGCCCTTTATACCATCAGTGAAGTTTTTTATCTTTGCAGGATCAAACAATTCGCTGATAGCTGACAGCATAGTTTTCACGCCAGGGAAATATTTCACAAACATATACGCGACTTCTCGGCCTGCTTTGTGTACCTTCAGAAGTGCCTTCTGGATATCTTTCAGAGCACCTCGCATTCCGCCTGCCTTCATGAGACCGACACCGAAGCCTTTGATGAACGCGTCGAAGAAGCCGGCATATTTTTCGACGTTCATCAAGTGATTGAGTTTCTTGATTTGCTTACCAAGATCTTGCATCACTTTCTTTTGTGTAATCTGTTGCTTGCCGGCTTTTTTGGCTTGCTTCTCAATATTCTCATATGAGAGCCCCTGCTTTTCCAGCGAGAATGCTGCCTCAAGCGCCGTGCCCTCAAGACCGGTTGTTTGCTCGAGGTATTGTCGTTGCTGGTAGCTCATCTTCGAAATATCGTTTCCGGCATTGAAGAATGATTTCCTCAACATATCAATTTTCTTGGCAGGATTCTGCGCTGCCATCAGCTTCATAGCGTCGATGTTCATACCGAAACCCTGAGCCAATTCTGATGCAGCCTTTGCCGTGTCAGAAAATCCGGAGAACTTTTTCATCGTGCCGGCCAGTTGCTTCACCTCGATACCCAATTTCTTTGCATACACAACCATCGGTGCAAATGCTTTCGGGCCCAGGTGACCAAACGTCGAGACATCTATGTTAAGCTCTGCCATTCCCTTGGCCATGGTTTTGACACCCATCCCAAACTCTTCAGCCGTTTGCAGCGTTATTTTTGAGAATTCCTCGATTGCCCGGCCGACATCCTTTCCGCGGAGCTCAGCAATATTCATCAACTGGCCCATGTTTTCAGCCGTGACGCCCAAACCTTTTTGCATCATCGTAAGCTGCAAGCCTGACTCTTGGAAAACCCCTTTCAATCGCGTGAACGATTCACCTGTTCCTTGAGCCAATTCGTTTACAGCCTTGAGTGCCCCTGCAATTCCCTCAGCACCGAAACCGAAAACACGAGTAACACTCAATCCAGTTCCGGCCAGATCTCTTGCTGATTTGCTAATCGTGTTTAGCTGGCTTGCGACAGCTTTTCCTGGCCCTGTGGCAATATCACCGAAAATGTCTCTAATTTCTTCGAGTGCGTCGGCGATTGCGGTGTTTCTCGGCAGAGTTTGGGCTGTTTCAATAAACGCATCGAATATCTTAAACGGGGTCGATAGGATTGTGATTCCTAACTCGCCGATTGCGCCTGCGATATTAAGGATTGCACTTCCAACATTTGTCATTGTGCTAAGGCCAGCAGACATTGCATCAGCAAATGCCCCGAAAACCTTCTTGCCAGTGATCAGAGGCTTTTTTGCCTTCTCCATCTTTTGACCAGTTTCTGCGGCGGCGGTGCCTAGATCACGGTTACCTTCTGCAGCTTTTTCGCTAGCGATAACATTTGCGTCCAAAGATGTGGTGACATCGTCAATTGCCTTTTGTGCTTCTTTGAGGCCCTCACCTTTCAAAGCATTACGCATCTTGACAACCAAATCAAGTTGTGTCGACAAAATCTTAGTTTGAGTATTAAGCAAAGTAGAACGAGCTTTCAACGCTTCGTTCATTTGATTTTGTATTTGTAGTTGGACTGAACCTTCATCTGCCATGCCATACCTCTATACTAAATATGACTTCGAAAAAGTTAGGTGAATCTACGTAACCTTGCCGGCACTTGTTCTCTCTGGCGTCCCATTAATGCTCTTTGGTCTGGAGTGTTGTCAGACGCACTTTTTGATGTGTTGCTTGAATCAATCTCAGTAACAAACCTTTGTACAAACCATTTGCGTTGCCAAATCGGCAAATTCATCGCGTCATGAAACGTAAAGCCCATGTAATACATCAATGCAAATATAGGCTCGAGGTAGACCTCTTTGTCATTAGGCGTCAGGCCAAAAAAACGAAGTGCCGATGGGCAGGTCTACCTCCGAAGACTCATAGCAACTTTCACAAGTCATAACGCACTTCATCTCGATGCCCGGCTCATTGTCATTCATGAACTTGCGAAGTGCCCGACTGTCTCGGGCTGGCATGTTATGCACAAACATTGCTAGCTTTGAACGGTCTTCGATGTTGTCAACGGCAACAACGGCTGCCTGGAGCCGACTGGTCACCATGCTATCGAGATCACCCGACAACTTCTTCTTTCTTTTTCGCTCTGCCGTTAGTGCAATATTTTGCTCGTCGGCGCCCGTTAGGAACCTGAACGTTACAACCTTCTTGCTGACTGGCAAAGTAAAGGTGAATTTGTTCTCGCCTGGTTCTGACGGTTCAATTTCGAGTCGCTTGATAGGAAGTTCTGCAAGACTGAATGACTGCTTTTGAGACACATCGCATTCTGGGCAAGGAATTTCGACCTCGTAATCAGAGCCGTACCCTGTAATCCTGACGGCAACCATTAGCGCATTACGGTCTCCGGAGATAAGCTGATCAACCCGGACTGCTTTGTTTACCAGACATGAACGAAGAAGTGCCGTGATGACAGTGCCCTTCTTGAGGAGAGCGCGACTGGTTAGAATATCCTCGTCCTTTGCCGTCATGGCCCGGATTTCAAGCGTTTCACAATTGTGCGCCGCCGAACCCTCTGGGTAGATTTTCCCCTGTGATGGCAGTGGTGCGGCATCAACTGGAATTTCCATTCCAAAATCTTCCCTCATCACATTTCTTGTCTGCATTCCACTAGCTTGCGCTCGCTGGGCATCGAAAACATGGTTCCCTTCTCTTTTGTTGCTCACGTATCACTCCTGTAATTGTCACCTGCATACTGTAGTCCTGTATGCACGCTTGTAAACATAAGTATAAGTGTGTGAAAGTCGTAGGAGTTAGTTTTCTGTGTCGTGTTTTATGTTATAAAATTCGTCTGCTGCGTTCCACAAAATATCTTCAAGCTCATGACTTGGAATGCCCAACTTAACATCAATGTATTTTTCTAGTCTTTTAAATGATGAAATCATTGATTCAACGTCTGGTTTTTTGCCCGTAAGATGGTATGATGAATCCAAAAAATTACCGAAGTTTTCTTTTCCAGGATTGTGTACGCGGGCGTCATCAGATTTTTGTGGGGTTATGGGTTTCTTTTTGTTATCTAGCGGCGTAGATTCAACGTCAGCGCGCTTGTTTTTGTAATATTTCCAGACGCGCTGAGCTGACGGTGATACACCAGGCTGCCTGTCTGGCATTAATTCACCTGTTTCCGCCATGGCTATATCATACATGAGCGGACCAAAATTTTTCGATGCGGCTGGGCCATGCACCATACTAGCACCATTGCTGTTACTTGACGCTTTTTCTATATCAATCGTCCCCATAATGAATGATTCTGCATGTCCAGCCATTCCATCTGGAAGTATCCCGGCATGGTCGTCAAAATCGGCGAGAATGTCGCTGACTGACACTTTACTTGCGCGGGCCATATCCTTAATTTCCTGAATTAGAAAATGTATAAACATACTCCTGTCAAAAAGAATGTACAGGATGTCGCCAGGTCCATCGCGATCCTTGTATACGGCTAACGCTAAATTGTCATTCGACGCCATTTTGGCGGTACGTGCTTTTTCTTGTAGGAGAGTTGTGCGGACGAAGGTCCTGATTGATGAGATGTTCATATTACTAATTATCGTGCAGGATGGGTTCTGGACGTATCAATCACCAATGTGTATGTAGTATGTATTGAAATGATTCGGGAAGCACACGGGATGAGGTGGGACTGTTAGGTGATTGACATGATTGAGCTAGTTGTCAAAGTTCAAAGATGGATGTTCGTGCCCGTGGCAAATCTTACATAGAACGATTCCGGATACATTTTGTGACGTGTGGTAATCAATCACTTTTTCAACGATTATTCTATTTTGTTCTGGTGTCAAGACATGACAATCAACGTCACTGCGGAACTTCTTGATTATCGCTGCCATTTTTTCTTTATCATGATGGATGTGCAATTTTGTTGTGCTTGAGCATCTTTCACACTTGAATTTTGCTGCGGCGAGCTTTGGAAATTTCCATTCGCTGTATAGTCGGTTATTTGAATGGCAAAGAGCACCGATTGTTGACGTTCCGCCTTTCCATTGCGGGTGTTCTGATCCTGTCAAAGATGGAATAATACCGGCCAATCTATTTTTTGACATTATTTTGCTATACTTTTCTCGTTTTTCGGTTGTCCATGTTTTTGCGACCGATCTTCCGGCAATGCGGAGTCTTTCATCATCATGCTTCGTTATCCCTTTATTCCAGACAATCATTTCTCCAGATTTCAACATTTCCCGCCGGGAAGCCTGGCTTTTCTTTTGTGCGTTTTCATTGTGGCCCCAGTTATTTTTGATACGCGCTTGATGACCTGGGCAAAACTTTGAATATCCTTTTGTGATTCCATGGAATTTTGTCTTTGACATGCAACCACAAGCACACGTAGGCTGTTTATGCTTGACAACTGCAGCCAGATATATTGCCTCGCTTGAAAGCTTATGCGCTTTTTGTGCATGAATACGCAATGAGTTAATTTTTTCAGTTTTGTAATTACAACTTGGACATAAAAACATAGTCCCTCCCTATGACACTAGTATATCAATGGGAGGGACTATGTAAAACCTCGTTATCGTAACGTTACATCAAAATTGAAGCACGGCGTTGTCATACCTGACCGTGAGTGCAATCTCTGATGCGTCTGACGTGCTGTAATCTAGTGCACCGAAATCAGCCGCTGTCAAGAATGCACCACGGATATCCCACAATTCAACGACTGTACCGACCGGATCAAGCATCTTCAACTGAATGTCGCGCTTGTAGAAGTCTGCGTAGCCTGCTCGACCTGAGACCGACTCGAAGTGTGTTCGAATCCATTCCATAACCTGCTGAGCGCCGGATGGAGCAATTGGGTCGTGAAGCGTAATCGATAGTGTTTCGAATGTTGCCTTGCCTGCCACATATCGTTTGTGATTGATATACGGAATTTCCAGCTCTTCAATCGCAATGTTTGGTCGCGAGGCAGTCTTCACAATGAAGGCGTCGATGCCTTCAACAGCAAGGACCCACCTAAACTGACGTTTTGGCTCAAATTTATTCGGAAGCATGTCCGTTACTGATAGTGTTTCTGCCATTTTAATCTCCTAAGACTGAGGCTTCGTTATGTTACAGGTCTAAGTATGGTAAACCTAGAATCCCGACAACACAGCTTCCATTTTTTCTGCCATCTCGTCGTAATTGCTACTTCCGTTGGCACCCATGTTGACGACCTTTCTGCCGTTTACAATGATCCACCCGTTTCTGCCGTCAATTTTTATTTCTGCATCTGGGTATCGGCGCTTGAATTTTGCCCTCAACGATTTTGCAGCAGACATTGATGCGGGACCTGCTTGGTTATAGCTTCGTTTGCGGGGCTTTCTGCCTGTCGGTGAGTAACCATAATTCTGATCGCGACCATAATTTTGTTCATTGACCTGTTTCGAAGGTGCCAGTCGATTCGTCATGATCCCATAAACGTCTCCGTTTCCAAAATCTACGTCGGCCATGTCACCCATTTTGTGCATTTTCTTGACAGTGCCTTTCCTTGTTTTACCAAAGATCTCCGTTGTAACAATATCGCCTGGTTTTACTACCTTTCCTACTGGTTTGGCACGCCATGGTGTGCTTTCTCGAATCAAGTTTCTAATTTGTCGTCGTGTGATTTTCATGGGTTACATCCACCTTTGTACTTTTCTATTGAGTACCTTCATCGCCTGATATTTGATTCCTGGTGCTCTAAAACCGCCGCCGATACGTTCAGCCTCATCGTCGATATACCTGATCAGTGAGTCAATCTCTCTTTCAACGTTTGCCATAAGGTCGTCGCGCTCCTGGTCCTCATCATCAGAAACCGTGCCGTCCGCGTTCATCTCTGAGAGGATCTTCTCTTCATTGATAAGTCTTCGTAATTGTTTTTTTGTAATTTTCACGTGCTATTCCTAGATATTGTTGCTTACCACGAAGTCAAGCGAGACGAACTCGATTGATTTTGTTGGCTGTAAGAAGATTTTACCGCGGATGGTGTTATTCTCAATGTCAGCCTGTGTCGTTGTCGACGCGTCAATCTTGACCTTGAATCTATCCAACCCACCTTGTGACTGGACGGCTGCCAAGATCGGTTGTACCCTCGCTTCAAATGATGCGATTGTAGATGCCTGGTTTGGCTCAAACAAGAATGTTCGTGCCACATCTCTGACCTTTCTACGAATGTCGATTAGCAAACGTCGTACGTTCACACGGTCGAGAGCGCTCTGTGCTGCAAGCAATGTTTTCTGGCCGAATACGGTTACTCCGGAATTTGCCTGGACGTCACCGATGATTGGGTTGACATCAGCGCTGTAAAGTGCATCACGATTTGCCTGTAGAAGCTCAACCGTTGGATACAATGCACTCTGCAAAGCACCTCGTGAGAAGCCTGCAGGTGCGAACCAAGGATGACCAATTGCATCATTCAGTGCCATGGCACCAAGAACAACAGCCGAAGACGGTGCTTTCACATTCGTCTTGGTTGCAACATCCTGAATTACCACGTCTGGGAAGTATGCTGCCGCAAACGATGAATCCAAAGCCCTCGATTGGAAAGCGTTGACCGTGTTCGTCACGCTGATTACCTGAGCTGATGATGTCACGAACGTGTTAACTTCGTCCTTTTCCTCGATGTCCATGACATACAATGCATCAAATCGTCGTTCGACTGATTCGATTGCGTAGTCTGTAACAGATGAGTGACGAAGTCCAGGGATTGCCAACAACTGAATGTCAACATCCTGTTTTGCTTCCATCACGTCGACTGCTTTTCGCAACGCTGCAACGGTTGGTCCGTTCTTGCCGCCCTGCAAAGTCGAGTCATCCATCTCACGACGAACAGCCGTATCGGTGAATTTCGATTTCTCAGAGTCAAATACGTTGGTTCCGTCATATCCGCCCTGGAGTGGGAATGTGAACTTCAAGTATTTCTGGCTTGGAATGTGCGCAAAATCCTTAGTTGAATCCAAGAATCGAACGTTGGTCTTCGAAGTTCCGTCACGGTCATCAAGCGATGATGCCTGCGTTCCATTTCGGCGATACGAAGCAGCTGCCCACTGTTGTGGGTCTGGCCTGTCATTCGATCCAGTAATAACCTGCACCCTCTCAAGAGAGAAGAAGTTGTTGTTGAAACGGTCAGCGTCGAAAATCGTTCCGCCCACGTCAGCAGCTCCAGCATTATCACCGACTAGTGGGTTCTGCCAACTTGTGTGGAATTTCGGGTAATACCTTGTGAAGGATAGCAACGATGCATCCAGTTTTTCATTCTTGTTAGGAAGTGAAACGCTTGTCTTCGTTTCGAATTGGATTCCCCATGTGAATGACTGCTGGACGTTTTTCTTTGGTGAAGCACCGGTAGAGATCGACTCACGCATTGGGATAGGAGGCTGAACAACCCGTTTGAGCAGATCAGATGAAATGCTGGCTGACATCGAACCTCGCAATGTGGCAAAGCTTCCTGTTAGGATTGAGCCTGCTGTTCCTGCGATTGTTGTGCCTGACGTAATCAAGTGATGAATTCCACGGAAACCTGTTGGCAATGCCGTTGGGTCCAATCGATCATTCTTCAAGTCGCTACTCAACGTCACTCGGACGTAGTTTGAAACGCTTGGGTAATCACCTTCGACAACGATCTTCTGGTTTCCAGTTGCTGCTTCGAAGTCGAAGTATGTTCGCTGGTCACCGATTCGCTTTGCAATGTAGTTGTCAGACGACGGATCCAAACTCAAGCCTCTGAATGATTCCAGAACTGCTGGGTTCAAATCGTTGTCTGTGAAGCGTCGAATCAACACATCGAAAGTGCCGTACTTATTATTCGCCTTTGATGAAGCCGCGATGTTTTCAATCGTGACCTTGACTTCGCCTGCACCGATGAGACCGTCAGACAATGTTGTTAGTCTGAACAAATCCTTGTTTGCGCCACCGAATTTCTGTGATACGACGAATGGACTGAATGCCGCCTCAAACCTGTCCTCGAAGTTCTCGAAGTTAGGTACACCAACGGTTGTTGCCGATGTTGCAGAACCTACGTCCCGGTTGAGTGTCGAAGTCAAAAGCAAAGCAACTGGCTCAAGATTTGTGAACCAGACTGTTGGGTTGATCACGCTTGTACCGGTCGCAACAGCAAGTGCTGGATCGATATCGTAGTGCGTATATAGATAATGCCCAGCATCTTCGATTTTCAATGGGTCTGTGTTGAGCACGTTTACGAAGTAGTTTGGAACGCTGGGGTCGAATGATGCCGTAACAACATTCTTGTATGTTGCGTTATTTTTGTGACCGTTGAATAGGAGAACGAACTCCTGCTTCGAGTTACTAACATCGACGCTACCAATGTTTCCGCCAGCATTACCGACACCTGATCCGCCAAATGATGGATAAGCGGCTTCGTTTGCAGCCGGAGCCATGTTACCAGCAAGGTCAAGTGAGTGACTCAATGCCGGGATAACACCAGAAGGTGCCATTAGCATACCACGGAGAATCGGAGTTGCGTTGACGTTCTTCTGGATGCCAGCGTCGCTAAGGTATGTTGAACCGTTTGACTCAGACATGATAGCTGCCAGCATGTATGAACGGCCGAGCGCTCCACCTGGTAAGTTTTCAGCACCTGAATATGAGTTATCGCCGACGAGCCCGTTTGACTGGACAAGCCTATCACCAACAACAAATCCTGCGTTGGTTACCTTGCCCTGGTTGTTACCCGTCGAGAGCCTTGCAGAACCGTCACCGGCACCAAGAACACGAACGAATACACCCGAATCGGCGTTCCTCAACCATTCACGCATTGCAATCGGTCCAAATTTTGTGCCGTCGCTATTCCCGAACGTTGAAATAAAGTCTTGAAATGTTGCCATAGTCACTGGGACGAAAGCAGGACCTCGTACTGACGTTCCTACAACACCTGCAGGAATTCCAGAGGGAGAAACCTGTGTGGGTCCTGAAAGGTCAATTTCATTCGCCACTACGCCCGGACTAACTGGAAAAGTGAATTCTGCCATTTTATCTCCTACCTTTACGTATCGTCTTATTCAAAACTTACGCCATTGTTTGTAATAATGAAGTCAACCGAGATGAACTCAATCGCTCGGGTGGGCTTCACTTTGATTTGACCACGAAGTTTGTTCTGGTCAATTTCCGCCTTTGTGTTATTGCTTTCATCACAAATAACCTGGAATGCTTCGATTCCCTGTCGGGCTTGAACGTATGTCAGCTCACGGATTGAATCAGCAGAGAACTTCTTTCGAGTTGTCGCATCATTCTGTTCGAATGCAAGACCTTGCGCGATAGAACGAATCCTTCGCTTTACGTCAATCAACATCCTTCTTGTGTTGATTCTGTTTAGTGCCGTTTGTGCAACCTGTAGCGTTTTCTGGCCGAAGATTACGTAGCCTGATCGTGGGAACGTTGCGATTGGGTTGATTTTAGCATCGTATAGAGAATCCCTATCCTTTGCTGACAACCTATTCTCAACGTTTTTCACGAAGCCTAGCGCTCCACGGTTGAAGCCTGCCGGAGCAAACCAAACCTGCTGGACACGGTCGTTGAAACCTAGTGCGCCCATTGCGGCAACAGACGGTGGAACCTGAACGACCCGGTTATTCACCTTGTCCTCGATTGTAACATCTGGGAAGTATGTCGCGACGTAGTTGTTATCAATCGCACGTGTTTCGAACTGGTCAATTGTCTTTGTGACATCAGAATTTGCTTCAGAGTCGTCGTACAATCGGTTCGAGCTCTTGTCGAATTCCACAGCATCCATAACATACAATGCAAGACCGTATTTCTTGACCGCATCTGAAGCATGGTCGGTTACGAATGGCTCTCTCACACCAGGGATTGCCAACAGGTTGATCCTTGATGAGATTGGGTTTGTGATGATGTCCACAGCGGTTCGAATCGATGCAACATTGTTGTTGAGTCGTCCGCCGCCCGCCTGGTTAGCAGTTCCGATTAGTGCAAGACCAATTCTGTCTGCGGCTCCGGGTGTTGGTTGTGCTTTACCGCCTGTGTCAGATGACAATGCTTTGTCACGGAAGTATCCTTGGTCTTCATCAAGGATGTTCGTTCCGTCAAATCCACCGTAGAACACGTTTGTGAACTTGTGGTACTCGGTGAAGCGATTGAACAGTGCCGATGATGTTGCGATCAACGACGCCATGGTGATTCGTCCTGTCCGTGCACCGTCAGTAACGGTGTATGTGGATGGGTTCGGACGACCATTTCGTACGTATGCAGCTTGGAGCATGTGCTCTCGGGCTGTGCCGGTGACTTGCGTCGTGACATCAGAAAGCTGTGTTGCGGCATTATATAGGGCCACTCGTGCCAAGGTGAATTTGTTATCGTTGAAGAAGTCTGCACCGGAACCGGTTACCAAACTGTCCATCTTCGAGATACCCTGGAACTTCGTGTATGTTCTAACAAGTGGGTTGATTCCTGCACCTTCATTTGAACGAAGGACCGCATCAGTGATACCGAGTGTCGAATCGTTGCTTGATGAAACAGGCAGCGGATCAGTTTTGACGCCCCAGTATAGTCGACCGTCAACACGTTCTGTGCTGCCAGGATCGCCTAGGAATGTTGGGCTTATACCCTGGACTGCACCCTTCGTCACTTTCACTCGGAAAGGAAGAGGAGGTACGATAGAACCGGTGGTGGCCATAACTGATGTGCCTGATGTATGGTAAACACCAAGGCGACGCCTTGTTACATCACCAATTGTTTCTCCGTTGAGACCTGTAAGTGCCGTTGAGCTATCAGTCAGCGTATCAGTCGTCTTGATGACCGGAACTCCCCGGAAACCGAATGGCAACGAAGTTTTTGGAACCTTCTCCAACTCAACCTGCTCATTCATTACGATCCGAACACGCTGCGAAACGTTCGGGTATTTTCCTGTTACAACTAGGCGGCGCTCATCTGGTGATTCCTGGTCCCAATCAAATCGAACCTTTTTGTCGCCAATGAGGCGTGCAACGTATCGCTCAGAGTTCGGGCCAAGTGAGCAGTTCGGGTACCTTTCCAGAATTGCTGAATTGCCGTCGCTGTCCTCGAATGATCTGATTTGCACCTCGAACAAACCGTATGGTTGTTTTTCGTTTGTGCTTGCTCGCAGACCTGCAATCGAAACCTTGAATTTTTCGTTGGCGTAAACACCATCGTCAATTGTTTCAAAACTGAACAAGTCATACTCAGCATCACCATATGGCTGTGAGATGAAATTCGTTGTTCGTGGAGTCTGGTATCGTGTATCATATCGACCGAATAGCTGCATAAACCCGACCGGAGTTCCGGCGGATGTGCTTTTGTTCGCTGAACCTGAAACCAACGCGACAGTTGGTACAACACTTGAAATCACAGGAGCAAGTGCATGCTCGACTGCGAAATCGAGGTAAAGCAGATGCTCTTCCTCTTGGAACTTGAGTGGATCTGTGTTCAGGACCTTGCCGATGTAGTTCGCGTCGTGGGGATCGAGTGAGGCGGTCAGAATTTTGATTCCGTCATAGCCTTCATCATACGCCCAGTCTTTTCCAGACGAAGAGCTAAGAATCAGTTTGAAATATTTGTTTTGTGTCAATGGGCTGGATGGAATTGAACCGACGAGTGCCGAGTTGTACCCGGGCGCAGACTGATCAGCGTAGGTTCCTGTATTGTCTAGCGCCATCATTCTTGTGCCAGTGGCGAGCAAAACTGCGCCCCGGACGAGGTTCATAGACGATGCATTGTTGATGCTGCTATTGTCAGTAAACATCGGGTAGCCATTTGTTTCATCGTTTGCAACAGCATCATGCCGCGCGACGATGAACTGGACAAGCCCTTGACTGCCAGGCAAATCAGTATTCAACGAATCGCTGCCTGTAATTCTAAATCCTGCATTCTTGACAATTCCTGACCCGCGGGTGTTTGAAATATCGGTCGCAGTCTCATTTGCACCGGCACCGAGTAATCTCACATATGTAAGTGCTGTCCTATTGTCAAGCCACTGCTTAACAGCATATGGACCAAACCGCTTTGCGTTGAGTGTTCCAAATTTTGTTTCGAAATCAGCGAAAGATCCGACAGTAACCGGAACGAATGCCGGTCCTTTCTCAGATGTGCCGACAACACCGGCTGGCACACCCGTTGGCGCAACCTGCTGACCTGATAGGTCTATTTCCTGGTCGAAAAATCCAGGAGATCGAAATGTTTGCTCAGCCATGTTTTCTCCTTAGCTTCAAATGTTCAAGAAGCGTCCATTGTAAGTATCCTCGAGAATGCAAAAATCAAATATTTCATGCAACTAAAAAATCTCGCGATAAATAGTTTCGCCACTTCTATTTGTCCTCGTTTTGACAACATTGTACCGGCGGGTTGTTTTCCCGGTGAACGGATCAACAAATGACTCAACAGTACGCACGTTCACATCGTTCACGGCACCGCCGATCATCGCAGATTCATCTCTGTCATGTGACTTTGCATTCAGGTTTTTCGAATTATTGTACGTCACCGACTCTTGGCCGGCAACAGCCCCACCTGGCAATGGCGCAAACAATTGCCGCGAGTCATCCAGCACATAGTCACCGGGATCACCACTTGGTGAACCAACAACAACATCATCAACGATCTGTACGGATGTCATGTCCATTTCAAATGATATTTGAGGCTGCGACAGAATCGACCGAAGACGATTCGGGGCGCCGGGGTATGTTTCCCCTAGCAAAAAACCTGGCACTTTCATTGTGAACGACGTGCGAACAATCCGTTCGTCATCTGTGAAATCATCAAAATTGTTTGCTGGATCGAATGATGAATCCATGTAGGCGACGTATGAATATCCCTTTGCTGATTCAATTCTGAACGTCCTTTGCGCATAATTTTGTGCATTTGTCATGATTGCCATTACAATGTCATTCATCTGTATCACATATTGCGCCCAAATTGTAATATCATATGTTGCAGTGATAAAAGTAGGAGGTGGCATCTCAATCACTTCAAAAATATTGTTGTCTAGTTTCGGGGTGAGCAGGTTTCCAGATCTTACGTTGTCTGATAGCTCGTATTCGCCCCGGCGAGAAGCAACACGACCCGGGCTCGCGCCTTTTAGTGGAGCTTCTGTTCCATCGTTCATGAATGCTTCGCCGGTTGCCAAATCATCAGAGTTCTTGAGACCTGTCTTGTTTAGTAAACGCTGATACCTGGGATCTTTTTTCGATAGGCGTTTCTTAATGATATGCGGAACTGTGGTATTTGATGCCATACCCATTTCATTATCTTGCGTTACGTTTGTACGCATTATTGAAATGATGGGCAATATCAGGGCGCCAGCTTTGTCGCGGAGGGGCTTCTTTCTGGCTATTAATGCAAACCTCTCGCCAGATGCAAACACAATCGGTATTTTTTTCGGTTCTTTTTTATATGAATATGTTAGTGGAAGATCTTTATCGAACAAATTGAACAACGCACGATCGATGTCCTCAATCGTGCTGCTTGGGAGCTCTAGGTTGATGCCTGACGTATTGTCGCCGGCTGCAGGTGGATTACCACCTCTGTTGGCTTCGAGTTGTTCGCGTGTTGACATAGTTAACTTTCGTCGTAAAATGAAGATCCTGCGTCTGTTTCATCGCCCTTCGATGAAACCTCGGCTGGTCCTGAAATTGGCGCTGTTAGAACACCTTTTTGTTGCAGCGATCGAATATCATCTGTCGCCCCGAGTCTGTTCTCCTCGAAACCTCGTTGCTGGACAAATGTATCCTGCACTGCATCCGGATCGGTGTACTCTTCGAACGTTGGGCCGTGCGGTGTCTGTGACATCTGGCCTTTTCTTGCCTGACGACCCATCAATTTCACGCCCATGACATGTTCAATTTGCCCATAAATTGAGTTATCGTACTGGTGCTGTATTACCTCAAAGAACGTCACATCGTATGAAAAGTAATCGCCAATTTTCGTTTCAATCCCACGATCTAGTAAGTCCCTGTAATGCAGATATACCTCAATCGTATAAAACTCTTCGATTCCGTAGCGGTTGATTCTGTTCTCATCAGGTTTGTAGTCGACTCGCGCCTCGATCTCAATTGGCGGATCGAATACTTTGCTTGGAGATTCTTCATACACATCATGGATTTTCATGATGTCAGGTCTGACAGGATAATAATAAATCTTCTGCCCTACAACATCCTTGATAAGCTCTTTGTTCACATCGTTGATGTAATCTATTTCTCGCGGCGATAAAAATAACCTTGCCATGATGTTATCCTATGAAAATCGCGCGCCCATTTGGAGTTGGGATGCTTCGTAATATTTTTTGTAGACTCTCGACCGCAGCAGCTTCTACTTCGACAAGTTTCTCGTATGTAGTTGACTCTAGCATTTCTCGCAATGATGTCACCAATTTCTCTTTGTCTTCTCGGCCATGCGTCAGCAATTCCTGCCCATTGAGACTAAGATCGCCGCCTGGAATTGGGACAGATGCGAACTTTGTTCGAATCCAACCGAGTAGCTCCATCGCAAGTGCCATGGCATATTGTCTGACCCACTGACGGCCGATGGAGTTGATTTTCGAGAATTGAATGTTTCCAAACGGAATGTTTGACAGGTTTGAAACGCCGTAAATTGACGGATCATTAATGTCTGGATCCGTCGGATCAGGCTCAAACATTACCCTCATCCACAACTTCTGTGGATCGTATGACGATGGCACTGGAAATATTCGAATGTTTTGGCCAACAATTTTGTACGTGTAGTTTGACCGCCTAACCCTGTTCGACAAATCAAGCATTCCGCCACGCAAGATGTCCTCAAATACAGGTAGCACGTAAAAAACTGTTTCTGGTGTGAAAGACTCGAACGAGAACTCGTTTGCAAGATAATTCGTTGCAGATGACTGGTTGAAAAAACGATATGCAGCGTGAGGATTGAAATGAAACACTTCCATGATTTTCATTTTGCCTCCAGTTTTATTGAGGCTAGAATCGACGAGTGGGTCGCCGGCGGCATCGTTTAGCGTTTCATAGATGTTGTAGTCTTGTTGGCCTTTCACTAATGTGATTGAGCCTGAGGCTGCATTGTATGAGCCACCCAAACCCGCCTGCATCGCATACGGCTCTGCTTTCCTGAGAAAGAACTCTAGAGTCTCGCGTGAATATTTCTGCTCTTGGCCTTCTAGCGATCCTGTAGCGACGCCCAAGAAGTTTGCCAGTTGGCTCTTGGCTTGGTACTCATTTACAATTTTTCCGTATTCGAAGAGCGACTCTTCAAGGCACATCCAAATCATCTTTTTCGTTAACTCGACGCTAAGAACATCATCGCCGAGCTTTCGCTTGACAAACAGAACGAGACTGTCTGCTTCACTTTGAAATGCTAAGTCAGAATCAAAAATGCCATACGGTGTTGGGTTTAGTGTATTTAGAAAACTCGCCATAATTCGACCTCACCTATAAATATCAGTGAGGGGAGACGGCGAGCTAAAAAAGCTTCATTACTGCCATGGCTCCTGCCATTATAACTTGTATGACTGCGAAGGCAGTAACTGCTCTGACCATGAATATTTCGTGCTTATTTACTTTTTCGACGAGTGTCTTGAGTTGAGCTGGCGACGCGACTTCGTCGATCTTGTCTTTCCATGCCTTGAGTTCATCGATTTTCGATTCTCTGGCCGACAGTGTCGCAAAACTCAGTTTTAGCGCTTTCATTTCCTCAGACAGCCCGTCGATTCCAGTCGCTAAAGTTTCTAATTCCTTTAGCACAAGCTTAGAATATTCGTTCCAGTTACTTTGGTCTTTTTCTTCGGCCATGTTACACAACCTGTTGTGTTGTGATCTGTTCTATTCTGTCTATTTTCTCTGTTGCTGTTTCAGCAAGCACTAAAACGTCCATGATCCTATCGTATAGCTTCGCTTTTTGCAGATATTGATTTTCAAGTTCCGTGATCGTATCAATCATTTTGCGAAGGTGAGTGAACTGTCGTGCTGCTTTGAACTCACACCTGGGTTTGACTATTTTTTCTTGCATTGAATTGACTCTTGTGTTTTCTTTCAGCATTAACTATAAGTATTGAGGAATTCGTAAAATAGTCAAAACCGTATCCGGTGGTGGTATCTATTTTGAGCGAGTGAGATTATGCTTTTGTGCTAGCTCATTGCATAGTTTTTCTCGTTCGTGGTATGAAAAGTATTTCACGACAGTTCGGAGGTGCTCAGCATTCTCATCGACCATTTTTATAGCGATTGGGTGTGCTTCCGCATGTGAAAGAACGAAAAACTCGTTTGCCATAATATCTTCGCAGACCTCATGAATTTTCTTGTTGCGGACTTTCGGATCTGGTGCTGCTGGGGTTACGACCTTGGGAGTCACAACTTTAGGAGCGACAACAACAGGTTTTGGTGTTTCCGCTTTTACTACGACAGGCTTCGGAGCTGCTGGCTTCGGAGCAACTGCTTTGGGCGTTGTCTTTGTCGTTGTTGTTGATTTTGGTTTTGTATCTTTAGCCATGTGTTTCTTCTCCATTGAAGTTCAAAAATAAATATCTTGCTGAGAGCGAAACGTATATTTATATGCATGTCACGTAGCGATCAACAATTTGAAACATTCGTCCGGTCAGTCCTCAAAGAGATCCGGGATGAAAGAAAAGGAAGTCGTGTGCTCTATCGCATTGATAAACGACCTGTCCAGGTTAGGCCTGAGCGTCGAGGTGAGGGATGGAGCAGAGACTGGTTAGCAGGTCGGGAAGACGGCGGAATCTTTATGTCGACCAATCCGCGAGGTATTCGAGCCAACCATCACATTGTTGGTCACGTTTATGCTTATCGCGTTCCTGAGTGGGCTATCGCTAAGAGCGGTGGCTTACATCGTTTCGACTGGGGAACTGAGGTTCTTATCAAAAATGACATCTGGGAAAAAATCAAACACACCGGGGAACTCAAATTTTTGGGTAAATCAATGTCAGACGATAAACTTGACATGGATGCTTGGTATGGTGATGGTTCAGCATGGGAAAGAAGGGAAGCTGATGATTTCAGAAGAAGACAGAACAAAGATCCTGCCGTAAAATTTGAGGTAGAGTTACGGCGCATGTTGGGTTCTGCAAAGGCTGCACACCAAGATCCGGAGCATAGCCTGCTAGGCGTCCAGATGTTATCGTTGCGTGACAGGAGGCATCGCTTTTCGATTGTCAATCAGGCGATCAAAACGGATCACCGATTCATTATACCAACAGAGTTGCCGGCATGGAAAACATTACGGGACATACTTCGAGATTCAATCGCTGAAGATTCTTAGATGATCCTGTCCATTCCTTTAATTCTAATCTCCGCAGTGGCTTCAAGATCGCATTTATCGCAACCCGTCATAAACACAACAACCTTGTTTCCCACTTCATCGCTGGCATAAACAGGAATCCCGTCTAAAGTCCCGATCACTGGCCATTCTGTTTTCGCCGTGCAGCAACTGCAATGATGGTATATTCCGCGAAACCAATGCGTTGCCTCAAGGACATTTTGAATATCACGTGAAACAATGATTCCCGATGTCATCCCTGTTATACCGTTGTCTGTTATTTTCCGCCATGCGTCGTGGACAGCCTCGGCCAAAATCGAATACCACTCTGTCACAGTTCCATAAAACAATGGGCGTGCCTCCTCGTCGGCGCAATCCTCACCTGTCTCTTTTAAGACATACCTTCCCGGCATTCGATGCCAATATGTCACGTAGTCAGGCGGTCGGCTTCCATCAAGAATTTTGCGCATAACTGCTGGGTCTGGTGTCGGATATGGTTTTATCATTTATTTTACCTCTGTATGAAAATATTATACTATGATTCAAGAGGAAATAAAATTATGAAACACAAAACAAAACATAAGATAATCACGCCGGCGGATCTTCCTGATTACGAAGAAATGGGTGAACTGTACACTGATATGAATGACTTCCTGGGCAAAACACCGATGCTGGGGACACATATCATGCAATCTGAGTTGCCGTCCTGTCTTGTTTTTTATGTTGCTGGTGATTCCGTGCAAAGTGTTGCCGTAAGCGTTTCATCGCACAAAGACGAAATGCTATCGCTTGAAGAGCTTGTTGAAAGACAGAACGATGATGATTTTTACGTTGTGTATAAAAACAGGGTTCCTAGCGCAACGTTCAGCCCGCGTGGTGCCCCGATCGTGGATCCAAGTAAATGTTATCGATTCAAGAAAGTCCCTGTCTACAGAGACTTTAGCATTTAGCCAATTGGCACCAACGCTCTGTCAATAGATTCCCATCACGCTCAGCAGATTCTTTCTGTGGGCTTAATGGGCTTTTGATATTGATTTCAGCGTTCTGCAGCTTGTCATAAATCGCTGCCTTTCCAGCTTTACCGCCAATTGATTTGTCGTCAAGTTGGGGCATATCCTCTCGGGCGGGCGCTTTCGTGTTGCTTGGCACAGTTGCCAGGTTTGCCGAAATCTTCTTGATGATTTTCACGATCACTTCTTTAGGATCAGCACCTGGTTTGAAGCCTGCCCATTTTGCAATGGTCTTATCTTTTGATGAGTTCGAAACCATTTCATCGTTTAGCATTGGGCCGGGGGCTCGACGGTCTACCTGGCGTCCCACATTTGCTGCCATCATCTTTTCAATTTCGCTCGATGACTTGCCCAGAATGTTGTTTGCGATCTTTCCTGATGCTGTTGGCATATCCTGGTTTGGATCTTTGTGTGCTGCGATGGCAAGTTGAGCTGCGGCGAGTTTCTGGGTTGTGTCTCCAGGAAGCTCTAAATCTTCGGCGCTGATTACACCATCCGGTCCACTGATTGCCCATACACCTGACCATCTATGGTGCCCATCGATCACATCATCGCCTGATACGGTAATTGAGCCGGGAGCGTCTGTTGTGTTTGAGGAGATTGCTTTTGCAAGAGCCTTTGCACTTCCCAATGGAAACGCCGCCGACTTCATCATGTCAATTTCTTTCTGTGTAGGTTTGAAATCCCGAATTTGTCTCATTGCTGGTTTTGACACTTTCGTCGTGTCGTCCGCTTTGACATTGTCGTGAGTGCCATGAAGGGCAGCCTTCAACTCATCCGGGTCAGGATGGTTGTCTACGAACGATCGTACTGCACCGGGTCCACCCTTGGCAGCCTTGGCAATATCGTCAGTCACATCCTCAAAAAGGACATCAACAAGTTTTGGATAACGATATGCCATTAGTAATGCGAGTACCGTTTTGTTTCAATTGCCCTTAGCTCCCTGGCAAGGGTAAGATAACCTAGCGTATCTGCTGGCCCCGCGACTACTTCTAGCAAGGCAAGTTCAGCGAATTCGCCACCCTCATCATCACCCAACTCATCAGCCGCATCGGCCATTACAATTTCAAGAAAATTCTCAACCTGATATTCAAGTGCAGATCGTGTTTCAATGGGGGTGTGCATGGCTAGCGCTCGTTTGCCGACGCGTCCTTCGCTCATTTTTGATTTTTCTTTACGGATTGCTTTCCGTAATTGGTTTTCTGTTATTTTCATGATACCTGTGTCCTTTCCTGTACGCCCTAAACACGCCATTGGTAGGTTACCTAAGCGTAATGTAAAGAAGCTGCCTAGTATGCATCGTGTGATTGCTCGTATCCATCATCCCGAACTTGCTGCAGGGCGTATCTGAATTCTTCTTCTATGTCGGAATATGACAGACCGGTCGACAGTCCGCCCGTAATCAATGTTTTTAGATCTTCCGCAAAGAAGTTGCTTGTTTGAAAACGACCATCTGGACTTTTCATTTCTGCCAGTTTTGATTTTTCGTGGCGGATAACATTACGTAGCTGGTTTTCTGTAATCTTCATTCTGATGCTCCGTTACGATCATAAATATCATGTCGGGTCGCTTTATGAATATATTTTATCACACCAGCACGAAACTTACACGGGCCCAACTTTCTTTGCAGGAACAGTTTTTCCGCGCCACATGGTGCCGTAGGTTTTGTTGCGCCTGTTCGGTGGGATACGGTCGCCATAAGAGTTGCTTGCAGCCAGGAATGGGGTGTGAATATGCCTCACCACCGGCCCATCATAATTCTTGTATTGTGCCATCGATGCTTTATCAACAAGCACGATGTTGTTGAACTCTTCGATGAATTGGCCAACCATGATGTCAAACCAAACAGTAAGCCCGTCCATGCGACTGAATTCTTCAGATTGAACTCGGTGCTCATAATCAGTCAGAGAGAATTTTGTCCTCAACCTTGATGTTTCTGCGCAGCCCACACCTTCTTCATATGGGGTCTCCATTGCTTTCCATTCAAAATCGACGCCGTCAAAAACTCGCCTGATAAGCGGAAACACATTTTGTTGGGCCAGGTTGAACGCTTCCTGATTCCACGTTCTTGGACACGAACGATGTCGGGAATGCATATCTTCAATTTCGCGCAGAATTAGTTTCGATTGATTCTCAAAAAGGATTGCGTAATTGAGAGCTTTTTCCTGAGACAGGTTGTCCAGGATTTGGGTGTGACTCCACTTACTGATGAGATGCTGGTGATGCTGACTTAACACGGCGGGTGTCACAGTAACATCGTCATTGTTAGATTCATTTAGCATGTTAGCTGACATTTTATTCCTGGGTCGACATCGTATTTCCCGATCGGGGTTTTGAGCTGCGTATGAAGATCTGCAAGCGTCTTGTTTGCAAGTGCTTCACCATATGCCGACGCGACCTCTCCTATCGGTAATGTGCCTGCTTTCGTTAGCTTTAGTCCGGGTGGTCCACCGACAGATGAGCAAACCACGCGCTCATCTTTGAATGGGTATGGCATTGGGTCGATTACTTTTCTTGCTGGTTGCCATGGTGGGTAATCGACTTTGGGCTCCCCTTTGAGCTCCTCCATTGTCGGTGTTACCTTTGTCAAGACCAACGCTAGGTGTGCCTTTATCATTCGTACCTGTTCTGGTTTTACGTCGTCCGTATCAGAGATTTCAAAGAATCCCTGGAGCCAGTATGCAAAATCTCTTGCTGTCATTTCGTTCTCCTGTTATAGTCTTGGTTCGATTTGTTCTGCTGCCAATAACTCTACGGCTGTGTCGGCAAACTCAGCGAACCAAAGAACCTGATCCCAGCATTTTCGATGTACATCAGCCCGAAAGAATGCGATTGGTTTCAAAATGCTGGGTGAATGCTCAGCAATGATGATATTTGGTGTAATGTCAATATACGCCGCGAACTTTGTTGCATTGGTTAGGGGCTGGTACGATGCTACTTTGCGTACGATGTGAAAAGGAGCCAGGGCGAATTTTGTTAGGCGGTTCATTCGTCGTCCTCGTCAATGTACTCTATTTTGTTCATCCCGAGACGTTCCATCATGCTGTCTATAAGTTCGTCGGCACCCTCTTCGATTGGAATCGCTGGGATGTGAAATTCTTGATATAAAAGGCTGTGAAATTCTTGATGCGTTTTGCATTCGGTGTATGGTTTTAAGTCTTTTCTTTCTATAACAACGCCGGGTGCATTGAGCCTACAATATTTTGTGGCTTCGTACGCTTCATCGCTTGTCGCATAACCCGCACCTAAAATATGACCAAACTCCCAAACGGCTGCGCGCAAATCCCACTCTGGATTCATTTCCCAGCGAGGCATGTCTCGTGAAACAACGAAAAAATTGCCTGTGGATGCGGCCGCATCTTGGTACGATATTTCGCTAGCATATACTTCTGCGCGTGTCTTGGACATATCGCATTGAGAAGGCCAGGAATGACCCACCGGCCAGTGATTATTGCCTCCGAAAGCTTTTGCGTATTGTGTGTTCCATTCTTTGACGCACTCGTCGGCACCACCACCGTGGTCCAAAGCGCCTTGGATAAACCCTTCCAAATTCATATTGCGGATTTCTTCAGCGATTGCTTTGACATTGCTAATCACCGGGCGTAACTTCGTCGAGAACGCAATATCCGTACCTACAACGCGAAGCGTCAACAAAAACATGGGCTTACTCATCACAACCTCCGTTTAGAGATTATATGATGAATGAGCTGGATGTATTATGTTACGAAATCTAAGTGGGTGTATTTCCTGGGTGCACGCTTATTTAGCATCCCCTTACCTGCGTTTGCTGCCATGAACTGAACGAATTCTTCTTTCGTTCCCGGGCTGTCATTGTGGCTAAAATCGATGTTCATTAAGCTTTCATCAGCGTAATCTTCTGATGGGAAACGGGCCGGCGGGGAAACCCTTACATATGACTTGTATGGTTTGTAGCCCATCGTCTTCAAATCTTCCGGTGTCAGCGTTTCCATCCAGAGTTCACCAGACATAAACCTGAGCCAGGCCTCCGTTTTGTTTCCACCTAAGGATTCCCGAATGAGATGCCTGAGTTTGGATTCTGTGATTTTCATTCGTAATCCTGGTACACCGTGTTTTGGCTTTGTTGGCCGTCTCTTCGTCTGCCGGCCACAGATCGACGAACTGCTTGAATACATTTATCAACAATCGTCGCGGCCTGATAGTGTCCTGCTTCTTCTAGTTTCCATATTGCACTGCCGAGACTTTGTATCGCCTCACTAACTAGTCGAGCTTTTTCGTTTGAGGAGGTTTCTTTTACCAGCTTCCTGAGTTGAGATTCTGTGATTTTCATTGATGCCTACCTTTGTATTTTCTTGTCGCTACAACCGGTTCTGCAAATGTAAGGACTGTCTCATACGTCGTTCTATTCCCAGAAAAGCGAGCCAATGACCAAGAATTGCCGGAGGAATCCGTCCATGTATGTTTCGATTTAGTCCAGTTTCCGGCGGGATGATGGTCATCCGAAGCACCTGAGTGTTTGAAACCTAACGCCTCCATCGCTTCCACCAGTTGCCAGTCAAAGAAATTCCGCAGTGTCTTCGACCATGAAACACGGGTCGCCATTCCAGGAACAGTGTCATCAACATCAGTCGATCGTCCGTTTCCTCCAGGGATTCCCGCTTTGATCGCAGCGAGCTGTTTTTCCGTTACTTCCAAACGCGTACGACTATTAAAACTGTCAGAAACAGTGATGTACCTCTTTCGCGATGATTGCTCAGATAGCAGCTTCTTCACGACAATTTTTAGTTGTGATTCGGTGATTTTCATTGTGACCTTCCTATCAGGGTCAGGGCAATCGCCCGAATGACAGGCAGCTTCCCAACTTGTTCACCGTGTGTCGCGAGCTCTTTCGCAATTGCTTGACAAAACTCTTTCTTTCCCAACAGGCTTTCGATGGCTTTTTGTTCGTCTGGGCCTAACTGATTGAATAGCTGTTCTGCCCGATCGGTTTTGCCTTCAGCTTGCTCTCGGATTAGTTTCCTGAGCTGTGTTTCTGTGATTTTCATTGGTTCTCCACCGCGGTGTCGATCGCACTACGAACAGCATCGGCTCCGATTTCATGACCGATGGAAGCCAGAATAACCTCGGCGCGCTTTAGGAACTCCAGTGCCCTGTCCATCTCATGATCCCAAGTGAAATCTGATGTTTCATTTTGGCCCCAGTCTGAGACGTGCGATTCTTTTATCAGTTTTCTGAGTTCTGATTCTGTGATTTTCATTTGTGCCTCGTATATGTATCACTAAATATCTAATTGCACCCGAAATTACATAAATATTATACCACACATACACGAATATTACATGCCAAAGACGAAGGGCTCCCAGATTTCTCCAGGAGCCCTTCAAACGTTTAGCTAACCGAAGCTAGCCAGTCACACAGACATTGGGTCATCAAGATCGAGACCCTCAGCATTGTAGTCCATCCAGTACAAATCAGAATCGTCGGCCTCAGACTGAATGTAGTTCATTATCTCATCCTTGCTATGACCTGTTTCATGTTCCGCTTCGGCCCATGGGATTATGCCTGGTGATGGCGCGAGATTGTGGAGCGTTATCCAGAGATCACGACGCGAATGTTTTTGCTCTCTGATGAGTTTCCTGAGATTTGATTTTGTGATTTTCATTGATGTCCCCTATTGTATTTCTAATTATCTGCTTAGAATCGAATCACACAAAATTCCTTATCGTTCTGAAAGCTCCAATCGATTGCCGCTTGATATTTCAATGGGTCGTTGTCATTTTCCTGACCTTTGACTTCGTAAAGCATTGAACCTGAGAGTGATAGGAAGTCTGGGACATAGGTTCGCTCGACGCCGTTTGGGTCTTTGTATGGGATGCGGATGTCGTGTTTCTTGGTGACTGGCTCGCCCCGAGATACACATTCGTCCAGGAAACGGGACTCCCACCCGGAGTGCATGTATTCTTCTTGCTGTGTGAACGGGTTGAACTTCCACTCGGTCTTGAATGGCGCCTGCGGCCCGATGACGCCGTCCTCTAGCAACTGGATGGCACGTTCGCTGTATACTTTTTTCATTTCTGGATTGTTTTGCCACCAACGTTTTGATGCAACTGATTTCTTCTTCTTTACATCCTGCCTTGCGGCGGTTTTATGGCCGGCAAGTCTTTGCTTCTCACGGTACTCGTCAGTTCTTAGCACCTCAACCCTTTTATCATAATCCTCGTCCCACCTTTTTTGAGCCGCCTTACTGTAACGCTCTTTTTGCTCAGATGTTCTTACCTTTCCAAAGTTTGGACTGTCGGCTCCTCGTTTTCCATACATTCCATTATTTTTGCCTTTGTTACTGTGTCCACGAAGATATTCAGGAAACCCGCCCTTCGCCCATTTGAGTTTCGTATTGCAGCCGCACTTGCATACCGGCCAGATGTTGTTATGTTCTGTACGAACTTGATATGCCGGCCATTCAATTTTATGCTCTTTTCTTACGTGACGAGCAAGAACATTGTTTGAATTTGCAACAAGCTCGTCGCAAATCTTACACTTTATTGTGAACTCGACGACAGGTTTTGCATAAATCTCTTTTGCGATATCCTTATGCCAATAACCAACATGAGCACCGACGGATCTCGGCGTATTTCTCAACATCTTGTCGCAGTACTTGCACTTTACTTTTTCTATTTGTTTTTCCATCATACAATAAATATATAGGAAATGAATGAATTGTATAGGAAAAAGATGGTTAAAAAGGAAAAGGCGCCCTTTGTGGGGGCGCCTTTCCAATCATCTAGTGGTAACTAGATGGTCAACCTAGATAACGTTCATGTCAAGACATGTCACAGTTCCGTAGAAATCGTTACGGACCATTTTCTTACCGTACCGAGTCATCACGCCCTTTCGAGGAGTGAAGTCTTCCGGTGCGAAGATGGTAGGAGTCACGATCAGCGGGACGTAAGGAGCGTAGACGTATCCTGTCTCCAGGTAGCTTCCGCCCTTGTATCCAACCAGAATCTGGTTGCGTGGGAAGTAAGGGTCCTTGTAAACCGAGAATCGATTCGACAGGGTACCAACCTTCTCAGCACCGATAACCATCGGGCCAACCTGTCCGTCAGCGTCAAGCGAGAAGCTTGGCTTGTACAGGATTGAAGACTCGAAGATTGTTGCAACATCCGGGCCGACAACGATGAAGTTAGCCGAACCACGTAGCGTCTTACGATGAATCTCGTTAGCAACGTCGATGATGGTCTCGATAAGAGTCTCGTACCACTCTCGAACTGTACCGGTGAATGCCGGGCCAGGTGTCAACGAGTTTGTACGGTTGACTTCGATACCAGTCTGCTTGTTGAGGAACTTACCTGGGCTACGTGACCAGTAGAAGCGCGCAGCTCCAGCCTGTGTCAGCAAGTCATTCAAGATCTCTCGGTCAAGCTCCATTGCGATCTGCTCGGACAGGATGTGTGTCAGCTCAACCTCAGCGTCAAGGCTGTGGTAAGCGTTCAGGTCCTGTGCCATTTCTGGCGACCAGCGGGCACGCAACTTACGAGTCTCAGCCACAACAGCGATTGACTCGATCTTGATGTCGATTTCTGGGATTGCAGGTGATGGGTCGACCGCGAAGTCAGACTCGAACGAAGGAATGACCAACGTATCACCAGTGTTTGCAGCCGAATCGAGTGCAGCAGCCAATGGCTTAGCAAGCACGGTTGCAGGAGCAGCGAGGCCGCCCTGGTTAGCACCAGACACAATCATCAAGAGCGCTGCGTTAGCATCGCCTGCCTTGACCAAGCCGTTAGGCGTGAAGTTTGTGCCGTCCCAGGTTCCCATCTGGTTCAATCGACGGATGTTAGCTGTGCTACCACCCTGGATTGCGTTACCATTGGTGTCGTTTCCAACAACCTTGTATGGGGCCACTGGAGCCAACGAGAAGTCCTTAGACAACGTAAGGTCAGCATCACCGAAGAGCGTACCACCTGAAGCCAACGAAACCACGAGTGCGTGATATACAGCAGAACCTGTAAGAGCACCCGGTCCGCCACCAACTGGTGCCGCGTTGTTCTCGATTGCGTTTGTGATTTGCGGGTCGTACTGAAGCAACTTGCCGTCAGAACCTGTTGCAGCCAATGTTTTAGCATTGCTGAACACTGTTCCGGAACCGAAAGCACCTGATGCCGACAATGAAACTGCAGCAGTCACACCGTAAACTCGAGAGTAACCCGAGCCAGCAAGGTCGTACTGACCACCAACGCCCTGCGAACCAGACTGAACGCCTTTACCCGCTGGGCTGTTGTAAATTGACGAACCTGAAGAATAAGGTGTCGCCGCGCCGACCGAACCTGCCATGTTTCCACCGTAGGTGTAGTCCATGTAGAAGAGCAGTCCGGAAGGAAGGCTCATTGGCTGGATCGAAACAAGGTCGTTCGCAATCAATCCACCGAAGACTCGGCGAACCAATGGGAATGCGATGTTTGTGAAACCACGAAGGTCACCAGACGAGGTTCCGTTAGCGCCACCGGTCGAAATCGATGATGCTTCCTTGATAACCTGGCCAGCCTGACTTTCGAGCAAGCGCGCCATGTTCTCTCGTTTCGTGCCGTCAAGGCCGCGAAGAAGACCAGTACGGTTCCACTTCTCGATGAGTAGTTTGTTTTGCGAGCCGACGTGACGTTTTTGAATCCCCTCGGTTAGCATTTCTAGATTAAATGTAGACATTATATGTTCTCCTTTGAACTTAAGTATTGTTGTCTATGACTTTCGGCAAAATTATTTGCCGGGAAGACCTGCTAGGACTGCCCATCGACCTGCATCAACGCCACTTTTGGCAGGTTGTCCTGACCGGGTTGATCTGGAAGACGACCCGAGAGTCCTTTTTCCTTCACTCAGCATGTTGCCACCTTGGCCCCTACGAGTGAGTGACTCGGAGAGTGATTTGTAAAGCAGTTTTGCCTCACGGAGCGTCTTGGCATTATCGATCGCCTCAACAATTGCTCGCTGTTGTTTTACGGTTAGACCCTTGTTCTGGAGCAACTTGTTAGCAAACAAGAGCTTCGCGTTGAACATGTTCATTTCAACCAGTTGTTTCTTCAACTTGGTTGCCGCTGTTTTGTATGTCTTTGCTTCTTTCATAGCACGTGAGTGGCCTCGCGATGGGCGAGCTGGACGTCGCCCTCGACCTTCAGCAACTCGACGACGACCAGCTCGTCGTCGACGACTTTCAGCAACACTACCAAGCTCATCCGCTAGGACGTTGATCAGTGTGTCTTCATCGATTTCAATCACGTCACCGAGAATCTTGCCATCACCAAACTGGTCGGCCTCATCTTCAGCGGCTTCGCGAACCATTCGGCGTAGTTTTGAACGACCACGTGACTCTCGGATCTTGCGACCATTACCATTTCTCATGCGTGAAAGCTCCTTACGAAGAACCGACTCATCGATTTCGTATACTTCATCCAAGTCGTCAGACTCTTTCAGTCCGCTCCATGCAGACTCCTCAAGGTCAACGTCCAATTCTTCGACATCGTCGAACCCTTCTTCGCCACCTTCCTCATAGTCCATTTCGTCACCACCTTCGCCAGCAATCTCAAGGTCAAGACCAAGAGCAGAGCCTAGACTCTGTAGCGCAGCAGTTGCAGCGTCGACGTCAACATCGCCTGTTGGGACGCCTTCTTCTTCGACATCCAAATCAAGCTCTTCGCCCGAATCCTCGAGCCCACCATCAAGAACCTCAACGTCCTCTCCAGTTTCTTCCTGCTCGTTCACGGCGTCGTCCGCATCTTTCTTCTTCGATTCAGCGGCATCGCCCTCGAAAAGAAAGTCGAAAATGTTCTTTTTGTATTTACTTGACATTTCTCTCATCTCCTTAATGGTAGAATTCAGCTTTGCATGAAGGCGCCGATGACCCGTTCCACTCAATTTTACTTCATTCTGCAAGGACACAGCGTCCTTAACACATGACATAAAACCCAGTTCTAATCGTTTTCTTTTAACGGTTGATAGTTTGCTCTCTCGGAGCACGCTCACCACATCGCCGAGTTTCTTAACTCGCTTCGATAGGGCGTCGATTTTTTCTTCAAGACGGCGTGGGGCGACGAAGTCCTTATTAATAAGGGAAGCAAGAACGTTTGCGCCGGCTTCACCTAGCATCATTTCGTCGTGTGACTCTGATACGTTAATGTTTACGTCGCCTGCGGCGTGAACTGAAACAGAACCTGCCTGCGTGACTGCCTCTTGCGACGCAGCATCTTCGAAATCAACTCCGACATCTGGCATTCCGTCGAGCATGGATTCTAGATCGTAATCGTCTTCCATTCCGCCCATCGCGCCGTCGCCGTCTTCATCAGAATCATCATCATCAACTTCGTCTTGTTCGAACAAGATTCTGTTGTTGATCATTTCCCTGATTTGCGGAGTTATCGTTTCCATAATTCGAGCCTGTGCAGCCTGTTCGGCTGCGTCTCGAATCTTTCGCGCGTCTAGCAATGCTTCGTCATATACTGTTGACATCCATAACCTCTTGCAACTAAGTATTCGGTAACTTTGGAAAACTAACTTTCGTCTTCATTTTTTACCAAATCTTGCACTGAATAAATATGCTCTTCATTTTCAAAATCATCAGAATTTTCTTCTGCTGCAGGAAATGATTCCGGTGGAGCTGATGCCCAACCCCTCAATGACCCTGTCCGTTTGTAATTAGAACCAGCCACACCGCCACTAGCACTCACGCCAGCATCATAGTTTGCCATCTCAATGATAACCTGTTCACAATCCCAGAAGCAGCCACACAAGCTATCTGTGCCTTCAGAAAAATAGTATGGATTCGGGCGGGAGCTGATGTGAAAACTGTCTGATGGGATAAACCCGGCACCCTTATTTGTAACAGCGTCGACGTCTAATTCGTCTGCGTCAGGTGCGTCTTTGTAAGGATCATCTTCAACGTATGGAAATGATGAGCCAGATTCTTTCTCGTCATGAAATTGGGGTTCAAGCATGCCGAAGCCCAAGCCGGTTCTGGCGTCGGGTTTCGACATTGCTTCGTGGAGTTTGTCAATAATCATTTTTATCAACTATTCCGATTGTCTATAGACGATCTTTTATCTGCTTAGCGGTGTTGGTTGGGTTTCGTGCAGGCTCAGCTTTCGTTCCATCAGATGGTAGCGAAACGCTAGCACCGGAGAATGGTGCACTTGGTGTCTGCTTGTTAACGAATCCTTCTGGGGCTGCGGCCATTGTAGATGGGTTGACACTTCCTTCACCAGGAGAAACAGGGTTGGGAACGAAAGGTGTTGCCGGAAGACCAGCGGCACCCGTCTTTACGCCATTCATGTCAGGAAGGTTTGTTGTCTTATCATTATAGTCAAGATGGAATTGTCCGAGACCGTAAGCCTCATCGTTGACATTTCCTTTCACGACGTTGTTGATGAACCACTTTCGGTATGCCGCAGCATCCGAAGTATCAATATCATCCTTCTCGCCGCCGACCTTGATTTTCGTTGGGGAGTAACCTGGAAGTGGAGAGCCCTTAAAAATAGATGTTAGAGCTGTAGCGTTTGCTTTGCCCATTGCACCTTCCGTGTTTAGGTTTCCACGATATCCCAACTTCTTGTCGGGCTCGATAGTAACCTGCTCTGATTTTTTAATGACTTCAATCGCCATGATATTCCCCTTCTAGCTTAACCAAGTTCTTAGATTCGGCGACCAATTCGACGACGCAACTTTGATTTCTGCTCGCGCAATCGCTTGAGACCGCGAACCATCTTTGCTTCCTTGATCTTCAGTGCCTTGATAAAGTCAAGATCCTGCTCAAGCGTACCGGCCAGTGCGTCAGCATCAACTTCGTCAGCATTGACATCTTCTGCTTCCTTCTTGCCCTGCTCGATCGTTTCTAGTTTTAGTTTCCTAGCCTCTTGAATGATAATCTTCTTCAGGAAGCCAGGTGTAATTCGTCGTACTCTCTTTGCCATAAAATTCTCCTTCGCCTTGTGGGCTCTTGTCTAAATATGCTTATGGAAGTTTTTTAGTCGTCGAACGCTCTAAAACTTCGCTCCAATTCGCCGCGGCATCACCAAACAACGCATTGATGTCAAGACCGGCGGCAGCCTGGTGTTGAACAGGAGGTTGAGGCCGCCTTGTATACGCTGCCTCCGGCATGTTTTCCTGGACCATGCCATATGCATCTCGAGGGCCCGGCAAAGATGGTGCTGACATCCGAGGGACCGACGGCACATTTGTTTCGTGTTTCATTCGTTCGCGGTACGTTGTATTCGCCGTCTCATTCAAAATACTTTGAAGCATCACATCATCGGTTGCCATCGTTGCCAAGTTTGATGTGGTATCATTTCCACCAAAACGTTGCTGGAAAGACTCGTCCATTTGATCAAAAATGGATGTTCTTTTCTGCTGACGTTTTGGTTGACGCCGCTGTTGGCGTTGTGGGCGTCGCAATTCTTGCACAGGTTCTCGGCGACGTGAGCCCTCAGTTAGACTTTGCTGCGGAACGCCGAGCCCCTCACTTAGAAGTTCAACGAGGCATTCCTTGATGAGACCCTTCAACGACGCCTTTGTCATTTTTGCCATTATCCTACTCCTACGACACCGTTTGAACCTGACATTGTAAAGAAGTTCTTGCGGGGTATTGTTGTTAAACCGGCGACAATTGACACAATGTTTGGGTCTGTTCCGGCGTCTTTTCTTACGAAGACTTCATCGCACTTTAATTCAAGACGTGGTGTGTTACTCATCGCCAAGACCAAAAAATAGTTTGATTCAGTTGGGTTTGCATTGACACCGTTTTCAGTAAACCCAACACGAACGGGTGTTGAACCCGAATTGAAAATCGTGACGTGCCTTGCCACGTATGGAAACGTGAACTTTTGTGGAGCTGTGTCCACCATAGATGCTGATGAGCTGACAAACGGTACTCCGGCTGCCTGATATTCGCTGACCATTCCGTGGCCAGGCGGTGCATATTGTTGACTCATTTACCACTCCAAAATGTCATTGAAGACTCTATCGATTCGGTCTGATTTCGTAAAGTGACGGTTTAGATCCGCCCTTGTAAAGTCGCGGCCTTCTTTCATCATAAATGCGCCCGGTGTTGAGGGCTCACTAACGAAGTCCCAACAAATTAGTTGGAAGTCGTCCTGGACAACATCATAATCACCCTCTCTACTTGTTGATCCAACGCCGCGTGAAGAGATGCCTAATGTTACACCCGATTCTACAAGACTTTGCAGGATCTTTCCGCTTGGCGTGTCTAGCAATTCGACTAGACCGAAACATGTTTTGCCGTCCATCCACGCCTTACGAATGATATGCGACGAATTTTTTAGCTCTACAACAGATGAATCAGGATGATCGCATTCGCCGAGGGCACGGTTCTCTTTAATAAACTTCTGATAGTTTCTCACCTCACGGGAAAGAATTGACTCTGGGTACACGCGGCCGTTTTGGTTCAAGGTGTCTGCTTTTTGCAGAATACCCTTCATCACAATCTTACCGCCGTGCTGTTCACGGCTTTCCTTGATTTGATCTGCTGTATAATCGAACTTCAGCCATTCTGTTAACAGGTTTCTACTTTTGCTCATTTTTAATCTCCATTTCCTCGAGTAGGTGAACCAAGTGTAGTGTTTTCGCCACCGTATCATCAGATTTTGCCTCTGACAGCCTTTCGATTCTAGTTTTTACGTTATCGATTTTTTCGAGTAGGACGTTATTGTCACACGTTTTTTTGAACTCATTGACAGTTATGAGAGCTTTCTTCTTAATCTCGCAAATGATTGTACTGAAATTGTTTTCGTCGCCAAGGATCGCTGATTCCAAAACGGCCTGCTGTTGTGTGCTCAGGTGCTCTTTATATTTTTCTTCGAATTTCTGGAACATCAGCTTACGAACAAGCGGGTCTGCTTCGAATGTTTCTTTCAAAACAGCAGTCGACGTGCGTGCCAGGTGCTCAACAATTTGTTCTTCGTATTTTGCCTTATTCGTCAATGAAAGAGAATCCATGCCTCGCCACTCATTGAGCATCGTCTGGACTGTTGCATACAATCTATAACTTTCGATCTTAATGTCGTAAAATCGTGCTGATTGTGAAAGGCCGTGGTTTATGTCCTTGATCAGATTTGATTTCTCTTTCCGAAGTTTTTGCGAGCTGTGAGTTATTGCTGATTTCTTGCTCTCGAGCAAAATACGTTCAGCCAAGCTCCGAGAGCCGACAGGGAGGTTCACCAACGCATTGAAGAGCCTAAACTCTCGGAAGAGCTCAGAGTCTTGCTTAAAATGCTTCGTAATAATCGCAATTGCTTTCTCTGCTGATTTCTTGTCGCGCGCTATTAGCGAGCTGGCAACGTATCTAATCAGCTGCTCGTGTATTAGACCGACATTGCGTTTTTTGTTGTGCTTTGTCATTATGATCAATCCCCTGTGTTCAAATTCTCATTCAACAGATCTTCAGATAAAAGTTCCGTCCTATTACTACTTATCGAGTTTCCCATTGACGTGAACATTCTTTCTAAACTTCGTGTCATTTTTGGTGCCATAATTGAATTTCTTCCTTCGGACTCGCCTAGGTTGAACAACGACTCTGCATCGAATGGTTTATTTAGCGAATCCTGTGAACGCCCTGCTTTACCTACACTCACCATCTTTCCAAAATCGGGCATGTGTGTCTGCTCAGCACCACCTTTGACTTTTCTGTTTGGCTTGATCGGTCCACCAAAAGCATTTTTGATTTTCTTTGCGGCCTTTTCAGGGGCGTCGATGTCATCAATTGATAAATTCAGTCGGTCATCGTCTTCATCACTTTCAAGCTCAAACTCGTTTCCCGTCCCGGGAAGTGCAGTTAATAATGAACCGCCTGGCTTATCACCAGCGAATAGGTCGTCAGCGCTGTCTGCCGGACCGTCATCCATCATCTCATCACCGCCGGCGGCGGGTGCATCATCGGCTGGTTCGCCAGCTGCTTCGACCTCCATATCCTCAAGTTTATCTGCAATCCGGCCCGCTTTGATTTCTGCAATTTGTGTTGGTGTCAAGCCGAACACATCACGCCTGACGTAATTCCTATCAACAACACTTTCTGGAGCGCTATTGGCGATATCAAATCGAGTTCGAATCAGCTCTAACTTCTGTTGTTGAGCAACCGAGCTTGGGTTTGTCAATTTCAAATCGAAGTCGGCCAAATCTTCCTCGGCAAACCCGTGACAGTAAAGGTGAATCATTGCCAGGGTATTGAATTCGGCAATGATAGTCTTCTGGATTTTTGCAATTGTACGACTAAACCTGATGTCTTCCATTGCCAGTGTCGCTTTGGAGCCCACATCCTCATCATATCCAAGATATGCTCTCGGGATTTTCAGTGCGGAAAACAGTTTCTTCTGGATGTATTCAACATCCTCAATTGCTGCTGCGTTGGAACCTCCGGCTAAGGTGTCGATCCTTGTTCCTGATTCTTGGCCTCGAACTGGCAGGAAATAATCCTCATCAACGCTGTATGGGTTGTAGCGGTAATCCATCTTGCCGTTATTCTTATCGATTGCAGGCTGGCGCTTCAGGCTCGAGACGGCGCCTTCCATGAAGTTCTCGATTTCATTCGGTGGAATGTTACCCACATCAATGTAGAAAACTCGGCGTTCAGGAGCACGAATGATCCTGTAGACAAGCATGGCGTCTTCCATGAGAATCAGTTGACGCCAAATACGACGCGCTGACTCTAGGACAGACGAACCGTACGGCAAGAATGCATCATTACCAAGCAATCTAAAGTGAGAGACCTGCCATTTTTCGAGGATTTGATTCCCTTGTGTAATCCAGCGGAACCGGACAGCCATTGGATCTTCAGGATCAAAGCCTTCCTCTCTTTCAATTTCGCTGATTGCAATTGGGTATGCATTTACAATGCCGAATTCTGGAGAAATGTCGTTGAAAATGAAAAAGTCGCCGTACTTGCAGAGATTGCGGACCCACATTGTCAAGTTGAAATCCACGTTCAGAATATCGTAGAAGAGCTCGCCAAGGATTTCCTGAATCCTGTTGTTCTCAGAATAGATGTGGAGGACCTTTCCCTTGTCGTCACAGCTCGCGGTTTCTTCAGCATAGATGTCGAGCGCGGAGCCAATCTCTGGTGTTGCCTCCATTTCTGAGAAATCGCTGTATCTGCTCATTCTGTCGTAGGAACCGTATGCCGACAACGTGCTGTTATAAACGTTGCTGTGTACTTTGCGGAAAGTTTCTAGCGATGTCGATGAACTCGGACCTGATACGTTCTTTACGCGGCGTCTAACGACCGGACCTGATCTGAACAATTTTGTTAGTCGGGTAAATAACGACCCTTTGATTTCACTCATTTTTCTCCGTTCGTATGAATATCATCATATAATATGACAAAGTTCGCTTTTGTTATCCGAGCACCCACGAAAATTCGCTTGGGACATGTTCGGGTCGACCTCTGCTGCCATATGATCCATTCGGCATATTCATATATGGGTTCACGTTATTGACGTTTGTAACCTCACGTTGAGTGTCTTTATGCCTTTTGTTCACGCCAAACCCTGCAAGCATGCCCTTTGCCGAGTCTTGACTTTTAACAGCACTTCCGGTGCCAGGCTCTACAAGCGAGTTTCCGATCGCCATAGCCATCACGACATCATCGAATGAACCCTTCTTCGCGACGGGCTTATCACCCTTCATTACGAATGTTTTTAGCTCATCGACAAGCCTTGATGAACGAACCTTGATCGTGTTATTCCTTAACCGTTCTTCAAGCAATCTAAGGATTGGTCCACGTGTCTTGACACTCGTCACAAACCCGACTTTTCCTAAACTAACTTCAGTTGGGTCACCGTACATCAAATCGAATTTGTCTTTTAGCGATTTGAAATGAAGATTCTTATATCCAAGCTCAACGAGCTTTAGAATTGTCCCTTGCCCATACGTGTTATTTTCAGGACAAATTAAAGCGTTATTGAACTTCTTACCGACCTCGTCTAGCAGGACACCAAACTGATCGGGCCTTATTTTCCCTCGATATTCGCAAACCTGCTCAGCGGTGTTCTTGTTTATAACTTGGAATGATGAATAGTCATTTGCGTCGCCACGTGAAACGTCAGCCGACACTACGAATTCTTCTCCGACTTGTGGATATGCCCATTGCCAAATTTCATTCTTGGCGCCCCATCTTTCGATCGGTGGCTCGATTTGCAGCCGTAGCCTTTCAATAATGTCGGCCGTGACGAACGTGTTACCTGAACCTGCAAAGTCACACATCAGTTCCTGTGCAATTGCATGTGGTGTCATGTTCTTGACTTCTTTTTCCAGCCACACATCGTCTCTTTTCGGGTGAGCATGCCACATTAGCTTTGTAAGATTGAACTCACTAGTGCCTGCTTCAGCATCTTCGACTAGTTTATGATACATTCCTCCAGTACCATTCGGAGTGCTAATAATAATAGCACGACCACCTTCTGCCAGCGTAAAATACAGACCAGTCCACAATGTATCAAAATCACGAATGAATGCAGCTTCGTCGACAATTAGTAACGACAGTGCCTCAGAACGACCCGCATCTTCAGATGTTGGAATTGCTTTGATTTGCGAGCCATTACTGAATGCTACGAGCTGTTTTGTTCTTTCTGTCACAGACGGCAGAACAAGCCATTTTGGCAGTGCATTGAGGGCAACCTTCACCTTTTTGATAAAGTTCTGCGCAGTTGCTAACTTCGTAGCAATAACAAGAATGTTCTTGTCTCGATAAAAAATAGCCAGCCAAACTGCATAAATTGCAGTGACCGTTGAAAGGCCTAGCTGTCGAGCCTTGACGATGATGTTAAATCGATGGTCGATGAATGACTGGACACAATCATCCTGAAATTCGTATGTATCAAACTTGATCGTGCCTTTCATAGGCGTCTGGATCATCGCATACTTATTTATGAAATGAACAGGATCCTGGCCACAAAGAACAATCTCCTTTGCGTGTGTTGCAGTGGCGCGAGCCATTTATGCAACCTTCAATACCCAGGTCATTCTGTAATACGCAATTTTTCTGGGTGAATTTGATGTCGCTGAAATCAGTTCGACATTGTCTGACGTCGAACTTTTCGTCGTACTTAGGGTGCTTCCGGCTTCGGCCTTGAACTCTTTTTTTAGCAAGGTCATGTACTCGGTGAGCCTTTGTGTTGCCTCATCTGTACATCGAATGACCTGCTCGCGAAGAGCATTCTCGGTTGCAAAGTGCACTATCATCGTGTAATTTAGCACTAAGTTCTCGCCGGCCTGTTTGCATTTGATAGAATACGAACCATCTCGTGAAGATGACTTTCCAAATGTCGTATCAATCAAATTGCCCAGGACGTTCACGTCATTAAAGTTCATTTTTTCTTACCTCATTTCTGCATGGACGCCACCCGGTTTTCCACCGTTTGGCATTGATGTAGTAATAAGTATCTACGCAATTGGTACATGCGTCTTTATCATGATATGATTCGAAATCTTTATCATCGCGAAGTAGGTGGTCGCAAACGGGACAAACATAAACTCTAACAATGTCTGGCAGGACTAAACGATAACTGCCACGGAACACATTCTGCTTTTTCATTTTGTAAGTGTAAAACGACATCCGCCGTTTGTAACACCTGGTGCTGACAAAGCAACCGCCCTTGCGACTCTAGAACCGTACATCCTACTAATATCCTCGATGAACTTACCCACCGCCGGTGGAAGGGCTTTCTTGATTTCCGATACCCTTATCTTCGTTGAGATTGAATAACCCCATTGCTTATCTACATCGCTGAACCCGAGCTTTAGCATCTCTTCTTCAAATTTTTCTGCTGCCCAGAAGAAAACATGACCGAGATTCTTTTCCTTCTCGACGTTGTGGAATTCACGATCTTCTGTGTTCATAGGCGACGAGATCAGAACCTTCCCACCTGGCTTCAACAAACGAAACGCCTCTTTGAAGAATAGCAGGTTTTGTTCGTATGAAAGATGTTCCACAGTCTCGCTCAGGACGACTGCGGAAATTGTTCCTGCCTTGATTGGAAGTGGCTTGGTGATGTCTGCACAAAGTGCCAACACATTTTTTCTGTTTTTGAACTTAGATGAAATGAGATAGTCTCGCCTAATGTCCACTCCGATGTAGTTCGGGTATGTTCGCTGCATTTTGTATGCGTTTTAGATTGGAATTTCCGCGCAGCCCATTTCTAGAATCACATCATTCTTATGATCTTCCATGGCGTTGAAACTATGTAGCGCTCCCCAGGTACGCTCAAATGCCCCGAACAACCCATCATAGATTCCTTCCTGATCTGCCTGTCGTTTGGCAACGCTGTGCTTCATCAGCCCGGCGTTGTAGAATGCAACCCCTTCATCAAACTCAAGTGGTGCTGTAATGATGTCGGTGATTGCTTCTTTTTTGTTTGCTAGATTTTGTTGCATTATTTTCCTATAAAAATTTGACCTGGGCATCATGGCCCTTGGTTGTTGAAATCTCAATGATGTTGTCGACGACGTCTTTCACCGTGTCGACGTGTGATATTATTAAAATCAGCCTGAACGTCTTTGTTAAACTCCTGAGCAGAGTTGTACAGGCTTCTACATTTGTCGCGTCGAGAGCACCAAACCCTTCATCAATAATCAGGACATCAGCTTTTGGAAGACTCGAAACTCGAACCAAAGCCGTACGAATTGCCAAGGATGACATCATTTTTTCCATGCCGCTACAGCACTCGATCACTCGTTTGGAGTCGCCGTAGTTTAGGATGATGTCCATACCTGCCGAATCGTCCACGGTCAGCTCAACAGTGAAACCGGTAATCCCCTGGAGGATGTTTGCAATCTCGACATTGATTACCGGCAACTTACGCTTGACAATCTGGAGCGGGATTCCATTACGACTCAGTGCCTTGCCCAAGAGCGTCAATATTTGAACCTGTTGGTTGTTTTTCTCGAATTGGATTTTATCTGTTCGAAGGCGCTTCACCTCTGATGTCAACAGGCCGATTCGTTCACTCAGGGTTTGGATTCGTAACTTTGCCTCTTGCAGTTTTTCAGTTGCAAGCTTCTTCTTAGCCACCAGAATCTTGCGTTCCTTGGCACTTTCAGTTGAGCATAGATTGATTTTCATTCGTGACAACATTGAATTGTCAACGGCTAAATCTCGCTCGACGTTTGAAATACGACTCTCCAACCCGAGTATTTTCATGCTCAGTTTTGACTTGCTTTGTGCCAATAAGAACAGTTTTTCATCATGCTCTTGTTTCTGGGCCAATTTCTCATCGACGTTTTCTTTGAGTAATTTCTTTAGAGATGACTTCAATGCGGCGACTCGTTTCTTCGATGCTAGCAAATCATCTTTTTTCTCGAGCATGTTCTTTTCGGCTTTCTTGGCGCTGATTATGTACTTGCATTGCGGAAAAGTGTCAGCACAGGGCACATCGCTTAGCTTTTTTACAGCTCGTTTGTCTGCCCGAAGCTTGGACGACTTTGTTTCAATTTCGCCTGTTGCCACAATGATCCCGTGCTCAGAATCAACAATCGCAACCTTTTTCTTTTTGAGTTTGGCAAAATCGATGTCCTGAATCTTGGTTTTCATCTCAGTAATTGTGGCATTGATTACGTCACGCTCGAGTGAAGCGACAGACATGGTTTCCATAAACTCGTCACGATCTTCATTTGCCTTTCTGATTTTCTCAGCCTGATCGTCAATTTCAGTCTGGACATACATTTCTTTTGTTTGTGAGTCCAATGCAGAGTTTATGTTGTTCAAAATCCTCGTGATCTTTCCAAGGGAGTCAGATTCGGCAGTACGCTCCGCGATTCTCGCTTTTACCTTTGCCGTCTTATCAACAATCTTTGCATCGAACTGTTGTTCAGGTGCAGATTTGAGCATTTTCTTTGCGATGGACAAATCTTGCTTGACCAATTCAAATAGCGTGTCAAGGATATCGAGCCTCAGGAATTTAGCCAGGATTGATTTTCTTGTTGCAGAACCTTGGTCCACAAAACGATTGATGTCGCCTTGGGATGCCAACGTCGTCAAAAGGAAGTCGTCCAAGGTTCCAACCAGCCCACGCAATATCTTTTCGGTTTCTCTGCGTTGCTCCTCAGAAATATCCTTCAGGGGTGTTCCTGTTTCATCGGATTCAAAAAGGTTCAGGTGGGTCACTGCATGGTGATCTCCTTTTTTCGTCGTCTTTTTTACAGTCTGACGCTCTACAAGGTAGTTTTTTCCCTTCTTTGAGATGAGAGCCTTGGCAACACAATATCCTTTTCTTGCATTCACAATGTGCATGTTCTTCATTGCGCCACGATCTGTACCGTTGAATAATGCGTAAGTTGCTGCACCACACAAAGATGATTTTCCTGACCGATTCTTACCAAAAATGCCCGTAATACCGCTTGCGGACTCAAAGTTTACAATGTTTCCTTCACCGTACCCGAATATATTATCAAACTCCATTCGACGGAGAGACCACCGACCGGACGTTGAGTTATCAGCGAGTTTTGCAGACTTCCAAACGCCTGATAAGGTCTTCGCCATCTCATTTATTGTTTCATCGTCCAATTTTGCGTTGGCATAGAACTCTTTGATTAGATTGTTTACCGCGTCGAAGCTGTCGAGTTTTATTGTTTCATCAAGGAGTTCATCTGAAAGTTCTAATGTTGCAGCATCTACCTCTCGTTTGAAAACAATTTCGGTTGGACCGGAGACGCTTTTTATTGCTGCGCGAATTTGTGACATGTCGGCTTGGGTTGCGGCACTCTGAATCTTGACTCTCACGTGCGCTGACGATGGATAGTCTTCCATTTCAGATTGCAGCTTGTCTAGATCATCGTCGTAATCCAAAGTCACGAATGGATGCTCATGTTTGATCTCGACATGCTTCACATCAAAATCATCTTTCGATTTGATGTCCCACATTAGGAAACCCTTTCCAGGGGTCTCGGCGTAGTTTTGTTGAATTGCGCTGCCGCTAAATCTGATCCGACCGGCCTTGTCAAGAATCTGTTGCTTGTGAATGTCACCTAGCATGACGAAATCATACCCTTCAAAGAACTTCAAATTGACATCACTTTCAAGAGCCCAGGCGGCATCTGTTTCCGAATTGTGGACGACGCCATGGAACGTCGCAATGTTGATCTTTCCTTCTTCAGGCTTCACATCCGGCCATCCGGCTTCATCGAAACATGAAAAAACACAAATGTTGCACTCATCATTCATAGGATATGTGCCGGACTTTTTGTATAGCTTGATTCTGGGATTGTCGATTGCAGCGAGGATCGGTGAGATTGCATCCTCTCTGTCTGGATTCAAAATAAGGCCGTCATGGTTGCCAAGGGTCACGTGGACCTCTGCTATTTCAGCCAAACCGTTGAACCACCATGTCAAATTTGAAATCAGTTCAGGGGAAATGCCTTGGGTTTTTGAGTGAACGATGTCACCGGCGATGAAAATAATGTCTGGTTTCAAAGTATGCAACTTTGAAAATGCGTCTTCAAACGCTGTGCGATATTCATCGTGCCTAGAAAGAGAGCGCCAGTGTATATCGCTTAAATGACAGATCTTAGTAATGTGACACCTCGAGGTTATTTTCAAAAATCATAACATACGTCCAATTCTTGTTATTACAAAAACCTATTGCAGCTCTTTTTTTTGCATCTACTTTTTCTGGGTCCCTTATAAACCCTTTGATTTCTTCAATGCATGTACTTCCGGAACAGCTTTCTACTAGTATATCCGGTATGTATATATGTTCGGATCCGTCATGACTATATTTTATTTTTATGCCGTGCGACGTTGTAAACTTAACAACTTCATCACATGATTCAAGAAATCGCAATCTGCGCAGTTCGTATGACGACATATAATACATTCGTTCACCAGCTTTCTTCGAATAAAACCAGCCTCTTGCTGTGTTTTTCATTTGACCGGATTTTATAAAAATCTTCTCAATTATTTCATCAAATTCTTTTTCGCTCTTTTTTGACCAATGGTTTTCTTTTATTAGTTGCCTTGTTTTATTCGAAACTGTTTTCCCGGTGCAGGCACTGCTATGCTTGTCTTTTCTGTCGTCAGTCCAGTACTCTTTTGCGTGTTTTTTTGTCCACCTAAACGCCTTACCGGTTTCATTGATTTGTTTCATGACCCGACTGCCATTACTCGAAATAGCTTTTCGAATTTTCTTAGTTTCTTCTTTTGGTTTTTTTGACCAGTGATTTTCTTTAATTTTTTTGCTCACTTCTTTCTTCTTTTCACTTGTCATGACATCACCATACAATCGCCGATATTCGGCAACCCCCATATTATGTTTAAACTTCAAGTGAGAAGGAGAAATAATTCCAAATTTTTTGTGGCATAGCTGACATTCTATCATTTTAGATACCTCGCAGATATAAGTATCTTGACATCGGCCATGTGGCAAATTTTTGTCATAGTATAGAACCGCTCTTGATTTTTGAAATCTTGTGATTGAGAAAAGAAACTGGAGTCCACCGTGCCGTCGTCGCCAAAATGTCACGAACATCGCTTTTCGTTCTGCTGCCTAGGTCGTTACCCTTGATCGTTAAGTTATAAACGGAACAACCGGCAAGAGATAAACGGCGACATACGTCATGAATTCTGCTTTCTGCATCTTCATCAAACGCCACGATAACCGTACTTTCATGTTGCTTCAACCTCATAAATAAATTACTGCCTGATGCTAGCGAAGAACCTAACACAGGAACTGTATTCTCCGGACATTTTACTGCATCGAACACACCTTCCACAAGAATGATCGGTTCATCCCAGTTGATGTCGAACTCGTTAAAAATGACCGTTCGTTTCGGCACGTCAGCATTTTTGTATTTGAATTTTGTTTCATCGATGCACCTCGCCGTGTAGTAGTTGAGCTGGCCTGAGGCTGTAAATGACGGGAAGATTGCCTTGCGGCGAAACTTGAACTCATTTGACACACATATGCGCCATCTATACATATCCATTTTCGTCAGGCCACGGGCTTTTAGGTATCTTTTTACATCATTTGCGTCGGGATCATTTTTCGCGGACATTAACAAAACTGAATCTTCCGGCAGTTCCGGCGGCAGAATGATCTCTTCGAGAGCCTGCTGGTCTGTATATGACCGGTCTTCATGAAATAATTGTGCGCATCGAGGGGCATAATTTTTAGCGAACTTGCGAAACAAAAAGTTGATGTTTTTGCCAGAGGTGCCGCATACCCAACAATGATACCAGCCGGTTGCCAGCTCAATATATAGCTTTTTCTTATTTTTTCGGCCATCTTTGCAACTTGGACAGGAAACGTGGAAGTTTACCTTCCCAGTTTCCATGTAACCAGATCCAAACGCAGCTTCAAATAAAGCAGTCTTTTTTGATATTTCTAAGCCCACTATACATTTGTATCACTAATGTCTGTGGTTTTCAAAACATCGGCGCCAAAACGAGCAACAACATATGCATCGGCGATGTCAAAACAAACTGCCTCATTACGTGTGATACCCTTATTCTTCCCGCTTTTGAGTACTTTTGTGGGCCATGGGTATGAAATCATGTCTGGTTGAACCTTCACCCACTCAAAAACTTGGTCTTTCGTGTTGAGGGGTAGTTTCCTGTTGACGAAGCACCCGACGGCTTTCCTCGTGGAAATCACATTGGCCAGGTATAATGGGCAATCAAAAATTGAACGAGCGAGGTAACTAGCAATACCGTTGAACCGGTTTAGCTTCGCCAACGTCCCAGCAGAAGACATCCTGCTTCTAAACGCCTGGAGAGCCTCCTCAACAACAATCACGTCAATCTCGTGATCGTACGCCACATCGGAAAGATGTTCCCTCAACATGCACGACTTCGTATAGAGACCTTTTGTTTTTGTCATCGAAATACCGTCGGCAATGACAACACGATCTTCCATTGGTAACGATGTGTCAATTACACAAACACCCACGTTTGACGTTGAAACGTCCAATCCTAAAACTTTCATACACGTATTATGACATAATTTTTAGTTCGCGTAAATCGTGTTCTGTTATGAATCGATATTCGTTGATCCCTTCAGACTCACAGAATTTTCGGGATGCTAATGCTTTTTGTTGAACTTTTTCTGTGTTTATAAACATTGACGGTTTCACTTCCCATATTTGTCTTGTTCCGTCACTAAATTCAACCAAAAAATCAGGAATATACCACCTTTTTTCCCCATTGTAACGATATGGAATTTTAATTGTTTCATATCCATATGATGCTACATTATCATCATTGTCGAGAAAGTTCATTGTTATTAGTTCCCAACCGGAACGATAGAACATTTTCTTGCCTGTTTTTGGTGAAACGTGTTCACCGGCTTGGCGATTTTTTCCGTACGGCTTTATTTTGCCAGCTAACATCATTTCTGCACGTTTTAGCGACATAATTGCCTTAGATTCAACAGTATGGCACTTTCCATACATCGGATTGTTTTTTCCCTTCGAGCGATTTGAATTACGTTGCTCGGCGCTCATTTTCTTTTTTGATTCTTCGCTATGCTTTCGACCTGTCCATGGGTGAACATATGTCCCTTCTTTTTGCTTTTTACGAATTGTACGACTAATATTTGCACGGGCTTCTGGCGTCATACTTTTCTCATGCCAAATCGCATAAGTTTCTGGGTTTTTTGATTTCCATGATCCGTAACATTGAGGTTTGCAAAAGCTTCCATGAATTTCATTTGGGGCAGCCTGAGACGTCCATCGCTCAATTAGTTTTCCGCAATCTCTGCAGTTTGCTTTTGTTATTGCTGCACCGTGACCGCCGAAGCCGTCAGACTTACGATGACCGTATGTACATTTTTTTGAACATCGATGTATTTTTGCTCTTACGTATGCAGTTCTATATTTTCCAGCACGCTCAAACGTCGAACCACAAATATCACATTTGATGACTACAACCGTTGGTGGATTACCAGGAGCGCCCGGTCTTTTTCTTGGAAGTTGTTTTATTTCTATGATCATGTTTCTAAGTATAGCGTCATCTCAGAAAATGTATAGGAAATTAATAATCGAGGCGGACTCTTACCACGTATCGGTCGCCGTCTCGCTTAATTGCAGGTTGTGCGAAGTTGGCACGACCTACAACGTTTAGGTTCTCATCATGGAATTGCATTCCCGTCAGGTATACAAATGACTTCGCCGTTTCATTGGGGTAATCACTTGGAACCATGTCCTGGTATGTCGGGTTCGGCGATGAGTTGACGAAACCCTTGTCGACAGGGACGTTGACTTCAAGGACGTGGATATTTCGCTGGCCTTCAAATGAGATTTCCCAGGCATCAGAACCAAACATAGGAAGATTCGGAGATTTGACAACGAGGATTCCCTCTTCATAAATCACATTTCCAACCGACGCCCAGGTTGCATGTGAGCCCTCCGAATCAGCTCGGTACAGGTTACCATACCCATCGTCTTTCAGGGTTATCTGGACCCTCCCGTTCGACCCTGTTACAGCCAAATCCTTCAACACAATCGATTTTGGTTTCAATTGGTCGCCATAGAACATGTTTGACACATCAAAGAACACAACTTCATTCGAACTCGGGTCCTTTGTTCGCTGGAGAATTGTCAGAATGTTCGCGGGAGAAACAGCAGGATCCTCAGGGGTCGGACCGATTAGCGGAGCAACAATAGATCCAGAGATAAGTTTTGCCGTCCCTTGCTGGTCATCAAATTTTGGAAGAAATTCTGTGCTGACCAGATTTTCCAACGTAATCAATGACAGGTCAATATTTCCAAAATCATTTCTAAATTTGTCCAGAATCGAACCGCTGGTAGCTTTGTCCAAGTTTCCTGAAAGCAACATTTTGAAATTCGGTGTGAACCTTCCGTTATCGCATGGAAGAATCGACAAGTTTCGTTTTCTATGGCTGCCGGATTCGTAGATCCAGTAGTTTGCAGATTTCGGTGTGATCGTCGTCGAATCAATTTGTGATGTTTCAAGACCGAGGTGCCGCGGTGTGGTTCCACGAACAAACTCACGAGTGAAGTTTTGAATGTTTAGCTCATGACCTCCAACACCAAATGACATCGCTACGTTGAATGGATCGTTTGTCGTTCCAGTCGTATAGAAGAATGGAGTTTGATTCACATATCGAGGTTGGACTGCTTTGACGAAGAATGGTGGCACATAGAATAACAACCCATCATTCGCAGAGCTTCCAGACAATTTTTGATCCGTGCCGGTCACATTACCATGAATGTAGTAATCACTAAATTCGGCACCTTTCATCGATGATGTCAGTATTTGTTGGTTGCTTCGGTAATTGTCGTAAATCTTGAGATCGTGAACCTCAGCATTCAACGGGTGACTGAACGATGAATCCGTCGGGTCTGTAGCACCATCATCGTCGTTGAAGTTCAGAACTCCGAATTGCCTGTGAGCTGTTGGGTTGAAATATCCTGCGATCGGTTTTGTGTCGTAGTTGCTTCCATCATAGAAGTTGCCGATGAACAAAGCATCAGCATCATGGTACTCATTCGATGTTACAATCGGTTGCATGACTGAAGCGCTTGTGATTGGGAATGTTCCCTTTTCCTGGCCGTCGATTACAAACGATCCGGTGCCACGAGCAACATTCTCACCTCCCCAACGGACAGCAATATGGTGCCACTTGTTGAAGGATAATGAGTTGTCGTCTGACATGAATAAGAAGCCCGGGTCAGCAGTCGCTCCTGGTGCAGTAACTGAATCGCCTGAGATTGTTATTTCGCTGGGTTTGATTTCTGCCGACTGGCTCAATTGGAGCAACAAACGGAAACCATCAGGCTTCGCCGTCTTCGATGAAATAGATGAACCGGTCACCAAACTAATCGCGTATGACGACGACATATGGAAAATCGTGCCGGGTCGGTACTCATCCCCTACGTTCTCAGTTGTGTATCTCGGGTTGACATAGAAATCAAATGTGAAACTGGAACTTGGGGCGTAAACATTTGTATCCTCAAGCGCGACCGTTCCAGTTCCTGCCGGGTAAATCAGGCATGTGTTCTCGGGAAGGTATGAGGATGTCACGAAATTCAGCGAATGATAGTTTGAATATGCCCATTGCAAAGTTGGGTATGCATGCCTGTAGAATGGAAACAATGATGTCTTCGTTACTCGTTTGCGCTGGAAATTCTTATCAATCTTGATTCCAGGCTCAAATCGTATGACATTTTGCTTCTTGTCGAATTGTGATGAACTTACAAGTCCGTGTACCTTGGAAATATATGCATCGATAGCGCCGAAAGCGTTTATAGAGTTAGAAGCAGCCTCGACTGCGGCAGCTCTCAGGTTTTCTACTTGTTCATCATTTGCTGGATCAGCATTCAACCCAACGTCAGAAAACACATCCTTGAACGCAGATGAGCCATCGGCGAATAAAGGAAGGGCACCGGTGATTCCAGAAGGGGTGACATGTACCATTGCCAGCGACGCAGATTTGTAGGTGCGCGCAGGTTCGGCTCGTAACGAATACCTTTCTACATTTTCTTTCGTGATCTTGATAATTGACATATACAGTTCCGTCGGTCAGGCACACTACAACGTGTAATCCTAATTATCGACGGGCGCAAAGTAAACTCAATCTACATCACCAACCAATTGTTTTCGTTGTGCATGTGACAAGAAAAGAATCCGATTTGCTAGAATATAGCACTCGGTGCAACCCTCGCCTAGGGCGAATGTAATGCAGTGCATGATGTCGTCGTCGTTGACATTGAAGTCATCTAAGACGATATGTAAGCAACACCCGGCAGCGTTACGGTTGTATGCAGCTTCAACGCCGGCATATATTTTGTGATCAATTACAAGCTTATTTTCGTTCATCGAGGAACTCCGACACTTTCTTGTTCCATACAACAACTGCTGGCCACCAATTATAGCCTGGATCGGGTACGTGGTAAACGACCTGCCCAATAGCGACAGTCCAACCGTCGGGTACACGCATAACATGAGGCGGCGTCGGTCCTGCGGAGATGCGGAAATTCCTGGCACCGACCCATTTCTCTTCAGCTAACGCTGCCCAGGTCATGCCGTCTAGATACTCACGTCTTCCGAGATCGCGGGTTTCAAGAGCTTCCATTTTATCTTTCATGCTGATCCTCATCCCACATGTATCGCGGGTCATCAGCGAAATTCTTGTACAATGTGGCGCCACCGGCGACCAACCCAAATACGTCCAGATCGAACTCAGCCTTTCCCTTTGTCATGGAAAACTGGCCAGGCTTCCCTTTCTCATAGTCGGCGACCTTGCGATAAATGTCAACCGGAGGAACCCATTTGAACGGAATGTGTGTGGTGCAGTGCTCGCCTGCATTGTAATACGGCACTCGCTGGATCGGATCATCAGGATCATCCAAAATGATGTCAGGATGGGCAGCCAAAATCTCCGCTGCTTTCTTGAGATCATATCGACCTTCGGTGAATGAACCATTCATGTAGTCGTAGTGACGACCTGCCGGTAATGGTAAACCCTTTGCATCAAAAATGAGGTGATTGTAATTGTATTCCTCGATCAAAATCAACTTTTTGCCTTTCTCAATCGCAGCAAACGGTTTCTCACACTCACAAGCACTCAATTTGTCATAAACGTCCATGTACCCATAGCCGACTGACTGAACGATATCGAGATATTCCTGGGTGACAAGCTTGAAAATAGTATGGTTACCGTCACGCGTGGTGAAGTAGCTGCGCGACATTCGGAGCTGACCTTGACCTCGCAGGATTGCATCGAGCTCTGATTTCAAACAGATCCCTTCTGACATTTCAACATCATACTTCTTGCGCTGGGATTCATCCTGTAGGTTCACCAGAGATTCATCTTCGGCTCGTGATGCCATTCGACACACAACGAAACCCAGATCGTTGTCTGGAAGAGGCAGAAATTCAATGTTGCGGGATGTGACCCTTGTAACCTTACTCCAGTTTCGTTGTGCGTTTTTCATCCTAACCCTCCCTGGCACCCAATGATTTCCTTGAGCACAGCCCACGGGATTTCTGCTGTTACCGCCTGGAATCCGGCGTAACCTTGTCCGCTCGTCTCACCTAAAGCGCTAAGGCCGAGGTCACCACACCAGACTTCGATGTTCTCTGGTCCTTCAATGTCGAAGCCAGGCTGACCTGACCGGATCGTGATCTCCCAGCCCTGACAATGCCAGCGGGAAATTCCGTACTCGTCAGTTTTCCAAGTTTTTTCTTCGTGTGTCATGCTTCACCCCCGTACACATCAATTATACCACGATATGATGACTCTTACACGATTCGGCTGGAGTTATTTGTCTCCATTTTGTCTGGTTCGAAACCTGGGATGCGAATCTTATATGTTGATGCCTGCCATGCTGACTCGTCATGACCGTACCACATCCATCCTGCCCTGGCATTATGCGGCGCTACATTGGCACGCTGATAAACAAGACCTTCACGGTTCAGTCGCATCAATGCCTTGTGAACATCTTTTTCATATGCTTCAAGCTTGATCGCTAGCCCCTCTTTCGTCACACGGGGCATAAAATGATGGACTTCGAATGGGTCATCCTTCGTTTTGCTTTTGACAACCCATTCTCGAATTTTTGCTTGTACTACTTCCTTGACCTCTTCGTAGCAATCTCGTTTCTTTCGCCGGATGTGAACCTTTTTACGCTTATGGTTTCCGCCACCTGAGAGTCTCCCGGCGGGATGCATTGGGAGCTCACGCCTATCCGGACTATTACTTGAATACTTTCCGTGCATTACACATTCTCCTTGACATATGCGAACACAAGTTCCTTCTCGTCTGGCGTCAGTTTCTTCAGCGCTTGCGACAAGGCAACATGTTTTAGTTGTCCCGAGTCCAGGACTCCTTTTAGATATGTCGCCGGGACGTTTTGGTCAGTGATGCACTGAATCGCAGTGCTGTACACCTTCACTTCCCTAATCGCAAAAGAGGCTTCGTAAGGGCCACCCATCGCTTCATGCTTCCAGCCAGATTTGCGGATAACATCGGCGTCCTCGTAGTTTAGAAAATAACCTACTGTTTTGCTGCTTCGCCCTTCACAATCGGCGGCGGCCTTTAGCTCGAAAACTTTCATTTCTTACCTTCCTGGACGTGAATTAACACATCAAGCAATCCGCGCTGGTTGCGGAGGATGATTTTGAGGTTCTCATACGCCGGGTATTGACGTGGGAACTTTCGGCGGGCATGCCGAATCATTGGGAAGAACCACGTGTCCAGCTCACCGACGTACTTTTTCTGCTTGGGAACGTCGAAAACGCCCTGCATCGTTTGGAGATTGTGGGCACGGTCAGCCAATTTCACCAGGCTGGCGATTGGATCCTCACTCATCTCACTGAAATACGAATCGTATGTCTTGACAAGACCGGCTGATTTCTTCGAAAGGTGCCAGACTGCAGTAGCAACTCGCTCGCCGAACTTTGTCTCAAGATCGTTTCGAGTGAAACGTTCGGAGTGATCTTCCAGCACGTCATGAAGAATCGCCGCTGCCAGCGTATCCTCAGGGAACATAAAATTCGCCTCGAGGGTTGTTAATAGCCGGGTCACCGAAAGCTGGTGATGAAACTTAGGAGTCAGTCCATCCTTACGGGTTCCGCATTCAAGGGCACGGACCAGCTCCAACGCCTCGAGTGCCTTGTAATAACCCTTACCGTCAAGCCAGCCTCGCATGGTGGAAAGCTGCTTACGATGACGAACCTCAATCTCTGACGGTTCATGACATGCTGGTAACTGTTCAATGGTTTTCATAGGCACCTCTAGTCGTTCAAAACGTGCAAGCAAATGCCAGTTTCCTCGTTCTTGTATTTCGTTCCGCGGATTTCATTCATGTGCTCGACATATCCGGTGAATTGGAACATCTTCTTTTCACCAGTGTGATGACTCACAACAATCGGCTCGTTGGTCCATGAGTAGAAATTGCCTGGCCAACGAAGATCAGATGCCTCAGCGACCAACAGCTTATCTGCTGAGTGCCAGCTCATGGTATGTGTGCTAATCTCTTCAAGAAACATGGTGTTGTCCCTGGTCGTATGTTGTGCTGCCTGGTACCTTAGTATGCATTGAAATCATTCGGAGCGTACACAGGTCATTCTGGGGTCCTTCATGTTCATTCGTAAGCATCTGGTTTCCCCTGGTTACATAAGAATTATATCACGTTTTTCGGACTCTTACACGTTATACACGACATATTTCCAAGACGGGAAACAAACATATCCTGAGTCGCATAGCACCTGGGCCGTGGTTGTTTCATAACTGTACCCGCCATGACTAGACAGCCTTGTCCCAGTCTTATGAACTGCAATGAAAAGGCCGAACCCACAATGCTCTGCGGTGCTGCGTGTCATGACAGCAACCAAATCACCCTTCTTCATGCTCACCTTTCGATTCATGGTACAATAGTACTATATCACGACGGAAGGAAGATTACACGAAAATACCCTAGAAGTCCATACGAATTCTGAACGTCACGTCTTTCTCATCATTCTTCTCGATGGGACGTGAAACCTTCGCAACGGCAAGTAGATTACCGAACTCGTCGTGAAGACCAACCGTCGTCGGCATTGTAAATGTTCGCTGGACGTCTTCCTGCCCACTGTCGACAACGCGGATTCGACCGGTTGAGTCTGCGAAGGTTGGGTTCGTTGAGTAATTGAACTCATCCGCGGTTGCACGACAGAAAACCAGTGTGCTGTTGATGTTAGTGCTATTCTGGAACGTTGCTGCCGTCAGGGTTCCGGATTGGAAACGAGCGTTGGCAACGTGATCAACAATATCGTCAATTGAGGCTGATACAAGGAAGTCCGGGATGAACTTTGCCAAGTCGTTGCCAGCTCCTGAGCCTGTCGTTCCTAGGACGATTTTACCGGCGGCAACGGATGCACCGTTGATTGTCGCTGCTGTGGACATGGCGTCAATTGTGCCAGACATTTTTTGTGAGCCTGAGAACACCTTCGCCATGTCCAGTACAATCATTCCTGCGTCGTAGAAGATCAAACCGGCGTTGATGTTGGTGTTGGCTGCGTTCTTGATAGCGCCGACGCCACCGCCGAATGTTCGACGTTGGTTTGTACTAGCACCAATGTCGGTGAAGATACCGGAGCCTGAAACTGACGTGTGATTGATGTTGTCGCGGCCGTACCCGATCAGAGATGTGTCTTCGCCATGGTCAGCAACCGACGCACTCTGGAACAATCGTACCGCAAAGGTTTCTCGCTTGATTCCATCTCGAGTGAAGAGTCGCTTGAAGTTGAGGAATAGTGCATTGTCGATGCGATTGCCGGTCGTATCGGTGCCCGGGGTCGTCTTGATTTGGAATGGCGAGAAGAATGCTTGGTCGGCGTCGCCGAGCAATGACGCCGCAAACTGCCTATAAACGTCCACCTTCTCGCGCATCATCAAACTTTGTGATTGAAACAGCAACTTTCCAGCCGAATCCTCACCGGTTTTTGCGTCCTGCACTGTAGAACCGCTATACCATAAACCAACGGTCATGTCCATAACCGGGTTGGCAGTTTGCAACGTAAAGTCTTGGTCGTAAACTGTTTGGAATAACGAACTTGTCACTCCCGGGCCGATGCCTCCCGTTACAAAAATCTGGTACGCACGGCGAGTGGTGCTTCCTGATACGTCTTCCTGGATTACATCAACGAGTTGATGCAAAACAGACCGAGAGACCTTGATGTCCTCAGGTGAAATTCTTTTGAAGCTTCCGCCAACTACTTTTGCCATGGTTTATATCTCTCGTTATTTGGTAATCGTAACACTAAATTCTTTTCGAAGACCTGATTGGTCGCCGACCACCGCTACGACTGTGTTGATTGTTGTACCGTCGCCATAAACACTGAACATTGTGTCATCCAGTGACGTCCGGGTTTGTAAGTCGAAACTTGTTTGCGCGCCATTCTTACTTGACGTTGACTTCCTAACAAGGTTGTAACTTGCGATTCTTGTGATTGCTTCAATCTGCAGCGGGCTCGAACCTGGTATAGTCAGGAACCGATCTGGCACGAAGACGGAGAACGTCACGTCCGATGTTCCATCTGGAATCTTCGTCTCAGAATCGATTCGTTGTTCGACCTTTACGTTTCTCGTTTTGTCGTTGTTTCTTGTGAATGCAATCGTATTGTCTGTTAGTCCGGTGGAACCTGCAATCGACAGTGTTGGAAGGCGGATAATCGTTGGGTCAGGAAGTGTCAGTAGGCGATTTTTTAGTGCCAAATTACCTTGCGTTTGTGCTTCGAAGATAGGCGTGTTCTTGGTGATTTTCTCTTTGCCCACCGTTCTTCCAAACTTTTGAATGACTGTGTAGTCGACTTCATCGTCCGCTAGCGAAAAGAAAGCGATTTTGAAACTGCCGTTGTTGTCGGCTAATTTCCGGCGACCCGTGTCCGTTAGAACCGCGTCGATGATTATGTTGTTTGTAGAATTGTCCAAAAAACCGATATCACACCTCCAGTGACGTATAACGCCACATGCACTTTTTATGCGTTGCTCTGTAACCTTTACAACATGCTAAAATGTTGTGGTCTTGACCACCAACGTGTTTTGCAGCATGTTGTGCCGATTCAAACCTTTGAATCTCTTTACCGGCCAAATCGAGTTGAGTTACCGGAGTTACCTTTCTTATTCTTTTTCGTAATGCAGCCGATATCTTCGCTCGGGCAGCCTGTGATTGCGGAGTCCCAAATGGTCGGCCACCATTACCAGGCAGGTCTGCGGCAAACAATCCTTTTGAAATTGCAGCGCAGTGTGCCTTTGATAGTTTCTTCCCCATTCGCGATTCGCTCATCTTCTTTTTTGTTTCTTCAGTGTGACGATATCCAAGCAGTCCGTCGCCGGCCAGCGTCATGTTGTACCCACCATGATCAAGGTGTGTTTTTTCTTTTGCAATCCAAAACTTCTCTCGTTCGCGAAGAAGAGCTGTTTCACAAATCTCCAGGCACTCAACATCAAAACTTGCTTCCCCGTATTTCCGGATTGCCTTTGATAAGACCGCTGTTGATTTCTTCCTTCGTGACGCTACAATATGCAATTTCCACCGGTCTTCGATAGTCATCGTCGTCAACCCTACATATTGCCGATTGTTTTTGCAATTGGTAATTTTGTAGATGTTTCCCACGGTTTCTCCTATAATGATTGCCGGATAATGAGGTCCCGCACATAACTAAATATCACATACTCACAAATTTTGTAAATCATCGACCTTGAGCTCGACAGTCGTCGATTTTTGTAAGTCGAGATTCAAAACGTGCACTTTATATTTGCCCTGGTCGTTATCAGTAGAGACAATGTTCGAAATTTTTCCGGCGGTGGTCTCAATTGTCTTTGCATCCGGCGTGAAATACACATCCATTTTCATATGGCCGCTGTCAAAAATTGCGTCCTGTGAGAAACTGTCTACCGCGAGGTTGTCATCCAAATCTGGATCAATGAAAAAGTTGGGATATTGTTTTGGGGCGTCCGGTTTCGAGATGTTCTTCAACGTCAGTACGTTCTTCGTTTTGTCGAACCCGACCAACGTTTGTGCCGAATATCCTGATGTCATGCCATGAGCATCAATTGCGCAAACAGAATAAATCGCCGGTGGGCTCTCTCGTGAAAAGGACATGTCTTCAAATGATGTGGCAGCGCCGGGTGTTCTGATTACCATATCCGGGCGTACCATTTCCGGGCGTAAGGTTCGGACCTCGGAATCATCGAAATTCAGTTCGGCAATGCACTTGAACGGTTCATAGATTGATCTACGCTTGAAAACCTGGAAGAATTTCACATCCCTCGAGGAACCCGGTGGAATCTGCCAATTTAGAATAAGACCTTTTGCAGCGCCATAATTGAAATGATAGAACAATCCATCTGGTGCCAATGGCGGCTCATATTCCTCGGTTTTCACAGTCGCAAATGATGTTGGTCTGGATGCAATGTATGTTGAGATTCGAAACTTTCTAGTCTTATCGCCATCTGGGGCTGCAACAATTGCGTCGAGTTGATATATCGCTTTCACAGCATATGCATATTTCGATCCGTATATGATGTTGTCGTCGAGGTATCTTGTGTTGTCGCGACCTGAAATCGTAAAGTAGCTCGGGTTCAATATGTTGCCGTCAGGTGACATTTGATAACGAATGATGCGGTACCCGAGAATGTTTACGCCTAGGATTTTCGAATCCTCAGTCGGCATTACCTCAATCGGTGCTATCCTAGGAAGAATCGATGCCTCAATATCATCTTCTGTCAAACTAAATTCATTTGCTGTCACCAAGAATTCTTTCGAAACTTTCTGTGCCTCCGCTTGCAACTTCAGTCTGCTCAGTGGCGAAACATCATCGCCGCCGAGCGACGAAATACCAATAAATCGTTTGCTTACCAATGAGTTCAGTGAAAGTTGCGTCGCGGTGTCATACATCGTTGCTACTGATGCCAATGGCTTTGTATTGACACCCATCGACGATTTGTCTCCATACGGCGAAATCAGCGTCTGGACTTTGTCCTTTGACACACCTAGCATATCAGACAGGATTTCAGACTGGAACGGATCCGAGAAATCAAGCCCGCTTATGTTCGACAGCGCCTTCATTTTTTCAGCGATCCTGGAACTTGCAACTGGATCACTTTCACGAACCGCAACAAACGCCGCATTGGTGATTTCTTCCTCGCCGGAGATGTCATTATATTCCTTATCCTCGAGATTGACGGTGTTCTTGGCATCACCGAAATTCCCGAACTCAACGATCGTTGGGGGCTTGAAGTTTATGTTGATATACCTGGGAATTTCAGAACGCAAAACCCCATTGTTGATCATACTTTGGGTCGCACCGGCATGTGCCGCTCCAGGCACACGCAGATCACCGGAATCATTCAGGCGCTCATCTGGCACAAAAAAATTGTAAACAAATTCTGCCTTTATTTCTAATGGATCTGGAAGGTCTACAAGCGTGAATCGTCTACTTTGCTTTGTCATTATTTGAGCACCATTGGTGGAGCAGGAACTGCATTTGAAGAATATGTCATGACAGAAACTGTTGATTGTGATGCATCCGAACCTGCCAAGCTTAGTTTTGCTTTATCATTCGCATCTATTGTTTTCCCGCCCTTCACCTTTGTTTCTGGTCCGGTTGAAAGCGTCGCAAATTCGCCTGCATAAAAAAGGACACCGATTGTCTTATCGAAGTATGATGGTGCAAAGACATATTCATTGATGATTCCATCATAAAAATAGACGGAACCGAATATATCGTAAAAAAGTTCTGCATCACCTAAATTGAGTAACTGCGGTTTTATTTTTTGTCCTGTTGCTGTTTTTTTGACCTTCGAAGTCGTGTGAGCCAGCAATGCGTCCTCAGATAATTGTGTTACATCAGATTCTTGATTCAAAAATACATCTTCGAATATCTTTTCGTCATGCCCTAATGTTTTTGCAACAGTCTTCGCCAGCGACGAAGATCCAGGGCCGCGGCGAGAAAAATCGAATTTCACCAAATTCTTCTCAGATGTGTCAGACACGGACAAAATTGAGAAAGCTTTTTTCAGTAGAAACGAATACACTTCATTTTTTAACAGCACCCGAGCCCGAGACGGGACAGCATATTTGTTGATGAATTGCTTACCGTTTTCTCCTGATGTCAGCAATACCCTGGAAACAATGTCATCCATTGTCGTAGGCTTTGATTTGACGAACGGTGAAAAACTGTTCTCATCAATAAGTCGCAGAACAGAGAATTCCCGGGTGAGCGGTTGATAATCGATTTCGTCGAGTACACCGTCCTGCAATACATTTAATGTCAGAACAGTTTCCATTGGGCTGGCCTCAAACCCTGTGGAGAGCCTGAACTTTGGGAGCAAATTTCCTGATAAGAAGTCACCAGGTAACCCAAACATCCCAAAAACCAAATTGTCTGTCGGGAGTGATGATATTTCCTTGAATAGCTTTTTCATACAGAATACCTCGCCAAGGGTTATCTTGGGCACCTTTTTGCTAGATCCTGCCATGCCGTTCTTGAAAACGTTAAGACGATCTTGCGAGATGTCAAGCGAGTAATCAGTGACAGATAGCAGGAATGTTTTTCCTAGGAATGTCTTTGAGAACGCTGATAGAGCTGCCGACAATTGCGATTGTTCTTTTTCTCCGCGTAATTCCGCAGCAAGGTTCGAAATGTTTCTTGTTTGCTGGAATGTGTGTTGTAGCATTGCAGAAACGCCTGCCAGTGCAGCTAACGGAATGTCTCTTTCCTTTGCCAAATCAATAAACATGTCTTCGAATGACAACCACGACAATTGTTGCTGGTAACTTGGTGTTGTTAATGGATCATTCTTTGAAATATTGTCAATGTCAGGAATGGTTCCCGCAGCGGATATTGCATTCGAAAAGTTGTTATTTTTTGATGCTGCGACTAGCATATTTATTGCTTTCCTTGATTTTTCATTCGTGCTATCCGGGCCGACCGGCATGACAGCTTTCAGCTTAAACTTCGTTGAGCCCTTTCGAATTTCGGCATCAACAAAAATAGAAATCAAATCGAGCATTGCTTCAAATAGCATTGATATTGCCAGTGAGCCGTCGAGTTGCGAATTTCTTGTAAGTCGCCCGGGTGCGAGCCAGGTTGACATATCATTTTCTGTTTTTGCAGCCGCTTTTGCCTCATCATGCAATTCGATGAAGACACTTGCCAAGCGACTTATAAGTGACTTATTTGACGATTGAATGTCCTTTAGGAGGTTCGCCATTGAGCTGTTGAACACACCAAAATTTTTCGGCAGGTCATGCAATCCGGCCTTGGCACCGAGCTTATATAAATGACTATACACAATAGAATTGTTTGGAATCCAGACTAAACCTGCCGCATAAGAATCAGTTGGCGAAAAACGAATCATGTCATCAGGAAATTCAACATTTTTTGCCGCTGGTGAAGATGCTTCATTTTGTGTCGTGTCAATTGTAAATGTGTCGCCGGTCTTTGCTTTTCCCTTTTTTATTGTCACCGTTGTTGAAGTCGATGGCGATTTCTTTTCAGCTTGAGCATTTGTTTCAGGCTGGCTTTTATCACTTTCTAAAAGTGAAAGCATTGACTTATGTGCTATCATACCAAGAAAAAACTGCTTAATTACAGTTGTGTGACCGAACGGCGTAACAACGTTTCTAGACTGTATAGCCAAATCACGGAGAACAGTTAGCTCCATAATCACCGTCGAATCTCCTAAGCCTTTCGGTGCCGCGCATTGCTCAAGCGCTTTTGACAATTCGTCGAGCAGCCTTGTGTACAATCCACGTGGGGTAAGAAGTGTTGGTTCTTTATCTCGCAAATGAAGCTTCTTATAGAACTGCAAGCCGTCATCAAACGACGAGTTCGCAGCAATGAGGGCATCATCAAATCTTTTCACCTTATTATTTTGCGGGCTCCTAGCAATAGATTTTAGAAACGAGCTGAATGCATTTTGCATCGCCTGATTGCCTTTAACGTTGTCACCATCGAGAAGCACGACGCGCTGTTTTTTGTATGCCGATGCCGATCCGTCGGTTGCAACCACAAAACTATCGACCAAACTGTTGACATGCGCTGTCTCTTTTGAAGCGTTTGATATTCCGGCTGTTCCCAAAAATGATGCAATGAAATCAGATGAATCGGATCCAAAACGATTGCCCAACGGTGTCCCTGATAATCTTCCTAAACCGGCAGACACTGCAAATTCATTTGCTATCATCGTTGACAACATCAGGGCTCTTCTATGGGCCGGAACCTTCAGATTTTTGTAGAACGGATGAGTCGTATACATAATTCCCGGTGAACCGAAACCGAATGCAAAGCTTGATGCTGGTGAATTGTGTGCAGACAACAGCTTTAGACTGACCGGATATTTTTCATCATGTGTTCCCTTCTTGAAAAGATTTTGTGCCACCCGCATTTGTCCTTTTGGGATATTCACGACTGCGTCGTTCAGTATTGCTGGTGTGTATCCTCTTCCTATGGATTGTGCAGCCACTTGAAGGGCCTGGGTCGCCAATGCAGTCCTCGATTTTGTATCAAGGTTCTGTGCAGTCAAATGATAACCGAAACGATTCAAAAATGATTTCGGGCCAGTTGATAATCGATTCTTTATCAGTAGCTGTTCAGGTTTGCACAGCGCTGTAGCCGTCTTCAGGGCAATCGATGAAATACTTTCGTGCCCCTGGGACGCGTCCATTGACATATTTGTGACTTTCAGTAAATCAAACACTAAAAATAACTGGTCTATCGAGTTTTGAGTCAATGCCAATTGTTGGTTTATTCGAGACTCAATTTGTGATAGGTCATCACCCCCGGCGTTGATTTTTGAAAATGTTGTCGACAGATATTTTTGTGAAATTCTATCTTCAAGATATGTCTGCTCGATCGCTGCAAGCATTGGTGAATACGGCTTACCTTTGAAATCTATTGCTCTAATGTTTGAAATAACGAATGGTTCGATTCTTGATTTGTTGATTGCCACATCTTTGTTTGTCGACGGCGTATTTTCATCTTGATCGTCATCGTCTTCATACGCGATTGTTTTTATTGATGCGTTTGCGTTTACGTATGCTTGCAAATGTAACTGTGCGATCTTTATCGATGCCTTTGGCGAAACAGGAACCAAAATTGCTGCAATTTTCTGTGTTTCGCCGGTCATCTCACCGACTGAGTTTCCCTTCTTTTTCGGGTCCGATAGCAATAACGGTGGCTCGCCTGGTAATGTGAATTCTGGGGCTGTCCCTTTCGAATTTGATTTCGATTCAAACTCAGTCTTTTTCTGTGCCCCGCCGTCTCGCCCACGTGGCGCTGGGCTTGAGGTCCTTCCGCCGTTGGTTGGACCTTGTCTAGGCGCAGGAGTCTTTTTTGACGTAACAACAGCCAGTCCATTGTCTGCTGAAATTGGACTTACTGCTTGCGATGAAATTGTTGCTGTTAGTGTCTTAATCATTTAGTTGCCGTCCATCGTTAAATCATTTATATTTGCAATCAATGATCCATATTTTTGTGGGCGATCTTGACTTGTCCCACCAGCATATTTTTTCGGTATCGGTTTTGGTTGAATTTTTGTCGTGCGATATTCACCTAAGAGAGATCCGATCGTCGGTGAATCCGCCTCATCGACGTCCAGCGGTTTAATAAAACTTCCATTTTTTTGCCGAGAATAAAATGATGCAGGTTCGACATTCATAATTTTTGGTTTGCCGGCAACCGTTAATAGCACAACGCCATCGAACATATTTTCTGGCACAGAAAAATTCCTATTTGTTTTCGCAAGTGGCGAAGTCATAATCTCGTCATCATCAAAGTTTATGACCTTCACGCTGTACGTCTTTTCACCAACTTCGTCGAAAAACCTGTCGTCACGGAACCTGTACACTGATGCAGACTCCGTTGCCGCCGTTGCACCAAGTAGTTGCTCATGCCCATCGATGTTGCAATATACCAGAAAATAGCTGACCTCTGCTGTGTTCCCGGTGACACGCCACGTCAAAAAATTGTATGCCACCTTATTAATTATGTCTATGTGCTCAACAATTGGGTTTGCCGCTGGCAAACTTATCCTGACTGCCTGTTCCTGCCCGATTTGTGACTCAAGCACAAGACTTTCGATCGATTTTCCATTCAAAATATCTGATTCTGGTGGTAAGATGCCCAACTTATCATATATTAGCCTACCGAATCTTGCTGCCGATTTCGAGAACTCTTTATTTTCACGATTGATAACACCAATATTTGAAGACTGCAGAAAAACAGATGGCTGTTGCAAGCACGTTTTTATGATATACTCGTATCTTTTGCCTGCGATTGGAGACGGAATCCCACGAGGTAAACGTGACTTTGGTGAATCTACGAACTTTCCTGGTGGAACTAACCCGAATGACGCCCGAATACCCGTCGCAACTTCAAAACGTTCAACGAGAAACATTGTGAATAGTTTTGTTTTTGTTTCATCGTTTTGAAGCTTTGAAATGAATTCATCAGCGATTCCTGCTTCTCGTAATGAGTGAATCACGGTGCTAAATAAATCAGCAGTTGCCTCGACAACAATCTCAAACGAGACAGATATGTTATTGTTAGTATCAGTTTCCACGGTGTCAGACGTCACATCAATCGCGAAGGGCAACTCACCCAAGAAAAACTTACGAATGATTACTTCATCCTCATCAGATATTATTTCCTGGGATCTTGATGCATCGCCCGGTTGACCGATTCGGAGTGCGGTAAAGTATCGGTATTTTCTTCCTAAAATCGTAGTGTCATCATGGAACTCGATTTCTGTTTTTGAACCGTTGAGCACAGTTGTCGTTTCGTTGTCTGTTGATTGCAAAGTAACTATACCTTCACTAAAGTTCCCTGTTTTTTCTAATTCTTGTCGCAGGAGACGCAACGTCAAAATGTCTCGTGACAGAGGGACAACGTTGATGCTTATCCTGTCTTGCGTATTGATTGCACGAATTGAAACAGGTGTGCCGGCGGAATTCAGCGGGTCAGACACTTTTTTGAATGACGGGATCACAATACTCGAGAAGTCACCGACTGATCCATCACCGTTTATGACAACAACACGATACACGACATGGTTTGGTTTGATGTTGTCAACCCGGTCGTCGAATTTTATGACAGACTCTTTTCCAAACGAAACGTCAGAAACGTCAGTTACCTGTGTGCGATTCATATTCGGGTTTGTAACAATCCTTACGATTCTCACGTTTTTCAGCGTTGGATCATCTTTTTGAATTCGAATCGAGACATGTGATTGTGACGCGCCCAACAAAGAAACATCTGGCGCCTCAGGGTTTGCTAAGAACTCAAACAGTTCCCGTCCATGGTTGACCTCGACGTTCTTTTTTCCAAATGTATTTCTTGAGTCGCTTTTTGTGATTGCGGTAATCGCCACAAACAACCTCTCAGCACCTTGCATTTCATCTTTTTTGATGTTGATGCTTCTAATATATTCTTTTTTCGCAGGTATTAATGTCACGCAAGCTACAGGAGCTCTTCGTGTTGGACGAGGCGGTGATAATGCCGCTGCTACTTCGTTGTCTTGGTTCGACCGAGTCGCCCGACGTGAGACCGATCTTGTCGCAGACAGACTCTCTCGTGACTCAATACGTGTTGAAGTCGAACGGATATCCTCGTGGCGGTTGCCCGCTCGTTGGTTTGTTGAGTCTCGTGAAGTGGCCGCTCTCGATGTTGCTGCAGAAAAGTTTCCTGATCGAGCCAACGCCGCGGGATCACGATTGTTACCACGGGCCGCCTTTGATGTATGCCTCAATGTGTTTGCTCTCGGTGGCGTTCTTCCAGGCAAAATCATCCCAGCAGGAAGTGCTGCCGGTAGTTGCTTCGAAACAAAAACCTCATGCTGATCATTTTGCCAAGAACCTTGTTGGCGACCGGTCGTTGTTTCTAAGATCTTTTTCGTTTCGTGGAACCTTATTTCCATCGTCTTTATTGCATCAACTGACTGCAATGTTTCATTTACTGGATCACGGATGAACACGTCAAGTTTTACACCGATCACTCCCAGCTTCTTGGCCATGGTTTGATCAAGCAAAAAATGGGTACGATATGAATACTCACCGGGGGCAACATCAAACGCAAGGCCGGACTGCTGCATACGATCATTTATGATGTCCACCAATTCAAACGGATCCGAACCCTCCGCAAATTCGAAAAAGCTATCAATGGAAAACTTTCTTGTTGTTAATCTTACCATTTCGTTCTACCTGAATATGACTGTAAATAGACACATAAATGTTTCTGATCCAAAGGCATCATGCAACATTTTTCCAACAAAGACAACTCGCGACTGCTTCGTATCTGTTTCATCGTCAATGAACATACCAAAATCGACCGCTGCCAATTTTTCTACGCCTGACTTGCCTTGTTCGAAAAACTGAATCACGTTGTTGTTTGCCCTGCTGGTTTTCGAAAAAGAAAATGCTTGCTTTTGCTTGCCTTTCAATGAATGAACCATATCCTCTAGCGTTGAGATTTCACGTTCATTGAATCTTGGATAATTGCCAAGTAGCGTTCCATTCGCTGCTCCCGGGAGGGGGACATTTTCAGGAGGCAAATATTTGAAGTTCGGGAAGTCACCAAACCTTGCATCGCTAAAGACACTCGGGACATTGTCGATGTTTACAGTTTCATTTTGACCGGAGCGTAAATACATTGTCTCATCGCCCACTGAGAATGAGCCTGTTGAAGGCGAGATTTCAATGTTTTGATGAGCTGAGAACTCGTCAATTGAACCTATTATTTTCTGATCGGTGAAGTTCTCAGTGATGCCATCCAACAATGTGACCAATGCAGGTTCGAGGGCGGTTCCTGACAATATCTGGTTTCCTGATACTGCCAATCGTAGCGAGCCACTCACAATTGTGTTTCCAACCATGTCCATGTTTTTAGTCTGGACGGAACGCATATAGCCACCGGCTTCCAATTCTGGGACGATAACGTCCTGATATCGATTGTGTGCCTCGAAGAATATTCTGCTTGAAGCATCGCCGGCGAGATTCGGTAAACTCAAGCTTCCAGATTTCTCATAGAATGTATGTGAGTCGGTAAATGTTGCAAAACGAATTCGAAGCTCACCAGTTCCTGCCTGGCGCTTGCCTTCTTGTGTCACGATGAAATCAATCATTCGTTCTTTATTGTTGAGGATTCCTGCCATGCTTATAAATATTGTACCCTAAAATTCACAAAATGATTCTGTTATGCTTTCGTTTTTGTAACCATTGATCCAGACGGCACGTAAAAGAAGTCAGCGTCATCTCGAGAGCGAAAAAACTCGAATGTCCCATGTAATTTTGATGAACCGCCTGTGTTGTTCACGCCAACGCCAATGCATGAAAGATGTCCTGATATTGTACGTACTTTTTGCTTAAACCACCCGACACCATCGCCTGAATAATCAAATGAAAATGTTGTTGTGTCGGTTCCTAAATCATAGCTCACACGGATCCTACCGAATACAGTAGCGCCAAGAACAGCGACCGCAGCGTTTGGTGTGGAGCTAGCAAAAGAAGAATAGTTGTTGAATTCTTGTGTGTCAATATAAAATGCGTTTGCTTCTCTAAGCAGGTTTATCGTCCAAATCTTCGATGTTGACGGCGCGGAAACTATATCTGCAGCACCAATCCACAAAAACACCCCTGGATAGTCTGAAAAGTCCTCTGACAACCAACTCCACTTCGACCAAAATGTGTGTTCATAATCAGCTGATTGTGTTGTGAACTGTTTAAACACACCGGCAATCTTGTCGCCGGCGATGACTGGTTGATCGATCAACAATCCCTGGTTTGTTATTACGGTCGTCATTCCTGATGAACCTGGATCGAATGTCGTCCAGCCGGCCAATGCCGATCTAAATTCATCGTCGAGATCGCCTGCCGTTTCTGGCGGTGCCGAAGGATCCCATTTTTCGAACCTTGCACCCGTTGAAGCAATTGTCACGGAACCATTCGTGCCCGATGTAATCGTTACATTCGAACCTGCCTTCAAGTATGATGTTCCATCATTCAGTAAGGTCAATGAGCCCGTAATGCCCTCCACAACGTCGAGTGTTCCTGAGATTGCGGCGGAGCCTGTTGTGAATATTGATTGGCTTACCTCAGAGCTCCAAAAGGTTTCTGGGGTTGCGCCACCTCCTCCACCGGTGTCAACCGCCGATCCGTTGAAGTAGAGCACATCATCTACTGCATAAAGTGCATTTGTCGTTTTATTCGGTGCAGTGTCCAGGTTCTGCAGGCCAATTCCATGATTGAAATTCTGTGTCGGCAAACCAACTTGAAGCCCATTTGGAAATATTACCTTTTGAACCTCATCGTTTTGTCCAGAACGAACGATTAGTTTGTCCTTTTTTCGTAGTTCACCTTGTTCAATTTTCGGCATAAATCACCATGTCCAATTATGAAATAACAATATCAACGGCGACGAGAGATGTATCAGGATCATCAGCCCTGTCAACGGTGAGCCCATCGTAGTATGGGAACGACGATGATGCGTGAGTCGATAAGTTCTGTGAATGCGTGTTCTCGGGTGATGCTGTGACACCTTCCCTGCTCTTGAAAATAATTTCGACCGGGTACTCAACGCTTCCGTTCCGAATTGTCGCCGGGTATTTTCGCTGCTCTAGCATATCTCTAAACTGCCCAAAACGAGAACGTCGAAAGCGAGCGTCTGGTGTTGACCCGCCAATGCCTGCAAGGCCATATTTGTAGCCCCGAATTTCAACGTTGTACCCTTTACTAACGACGTCAGTCAAATCATTTGGAACAAATCTTGGAGTGTTGAATTTGCCATTACCAAACCCAAAAAGTGCCTTGTACGATCGATACGCGGCTTCTGGGCTAGATACACTTCCATCGTTGTCTCGGACAAAATTCGGCGAAGGAACTAGCCCTGCGTTTGCAGGTATATATAATGCATCGCTTGGATCCGCCGTAAATGTTCCTTGCAGGGTTCCCGCGGTATTATATGTTGCGTGACTCCCACGAATAAAGTTTCCGACAGAACGTATTGCGGTCTTTTCAAATGCTGGTCGTAACCACCAATGATTATCAATGCCCTGAGAGGTTATGCCATCGTCTGGTGCATCGATTGCAACAACGTTGACGGGAGCTCCCCAAGATGATGTCGAAAGTAATCCTAAACCTGTTGATACGAATGTTTTTGTAATATCAGGTCCGAAACTATCATATAATGGCCCGGACGAATCGGTCAATCTTACGAACCGCTGCAAACTTCCTGTTGTTCCTGCTGTTCCATTCGCAACTGAGCTTTGTACCCTTCTTACATTTTGTGCAATGTCGCTGCCCATGGGTGAAACAAGCATTGAGCCAGTTATGATGTTGTCAGAATATGAACCGGATAACGTAACTCGCGGTTCTACCTCAAACTGATCCATCACTGGAATATCCCATTTGATGTCCTCATGGACTGCGTTGGACGTCAGAAACTGATTTGTCATTGGCTCAATTGGCTTCGTGTTTCGCAAAAGTGAACCGTAAAGTGTTATTTTTGATTCGCCGACTGATAATTCTAGTCTATCACGTTCGAAAACATGATGTTCATTGAACGTATCACTAAACAGTAAATTCGGTGCAATTTGATTTGCCACCGCTAGAACCAAACGATCTGATGGCATCAAAACAAACGGTGCATCTTGGTATAGATCTGTATATGTCGGTGTTGAAAACCCTGTTGCATATTGAAATGTTCCTGACGTTTCATTTCCCACGACAGATCTAATGTATGACCGCCCGCCAGAAAGTGATGACAAACTGGTTCCGCCAAATATATTACCCACAGGATAGGTGTCGCCCAGCAATTCTTGGAGGCGCCGATTTGGGATCATTGGGCTTATATTTTTCCCGATTCCAATCGATCTGCATGGTGCTGCAATTCTAAACGATCCAGTTGATGGGCCGCCCCAATCGCTGGTCGGAACCCACAAATCAGCGGACTTCGCAATTTGAATATGTGAGCCGGTTAGCGCCGCAAGTGATGAAAATGCTGACTCTTCATATGTTCCAACTCTACCGAACCACACTATGTCTCGATGTTTCGTTTGAGCGTATTCGTTCTCGACGTTTACAATGGTTGTCGGTGGAGCCGCGGTCCAATCTCGGAATGTTGCATCAACGTAATGAGTTTTAGCAATATTCTGGTTTGACTGTCTCATTAGCATAAACGTTTTGATTGCAGGCTCCGTCGGCGAACCAAAAACCTCATCAAACGCTGGGCCGGAGACAGTTCCAGTGAATTCTAATACAACTTTTTCAACCAAAAATGGATGTGCGATTGATCCTGTTATTTGTTTTGTTTGGCCGGCCGAAGCGTCAAATTTTGATGCGAATGGAAAACCAAATGTGCTGACTGGTAGTCCCCACGGATTCTGGACATCCAAATCACCGCCGGCTGAATTTGGTTTCGTCGATGGAACCGTACACAAATAAGATCCTCGCGCGGTTTCATAAAACTCACTCAAGTAATCAACGTTGCTCCCTGTTGTTAGGTCGCCAATTATTTCCCATTTCTTTGAGTTCCAATTATAATACGCCACACCGGGATTGACACCGGCGTCGAGTGCTGCGGCAGAACTTGCATATGTCGTATCAACACCGGTTCCGGTACTCCAGTATACCGATGTTGTGACGACCGGGCTGATGTCTAATGAAAATGACGTTTTCGATGATAGTTTTTGTGAAAATCCTGGGAGTACAGATTCAGATGTTCCAGTTGCGTAGAACGCTGACGTCTCATCAATATATAATCGATTTTCGACAAACGGACTAATCGCTGCGGGTTGCTGGAACGTTATGCCTAAATCTGTTAGACCGACACTCCCTGTTCCAGGGCCGGTGATTCCAAATGATACGCTCGGGGTTGCGACGTTTCCTGACATGTTGTTGCTGCCAACAAGCATATTGTTCGGCCACACCGTTTCGCCCTTACCGAAGGCTGCCGCTTTTGTATCATCAAACTTGATTAGAGAGTTGCCCAAATAATTCGAGTCACCGGTGCGAATTATTGTAGGATATTGTCCTCGGCGGGCATCCTGATCACGTAATTGTATACGAACTGGCAGTGAAAGTACGCCACTGCCAGTGTGCCACCCACGGTTCTGTCCCGATCCTGTTATGAAAATTCTTGCCATTTACTTCAACAAGCCCCCGAATGCAATTGAATCATATCCGTAATTATCATTCTGTGAAAACTGGAACCCATGACCGGACACAACAATCGAACTTCGTAGTGCCTCGACCGGTGATGCGGTGTATGTTATTGATGCCGACACAAATCCGTTTATCATTGTGTTTCTCATCTCGGTGTCGAGGGTGTCGCTCTTGTAAAGCAGCTCAGCATCATCCGTGTCGTTGAATGGTGCTAACCGTTTATCAGCATCCGAGAATGCCCCTGGTTGGTCGATTGTTCCGAATGTACCAGCGCTATCCAAAAATGGAACCGTACCTGCATCACGTAAATCTGTACTATCACCAACCACAATACTTTCACGTTTTTCGTTGGTGATCGACATACTACCTTTTATGCTCCTAGAAATGAAGGGCATTTCGATTGAAGATCTGTCGATTACTTTTCTAATTTCAAATGGTTCAATCGTTCCATTGAATGATGACAATGCTGAAACCTGGACCAATCCTATTGGCTGGACAAGATCCAAAGGATGTGTCGAAAGAATTGATACGGGATCTTGTGTGTCGACTTCTTCAAACGGCTCGCTACCCACAAATAATGATGTAGTTCCGAAGTCCCGGGTTTCTACCTCGTGGATGACCTCGATGCCAAGCTTGCCATGGGAATCAAGGTTTACCTGCGAACCCGAGTTCACCTCACCCAGGTTTTCTGGTGAATATGAGTCATTGAAAAACTGTTGGGATTGAAGGACGTCATCGACCGTTCTACCAAATGATATGTTGCCACGTAGCTTCGGAGAAGTAAACGAAAATAGCTGTTGCGGGCTTCTGATTTCCACACCTTGTACAAAGGGTGAAAATGAAGCCGAATACCACGGTGATTCGCCGGTGATGACTTGATTTATTTTGTCGTTGTTTTCGCTCGGCATCACATTTTCCTTATCGTTCCGACGATTTGCTGCATCAGGATTGTTTCTTTTCCGCCTCTATCATTCACCCCCAAATACATATCGTAGTACTTGTATGAGAACTTCGGGCGCTCGAGTGCATGTGATTCAATGATATAGCTCGTTCCCAAGAAGATTGAATCGCTCGGAAGCATTTGCTCCAACAATGTGCCAACCGTATCGTCAAACCATTTGAAGAACTCAAAGAACGACTGGATGTGAATCCGTTCGGTGAGTCTATTGAAATACACCCTTCGCAGGTTCCTCAAGTTCGGGTACTCTTGTGAAAATACCAACTCAGGACTTCCTATCAGGTTGTCCAATGCATTCAACGTTGAAAAGATATTCATGATGTCTTCATTCAGCGCCTGGACGAGTGAAATCTCGATGGCGACGCGTTTATCATCATGAGGTTCTTCTGACTGGTTTATCTCATGCAATGGAGCAAGTGAAGCATCAAATTTCTCTGCCGTTTCTTCATTCAGGTAACTTCTAATTCGTACCTTATTTGGGTTTTCGCCAGCCTGGAAATTTGGTGACAACACATCGAAATCAAAACGTTCTGGTTTTATGACCTCGGTGCTAGCCTGGAAGCCTGATGCTCCAAATGTCAGACTGTTTTGTGAGAAATCAAATAACGCAACATTTCCTGAGGCATCCGACTTCGTTACGATTTGATGCATCGAAACGTCCTGCCTAATTCTTGCAAAGGATCCTGTCGATGTTGTCACGAAGTTGAAATTTGTCTCTGGATCTGTCACACCCAATGATTTGAAGTTCTTGGCATGTGTTTTCGATTCCGCAGGGGACAAACCTTTACTCCAGAATCGAATACCTGACGTTTTTCCTGAGAAATCGGTCACTCTCGAAAATGACGGTGATGTTGTTGTATTCAGGAAGTTATTCGTTGAAACATTCAGGCTTTGGCTGCCGATCACCGCAAAGGCACCGCTTGTGTTGTATTCCGCAATGTTTTCGAGGGCGTCGCTTGAACCCTCGTCAAAATAGCTCGCCGTCGTCATAAATTCTTCAAGGCCCGCGGGAGTAAACTTGCCCGCTCGAAGGAAATATGAAGATGATACATGGGAAGAAATGAAATCATTCCTGTGTCGTCCAAAGGAAACCTGCCACTTTTGTCCATCGAAAACGTTCACACCCGTGAGCTGCAAATGAAGTGTAGGAGCTGTTGATCCGCTTGATGGGCGACCATAGAAGCTTAAGCTGCCGGTCGTCGATCTAGTTACGCTCGGCTCGAAGGCAACCAGATTGAATAGCACGCCGTGATTTGCCGCAGATGCATCAGTTCCGGTGGTGTGCAATCGTGCCAAACTCTGGGTGGGAAAATGTGTTGACTTGTTATCGAATTTATAGGTACTCTCGAAGGTCCAGGACCCTGATGTGTACAACCCGTCTGATTCGTTGTTGGATACTCCACCCACGAGACTTCCGGCCATTAGAGGCAACCCTGGTTCACTTCTAGAACCCGATAGATATGAGCCTGAAATCAGTGGTCTCGCGGAATCAACCCCTTGGGCACTCAATGTTCCCGGAGCCCCGAGTGAACCACTCATATCAAGCATCGCTGCAATTTCATGTCGGCGGATGTACGAATCACCTAGATTTCTATATTTTGAGCCACCGAATTCCCTAATCCTAATTGGGCCATCTGGGTTTATTCCCATGTTGGCTAAAAGAGAACGAATTGATGAGTGGGTTCCTCTTGTTGACAAAATGAATGGCAAATCAGAGAATATTCTTCGCCAGAGTGTATTTTGAACCGCCTGCAAAGCAGTTGTGTTTAGTCGATCATTCCTGATGTCTTTTCCGTCAAGAAGCTGGTCAATTGATGCCCCACTGAAGAAGTTTGGCATTGCAATTCCATAATAGCTTCCCAGCCACGGAAGGAGCTGGTCTGATATTACGTCTTGTGACAAAACGTCGACCTTTAGTAGTCGTTTGAACTCATCAATGAACATTTTCAATTCATCGAATGTCTCGGCGAAGGTGTACAAGAGTCCTGCAATAATTTGGGGCTGGCCTACTCGAGCACCGCCTGGCTGGTCATACCTTGAGCTAATTGCGTCGCCAACATCAGCCTTCGCCGTTTCGTAGCCTTCCGCTTCTGCAGCCTCCCTAAGATAATGTGGGGGAATCAGTCGAGTGACAAGGTTTGGGTTGCTGTAATCGTAATTTGATGCTGATGTCAATAAGTCAGCATTCAACGAAGTAACACCGGCGAATGATGGAAACAAAACAGTCGAAACCAATGAATTTTCGCCCGATACCGGGGCAGATCCAAACGTTCCGGTGTTTCGTAAACCAATTGAGAAGTTCTGGACAGTCGAATGAAGAGCATTGCTGCTGTGATCCAAAACAAGGGCAGAACCGCCTCCCGCAAATGAACCGGAAGGCTCGTTGAACCTGTAAAGCAATTGAAGGTTGTCCTGTGCAAACACATCCAAAAATCGATATTTTTGCAGCTCGTCTTGGGTTCGTGGTGTGTTCCAAACCCTTACCTCATCCAATGCGCCGCTTAGTGTTTCAACAGGAACAAATTCAAAATATCCAAAATCGTGTGCCGAGCCGCTACCAATCGTGAGTGGTGACGTCTTGAAGTCTATTTCGCCGATAGCGGCCACGGTACTTGAGGAAATTAGCTCGGCATTACGATACAACCTAATCTGGCCCGGTGAAGATACCTTATCGAAAACAGACGCGCAGTGAACAAATTCTCCCTTGTTGATTTCCATCGATGCAGACAGCATCATTGAACCTGAACGGATCATTGTTTGAATGTTTACGGTTCCATTTGGGCTAGTCATAGCTGCTGAGGATGACAGAACATGCGATATGCCATTGCTTCCGCTCAGTTTTTGAGTTATGACCTGACAATCATTTGTTGAACCGCTTGGGACATAAACGTAGAATTCAGTCGTAAACGACTTCGTCCCGGGATCCAACACTGATCGGCCGGTCGGGTCTTTCGAAAGCACCGGCGAATGTGTGCCCTTGAAATCAAGGACGTTGATATATGTTCCCGGTGATGTCGGAGAGCTTGAACCGCTGAATGCCAAATAACCTGTATGTTTTGGAAATTCGTCCAGCACATACTTTTCGAAGCCCGACAACCCATCCACGAACTCATTGAATTCAGTTCTTGTTCCATCAAATGGGAACTTATTGATGATTTTGTCGAAAGCTTTTTGAACTTTGGCTTCAGCCGAATTGAAGAATGTATGATTCGCGAAGTCAGACCAATCAACGAATAATTGTTGGGAGCTCTTCAATGCAGATCCCGGTGAGTCGTACCTGAATGACCCGGTTAGGCTCAATCTCGTATTTCCGGCATCGTTCAGCGTCATCGACCTAACTGGAGCCGCCGGACGTTTAGTTCGGACAATTCCTGGTCGAAACAATAAGTTTCCCGCTAGGATGTTACGATCTCTTGACATTTTATCCTCTTACCGTAAAAACCGTGCCTCGGTCTCGAGTCAAATAACTTGAACCTCTTTCAATTATGTAAAAATCAAAAGCGTATGATCGACCAGGAAGGAGTGCCTGCATCTTGAAATCAAAAAACATGCCGTTCGAGTCTGTCGAAACCCGGGTTGAATCATTCTTGTCGTCATATTTCAGTATGACCTTCTCAGTGACACGATCCACAACCTGGTAGTATATTCTATCATAGATAACAGACTTCCGTGAATATTTTCGTTTTCTTGGTGCATCTTCTTCAGCCTCAAGGTCTCTTCCAAATAGCCTGAATCGTACCGTGTCGTGGACACTGTAATCCGGTGACGCGTTGGTTACAACAATCTGTGGTTCCCTTGAGATAAAATTGCCGGCTCTTCGGTCGGCACGTTTCATAACCAAACTGCCTGTATGATAAGCAACAGAGAAGTCAGATGACTGCCAATACGTCGTGAATGTTACTTCACCATTTTTCGCAATCAACTCTGAGATTTTCTTTGATTTGTCATACAGTCCGTCATTCACAGATGCCAATGCAAAGGATGCTGAATATAAGCCCGTAACATTTGAAGCTGCCGAGCCCTGGGTGTGTTGACTTCCTGTCACTGAAAAATTGAACCTGCCGTAGTCTAGTTTTAGTACGAAGCAATTCGCACCTGAAACGTCGGTCAACCCGGAACCGCTCACCAGATTAGACAAAGATGACTGGTTGTAATTCTGCAAAAACAATGTTCCTGAGGTGTCAAAATAGAAATTTTGATGATTGTCATAAATCGTATCGTCGAACCTTACCACCAATCTTGGACGAAGGAGTGGGTTTGACACATGGCGTGATGCAAATCGCTTGACAAACCTTGATTTAGAATCATTTTCCTCAGAACCCGTAAAGGACAGGCGTAGCCCTTTGTCCGGAATGATGCCTGCCAAAGTCGCAGAGACGATTTTTGTTACGTCAATCGAAAGATCCTCAGTTCCTTCCGTAAATGTTTGTGTATACTCGAGTGAAACGACGCCGTTGCCATCGGACAGATTTCCAGATGAAATGTAGTCGATGTCATTCGAGCCCAACAAGCCGGATGCCATAGCACCACTAGTGAACCAAACGTTATTTTGAGTTGTGTATGATGCGGTGACATAGTTTGCTGTGTCTACATCATTGAATCTTCCTGTATCGATCCCAACACCTTCATCAAATGATTGTGACAATGGAAATGCTGACAATGTAAAGTTTCTAGGAACAGCATGACCTGTCATGATGTCCTTCATTTCTAGGGTCGCCGAGAATCGACCGCTATTCAGATTTAGAATGCTCGACGTTAATTCAGTAATCGGTGATAGGTCGAACTTGAGCAGTGCCCGGGAAACCTCTGTTTGGGTTCCGGTGCCTTCTAGTTTCGTTTCGTTGTAAAGTGTAAACAGATCCAATGTCGAAGCTCGGCCGACGTTAGCATCGGTCACACGAATATTGCCGTTGACAATTTTATCTGTAATGTATGTGTCGGCACTTGCTGTGCAAATTATAATCATTGTGTCAACCTTAGAATGCTGTTCCGATAATGTCGTAGTCAGGGTACTTTAGCTCAAAAATAGAACCACGGTCGGGCTGGATTAGACCCATTGTCTGGCTTTGTTTGAAATCAAATGTCGATGTGTTATAGCTTCTGTCCTCAACCCAACCAACCCTAGGAAACACCTGCAAATCCACAATCGAAACCACGAAGTCAGTATTGATGATGACGTTTGTGATGTCATCAACGACGATTGGTTGATCTACGTTGAAAAACTTGCGATTGAGATTCGTCGCGATTCGAGAGTTTATGTTTTGCACTACTTGCGTTTTGTTAGCGTTTGGTGAGACAAACACACTGTACTTGACACCAAAATTCACGACCTTGACATCAAGTACATCAATCGCATCACCGATTAGTCGCAATTCGTTTAGATATGTTTTGATATTTTTCTTCAACGAATCGGGTGAAACAGAGAGCGATCCTTCTTCATCGAGCGAAACTACATACAACAGAGCCGAAAGAGGATTGACAGGATTATCAGTTACAGACGCCCGGTAAACCCTGCCGAACTCGCTTGGCATTGTGTAAATTCTTGCCAGCAAATCCTCTCTCGATACGACGCGGCGCTGAGATTTCCGTGCCGACGGAATCAGTTGCTTCAGTTCGTTTAGCGATGGTGCCGGAGCACCTCCCGATGCACTTTCTGGATTGATAACCTGTATCGATTGACGAACCGTTAGACTGTTGGATGCTGACGGGCTTCGCCTGAACGATAGCGACAATTCGTCGATTTGTTGCACTTGTTCTGATGCGACATTGTGGCCAAGACCACCGCCGTGACGATATCTTACAGTCAGCGTTGTGTCTTTCGGAGAAATACCCAAGGTTTGTGTTTGTAGTAATGACTGAGGGTCAATACTGAATTTCGCAACAGTTGCTTTTCCAAACAGGCTCAACGACAATGCAGACGGATCAGGCACAATGTCATCATCCAGCGTCGAGGCATTTCCTGAACCGAACCGTAATGTTGTCAATTGCGTAACAGGATCATACCTTCGAATGTACCGGTATGGGGCTGCGATGACCTGCATATGATTCGGCACAATTGCGTTGTCTGTGTCCGGATTCTTTACCTTCAAAAAGACCGTGTCTTCACTTAGCGATGTGACCTCATAATACACATTCAATTCTGCATCCGTAACGGACAACACTGCAGAAATGTGTTTTTCGTCGAGGGTGATTTCGCGGAAGGGGATGAATGTTGGAGAAACAACAATATTTTGGGTTTTCTCTTCCCCGCTTACCGCGTAAACACTGCGAGTCACGAAGAATGACGCTGGGCTTCCGTCAGCATTCGTCGTTGCAATGATAAAATCGGCCAGGAAATTGCCGTTGGCATCTTGTTCTGAAAAATCAACATCATCAATTGTCGTAAACGTCACGCCAGAAAACGATGATATACCGGTCGCTGCCAAAATAACAGGCATTGCTGATCTGGTCGGTAAATAAACACCGCTAATCGATTCAGAAGGCACGGTCAATTGGAATTTCAGCTCTACGACCGACGGTGCTTTTCCGTGTATCTCTACACCGGCGTTGCGGAGGTGGGTGATGATATTCTCAGGTTCGACCGCGTTGGTTGGATCTAACTCACGAAATGAATGGTCAAGGTAAAAGCTAAGTGAGTCGCCCACCGTCGCAGCAAAATCAAGAAACATGCCGCCAACAGAAGCCTCAGAGAAATCCTGAATCTTGTCGGGAAAGTATATTCTCGCCGTTTCCAGCAATTGGTTTCTGATCGATTCAAAATCCCTTGCAAGGTACGACCGATTTTCTTCTTTTTTTAGTTTTTTCTTGATTTGAAATGCCATTTTATCCTGCCGCGAAGATTATTACTTCGATTGCTTGGTTCGTTAGTGCTAAACCAGGGACGTTGTACATCACCTTGATTTTGCTTCTGATTACATTTTCATCGTTCGATTTCTCAACGCTTGGTTCAAAAACATCTAGCTCCACAAACGGCATGTACTTTTTGACTGTCTTGATTATTCTGCGGGCAGCTTCTTCGTCTGTATTTTCGGCCGTGAATTCAAAAGCGAGTGGTAATAGATTTGCGCCGAAGTCGCTCAATGATAAACGTTCGCCATGGTTTGTTGCTAGCAGGTTTCGTAAATTGTCCTTGATTTGACTTGCAATATCATATGACATATCAAACATTGAATTGCCCGTTGAGGCGAATGATATAGGTGTGCGAATGCCAATTGGCATCTTTACTTCCAGATCTTCTACGCTTTTATCGTATGTGTCCTGGAGCTGGCCTACCGATTTGAAATCGTATGTTCGTCGAACCTGTGACATTACCTACCTCGATACATAAATATCAAAAAACATAAGTTGAAACGCATGCGGCAAAAAATAGCGACTATAGTAAAGCCCCAGTTCCTGTGCCTTTTCCAGGACCACTAATAGATGGAAAGGGAATGGGGGGTGGTGTCGTGGTCAGATACCCGACGACAGGAACTCCGCCGGCGAGTATAATGTTCGTTTGGACGTCAGCTTTTACCGCAAAGTTGTGAATGGCCGTTTTCATGTCCGACGCAATCATCCTAATAATCGTATCAGAGCTTGCATGTTTGTCTAGGCCGGCGTCACGGGCCACCTTGAACAGCTTCAATAAGTCATTTTTCAGAATGGTGAGAGCTGTTGGTTTGAATGAAATACTTCCAGTTCCCGTTGCTGATCCTGGCGCCGAATATATCCCAGCCCCAAACGGGCCTGCAGCAGATTGTCCCGGTGTGATGATGTCGGTTGTCGTGACATGTGCAGCCACCATATACTTGTGGATCGCATCACCCATTTCAGTCGATAGATTTTTGATTATTTCGTCGCTATTCGCGCCTTCTTTTATGCCGGCCATATACACATTCGTGAAAGCGGTGTTTAGGTCGCGAATTAGTAACGGTGCTGCTGATGATAACGGCATTTGCCCTCCTAGGAAAGTGTTCCGGTTCCTGTTCCATTGCCAGTTACCGTGGTGGTACCAGCAGCCGGCAAGTCCGTTTGTCCGGCGTCGGTTGTATCGGTTGTAGAAACAATTGCTTGCGACATGTATTTGTGAATTGCGTCACCAAGATCCGTCGCAAGTTTTTCTATCGTCTCTGTGTATAGTTCACCTGAAATCCTGTTCCTAGTTGAAATATATGTTTCCCTTATATCTACGTCAAGTACCGGGGCTGCTGATGAAAGAGGCATACTATTCTCCGAACATTCTTTTAGATTTCAGTGTTGCAATGTCTTGTTTTAGCTTGCTCGATATTTTCGTTTTTAGTTCGGCTGCTGCCTGGTTTAGTTGCGGCGACGGTGCGCCGTACCCGGGTGTCACATGCGTCAAAACTGTATCGCAAAATGTCACCAATGAATCCATTGTTTCGAACCAAAGATCCTCAAATTGCTTATACTTTATGAAAGGCTGGGCACCTCCAGGTCCTGGGCCGGTGGCGTCTCCTCCATCATCTTTACTTCTACCGAAATAGATTGCCTTACCAGATATATGAACAGTTCCGTCAGACTCTATTATAATGCCTGCCAAATCATCATCCGGATTCCCCTCTTTTACGATTCGAATTGAACCTGCCACCGAATCAAACTTCTCAGGTAGGTTTCCTGATGAATCCTTTGTTGGCAATTTTCTTGCCACAATCCTAATATGATCTGATTTTATTGCGATTGCCGGGCCTTCTCTCTGTTCATACTTGTTTTCGAACGGTTTTGGGGCAAGCTTTCCTAATTTCTTGTCTATCTTCGAATTTGTTGAAACGTATATCCTGGATGCGTCAACAAGAAAATCCGGATCGCCCTCGGCTGGGTTTGTTTTGGCGTTGCCGGGGGTTGCGGGACCCTCGCCATCGACTTTCCTTTGTGCATCTACATCTTGGACCTGCGCTGGGTCCTTGTCGGTTTCAAATGCACCAAATGAATTTTTCGCAATAAATGGCTGTGTACTGTTCTTGACACCTTTCGAAGCTGTACCCTTTCGATTTCGTTTTGTTTCCGACTCGTTATCTTTGAAATACCGGCCACGACCAACAACAATATCAATTGCTCCTGTTTCTGGCGACTTGACAGTTTCTGACGCTGCGTTTGAAGCATCAGGTGAAACAGGTCGGTCGGTTGCATCCCAGCCTCTTTCCGTCCCTAGGATGATTGCCGTGTTGTTTGAGCCTTGCAGAACAGTATCCGCTGGGCGCTTTGTCAACCTAGGTACTGCCTCTAGAACAATGTTCTTCCCCTCAGCAGAGTTTATAAGTAGTTGCTGGAGGGCTGTGTCATCCCCAGCGATGATTTTTTTGTCATCGTCTCCATTGGGGAACTGTAATGTCCGATCCAATTTTTCTGAGCCTGTTTGTGTCAAACGATGCGGTCGAGTGAATGCTGTAAAATTTGCATCCTCAAGTGGTAATGAATCTGATATTCGAGTTACCCAATACGTTCTATCATCGGGCGCGCCGTTCAATATTTTTTGTCGAAAAAGCCAGACCTGTTCGCCTGGCTTCGCCGGCAACGCGATGTGCGATGAAAAAAACGGGTAAACGACAAGATCGACAGTGTCAGATAAGCCTTCACTTGTTGATATTATACGACAAATCAGCGAATTTCTTGGGGCCAACGAGAACAGTATCCTCTGGGGCTCAGAAAGGGTTTCGGGTACTTCTTGGCGAAGGGACACATCGCAAATTGTGTCTATTACAAGGCCTCGCTCGAATATGTTTGTTGTCCTGATCGAACTTAGATCAGAATCAACGTCGTCAGTCGAACGGACCGCAGCTCCACCATGAATTACCGCCTTTGATGATGTCATTGCTTTCCTTCAATCGCCGCAAATAATTCGTCTGCATCTAGTGTTGCCTGCGCTTCAATTTCTTTCGCGACGACTTGTGCAAGTGCCAGGAGTTGGTCATTCGATTTGCTCATTCGCTCGAGGTACTTTACCAATGTTCCGCCGAGGGCCATATGCTCAGCGGCACCTTGACCGAGCGCGGCGAAGCACTGCGCCAATAATGCGCATGCGGTGGCTCGGTCGTTGGCTGCGTTGTTGTAGATTTCCGTCCAAAGATATAATTTTTGCTCTTCGACACCTTCAATCTCTTTCAATATTTTCCCGAACGAGCGAATCTTCACCTGCGCGGACTTGTCATCCGCCATCAGCTTGTCAACCTTTTTTATATTCGTTGGCTTCATCTCTTCGTTCCTCTGCTACCACCTGGGCATAAATCTTTCTGATTTTGCTCATCGACTTTGTCACTTGCTTCTTTTCAAACCCAGATATCTCTACTAAATAGACATAAATCGATTGCTTGTTTATAAAATCTAGCTCGTCAACCTGGTCAAACAAGCCTTCAACTGCCGTCATGACTGTTATGTCACGCGGATCGCGAAGACTCTTCTTGATTTTCTTCACCCTGGCAACTTGTTCGACTTTCCTTTCCCGGAGAAGCATGAGCTCCTCTGTTGAAGGAAGTTCAACAAAATTGGAAATCTGCTTTTGTGTGTCCCTGGAGAGGTGCAACGTATCATTTAGATACACGTGTTTATAATACTTCTTTCTGTGACTATTCGTCGTGTTGATTAGGAAGTTTTTTGCAACCACATTGAAATACGAGAATGCTTTCGAACCTCGATCGGGATTCCACTTATGTAACGAGTTATACAGTGAGTAGCTGCATTCTTCAATCAGTTCAGCAGCAGACATCAGCGGTGACTTGAACCCATATACATAGACCAAGCTCTCCGACAACTTCATTATCGCCGGCTTGATTTTGTCGCCGTAAATAATTTCCCTCTGTCGTGTGTCACTCTCGCCTAAAAATGCAAGAATTGCAACTTCGGTATTTTTGTCAAAGTATAAAACACTTTTGCGGCCGGGCTTTCTTTTGATACGTTTTTTTCTTTTTATCATGCCTCATTATCCTCTATGTCGTCTGGAACATCCCTTGTCAGTGTCAATGCCACTGAATGTAATGCAGTTCGAACTGAACCAATGCCTTTCACGACTGAGCGAACCTCCGGGCTGTCAAAAAATAATGGACGTTCCAAAATCTCTGTCATTATCTCATACTTCGTATCGATAACATCCAAGCATTCTTCTATTGCATCTTCCATTTTCAGAATTGTCGTGCCAAGTTGTACATTTTTGTACACTGACATTGTCAATAAAAATGCCAAAATGACGATTATCGAAATGCTAAACATTTATGCCTCCGTGACCGGTAATATACATCGCATATACGCTTCAATTATCGCATCGATGCTATGGGTCTTTTTGAGTGTAGATGACAGTTCCTTTGCCGAAACCGTCAGGCTCTCCTTGTTTTTCAGTACCTTGACAAGCTTTTTCTTGAAGTTGCCACCGCGGACGTCTGCCCATTTTGCACCGGGAACAAAAATTCGATTGTCAATTCTAGATTGTGGAATGCGTACCATATCATAATGCACGCGTTGAAAACTGTCGCCTGACAGGAATTCCGTGTATGCCGACCAATCCGTCGCTACGATTGGTAAACCTGCAACTGCGGCCTCAACCATTGGAAGACCAAAGCCTTCTCCACGGGTAGCTGAAATCAGCGCTGTCAGCTTTTCGCTCTTATACAGGTTCGTCATTTCTTCTCTGGTCATGGAACCATGAAGCATATACAACTTTGGAAATGATTTCTTGTTTATTGACTTCTTGATTTGACCTAGGAGCTTTCTTACCAACTCTCGATCGATTGTAGTGTCACGGCCCTTCGTTGTTTTCACAATCAAACCGACATCATCTTTCTCACTGAACGCCTCTAGGAACCACGTAATCGATGCAACAAGATTTTTCCTGTCTGCCGCGGGGTCATCTGAAATCAGAGTTCCAACGATCAGAAAGTTGTTTGATGTCGGTAATGATTCGAGTGGATCCGACGTTGGAGGAAGAAGAAGCTCAGGAAAGAATGCTTCCGGAACAACCTTGATTGGCGTCTTTTCGTTTCCTGTCGAAACCATTATCATCCCGGCTTTTGCATGAGCGCTTGGGACAATCACCAAGTCCATCTTTTCTCGACAAACAGTTCCCCATTCGACTGAACATCTGTCTGTTTCTACGCCGGCGGTGATTCCAACATTGAAATGGCCCAGATCGGGATTCCATTCATGTGGCAATTGGATCTGGATGGTGATGTCAAATTTCCCTTCCATAGGTTTTGACTTCTCCATGATCCTGCCGTAAATTCCATTTTCAAAATCAGAATTGACACACCATGCAGTAATACCCCATGGCAGCACCTCAGTTGTCAGGTTCCAATCGCTTTGGGTTTCACAAAACTGGAAAACCTGGCGGGAATGAACTCCGTATCCACTCTGGCTCAACAATGGCGCACGAATCAAAACGTTTTTCATTATGCAATCTCCTCAATCGTAAACTTGTTATCAAATTTCCAATCATCGCATAGCTTTTGTAATGATTCATGCCAAAGGTCGATGGTTGTCTCCAGTTTGAACTCAGACGTCACGTATGCTTTTGCCTTAGTACCCAACACCTTTCGGGCTTCGGGACCCATGCTGTACATCTGATGAAGCCCATTGGCCACAGATTCAGTTCCCACATAGTCCTCGTATATATAAGGCACCATCTGAGAGCCTACCAGCGATTGTGTTTCGACTTCAAGGGCGATGCCGTTTTCTGAGCCATCGCGGTGGTCGATGACCTGTCTTGTCAGACCGCCTGTCTTCACGGCAATAATTGGATTTCCAACCTGCATTGATTCGAGGGTTGTCAAACCGAAACCTTCGGCGTACGAAATGTTCAGGCAGCAATCTGTAATGTTGTGCAGAACATTCATTTGTTCAAAGTTTGTGCGCTGGGTTGAGAACACGACACTGTCAATGATTCCAAACTTCTCGGCGATGACCAGCAGGTTCGGTCCTTCCTGATCCAGCGGGTCAGTATGCATTAGCAATGTCGCGTCTGATTTCCCTTCTTTCTCAAGCTTCTTCATGAACTTCGACCATGCCTCTAAAACGTCGGCCGGTCTTTTCCGCCTTGCGTTTCTGTTGGCCCAAAAAACAATGAAGTGATTTTCACGTTCGGCGCCGAGTGTATGTCGTCGGTGTTCCAAGATTTCGTTTTCAGGTAGAGGAAAGAAAATCTCATCGGGAAGAGCATGAGGAACAAAGTTCGCCTTCCCCGGAATAATCTCGTTTACCATTTCATATGTTAGGTGGCTGTGGCAATTGACCAAATCTGTCGCTTCATAAAGAACCCGATTGAATTCTGGAGTTGGGCGGTTATCCCACACATGCCAGTATGCAATCGGGCAAATCTTGTTGATTTCGTCGTGCATCTCCCAGATATAAATGAAGAATCGTGGGTCCGTAAAGAGCAGGAGAACGTCTGGTTTTTCGGCAGCCAAGGTTTGAAGAATCAGTTCTCTATTTCCAAAACCGTCGATGGGCTTGATTATGAAGTCAGGATTCACGACGACAGTTTCATAATTGTCGTGTTTCTGGGCGGCGCCAAACTGCCGAATCGACCAGCACCCTTTTTCCAAAAGGCCGTTGATCAAAAACCTACTTTGACAACCAACGCCCGAGGAGCTCAAGGCATGATCTGACAACATCAATATTTTCTTTTTTTGTACTTGCATCAATACAATACTATCTTGCTATTCGATGATAGTAAAATACCGTGTTACATCGCGGCGAGCGTGAATAATATCATAGTAAAGGAGAAAAATGAGAAACTACTTACAGGTTGACTCAGACATGATATACCACCAAGTCCTGGTCGAGGAACCTACAACAATTTTTCACTGGTCAAGACGTCCCGGTGATTTTCTCGATGAAAAAACAGGGATACTTTCGCCAATGATAATGGAGTGGAGCGGGAATGTCCGTGAATGGTACGAAGGTCTAACCGATACTATTTCTCGTGCATTCTGTGATATGACATCGAATCTTCATGGTGATGGGATGGCCCGCGGGATCGTCGTATCACCCCTGGCAGCCACAATAATTGAATTTTCTCTAAGTTTCAGGACGGACATCTCGAGTCCCAAAATCATTAGTCGTGGCAAATTCGCCATGATTGGGTTCCTTCGCGGGGTGCCGGTTTATGTCATAAACACCAGTGATCATGATATATGCACTTTGTTTGTCATGGGTTGCGATTTGTGTAAAACCATGAAAGTCGGTCGCGTTTCGATTGCCCATATGAATGCCTAGAACAACTGAACATACCCTTTACAATGCTCGGTGTTTGCGAACTCGCAGAACTTGCATGAGTATCTGTTCTTCAGCGTGAACTCGGCTTCCATGTTTTTCAACATGTTGATGACCATCTTTTCGGCTTTCGCCATGACCTTCGGTCCTGATGATACTTCAACCATCGACACTGATTTACCTGGCTTTGCTTCACGGTGGAGAAGAACGTATGCTGTTTTCACATCCCGAGATTTCTTTCCTGTGTGGCGCATCCAGAAATGCTTGTAAAGAATGACCTGAGCTAATGTCAAGAAGTCTTGCTTCTTTCTTCGCTGCCAACCATATCGTCCTGCTGTTTTCCAGTCGATGATGACATGTTTTCCATTGGGAAGTTCAATCACGCAATCGATGTAGCCCTTGAAGTGACCGGTCGTCTTCAAAACGTCAGCATACAACATATGTTCCGCTTCGACAGTCTTCCACCCAGGAAATGTCTTTTCCATGAAATCAGGGAGCTGTGTTAGGGCATTCGTTGCCGATTCCAGCCAACCTGGAAGTTCGACATGTTTGTATTTCCAACCTTGAGCCCTGGCTCTCGCCGTTTGTTCCTTGATCCATTCCTCATCATCAAATCCTCGTTTCTTCCAGGCTTCCTTGATTTTCTCATGGACTGCCGGGATGTCTATCGTTCTTGTATTGAGGAAACTCTCGCCACCATCGTGGACGATTGTACCATAATCCAAATATGGGCTTATGATTTCCTCATCTGATGCTGGAATATACAAAAGGTCATGGCGCCATCCACAACCTGCCCAAGTACTAACTTCAGAATATGAGACGTGTGGTTTTCCGTTTCTTAGCAACGGAAGTGAGGGATCGATTGTTACTTTCTTTTTCATATTTCAATTGTATGAATATGTTGACAACTTTACATTAGTCGCCTTTTTGAATCCTGTAACTGTCAGAATCGAAGTGCTGTGTTGAAAATTCGTACAACTCAGTGTCCTCGAGGGCAATCATTTGGTGTCGCATCCCTCTCGTCACGTGGAAGTTATCGCCCTTTTCCAGGATGACCTCGCAGGCATCTTCAACCTCGTCCCATTCCGGCGCAGAATAAAGTACCTTGATTCTCCCGGATTGTACAAAGAAAACTTCATCCTTGAGCTTGTGATAATGCCAGGAACATCGTTTCCCTTTCACAAAAAACAGGAGCTTGCCGCAATACTCTTCGCAGTTCACAATCCATTTTTCAAAGCCCCAGCCTTTTGGGACAAATTTAATCGGCAAAGAATTCGGCATCTTTCATTCCTTTATCGTCAATGTATATGTCACCACTCGGTTTTCCTAGTCGGAGATCATGAAATTTGACTCCCCAGTCGTACAGTTGAGCCAGTGTCAAATCATAAAACTGCGTTATTGCAGCTACTTGGTTATCTTTGTTGCGGCCCATACCTCGGGCCGTATAGATAGTAATGCTATGGCCGGATTCAAACAGCTTATTGACTCGTGCAATTCGGTCCCTGTGTGGACGCGCTACATTGTAATCACCGTCAGTTGTCGTGCACAGTGTTCCGTCCAGATCAAATACGTAGCGCATTTATTGCCTCCGTTGATGAATGCGTTCCTATCCTAGGAAAATAGTCGACCTCAGCCAAATGTGAGCCAACAACCCGCCTTCCGTCATACTCGCTGCCGACAACGATTTTGTCGGCTTTCCAGTTTTCGATTTCTTGGCACATTTCTTCATCCGAGCCGTAACACACAACGACATCAACACATTCCAATGCACGAAGCATTCTCATCCTGTTCACAAGATCATTGTGGGGTCGGAGGGGTCCCTTGTTTTCAGAGACCCTCTCATCGGTATCGACACCAACGACAAGAAATTGGCCTTTGCTTTTTGCGTATTCCAACATTGCAAGATGTCCCACGTGCAAAATATCGAAGCATCCATTTGTCCAAATGACGGTTGGGCTCATATCGTTGATACCCCTTTTTTCTGGACAACGATTGATGCAATTTCATTTCCCTTTTCAATAGCAGCCTGAACATCACCTGTTTCAGTAAATGTCTTTGCGAATGCAGAAACGAATGAGTCACCAGCACCAGCAGAATCAACTCGATTCACCGTTGGCGTTGGATACACAGTTCCTCGATACATTGCACCACGAGGGCCCAATGTCACGATTAGATTTTCAATGATGTCTTCACCAAGAACTGATTTTGTACGTGCATACTCCGTCTCATTGATTTTGATGAATGAGATTGAATATGCCCATTCACCAAGAATCTTTTTTGTATCGAGGATTGAGATTTTCGATTTGCGCCCGATGAAGTTGATTTGATTCGTCGACAACCAGCCTTTGTCATAATCAGATATCACGACGCAATCATATTTCGAGAAATCAATACCTCGAAGCAGGGCGTTACCATACTTTTCATCGTTCTCGTCGACCCTGAGGAACATATGATTCGATTTCGTTTCTACGTAACGAATCTTCTTGATACACTCGGCATTATCATTTGTGTATAGCTCCGTATCGCAACCCAAAACTCTCATGTTGGCGGCAACATTTGAAGCCATCCCAAGGTTCTCAACACTTTTGATGCTATTGAAAACAGGAACTGGCGACTCCGGGGCGAGTCGCACTACGTTGCCGTATACGAAGACGTCCAAACATGATTCACCAATTACTAAAAATTTCATAGCACACACTTGACAAGGTCGCAGATTCTATCGATGTCTTCCGTACCTAACTCTGGATTGTTGGGTAAAAAGAACCCACAATCATGAATCTCATCTGAAACGGGATGACTAAACTCACCGTATTCCGCCTTCCAGAATGGGTGCTTTCCTAAGTTTCCTGCGCTGAAGATTCTTGTTTCGACGCCGGCAACCCGTAGCATCTTCACAATTTTCGTTCGTTGTGCCTTGTCTTTTGCCAGGAGACCAAACGAGATTGAGACCGGCTTGTTGGTTCCCCAATCTTGAAACTTGAAAGTTCCTCGTAGGTTTTCCGCGTAGCGCTTGTGATTTCTCTCTCTGGCCTCTGATACCCAAGGTGCTTTCTTGACCTGGTCGATTCCAATGAATGCCTGTAAGTCTGTCGCCCTCAAGTTGAATCCTGGAACGAAGAATGTGAACGGTTTGTGGAAGTCATCAACTCCATTTTCTTCAACCAACCCGTCGTACACTGACTCATCAAGATCCTTTCCCCAGCCGTGACTTCGGAGCATGAGCAACATTTGGTATGTTTCGAAATCGTCGGTGTTCACCATACCACCTTCAATTGTCGCCAACTGATGCCCAAAGTAGAATGAGAAGCTCGACATTTTGCCAACCGTTCCCACCTTCTTGCCGTTTGCATATTCAGCACCGAGAGCTGCGCAGCCGTCCTCAAGCAAAGTGAAGTTGTATTTCTTTGAGAGGGCATGCAATCTTTCAGCGTCATGCGGGATACCGAGAACCTGCACAAAAATTACCGTTGCCGGATCCTCTTCGATACACACTTTTTCGAGGTCGTCGAGATCGATTCCATACGTTTTTGCATCGGCGCCAACCATGATCGGGTCGAAACCAAATTGCATGAATGGTGCGATTGTTGTGACCCATCCCACCGATGGGACGACGACCTTCATGTTTCTTGGCTTTGCAACCTTTGCGGCGTACGCCATCAGCAGGTTTGCAGAAGAGCCGGAGTTGCAAAACACAGAGTACTTCGTACCGATGTATTTCGCCCATGCTTTCTCAAACTTTACCGTTAGTTCGCCCTTTGTCAGGCGAGGATATGTTTTCAGCCAATTGATAAGATTATCGATATCGTGATCGCTAATCGTATCTTTTGCCAGTGGGTACTCAATTTTATTCATCAATTTTCTCCATCCAATATTCAATCATTTCGTCCAACATAGATTCGAATGTGTACTCAAATTGAAAGTTCGTTTTTGTTGTTGGGCCTATTTTTCCTAGAAGCTTTGAGGCATCACCTTTTAGGTTGTGCAACTCAAGTGGTCTCACGAACCGTGGGTCAACAACCACATGGTCATTATAATTCAAATCTAGGTAATTGAAAACATATTCGCAAAGATGCCTAACTGAATTTGAACGACCGGTGGCCATGACAAAATCGTCACACTCATCCAACTGCAAAATCGCATGCATCGCCCTAACATAATCTTTGGCATGACCCCAGTCCCGTGTTGCATCTAGGTTTCCTAAACGGAGCTCTTTCATCAAACCTTTTTTGATTCGAACTGCACCGATGACGACCTTATTCGTCACGAAATTGGCACCTCGGCGGGGTGACTCATGATTGAACAGAATACCGTTCGACAGAAACATGTTGTACGATTCCCTATAGCACCTCATCAATGAGTAGGCCATTTGTTTTGCACAACCGTACGGGCTGACAGGAGACATTGGTGTTGTCTCTCTTTGGAATCCATCCGGATCAATGTTGTTGCCAAACATTTCAGAGCTGCTTGCCTGATAAATCTTGGCCGAGGGATAACAGAGTCGCGTCGCTTCCAGCAAATTCATCACGCCCAAACCAGTTGCCTGGATTGTATACAACGGCTGGTCGAAACTTACCTTCACATGACTTTGAGCCGCCAGATTGTAAATCTCATGAGGTTTCACATCCATCACAACACGAACCAACGATGCCATGTCTGTCACATCGGCAAACTGCAGGTTTTCTTTGATTTTTGCGTAAGTTCCGTCGTTCAGACGAGCAGATTGGTTTTCTGCGATTGAGTTTCGTTTGAGTGTACCATGAACATTGTACCCCAATTCGAGGAGATATTCGGCAAGATAACTTCCATCTTGCCCGTTGATCCCCGTCACGAGTGCGCGTTTCATTACTTCCTCGCATGCTCAAAGTTTTCTTCAAACCATTTTGAAGTGTTAACAATTGCCCAAACGATTGGTGTCCGTACAAATGTTGGGAACAAATCATCAAAGTATTCACTTACCGTTTGGCGACGGAGTTGCCCGTTCGGCTTTGACGTATCCCAATCAACACTAACATTGAAATATTCTGCCACCGTCTCAACCAGCTTCCTGATTTCCAGTTCATCGCCTGACACAATCAGTTTCTGCGGCAAATCATCCACCGACGCTAGCAATTCGAAGCATGCTTCCGCCAAATCATCAACGTAGATAAATTCACGACGAGGAGAGCCATCGCCCCATGCTTGCAAACTGGTTCCATTTTCTCTTGCCAAGTATGCCTTATGAATCAAGGATGGCACGACATGCCCATGGGCAAAGTCAAAGTTGTCATTCGGGCCGAAGATGTTTCCTGGGATGATCGAGCAGTAGTTTACGCCGTATTGCTTCCTGTAGGCCTCAATTTGGACATCAACCATTCTCTTGGCATGAGCGTAAGCTCCATGTGCCGGGAAAGGAGGACCATCGTGTAGGACCGATTCTGTCATCGTTTCCACATCAGGAAAGGCACATACAGATGAAAACGCAATCAACTTTTCGACGCCATGCTTGTAGGCCTCATCAATGATCATCGTGTTCATCATGACATTGTCAAAAAATTGCTGCGCTGGCGTTTCAAGGTTTTTCGCAATCCCTCCGACACGGGCAGCAGTATGGATGACATAATTTGGCTTATAACAATCAAACATGTCTTTGACACCATCTTGCTCTGTCAGATCCCAATTTTCCCGGGCCGCGAAGATTACATCAAATTGAGAATGATAGCCAGCTAACCTTCTGATAGCATTGCCGACCAACCCATTACCGCCTGTGACCAATACCAATTTTTTCATAATTTCTTTGCCTCAACATTCAACGACATAAGCAGCCCGGTCGATTTATCCATGTGGGGCAAATATGCCTGACTGTAATCGTCCACATAAAAATGGTCAGTCTTTCGCCAATCGTATCCTTTCACATCACTAAATCCGGCCTGTTCAAGATCATATTTCAATGTATCGAAGTCCCACCCGTGAAAATGAAAGTCAAAATCGTATTTTTGGCCGCCAAAAAAGAAAGCCTGGACCTCCGCGAGGTTGCCGGTTGCCAAGTATCGATCACACGCAGCACGCATGTTTGGAACGGCCAAACGCAATGTTCCACCTTTACCCAAAGCTTCAAACCAGTCGGCAAGAATGTCCTTGTATGTTGTCGGGGCAAATTTTGATGCCTTCAACGGGAAATGTTCCAAAACATGGGCAGCATAAATCACTTTCGCATCAGAAAACTTGGTCGATAACTTTGAAATGTCACAAACAACATCGGGTTGAACGTCTGGACGAATATCCACGTTCGTGTAGCCCCACATTTTCCGGTCGCCGCAACCGACGTTGATTTTGCAGCCATTTTTCTTCAAAATACTCATTATCCAAATCTCCTGGCCCATTTTTCTGGTTGGCGTATCCAATTGTCGTACCGTATGCAAACTGGACGATGATGTGACGTAAACGCGTGCCCATAAATGCTATTGAACAGCGGTAAATCGTTCTGATAGTATGCCGCAATGATTGGGCTATTATTTTGGTCTCTGCCGGGTTCCCAATCGTGCTTTGTTACAAAATTGTCTGACGTTATCACTTTTGAACCACTTCTTTGGGCCCGAAAGGCAAAATCGTGCAAATTCAAGTTGAAATGTTCGAACCTGCAGTCCAAACCGCCCAAACCTCTGAACCTTTCCACACTCATCATAAACATTAGGCAAATCTTCCAATCTGGATGAACTCCGGGTATCCGGAGACTGTCATGGTGGTGTGCATTCCAATAACTTGGCTTGAAATCGGCCAAATTGGCATTGAAATTCTGCCCTTCGGTATATTTCAATGCAATGATGTCTTTTTCGCTGTCATTTTGTTCAAGAAGGTCAATGCAATTGCTAAATTCCTTCTCGTTGATGATTACATCGTCTGAGGCAGCGGCGATGTACTTTCCTTGTGCAAGCGTGCTTGCTTTTTGAAGACATCGTGAAGGGCAACCAAAATCCTGCGAATATTGAACATTTGACAGCCCACGTAAATCGGCAGGCATCGGATATGGCGAAACAAACACAATTTCAAATGGGTGACGATCGCATGATAGCAACATTTGTTTATAAACGTTGCCCCAGTTATCATTTCTGATACCTGAGACCAAAAGCGACAAAACTGGCTTCACTTGAACCTCCGAGTCCATACAGTTTCGACATTTTTCCAATTCATTATCTCGGCGGCAATCGATTCATTCTTCGGCCACTCATTATTTCTGTATTTCGCGTGGAGAAGTGGCTCATCGTGGAATGTTTGACAATTATGAATCGGTTCGTGGTCGCCTGTTGTTCCTGGCATGTGGTCGCAAATCATGCATGCGATTCCTGACATCTTTACGATGGCGCCGGCGGCCTGGGCACGGATTGCAAGGTCAGTTTGTGATGACCAGGTCCCTTCGAATTCAGAGTTGAACCCTCCGAGGGCTTCCAAGAACGAACGGTGCATAAACGCGACGTTGAAGAGCCACCAATCTGGTGGGAGGTACGGTGATGCCGCAGGACCGGCTGCAATCTTGAAATATGAGTCGTCATGTTGCCGATCCCTGTCCACACTTCCAACTTGACCTTCCTGGTATTTTGCAATTACCACATTTAGTGGATTTCCGCCCATTTCTCGAAGGATTTTCATGTTTGCATCGACAGAACCAGGCAGCATGATTGCATCATCAGCCTGCCATGTCACAATCTCGCCTTCAGCGACGAGAAGTGCAATATTTTGGGCCCGAGTTGGGTGTCCAAAATCTCGTACGTACTTTATGTTTCGATATTGCAGCAATTCTTCCGGAAGTGGATTAGGACCGACCACAATTAGCTCAAACTGAAGCGATGTCGACTCACATAGCGATTTGTAAAAGCCTGGAAGGCGTTCTGGTCTGATACTCGGCAAAATTACCGATAATTCAGGCTTTTTGTGTTCTGACATATTCAATTACCTCCCTTACTGATTCTCGCAACGAAATGTCCGCTGTAAAGCCCAATACATCCGTTGCTTTTTGAACGTCTGGGACCCTCTTCTGTACATCATAGTCAAATGGCTCATCATGTTCAAAAAGTAGCGGCCTTGGATCGCCCAATTCTTCCCAAACAACTGTCGCGAGCTCTTTTACTGTTGTTGGTTGTCTCGTTGATATGTTGAAATCTTCGTTTTCGGCAGCCTGTGACTCAATGGCTACCCGAATTCCTCTTGCGATGTCTTTTCCGTTGGTGTAGCAACGAACCTGGTTTCCCTGGCCTAGCAAACGTAGCGGATATTGACCTTTGACAACCTTGTTGATTAGATCAGGCAAAACATGACTCATCATCATCTCAACATTGCCACTTGTGACCACTTCTTCGCCCAGGGCTTTGTCTTCTCCAACACCGACACAATTGAATGGCCGAATAATCGTGTAGGGAAGGTTGTATTGCTCATTGGCACCCTTGCAAAAGTACTCGCAAGCCAATTTTTGGAACCCGTAAGTGCTCAAAGGTGGTGGAGTTGTGGCAATTACACTTTCGGGTGTTGGAAACACATCAGTCGATTCGAAAACCATGCTGCTTGACAGAACCACGATACGCTTGAGCTGTTTTGTTTTGTGCAAGTGGATTGCTGTGTCGAAAATCGACGCCATAATCCTTTCGTTCGTTGCCAGCAGGTCATACGCATATTTGTGGAAATAAGAAATGCCGCCAATCATTGCTGCCATGCCGACAATCACATCGACATCGCCAAATCTGGCCAAATCTCGTTGTTCGAGACCGATGACATCCTCTTCGTAGAATGTGAAACAGGGATGATCATCGTGTGCCCGAACAATTTTCCCATATTTTGAGTAATTGTCAATTCCTATGACATTGTGACCAGCTTTTAGTAGCTCATTGCAAAGGTAACTTCCAATGAAACCTTGCGAACCGGTAATCATGATATTCATTTTAGTCGCATTTCTCCGAACACAGTTGTTTTGTATTTTGTATTTTCATAGTCAATACTCCGAAATAATCCTGCATTGACATTATGCTTTTCTTGTAGTCTGACAATGGCTTTGACATCTTTTGGAAGGCAAACGCCTCCGTAACCTCTAAAGTTTTCGTTCACGTCGAGGTATTGGTCTGGAACGGTTCCCATTTTGATGAACGCCGCTTTTACATCATTGTATGAAGCATCCACTGCTTGGCATGTTTCATAAAATTCATTTGCGAATATGACGCGCATGGCGTTGAAGATATTGGAATAGTACTTTACCATCTCGGCCTCGGTCAATCCCATTCTTACAATTTGCTTCGGGTAATTTCCATGAAGTTTCTTGATGAACTTGAATGTTTTCTTGTCTTCACATCCGATTGCCAACAGCAAATGATTCTCGACGAAGTCTGAGGTTGCACATCTTTCCCTTAGGAACTCTGGCACAAAACAGATGTTCATTCCATACCTTTCTCTAAGGCGGCTGGTAGTCCCTGGTTCAACCGTAGACTTTATGACAATGATTCCACCATACTTGTGCTTTCGGAGCCTCTGGATTGTATCCTCGACCACAGAAACATCACACGTGCCATCTTCCAACTGGTCAGTTGGGACACTTATGAAAACAATTGATGTACTTAGGACATCTTTCAGTTTTGAACCATCTTTTATGTCATAATGGACGACGGTGTGTCCTAATTTTTCGAACCCAAACTTGCAGGCCAAACCCACTGTTCCCAATCCTATTATTCCGACTGTTTGCTTTTTCAATTTACCCTCTAATCGTTGTTGAGCATTTCTTCGTAGGTTGTTGGTGTTTTACCACCGAACCTGCGTTCCCATCTCGGCGGCGACTGTTTCCAATTATCGAATGAAATTGGTATACGATCAAATGCAGCCATCGGCGATTGATACATTTCATGAAAAATTGGAGCATCATGAAAAATTTGTGCATTATGAATCGGCCCATGGTCAATTGTTTCATTCGGATAATGCGTGCAGTTTATTACTTCATGTGGCGAATGATAAATCTTCCCGCCGGCGGCTTGCAAGCGAAATGCAAAATCATGAAGGGGGTGATTCAAATATTCGAACTGTGCATCGAACCCTCCAAGTTCAACAAATCGCTCGCGATCAATAAGGAAATGAAGGGATGTGCGCCATCCCTTCCCAACGCCTGGCAACTGTAACTCTGCGCTTGACCATGCTCTCCAAAAATCGAGCGGTAATGCTGCACCGCTATAACCCGGGCCTTCCCTATATCGCATGTTTATCATGTCGAGTTTTGAGCATGTAGCGTCATATAATGTAACAGCCGATTCAATTGAACCAGGATAAAAAAAGCCATCGTCAACGGTATGATACAGAAGCCGGCCGCGAGTGTTGGCAGCGGCAATCTGTGCACATCGTGTTGGGTTTCCAAAATCTTTGATGACCCGGACGCACTCAACGTTTTTAAGATTGTCAGGCACATCAAATGGGCTCACAATTACAATTTCAAAACTATACTTTCCGCAAGCTGCAACCGCCGTGCTATACATTTGCTCCCAAAAGTGCGTCCTGATACCTGGCAAGAAAAATGAAACATCAATCATTTAGAACTCCCACAAAAAATGAATAGTTTGCCATATTTTCATAATCAATAATTTCCTTGCTCAGAAACATATTTTGGGAAAGGAACGCCCGGAGTCTTTCTGGATCATTATGCTTTCCTGAGTCATCATACACAGCCTGATTATGCAAAAATACAGAATTTATTTCTTCGTATCCAAATCCGGATTTCCATGCTTCAGGGTTAGAAAGTATCTTGCGCATGTCTAGGCCCCCAAGCAGGTTGTTCGATGGGTCTTGCCTCAGCCCAACATGACTAAATCCCGACGATGCGCCGTCGATTCCCCTGTCATGTTCAACAATCGAATCTTTAAGAATTGCCCAGCGCTTTCCGACAGAGGCAGCAAAAAACGTGAATGTTGATTCTGTGCAATACGCCGCAAAAATGTCGGGCTGCAGCCTCCCGTCAAACCCGTCGAATATGGCTTGGCTAAAAATATGAATATGGCTGTTACAAGCTTTGCCAACTGGAATCACGTGATTTTCATTCGTCACAAAACCCTTGAAACCCAACCATGCTTCGAAGCCGTTATCGTTTGAAGCTTGGATTGACAGGATTCCGTAATCATTCTTGACCAGCTCATTATATCCTTTTGATAATACATCTGTCTGATCTGCGAAGTTCATTCCGGAATCAATGTAAACATATGCTGCGAAGTTTGTGCCATGTTGTCTCACCGCTTCTAGCGCCGCAAAATTACACGAAATATTAACCGGAACAACAGAATCTAAAAAACAGTAAGATATTCTGTCACCGAATGTGCCTTTTACTTTCTGTCTTGTCAACTGCGTATTACAGCAACTAGACATTACCAAATGAATGTTAGCGTCTTGTCGTAGTATCGAATCTATACTTTTTATGTACCAATCACTGTTTTCTTTTCCTGACAACCCGCATGTATTGTATATCACAAGAAGTTTTTCATTTTTCATTATGGAAGTCGCCCCACTCAACAAGCACTGTCGATTTGCCGTCCTGTCTTTCGTATGCAGTCTTATATGCGTCAAAAATTTGTTCTGGTGTGTCGAGTCTTATTATGTCTGTGTTAGTTAACATCATGCGATACGCGTCTGTAAAATCACCGATGTGCTGATGTTGTGGATGAAGGGGTCGTTCCGATCCAATCCCAACCCTGATGATGCACTTTGGTGCATAACGGCCCGCAGAAAAAGCCTGCAGTTTATCTAAGTGATTAACGAGCTGGTTTGTTGCAAGCAATAAAAAATTCCACCTTGGATATATCGAAACAGGAACTGAACCATCGACGGCCATCCCAATTGTGATTCCCATTTGCATTTCCTCCGACACCGGCATTTCTATCTTTTTGTTATCAGGAACATCAATTAATGTTCCTGTCATCGATGTTCCTGGTGATGCCACCGCTTGACCAATAAAAACCGTATCGGACTGCGAACCCAACCACGTCATGGCCCGTGTTAACTCGTCTCGATATTTCATTGATTTAGTCAAAACTGGACTCGCTTGCCGGCGCCGGCATGTGGGTATTTAATTAAATTATATGCATAATAACGTACATGTTTATCATTTCTGTTTGCATACGTTGGTGTGTACATTCCCCAAGCCTTTTTTGTGTCTGTGCAAACTGACTTTTGATTGTCTTCAACAATGTATGTTATCGGAAGATCAAAGTTTGTAGCATATTTTATACATTCATGCGCTATTCCTGTTTCACTTGTCATGTCGCCAATAAAACACCAAACATGCTCACTTCCTTCACGAAGTTTAATATTTAATGCAGTGCCTAGTGCTATTGGTATAGTTCCAGCAACAATTCCAGAGCACATAATCTTGTGCGATGAATAACACAATGAAATTGAGCGGCCTGCGATAATATCACGCATAAGATCGGCTGGATCGACACCCTTTAATAAACAATGATAATGACTCCTCCAGCTAGAAAAAATCCAATCTTTATGTTTTACATCACTAAAAATGTCAAGTAATTGATCTTCATTTCCATTATGAAGATGTATAGGTGCTAAAATATTTGATGCATTAAATGATTCCGCGACTTTATTCTCAAATTCAATTAATTCTTTTTTCGATAGCATTGTTTTTATCCTGTAAAGTCGCAATAACATGTTTTGTAATATCAGCGGCACTCGGTGGTAAATTGTCAACTGCAGGATGAAATCCTGCAGTTTTGTCAGCTAGGCCCAGCACGCTCATTGATGCATGTGTAATTGCCATCATGTCGAAAGCCAAATTTTTTGCAATGCCGTCGCGATAATCATCATCAATGACAACTCCGCGGCCAGCGGCTGATAAATCGTTTAATACATCACGTGATGGTTCAAAGGGTTTGATTTGCCAAATATGACTTACGGCCGCCTTAATCCCTAGGCACAAAAGTCGCCTTGACGCTTCGATTGCAGCGAATCGCGTGATAGATATTGGGAACAAAATAATATCCGGATTGTCAAAAATGACGTCATCCAAATCATCAGTGTTGTCGTATGAACCTCGATGTTCAGATACATAATACACATCATCGTCGTCCATAAACATGTTATATGTTGCTGTGTATTCAGACGATGACATTGGAGCATATATTTTCACACCTGGCATCCGATAGTATAACGAATGATGTGAAGAACCGGCGACTGGGCCAATTCCGCCTTCCATGGCTATTGATCTTATGAACATCGGGCATGGTCTATTCCAAATTTCTTTAGATTTGCATGCGTAATTAATAATAATGGGTGCATTAAACCAGTTAAAACCTTGATATCGAATTACATACATTGGCCGTTTTCCAGCTAAGGCAGCACCGACGACAAATCCACTGCCGGCGACGTCAGCCATTGGAAGCTCCACCATACCGTCTTCTTCATATAATTCTGGTAACGTACCGCCTACCCAGCCTACAGCCGTTAAACACTGGCCCATTGCAACTCCATCATTGTTCAAAAGATGTAATTGTACTGTGTTTTTTATTGTATTTCTAAGTGTTTTTGGCATTTTCCCAAACATCCTTTACAAAACGTGCTGCAGTTGTAATCCGGCTAGCACCAAATTTCTTCAAAAATTGATCTTGTCGATCAAATGTAGTAGGATCATCAATACCTGCTCCGGCATGCCAAAACTTTCTATGTGTTTTAACATTTAGAAGTGCAGGTTTCGATAAATCAAGCTTTGAAAGAGTTTCCCAAAGTTGGGTCGGGTCATCTGTCACATTGCATGATTGGAGACCAAATGATTTTGCTATATCACTAATATCCCAGCTGCGACGTACTTTTTTCTCAGTTAATATTGAAAAATTATTATCTTCAACAATGAATAATATTGGTAACCCTTTCGTTGCTGCCCATCCCAAAGAAGCCAAAAAATAATCTTCTTCAGCAGCTGCATCACCGGCGAAACACAGCGTAAATATCCTATTAGTAAAACACATGCCTGTAGCGATAGGGGCTTGTGAACCCATAAGCCCGTCATGACCGTATATCTGCTTTTCTTTTGAATGAATAGATGCTGAGCCGCCCATACCTCCGGCGCACCCATTTTTATGCCCAAGCAATTCTAGGACTAATTTTTCAGGATCACCACCGAATGAAAGATATGTCGAATGACCTCGATGTTGAATAAAAATCTGCCTTTTTGTAGGACCATGATGATCTAAAAATACAGAAAGTGTTGCGGCGATGTATTCTTGGCCAGCTGATAAATACGTCGGTATACTAATCGTTTTATTTTTTAATTGATTAAATGCATATTCTTCGAATGCACGACTTGTTGCAGCAAGTTCAAATATTTTTAATTCTTGTTCATTAGTCAATTTCTTGGTTTGTAATTTTCTATTTATTGCCGGTAATCCTGTATTGCCAAACATGTTTGTATAATCAAAAACCATTGCCGTATTCACAACAGGCACACCAATTGCAGAAACCTCAGCTAAGTATTTTGTATCATCATCAAAAAAAACTGCTTTTTGAGTTTTCGCTATTAGCGGAAAATGCTCCGCCTTATTCTGCGTTTTATATAAAAGTATTCTATCGCCGTTAAATAAATGCGTTAGACCAAATGTCGACAATAACATAACTGACGGTTGGTTTGTGTTATGTAATCCATGGACGGCTCCGCCTGACAAATATGAAACAACTTTTTTATTACTATGAAGAAATTCTAGCATATCTCGCACGCCGATTCTAAGCTTACAAATATTGCCAACGTCATCGATGATTGTGTCAGTTGTTTTTTCAGTTAACGCGTTGACATTATGAATGTGGTATGGTGGAAGTGTCTGTTTCGCCCAAATTGGTCTACCGGTAGGATCGACAATATCCCATAAAGTTCTGTCTAGATCGAATACGAAATGCTCAAAAATATTAAAGTTCATCCAAGCTTATCCTGTTAATAGAAAGTAGTGTTGTATTGGGCATTATTCCAAATTTTGTCGACAAAAAACTCATCGTATGACCAGCAACTACATCACCGGCCTGGATAATAACATCACCCGACGGAGTCGTAAGGCCACCTCGAAGGACAACTAAAACTTCTTCATACGGGCGATTATGCAACTCTGCTGTTAATTTAACGTTTTTTATCACAAAGTTGCAATTAAACAAATTTATAGATGTTATAGCATCATCGACAGGATCATCTAACCACAAAGAGTCTGCTGACTTTGCTCGCTCATGTTTATTTCCCTCATACGGAAGATGTGTCCTTCCATATTTATCCTCCAGCCTTACAAGGTCATGTTTATCTTGCGGGCATTCCACTTCCAAAACAAATGAGGATGTCAAAGCTTTGGTCGAATGAAATCTACCTCTAAAAATCATGATTTTATCGAGACCACGGAGTGTAATACTATTTTTTAAAAATGAAACCTGAACATTTCCGTCTAAACAAATCAGGCCGGTATTTTTTTTAGGATGACAATGCATTGATGTTTGTTTTTCATCATCAATTCGAAGCAGCCAAATACCTAGGTTTTCATTTTGATATGCTAAATATTCATGTCCCCATGGTTTATTGACAATAACATCTTTATAGTCTTTCTTTTCTAGAATATGCATCAATCGCCTCCTTCATCCACTCCCCCATCCAATTATAATGAGGAGATGAAATGATGTTGTCAGACATAACGACAGGCTCTCGCGAATAAACAGCACCTGCGTTTGTAATGTCATCTTCAAGACTGTAATAGCCAGAAATATCTCTTCCCTTTACAACCTTCGCGGATATTAATAATTGCGCGCCATGACATGTACTAGCGATTATTTTTCCGGCAGCATCCCATTCATGAACAAATCTAAGTATTTTTTTATCTTGTCGTAATTTTTCCAACGCCTTAACACCGCCTGGCAAAATTAAAAAATCATATTTATTAAAAATCTCGTCATACCTCACTGACAAGTCAGACACGTTTAGGTCTGCATTCATTTTCGTGCCCATAATGCCAAAAATCACTTCCTTGTTTGCCATAATTGAAACGTTTGGCGTTTCTTCTCGGCACCTATAATAAGGATAAATTACTTCGTGATCCTGGTATCCTTCCCATGTAATAATCAATGCTTTCATATTTACTTTTCATCCCCAAGCAGTTTTCGCTTTAGTTTTATTTTCGATGTTTCTTCTACATCATTTCTTGCTTTTATACCAAATTTTTGTTCAAGTAATTCCAGATATGGTTTATGTTTGTGATATTTCATCCAAGCTTTATCACGAAAATCCAAAATTTCAGATGCCGTCAAATTGTCAGTCGCCAAATTTAATGTATTATATGAATGTTGGCTATAGCCATCATATGAGTTAGGCAAGCATAGTTCATTCTTTTTTGCGTCCATGTAAAGAGGGCTTCCAGGATATGCCATGGCAGAATATACGTTTACCATCTCTGTGAGATTTTCCATGGCAAAGTCCAAGGTTTCTTGCATCGATTCAGCAGTATCCATTGGCAGTCCAAAAATATAATTTGCGCCAATATTGATTCCGGCGTTGCGCATGTCAGTCATGACATCATTGATTCTTACTTCCTTAAAGCTATCTTTATGCACATATTTTCGCAAAACCGTATTTGGATTTTCAATTCCCAAGCCCAGCCAATTTATACCGGCACGTTTTAATTTGTCAAGATATTTCGGTTTGCATGTGTCTATTCGCGAATATGCCCAAATATTAAACTTATAACCACGTGAAATGATAAGATCGCAGATTGCTTCAAAGTGTCGTGGGTTTAAAACAAATAGTTCATCTGCGATCTTAACGTTCTTAACGCCCATTTTAGCAAAATAATCGAATTGCTCAATAATAAAATTAGGATCCCAATATCTAAACTTATTGCTGTCAGCGCTAGTAATGCCGGCACGATTGTCTGTCCTGTTAATAATATTAATCATACAAAATGAACATCGGTACGGACAGCCCAATGATGTATATAGTGCGGCGAAGGGTGTTTTGTCAGAATCATTTGACCATGAGTGCCATCCTGCAGTTCTATATTTAGAAAAATCAGGTAGTAGATCCCATGCCATACCAGGCAAATCTGTTTCCATTAATGCTTGTGGAACAATTCTGGACGCACGATTTATAACAATATTATTCTCGACATTACGAAAGCCAAGACCTGACACTTTCTCTAGCTGTTTTTCATCCTTTAGGTTTGTTACAGCCAATAAATCGCGGATTGCATATACACCCTCATTTAAACAGATTGCATTAATGGCAGGCTCGTCAATGAGGCTTTTCGTAGGCAGCGCGGCTACATGGCCCCCTACAAATAAAATGAACGAATTCGGATCTTCGTTTCTTAAGCTAGCAGCCACAGCTGTGGCTGCTGACATATTCTGTGAAGATGCACTAGGTTGCTGGCCGTAAACAACAAAACAAACAATCCTGGAATTATATTCGATAATCTGTGCAACTGTCTCTTTATCAGTCAATTGGTTTACTTCAGCATCCAAAATTGCTGGTGAAAAACCAACTGATCGGACAGAGTTTGCTAAAAGAGCAGCCCATATCGGGGGTTCAATTGCAGAATGTCGCGAACTTAAATCTTGATATACTATCTTCGAAGAATTTGTATGTACAAATAAAATATCAATCACTGCTTGTCTCCAATTGCTTGTTTAAGTTTCTCAATTGATGCTTGGCGCTCTGCAACCATTTCGTCAGACCTGAATAGCATTTCATTGTTATCATTTCTTCTGCGCAATTCAGCCAACATTGTTGTTTCATCCACAGCGCTCTTCCCTTGCGTCCAATGCATATGTTCTATAACAAGATCTTTTACGAAAATGTTTCTATTCACAGCTTTTGCTAATTCAAACATCCATGCGTCTGACCAGTCAGCTGTGAAATACGGAGGTGATGCATACCCTAATAACTCTATCCAGTTCCTATGTAAGCCGTAATGTGTTGCAAAGCCCTCATCATGCACGCCATCGCAACCATAAACTAATGCCAATCGATCATCATATTTTTCAAACGCTTCGTCAATTAATAAATCCCATCCTTTAGTTCTCATAATTGTGTCATCACCAAATTGCATCATAACATCAACGTCAGAATTATTGAAAAGAACATTATATGTGTCAGAAAGTGGCCTTACATCATGCTTGTCAATAAATAGGTGAATTGGAATCGATGATTGGGGACCAACTTTTTTAATGAAATTTATTGTCGCTTCATCGTCATTGTCAATGTATAAATGAAATGAAATGCGTTCCGGCTTGGCTGCTAATGAAACAACACTATCCATCAATCGAGCCAACATTTTGACACGTTTTCTTGTAGGACAAAAAATCCCAATTTTGAAATTAGTAGTTGGCATACCATGGCTCATCTAAAATATCATATGCTGACTGAACCTGTTTGATTCCCGTCTTCAAATCGATCTTGCACTCAAATCCTAAATCGTAGATTTTCTGGCTGCTGACGATGTAATCACGTTTGTCTGGATCTTTGAAATTCTCATTCACGTAAATCTCGCACGGAATAACTTCGGCAATTTGTTTTGCCAATTCCATTTTTGTGCAATTTAGGGCATCGTTGCCGACATTGAACACTTGGTCTTTGCATTCAGCCCAGTTATCAACAACGAACCTGAACGCTGCACAAACATCTTGGATATGCACATAGTTTCGCTTGAATGAGTCCTCATAAAGAACAAGCGCTTTTTCCTTCATTGCCTTCAACGTAAAATTGTTGATAAGCAAATCTGATCGCATTCTTGGAGAGGGTCCATATACTGTTGCTAGACGAAGTGTTGTGCACCCCGGGGTTGCAATAAAGGCCTTTTCCGCGTCGACCTTCGTCGTGCCGTATAACGTAATTGGTGTCATCGGTGACTCTTCAGTACAAACCTCGCCCGCATTGGCGTTTCCGTAACCAGAATTTGTGCATGGGTATACAACAATTTGATTAGGTTGCTTAATTGATGCAATGAATGTGTTTGCCGTTGCATTAATCTCGACGGCACCTCTTTCGTCATCGCGACATAGCGGAAAGCCGACTAATGCAGCCAATGGAACAATGATGTCTGCATCATTAACTAGTTTCGTTAATAATTTAGTGTCGCGGACGTCACCCTTCACAAATTCGAAATTTTTATGTGTTAAGTACGGAAGAAGACTAGTTTTATCATACATTAATGAGTCGATGACCGTGACCTTATGATCATGCAGGAACCATGGAATCAACGAACTGCCAATGTATCCTGCTCCACCTGTAATAAGTACTTTTTTCATTGTTTCCCCCAGCTGATTTCCCAGTCTTTGAAGTCTGCTGCAAGACAATCGATTTTGTAGTCTTTACGTCCGCCCACTTTTTCCTGGATTTTGTTTTTTGCTGTGTTTCTAATCCCGTTCAGGCCATGGGTCAATTCAAGGTCATTCCCTTCACCAATCCCTTTCCTGTAATTTGTTTCATTGTGCCAAATATGTAAATTCATTTGTGACAAAACTACAATAGCACGAACAACGTCGGCAGAGAACTTCAGATCCTCATTTTCAGCCAACAATTGAATGTCGTGCAAAATGTCGCTAATCTCATCTGCATACTCTGCTTTGTGTTCGACAATGAACACCTCTTTTAGTTGTGCGATTGACAACCTGTCAACCAACTCAGAAAGTGTTGGAAGATATTTCCTATCCGTCATCTTGACCCCTTATTTTGTCTAGTAGTGTATGAACGTTTTTACGGTATTCTGCATGCGAAAATCGTGTGGAGGATTGATGTTGGACCCTCTCATTCAAATTTAACTCTCGCAGGATTGCGTTCATTGTATTATAGTAATCACTTACGACCGTTTTTTCATCTTTCCATTCGATCCATTCATTCATAACCTGCGAATTCTTACAAATAGCTTCATCGGCGACAGGAATTGTGAGATTATATGGTGTCCCGATCACACAGGAACCCAGGTTTTGGGCTTCCATCTGGGCAAGACTGCAATAGTCCTCGATACAGAACCATGCCGTTACTTTTGCGTTTGAACAGGCCCGGAGATAATCTTCATTTTCGTACGACCCATAATTGATAATTTTGTATGTGAGACCGTCATGCTCAAGTTTTTCGCAGAACATCGTCGCCATTTTGAATGATTTACCATCATTGACCCTGTCTTTCACATAAACCAAAACGTCGATATCACGGGACTTGTTTACAGGCTGAATCATCGGAAGTTCATAGCAATATTCCAGGGTTTCGCAGCGTTTGATACCCTTGGCGAATTGCTTCACGTGGTTTGTGTAGTAATCGGCAACATTGAGATTCACATCGGCACCGGATTCTTCCAGGTACCATCGTTCCCAGTCATCAGTGATGCCCTTGTCAGCACGTTCCATCACAACATTAGGACCGCCGATGAAAGGAATTCCAGCTTCTTTAGCTCGTGCCAAGATGATTGGCTGGAATCTCACGTAGGCCCATACAAAATCAAATTTTGAGAAACCGTTTGGGTCGTCCCAAATATCCTGTGTCAAATCAACCAGCTCGAAATCCGGATGATTCAGAGCCTGAGCATGATGTGAATACCCGACGCCTGGTCCAAAGGTGGTTGGTTTTGAAACGGCCAAGATCCTAATCTTCTTTTTCACATCTCCTCCTTGTTGGTGGATGTGTTTCTGCGGTAGCAATATAGTTTTTCATTCAGGATGACTGTTCGGCCCACAAGTGCCGTGGCCCTGAAATTGAAATCTGAGTCTTCGCTTAGGAGCACTCGTGTTTTTGTTCCTGGCGGATTGAACCTGATGCCTACATCCCAAAGTCCACGAACAAACATTGCCGATGCACCTGCTGTTTCGTATGGGCCGGTGTAGAAATGGTTGATGCCTGGTGTGCTGAGGCCTGTGAGCACGTGCTGGCGGACTTCATCAGCTTCAATTATGTTCAGAACCGGATCCTGGTTTATTTTCTTTGACCAGCACCTATCTATGTCTTCCTGACTCCAACAATGATAAAAGCCTGTCAGGACATGCTGTGTATTTGGGACAGTCATAAACACACGGACTTGCCTTTCAATCCTGTCTGCCAGACATATGTCGTCGGCGTCTAGTGTTGTGATAAGCGTGCAACCTGTTTTTTCGATTGCATAATTTAGTGCATACCATTTTCCGCGATTTTCTGGGAGTTCATGATAAACAATCCTGTCATCCAAATGCATAAACGCTTCGACCATTTTGCGGACAATAGGTTGATCGTCAGATCCATCGTCGACAACGACAATTTCAAGATCTTTGTGTGTTTGATCTCGGGCTGACTGGATGCTTTCATCGAGGTACTGTGAGTGATTATAGTTTGCAATGATAATACAGACTTTCATCGTACGCCTTCCCATGCTGATGTGTCAATTCTTTCGCCCTCTCTAAGGATCCTGATGTTATGTTTTTTCTCTAAATCTCTCAGTCGTGCATCTTCTTTTCGGGTTTTTGTGGCTTCTCGTTCATACTTTATATTATAACAAAAACGTTCTAGCTTGCGGAAATCATTTGGGTTCATAGTCGAGATCCATTTTTGTTCTAATAGGTTGAACTCTTTTTGTTGTGCTTCATCCATTATTATTTTCCATTATCTTTGGATGTCCGCACTCAACCGTTATTGACGGCGTCGGCTTTGAGAAGTCTACCGGATTATGGAAAACCCATCCTCCCATTTTCTCCTCGAGTTCTTTGGCCAACGAGGTAATCTCTTCGTCAGAAACTTCAGCCCATGGCTTCTGGAAGAACATATTGTTCTCCGCCGTGTCTTCCTGTTTGACATTATACAATGATTGCCAATGTGAGCTCCAATAATCACGGTACGTTCGAATTTTCCTTTCCAGGTTTCGCCATGAGTAATGGTGGACACCAGGCAGCAATTCTGTGCAACGATTGAACCATTCAGCATACGCCGCCAATGCATCAACATTTCCTTGTAAGGCTGCGACTCTGGCATTGTGAGCACCTTCATTGTAGAAGCTGGCATGTGGAATCAGTTCGAGCGTGTCTTTATGAATGAAATCGCAACCGTCACTGCCTGGGAGTGAGTACAAATCTCCTGCTTCATCGGTTTGTCTTAGGTTGCCAGGAATACCGTGTGTGATGTGTGGTAGGTTCCTTGACAAGCGCCATTTCCACGGGTTGACATCAATGCGGACCTTTCCTCCACTACCCCAATATTCTGTGACCGGTAATGAAACCAAATCCGTGTAGTTGGGGAAATTTAGAACTGTTTTTCTGATTTTGTCGTAATCGTTTTCATGGACGATCTCGTCGGCATCTTGTTGCCAACAGAAATCACCTGTGCAGAGACTTCGAGCCCTTGCCTTTTGTTCGCCGTCGAAGACTGCAAATCGTGGATGATCCCAATCTAACTTTTTCTGCTTGACAGTAAGTCCGTTGGTGTGCCTTGCCCATGTGGAAAGCTCATGCCACGTATCGTCTGTTGAGCCGCCGTCTACAACAATTACTTCGTCACAGAAATTGAGCATTGACAGAATAGCCTCACGGAATGGGTAACCCTGACGGAAACAGTCTTTCGTTGTCATGTAGCCTGAAATTGTTGGCTTGTAGTTCATTTCGTCTTGGATCTGCTTCCAAAACAAATCGCGGGAGGCGTATAGATATTCTTCGATCTCCAGTATATTATCTGTTGCGAACCATTCCTCGTCTCGGTGCTGAACATATTCGTTGAGTACCAACTCGCAGCCCAACAATTTTGCTTCGATGACCATTCTCGGGCATGTATCTTTTCCTCGTGGTAGATATACGAACCCCTTTGCCTCTGAAAGTTTGAGGAGTGTTTCGTGGTGAGACAGACCCCAAACTACTTCGTATTCATGCCCTTGATCGATACACCACTGCTTTGCCTGATCGGCACCCTTCACCCATGAGCCTGAGCCTAACACGATCCATTTTGTTCTGTTTTTGTTCTTGGAACCGTGCCTGATGAGTTTGAAGTTGACGAACGTTTCATCATCGAAAACTGAGCTCAGCACGCAGTTCTTTTTCTGCGCCAAAAATGGAAACTTACTAAAATAGTGGTTCTGCTGAGCTTCGCTCATCCACCAAAGTGACTTGGCACCAAAGTAGAATGCTGAAATCATCTTTCCAACTTCAGCTTCATGACAGTTACATTCTTCCTGTTCAGCAAAAAGATGTTTTTCTGGTGATCTGTATCTGCAATATTTGTAGTCGTATTCTAGGACACTGTATTTCAGGTTTGCGACGATGGTAGGAACCAACCTGACATCTAGCGCAGCAAAGTTTCCAAAAATCCAGTATTTTGAGGCACCGTCTTTCAGAAGATCAATGTCAACATCTCTCGACAATATTTTCTGAGTCTTCATTGGAGCGTTTTTGATTAGAGCCTCAGTTGTCAGCTCAGCTCCGCCTGAGTATGTTTCAACGAACATATCCGCTACAAAGATTACCTCAGTTTCATCATTGATTGAGACTGCTTTTTTGTTGTTGCCAAAAGGACTGATCAACTGCATATTAGTTTCCCTAAAGTTAGTATACACTGATCACGATGTTTTTTCAATCAGTGTCTATAACATATTGGTAGTTGCTAATCTGTTAAAAGATACTTCTCAGCTCTTAAAGCAACATATATCTGAGTTCACGAAGATATATGTTGCTGAAACCTTGGTAATCTTGGTAGTCAGTTTTTTAGTAGTATTAGAATTTTGCGTGGGTTTCTTTGTTTTTCCATAAACATTTTATAGCTCATTTTGAGCAGATGTACAAAACTATTTTCTAGAGCGAGGTCGCGAACATACTCAGCCTTTTGAATGTTATTGCTGTGTTGTTACTTTCAACCCATAATTCTAGGAATCCACCGCCCTCTGGAACGTCGATAATTCCGGCTGCCGAGACACTCATGGCACTTCCAACCTGGTTTAGCACCGTCTGTGCAGCAATATGATTTTGAATTTCGGCGCCGAATCTACATTCAAGATTTACTACAGATTCCGCTGTCCCTGAAAATGATGCGTTAAAACTTACATTCCATGGGCCAGGCTGTGTTATCGCAATATTATTTGAAACAATGTCAGGCGAAGCACCAAAAGCCGAACCTGACATTTCAGATGCATTCAGAGCACCCCAATCAACGATTTCAGGAGTGTTCGCAACTAAAGTTTGTTCAGAACCCGTAGTGTACGCATACATGCCGCCATATGCGCTGCCGCCAGTTCGTGATCCTGATATATGGACATCACCTGTAAATTCAGTAACCCCGCGAGTTGACGAGTTTTTTGATCCCTGTGTACCCTGCAAAACAATTGCGACGTCATCACCATACTCACCTAATTGTGAGCTGTGCATAGCAATCACGTCAGATCTCAAATTAAGCAAACGAGTTCCAGGACCAAACGGATTCTCGCCGCCATAAATTGCGCCTGATACAACTACATGACCACCGAATGTTGTTATGTGTGGTGTGTCGCCGTCTATTTGATCTTCTGTACTGCCTGACACCCAAAAATTTGTGTCTAAGCCGGCTCCTAATTGTGCAGCTTCAACTCCAGAACCCCCTGAAATTGCAACAGTTCCTGTCGTGTACGTCGCAACAAACCCGGCCGTATCCTCAAACCAATATGAACTTCCGCCTCCGCCGGCGGCATCAAACGTAACATCGCCGTTGGTTCCGGTTGTAAGTGTCATGTTTGTACCGGCTACCATATATGATGAACCGTTAGTCAACTTTGTGATAGAGCCCGTGATGCCATTCAGGGCATGCATGTTTCCGGAGACGACAAGATCGCCGCCAAAGACAGATGTCGTCGCTGTACCACCATCTTTTGCTCCAATACTGCCAGACACAAAATAAAACGAATCAGCACCCGGCATCGGCGGAATTTCCCAATTATATTCTAAACTGAGGTTTCCAAACCTGACGTCTGATGCAGTTACTGCAATAACCGATGCCCCATTTAGAATTCCAAGTTCAATATATGATCCAACTACTTCAATATGTCCGGCGGCCGATTGCGTCACATACGTTCCACCGCCCGTTCCGCCGACCTCGAACCTGCTTGCCCTAATCGGAACGACAGTCATCGCCGACACATCACCTCCTGCAATCCCGCCGGCTTCGACGTCTAATTTTCCGGCACCCCATGTGTCGTTTCCGACTCGACCGAAAACTAAAGCCTGATCTGTGGTGTTCGATCCTGACGCGATCGCGAGGCCGCCGTTTTGATTAGACGACGTATTACCAGATGCGATGTAAACGAGTGGATCTTTCACGACAAGATTGTCTGAGTTTACCGTCGTCGTTGTTCCGTTGACAGTAAGATCTCCGGTGACTGTTAAGTTGTCGCCGATGGTAGTTTCAGATGTAGCATGCCCAAGTGTAACAGGAACGTTAGCAACATTTCCAACGACGATTCCGACAGTTGTATCATTTGTCGTGACAACAACACTACCCGCCGAATCGCCTCCATCTGCAGTAATTGCAATCGTTGCGCCACCAATGATCATCGAAGAATCAGAATCCAGCGTCAGTGTTCCTGTCGCAGGTGAGACTGTTGGTGTCAAAACGCTTCCGCCGACCGTTAAATCCCAGCCTCCTTTTGCGTATGACATACCGGTATCACCACCAAATGTCCCGCCGTCGTTAAACTGAACCTGTGTCGTGGACCCGCCTGGCTGTACATTAGCGCTAGCCGTTATAACACCATCAGGTGTCACGATATTACCGGAGACAAATATATCGCCGCCAAACATTGTGATGCCGGGTGTTTGTGTTCCTTGAGAGCCACTTGTTCCGGAGACAAATACGAATACGTCCTGCCCAACATTTGCCATCAATACAGCATTTGTCATTCCGGATCCGTCGAAATCGACGCCGGGTGATGATGCGCTAGCAACAATTAAGCTCGGTTTATTGAGCGTTGAGCCAGATGCGATAATTTGTGCGGTTCTTATTTGGCTAGCTCTAAAATCTTTTGACATTTTATCCTCCGGGAACGGTGCTATTCATGATCGATATAAAACTTGATTTCGCTGTTCCTATCGGGCGCGTTCCTAAGCTTTGTGTAATAGATAATTCTGTTTCAGTGCTTACGTATGCCGTATTGTAGGCATGTACGTTGCCGTACGGCGATTCAGTGTCTTCATTCCCAAAGTTCGATGAAAATGTATATCGCTGATCTGGATGAGACTCAAGTGAAACATCTGTCGGCGAAACAGAGCCGGTAGAAATTAATTCTTCGTCTGTTTCATTTGCGGCGTTGCCGGCGAGTATTGTGAAGTTATTTAGCCTCATCCTGTTTTCACCGCAAAAACATCGACAATTCCTGTGAACTTCGCAGAGGCTCGTACAAGAACAGCGCGATCTGAGCTCCCGGCAGAATCAATGTATATGTTTACGTTAACTCCTGACGCTTCGCCAGTGTCACGTGCTGCAATGACAACTTGGTACGAATCGTCCAAGAAAGGCACCTCGAACGCTAGCGTGCCAGAATCAGCATCGGCGAATGTTATTGAACCAACTTCAATCGAGACGCTTTCGGTTCCTAGGTAAGACAAACGTTTCGGTGCCCTAATCAAAGGATACCGTTTCGCATATCTATTCCTATCAATCAATCGAGCTCTAAGACTTCCCATGAAACTGCACCTCTGGGACTAAATATCCGCCCAGAGAAATTTCAAAGCAATTGGCTCGCTTCTGATGCGATGGTTGACCTGATACCGACAGGCAGGTGAATATGTGCCGTGTGGAGTGACTCGCGCATCTTTTTAGCAACAATTGAAAGGCCATTCGTCTCTTTATTGATATACGGAGTATCGATCTGGTCCGTATCACCCATCAAAATAATTTTGCTGCCTTCACCAACACGAGTGATAACCGTTTTCAGTTCGTGGATTGTGGCATTCTGGGCCTCATCCAAAATGATGAATGCGTTGGTGAATGTTCGGCCACGAATGAATGACATTGGGGCAACTTCGATCAGTCCATTCGTTTGCAGCATTTCGAACATTTTCTTGTCTTTGAAATGGTTGCGAAGATTGTCGATTGCAGGTGCCATCCATGGAGCCATCTTGTCATTCGCATCGCCTGGCAGGAATCCCATTTCTTTTCCAACAGGCTGAATGTTTCTTGTGATCACAATTCTATCAAACTTTCCAGACTGAACCTGACTAATTCCTGCAAGAAGACTCATAAATGTTTTTCCTGATCCTGCAAGACCTGACATTGTAACCAACGAGACATTTTCGTCCATGAGAACCTGCATTGCGAATCGTTGTTCTTTATTTTTTGCAGAAAACCCGCCATTCTCAGCGCCGCCTGTCTTGATATTCAAATCTTGAAGCAAGCTCAATTTTGAAGCCCTAGCATCCCAGATACAAAGTGCTGACTGTTTTGATTGACTTCCTTTTGCGACAACAAACGTGTTATGACTCATAACAGCATCGTCAAGAATTGCGCATTTTGAAGCGTACAACCTATCGATACCATCACCAGGCAGAACAATTCGCTCAACACCATCCCATTTTTCTGGAAGATCAATGTAGTCGCTGTAGTAATCTTCGGCGGTCAGCTCCAAAGCATCAGCTTTTACGCGCAGGTTTATGTCTTTTGAAACGATTACGACATCCCTGCCATCCGAAACTCTTTTCAACTCAAGAGCCTCCAACAGGATTTTGTTGTCGTTGTCGTTCACATCCAGTGGAAAGTTTTCAGGTGCTTTGCCGCACATTAATCGAACTGCTACTGTTTGGTCATTACCAACATCAACGCCCTCATGAAGTGGCGAGATTTTTCTTAGCTCGTCCAGGCGACGATTGATATGCCGGGCGTTTTCTCCTAGTAGGCCGGGCTTACCTTTGAAGTTATCCAGTTCATCAAGAACAACCAAAGGAAGGATTACATCACATCCTGGGAAGTTCTCTAGGGCAGCTCCGTCGTACAGCAAAACGCTGGTATCGAGCACTTTTATTTTTCGATTTGATTTTTTCATTGAAAACTTTGACTCCTGTTATAATAATAATCTTAATTAGGATGGTAAGAATGAAAAGGAGAAAAGAGAAGAAGGGTTCGTCAATCAAAAAATCGATGCGTGACAGCTCATTGCAAGAGATTGGTGACAAGCTTGGATTGACCAGAATGAGGATTTGTCAAATCGAAAAGGCAATCCTCGAAAAGATAAGAAAGACAGGTAAGTTGGACGTTTTCGACGCCAACTAATGAAAAGGGCCGAGCATAAGCCCGACCCAGTTCAAATAGCTATATTTTAGCTCAGTTGGACTTTCGGTTTTTGTCCTCAGAGATAGTCAACTTGACTAGCTGCGCAGTTTTGCCCTTTAGCAAGCGAAGGGCACGACGAGCGCGAACTCCTGCTGCCGAGTTTCCGTTGGCGTTCTTGAGAACGTCGACCTCAGCCTCGTTGATCAGTGCCTTAACTTCGCCCCATGCCTCTAAAATAGTTCCTTCTGTACTCTCACTCATTTCACACTCCTATGTGTATATTTTCGTCTGCCCACTTTCTAGATCGGCATTTCCCTCAACTGCGAACCTTTCGCTTTCTCGAATTACATCATTCAAACATTGCATTAGCTCCGCGTCCTCTAATTCTAACGACAACAGCCGTATAATGTAAAGGATTTGCGATTGACTAACACCAAAGTTCAAAATCTCTGACACAATTTCTCGTGATTTGATTCGATGCAAAACATCATTCTTTTCAGCTCTCGTCAGCTCTGGTTTTTCTTCCTGGTTTTTCATAATTTCCACCTCAGACCGATTCTGTCCTAGAAAAGGGTTCAACACGAAACCTTTCTTCTGATATGAACCGCAAGACCTTACCTTCCTGCTGATCACCCTCTGCATCGACTGTCAAGACAATGGTTGCATCCCACATTTTGTTCTCTAAAATGAACCTGGCATGCTGATAGTCTGGCAAATCCAATTTGTAATTCGCAAAAAGCTCGACGAGTGATGATGGAAGCGACATGCTGATGTCCTCTTTCAGCTCGATTGCTCGAGATTCATCTTTCCCAGTCATTATTTCTGACTTACAAATGTCGATGATTTTATGTACCGTTCCGCAACTATTGCATTGTGCTAACGATGAAATTACCGTGTCGCTGTCGTCGATAATTGAGAATGCAGTGAATTTATGGTACACCACATCTTTTTTATTTCTGAATTGCGGAAGAACACAATGACATTCAATCAGGTGCTTATAACCCTGCATTTGTCAGCCTGCAAACTGTTTTGACACATTGGTTAGAAGTCCGCTTGTATGAACATCGAACACATGCGCCACAGCATTCTGTAAAGACACTTTCTCGTCGTATGATATTCCTTCTGGTAGTTGTTCCAACAGCGCATTCAAAATTTGATTTTTCATGACGTCGTGCCTATCGATAATCGACCGACAGATTTTACCCTCTGATACTTTGTTTGACATTTTTCCTCCATTATCTGTTTGATGTGATGACTCCACCCATACTTTGTAAAATGTTGTCCATACTGTCTTTGGCTCTGGTGCCAACAATTACTGACGAATGTGGTACGGTGAGCTGACAATCATTCACATCAAATTTCGTGATGCCAGACCTCGCCGCGAACCGACCTAATGCCAAGAGCGTTTTTGTTCTGTCGATTGAAATACCTTTCAGGGAACCCAAATCCATCCCGAACGAAACTGACATTTTCGATTTTGTATTCTTGACAGCCTGATATGTGATTCGGTCGGTGTCAATGCTCATTTTGATGAGCCTTTGCAGTCGTGCCTTCCTGATTTCGTTACCCATTGCATAAGAAACGCACTCGAATCCAGACTCGACCAAATCTAAAAAATTCCTGTTGCCCCAGTCCGATATTACAAACGGGATGACTTTGAGTTTCCCTGACAGCCAGTTCTCAAGCAATGTATTCGATACATCAGGAAGAAAGCCTCGTGCTGCGATTACGATTCCATTATTCCCAGCGGCATCGAGCATTTTGTGAATTTGTGCGACGCTTTCAACAATACCATCGATGGCAACTCCATAAAAGTCGCCGCTCTCGTTGGGCACGTCAGCTCGACTGTTGAATAGCGGGTCAATACTTCCAAAAATCTCTTCACCGGAGACGACCTTGACAACCGTTCCGAAATGATTTCCTTCGACCAGGCTAACATGGCTTCCGCAGGCACCCATTTGTATCAGCTTTTTTGCGATGGTTCCTGACATTCCATCTCTTGACCATGATGAGATAATTTCATCAACATCGCCTGCAAGTGCATACGATCCTTGCCTTTTCTTGCCTTTGACATCATCCAGTGAAATTCTGCCCGTCCACAAGAGGCAGGAGATGAGTCCTGAGCCACCCAGGTTGACCTCTGTTGAATACAAACAGCTTAGGATGGTGTTTCTTATTGCCACACTGCTTCGGGACGTCTGGGGCCAACGTGAGAGACACCGGTGGAAGTCCAGCGGAACCGCGGTGCAGACCTTCCCATCATAATTCAAGGCAATTTTGCCACCAAAAATATCATCGCAAATCTGCCCCAATTCTTGGCGGGCAATCTCTATCGATTTTTTTATCTCTTTCTGGTTGATACAAGCGCTAGTGGACTGTCTGTTGTTTCTCATGACCTTTTTGATTTTCCAATGAGTTGGCGGCCCGACTGATGCTTGCGACGATGTTATGAAATCCCAGGATTATGTCATTCTTGACTTTCTTGTCCTCGGCTTCCAATGCGAATCGAACGAACCCGCACAGCGCACCCAAAATTAGCAAGATACATCCTAGCCACGCTTCATGGGTGTATAAATACGCCCCACAAATTACAAGGACCTCTGACATTTTGCCTTTCATTACGAATCACGCCATAGGTTGTTAGAAGCATATGTCAAGATTTCTTCGGCACTGTCTTCGTTGTAACCGTATTCCTTGATCATCACACCAACCATCTCGCCGTATTTCTTCTGCTGGTCCTTGTCGCGTGTCTTCGACTTCGTCACAATTCTTGAGATGTCACGGACAGAGTTGATAAGGTATGATTCGATAGCTTCCTTCAATGGCTCATAGGCCTTGAAATTCACCTTCTCACCACGACGCATCTTGGCAAACATGTAAGCCGTCACATCACTTCTGAAACCATCACGAGCACTCCCGGTGATACCGATTTGCTCCTCGATGGACGTCATGAATTTCTCATCAGGCTTCCGCTCTTCTTGTGTAATACGGTCACGCATTCGTTGGTGGGTCGTGTAAGCTTCAGCATTGTCAAGATAGCTATCAAACAATGCCTGAGCCTGCTCCTCATATGCCGCGATGAATGCCTTTGCAATCTCCGTATCGAGGATTTTCAGGTATTCTTCGCGGACAACCTTCTGGATAAGCTCAAGGCAAGAGTATTTGAATTCCTCATCAGCAATCTGCTCTTTTACACAAGCTGTCAGCGACTCAATCAGCGAAACCGGTGTAATCATATTCTTGTCACTACGAACGAGTGCCATGTCGATTGCCTTCGTGATGAACCGTGTGGAAATTCCGCTCATGCCTTCATGACGGGCCTCTTCCTTCAAGTCACGGAGATCAACCTTCTTGACGCGGCCTTTCTCAACAACCTCTTCACCGTTGTAGATTTTCATCTTGGTAACCGGGTCGCATTTAGCCGAAGCCTTCAGGCGGGACATAACACTGAACATCGAGGCAACACGCAATGTATGTGGAGCAATGTGGGCGTCAAAATCAGACAGGCCGAGCATTTTCTCGTAAATCTTTATTTCCTGATTCAATTCGAGACAGTATGGAACATCAATCTTTACGACACGGTCGATGATTGCTTCATTCGTATGCTCCGACTGGAATCGATTCCACTCAGCTTCATTACAGTGAGCCAAGATAACACCATCGAAATGGAGCATATCGTTCTTGCCCGGCGATGGAATTCGCTTTTCCTGTGTTGCCGTGATGATTGTGTGGAGGAACTCAATTTCATTCTTGAAAACCTCGACCAACTCAACAATTCCACGGTTACCAACATTGAATGCACCATTCAAAGACAGCGCCCTAGGATCATCCTCAGCGTATTTGTCTAATTTGGAAATGTCAACTGAGCCGATGAGCACCGATACATCCTGACTGTTGGCATCCATTGGGGGAACTGATGCGATTCCTCGGCGGCCTCGTTGTGAGAACGTCGTTTCTTCAATTTCGAAGTTTTCATATTCGCCACCGAGTTCCTTGAGAAGCTTATGACGAGCGACTGGGCTGATGTCACCATCGATTTTTACGTTCAGGGCCTTCTCAAATGTCTCACGCAAGCTACGTGGGATCAACTGGAGTGGTTCGCCGCGGTGTGGGTCATTCTTCAGGTAAAAGTATTTCTCGCCCTCAATTGAGGCTTTGATGTGCTCAACCAACGCAGACTTGCCGGCACCAACAGGGCCCATAAGCAGAAGTACCTGGCGTGATTCTTCACCACGATGAGCTGCTGAGTGTAGGAATGCCATCACATTTTCAATGACACGCTCCATCCCGAAAAAATGCGGCTCGAAGTAGTCGTAGACCTTGATTGCGTCACCGTCGAAAATCCTGTTTTTTCTTGGGTCACTATCAGGCATTTTTTTAACGCCTGGGCCAGAGAGTGCTTCATACAAACGACGTTGTGCCGTCTTGGCAAGATGTGGATTTTCTTCCAACAGCTTGATGTAATCTGCGAAAGTTCCTGAAAACTTCTGTACCGCCTTGCTTTTTACACGCTGACTTTTGATCGCTGCCAAAAGACTCTTTACATTTTTGCTCATAAATTCCCCTGTATAATTTTGACTATAACCATGTCTCTTGGTTTATAAACCTATTCGTTCAAATATCCCAAGCATCACCCTCGATCATCGTGTGGAATTCTATGTTATTTCCCCATAATGACTTGACGTGCTGGATTGTTTTGTCGGCATATTCCAGCTCTAGATCTCTTCCGTCATGCTCATGATGTAAAATCAACGTGCCGTTATCTTCCAAAAGATCAACCTTAATAACTGGAATTCCGGCCGCACCGATTGAACGACACAATGCCTCTCTGACTTTCTTCCAGCCATCTTTGTCTGAGATGTCATCAATTGACCAAGCATATTTCTTTTCACTCCAACTGAAGAGTCCAAGATCCATCGCCAGATCATGTGTGAGGTACTGCCTAATGAAAGAAACATCGTTCAGTGATTCCCTGGCAACGAAACATTCTTCCAAACCAAAACGCTCTTTGATGTCCTGGAAAATCTTGAAACCAAGATGGTAAGGGTTCAATCCACCGATATGCGGCCGAATTACTCCGTTGTGTGATTTCAGTATTGGAAGGTGGTACTCTGAATCCAGCTCTAAATCGTGACAGATTGTATAGTGCCAAAAACTAGCCCAACCCTCATTCATGATTTTCGTTTGAATCTGGGGCATAAAGTAACACGATTCGTCTCGCACAACCTCAATAATGTCACGTTTCCAATCGGGCATTTTCCCATGCTCAGCGATGAAGCCCAGGACATCAGGATCAGGTTCTAGAGGAATAACATCGATGTCGTAAACAATATAGCACCCATCTTCACCCTTCTCGGCGAGCGAACGATACCACTCGACCATTTCTTTATGCGACCGTCGCTCAGCTCCGGTTCTGTTGATTTGATACTGTAATGCATGACATGAATCGATTACTGCTTCCACACGATCAATACCGATTCTCGGATCCTCAACATATTCCTTGATTCTCTTTTTTGCTGCACGAAATCGTCCGATGACTGAGTCAGCTCGGGTTGAAGCAAACATTCTGTTGTTTTTGAAGAAGTCGCTATGTCCTACGCAGTGTGCCATAATAAGGATCTGCAAATATAGCGGGTTCTCGCGCATCAGGTATGCAATCGATGGGTTTGAGTTGATGATGAGCTCGTATGGAAGACCTGACACTCCTGCATTGTACGATTGGTGTGTTCTCTCAAACGATTTTCCATATGACCAATGATCATAATGCGTCGGCATACCATGATATGACATGTGGCCAATCATCGAGTAGTAATCACAGATTTCATAATTGATCGGGTACCAATCTAATCCATAACCTTCAGCGATCTTTTTGATTTTCTCGTCCCACATTTGTAGGTCTTCAATTGCCCATGTCATATTATGCTCCCCTGTTTCCAAACATGACCTTGAACGCCGGCCATACATCTTCTTTCGATGCAATTTCAACGAGCTTCATATTACTTGAAGCGATTGTTGCAAGGTGTTTTGACAACCTGTCATCACTTGCCCATGACATCTCATCGTCAGGGGCAATTTCACAGTATCCGAAAAGCTGGCTAACATTTTTTAGCTTCTCGCCGGCGGTGAGCATGTCGTTTGTATCATACCCAAAATTGTCGCCATCTGAACAATGGAAAGTGTAGACGTTCCACAACGAAGGATGAAACCTTTTTTCTATGATTTCCATTGCAAGTTGGTATGCGGTTGAGACAACTGTTCCGCCGCTGGACCTTCGAGAAAAGAACTGCTCTTCGTTTACCTCACGAGCTTCAGCATCGTGGGCAATGAAAACGATTTCAACAGAGTCATACTTTGAACGAATAAACTGGTACAACAGGAAGAAAAAGCTCCGTGCAAGGAATTTCTTTTTCTTCGACATCGACCCAGAGACGTCCATCATCATAACGATTACGGCGTTGGTGCTCTCTTTGGATTTGTTTTTGTAGTTTCGGTAGACCAAGTCACCGTCATGAAACGATGTGCTCTTCTCTTCTTCATCTTCGCCATCATTTTTGCGGCGCTCTTGAGCTTTCAACCTTTTGATTCGGTTGATCGCAGACTTTTTCTTGTCTAGGCGAGGAATTATGCCTTGTGGGCGGTAACCAGAACGCTTGAGACGATCCGATTTGATTTTTACAAGGGCTTTACGTTCCAAATCTGGAAGTTCAAGTTCATCAAATAGGTACTTGGCAAGTTCGTCAAGGGTAATTTCAACCTCGTAAACATCATCACCGGCCTTATTTCCGGCCTTCTGGCCTTCCCCTTTCTTACCATCCTTTCTTTTGATGATTTGTTTGCGATCAAGATCACGCCCGGGAGCCGAACCGACTTTTTTGTTTTGCTCGTTTGAGCCATAAACAAAGCGGTACTCCTTGATTCCCTTCACGGGAATGCGGAATTTCTTCTTACCATCTTGGCCGATAATAGATTCATCGGCAACAATATCATGAATTCCTTCACGTATTGCTTTTTCAATTTTTTGTTTATGGCGCTTACGATCTGATGCAGACCGGTCGGCAATCGTCTTGTGATGTGAGAAAACTGACATATAATCTCCAGGATATAGGTATCCTAGATCATTATATTACAATCGTCGATTAGAGAAACTCTGGGCCGAACAATGCCTTGTTTTTGTTGAAAAACCTTTCCCATGAACTGTCTAAAATGTATGTGACAGCGGTGTCAGTTTCGCTTCGAACAGACCGCCCAACCGACTGAATAATTGTCTTGGCGGTTTGCAGATCATACCACCAATCCCACTTATTCATCTTCTTACGGATGAGTTTATCGCCGAGGAATGGAAAGGGAACCTTACAAACAATCTGGAACCTACTCAAATCACCCTTCAGGTCAACACCCTCAGTCATTGACGGCGAGAGCAAAATTGTTGGTTTCGTTGACGAGATGTGTTGCTGAAGAACCTCGTCACGATTTGAACTGTCGTGGATAAGGAATCGTGAGCTCCTGATGTTCCTTTTGATGTACCATGCGATTTTGTACGACCTGCAATGGATGATCCCCTTATCATTTTTGTGTTCGTCCATGATGGCTTTCACCGTCTTGACAAGCTTTGGCAACGTTTTGTCAATCTCGCGAGCTGACATTTTACCGGCACCAGAATAAATGATTGGCCGGTTCTCAATTGGGAACGGGCACGGAATCTTTATAGACCCAGCTTTGCCGGTAATACCGCACAACTGCGAGAACCGGTCAACATCAACAATGGTTGCTGACATTAGCAACGTGTATTCGCCCAACTTGAACAAGTAATCATGAGCATATGGTGCAATATCGATCGGTTTGAATTCAACCTTCCGGCTGGTCCTCTCCTCCGCTGGGATTTCTGACATCAGCCAGTTATCCTTATCATACAGTTTCAAAAATGTCTGCACCTTCAGGTCATGACCCGTCAGGATCTCCAACTGCCGAGATAGTTTCGAGAACTCGCCCGATTCAACCCGTGATTTGAGTGATGTGAATTTCTCCAGACCAATCCTGAAATCAAGGATTTTCTTTGCCAACACAGGATAGTACTTTTCAGTGATCCATTTGACAAATGCTGCCGGGGTGATGTGTTCTGGGAGCTCGATTCCAACAAACGATTTTGCGAACCGGTCAGAGAACGTAACCTCAATGAACCTGCTAAGTTCATCAGGGGTATTGTGAGCTTCGTCGATGACAAGCAATGATGTCCTCGGGATCTTACCAGAGTACCGAGTCTCAGTCAGAAAATATGCGAAGTTTGTGACCCCGTAAGGTTCCTTGATGAATTTTTCCTTTGCTTTTTTGTATGTGCAATTGAACATGCAGTTTTTCCAAAACCGAGTGTTCTTCTCTTCAGTCTTCAATAGCTTTCTAGAATCATTGCAGGACAACTTTTTGTGGTGCCCGCATCCGTAATTCGTCGATGATTTCAACGAATTGATGTCGACATAGTCCTTTTCATATTGAGCCTGCAACAGTTTCTGGGTCGTGATGATGTTACTCCCCTGCTTCGTTTCAGGACCGCAGTTCCCAAAGTGTGCCTTTATATATCGACCCACCGTTACGGCAATGGCGGATTTGCCGACACCTGTACCTGCTTCAAGGACAAAAATCTTTTTGCCCCCTTCAAATGAGTCTAGAATCGCGTTGATCGCAAGCGTTTGTTCGTCCCGGACTGTTTTGTGTGGGAAGAAGCATTTCCAATCATGGTTAGGCATTTGCCCTCCAAATATAAATTGTTAGTGGTGATTTACTTAGCAGATTTCGTCAACGAACCCTAGCTCAAGACATTTTTCGGCCGTAAGCCACAGCTCATGTGTGAGCATTTCGTCGAGCACCTCGGCATCTTTCACTGCTGTTGTATCGAGATAGATTTGTGTAACCGCCTTATACACGTTTTTCTGGTTTTCGATTTCGTCAACAAACTCGTCGTGCTTCCCACGAAACATAATCTGCGGTTGGTGCACGAGAATGAACGAGTTCTTCGTGATGAACCTTTTTGTTCCGCAACAACTAATCATCGTCGCTGCCGATGCTGCCGAGCCCTCGATGTATGTGTAGACATCTGTTTTGCAACTGTTGATTGCATCACAAATATTGAGTCCCGAGAAAATGTCTCCTCCTGGGCTCTGGATATGCAAATGAATCGGCGGGTTCTTTTCCAAACCAATTCGCGCAGCCAAATATTCCATCTCGATGTCCAGGCGACGGATAATCCGTACAAGCTCTAGGCCCTCTCGCTCCATAACTGGGCAGTAGAAGTAGACATGGTTTTCTTCGACCTCGATTCCAGCGGGAGCCCGATCTTTCTCATCGCCCATTTGCAATATTACATCGCCATGCTGGTGTTCGGGCTCATCGTTCATGCCATATCGACTCATTTTTCGTCGATTGGAAAATTGCCGAAAGGTGTTTTTACTGTTACGCATTTTACTCCGTGAGATGCCAAATCTGGCAACTCTTTTGCATTTATAACTAAAATCTCAACCCGAATGAGAACTTTCAAATAATCTTGGTCATTATCAATATTTGTGACCGTATGTTCAGCGGTAAGTCGTAAAAGGTTTCTTACACCTTGATTCCATGCCGGTGAGTGTAAATCTGGTTGATGACCCTGCCATATTTGCCAGCATGATGGGTTCCTTTTGGGATGCGGCCCCACGGAAATCATTTCGCTGGCGAATGCCAAGCATTCTGGGAAAATGTCAACGTCCGAGTCTTTTGGAACCAATCCTTCAAAATCCTTCTCTAGGACCACGATGTCCAATGGGGAAAATAATGTCTCAAGTTTGGTTCTGATACTCATAGTGCACGCATCCTTATGATCATTCTAACACAAGTATGGGCGTTTTACACATTTTCGGACTTATTCATTACCTCTACACGATATTTGTCGACAATCATTCGTGCTCGGTGTTGGGCATCCTGCTCATTGTTGTACCTTTCCATTGGGGCAATCTTCTCTCCCCTAAACTCAATGTCCAACAAACACGATTCATCATCCTGCGGGTAGTAGCTGATGTTGAAATCTTCAAATGAGTCCCATGTGTTTGGCGTCGTATCGACGGACCGCATATTACCGTGTTGCTCGCGGAGCACCATTCGGACGATTTCACGGACGATTGATTTTTTCATTATGTGCTCGCGACGAACAGCTCGATATCGACCGCCGCCGTGTCTGCGGTTGCTTTCATTGTGTCAAAATCTGAAAACGAGTTGAATGTTGAGCCGACATTAGAGCCAGACATGCTTGGGCTTGTAAAAATAGCTGTTCGTTTGGCTGGCAGTTTCATGTCATACCGATTTCCTGCTCCGCCAGAACCTGACAGGAACGAAAGGCGCACGAAATTCGTATCGTCAAGGTTGGACACACGGATGTACTGGACATTTGATGAGATGTAGCCACCGCCGATAGAGGATGTTGACAGCGTTAAAATGGAAACCTCAGATGTTGCCACCGTCATTACACGGCGGGATGCCTCGTTGATTGCCCCAATCGTTTGCACGATTTTGCTGCCCACTTGATACCCGTTTAGCTTCACATCCTCATTTACGGTTATCGTAAGGGTTGCATTGTCAATTGTTGATGCCATTGTTTTCTCCTAAAGCCCGTTCGGGATAACATTTTCCCAGTATTTTTCTGGCCATTCATCTAAATTCGTACCGATCAATGATCCGAACATGTTGCCACGGGTGTCGTTCCACATAACTTCCCAACTATCTTCTTCATCGCCTGACAACATGTCATCCTCACCATAGCCACCGGGAGTGTAGCTCATATCAGGTACAATGTAGTTGGCGTTTATCATGTGCGATGGAAGATACCCATGGATGATAAACCCTTCCCCTGTCACAAACGCAGGCTTTTCAAGGTGTCCAACGGAGAAGAAAATGCCGTATGTTCCCTCAACGTAACCATCAGCTTCGATTCCTACCATATTCTCGGATGGCGTCTCATGAGTCACCGGTAATCCCCGCGGGCCTGCCATTTTTTTTAGTGCGTTTATCACCACAGCCTCATGATACGGCCGCCTAGACTCCGACATAACGGCTCTTGTAACAAACTCTTTGAGTACGGCCATGTCTTTTCTTTTCCGCGATTCCTGGGTCTTTTTCTTGCCAATTTTTGTTCGATACGATGGTTTCTCCGGAGAGGCACCGTCAGCAAACTCATAATTGAAAATGTTCAGGTCGCGCCCAGCCATTTCCTCATCATCCTCTAATCCTTGGACAGCTCTTGCGTTCTTTGCATCATCATCGTAGAAATATATGTCATCAATTCCGCTACCGGTGCCCCCACCGGATCCACCAACGATGTTCTTGATGATTTTGCGTTTGTTGTCGGCGACACTGTTTCCAAAATCTGCCGCGCCGAAGACGTAGTCAGGGTGTTCACCAGCTTCGTCGCCCATGAAATCCTTGATGTCTTCAACATTCGTTGCAACGACCTCTTTACCACCGAATGTCCCCATTCCTGTCTGGCCTTTTCGGGCTGTGACGACTGCCGTGATGTCACCTGCGGCCTCCCGCTCAGCGAATTTTGCCAGTGTTGCTTCAATCGGTTCAGCATCACCCAGACCGCTCGATGGTGAGAAGTCGACAGCATGGATCTCTCCGGGCTTGCCATTCATTTTCGCAGCAGCTTTCTTCACCAGCTCTTCAACGTTACCGTTTGGGTAAACGAGGGGACGAGTCGGGTCGGACAGCCCGCTCATATATTTCGCTTTCCAGATTTTGTATTGGTCTGTATTCAAAACAACAGCCTGTGAACCTTGTAGGTAATCTGGCGATGCTATGAATCTGTCGCCAGAGAGACCGTCGGTCGTGATGTCAGCCTGCGTTGATGTTCTTACTTTACCGGTTCCGCTTTTCCCAATTCGTGCCGATAAATCTGTAACAGGCGAATACGATTCAGGATCATTTACATCTCCTCCGTTGTAATCGAAAGCAATGTGTATCGTTGCGCTTTTGGTGATACCCAGTGTATCATCGAAATCGAAAACATGCAAATCCTTTTTTTGCTCGGTAACCACCCCGGCGAGACGGCACCAACGTTCCATGATTAAATCTTGCTTCATTTCACACCCTTGTAAATACTTATACAGGACTAAATATCGGATAACACTACATGTACCTACTTGAGAAAAAACGAATTGGGCGCGAGCTAGAAAGCTTGGCCAGAAAGTACAGTCGAACAGTAATGAAAACGATTACTACGAAAGAGAATATCAAAACTCTCAAGGCCGGTAAAATCATTGATGATTACATAGAGTTGCGCCCACTTGGGCTAGACAGGCCAAATCTTATTGGAATTGAGCTGGAAATTGATAGCAACCTCGATGTGAATGGGATATACGCCTCTGGGGCCTTCCAGATGGTCCCTGGGGAGCCGGAAATCTCTTACATTAGGGTTACTGCCTCTCTGCCATCTCCGTTCACCAGGCGTCATCTGGCACGTTTCTATGATGAGCTAATCGAAATCATGCGACATGAGATTGAGCACTCAACACAAGATCCTGAAAGGATTGATCAAATCGCAGATAACACTGATGACCCATTTGGTTCCAAAGAAAACATGTTGAATTATTACGCATCTCCTGAGGAGATTGCAGGTCATGTGACAGGCTGGATGAAACGGGCGAAGAAACGCCGGGAGCCAGTCAAGGACACTATTTCAAGGGAAGTGGGTTATATTGCCCAGCAGGCCGAAAGAGAGGGCATGTCAAAAAAAGATGCCAACGCCGCCGGGGCGGAACTTCTTAGAAAGTTTGTGGAATATGCTGTGGATCGTTACGGGGCTTAGCGCCTTTTCGACGGCCTAGCATCGGCGACGGCATCGCCTAATGCATCCCTGAGCACGTATTTGATGCTGGTCTCATTCCGTGATCCTGTATTCCCAGCAATGTACTTTTTCGCAGCTTCTACATCACGTGGATCAGCACTGTGCAAGGCAGCATCACCGAGATCATATGCAACGTCATAAAGCGAATATGAGTCCTCACCACCATCAATCGGGTTGTCCTCAAGCCAGTCTTCGCCCATTTCCTTTGCCAATTTCATAAGACGCTTGAAGCCTTGTTCTGCACCACCACCGACGTGGTTTCCTGGCACGTTTCGGAGCAGCAGCTTCTGGTAACCAGCGCACATCATCACCATACTTTCTAAAGGCACCGGCGCCGCCGAGACCGAATGGGTCTGACGCTTCTCGAACGAGCTTCCGCAAATTTGTTTTAGTAATTTTCATTTAGTACTCATCATCGCCACGCGGATCAGCGGGGCTGTAGTCATAGTCATCGTAAGTGTCATCGGTGTTCATTGCGTCTTGCATGTAGGCATCAACATCCCGACGATTCGAACGCATCGCTGCATCGCCTGTCGCATCATGTGCCTGAATCTCGCCTGCAACAGCAATCCTTACAGCCTCAATTGAGTCCTGCATGGTGCGCATTGCCTCTCTTACGGCCGGGCTTCTGAATGCCAACGAGTTCCTGAGAACATCAACAGCTATCTCTACACCCTGCACTTTCTTTTCGAATGACCGTGGATCGAAGTTATCGATTGCCCAAGACTCGTTGATTAGTCTTCGCAGGTTTCTCTTGGTGATTTTCATGTAATACCGTCCTTTCACAAACTAAATATCATGCTAGACAGGAAAAACCTGTTTGAAAGTAGCTTGCACGAAAAACGGCTCAATTTTCTGCCATTTTTTGATTTTCGCAGCCTTATACGGTTTGACACTGCTGGTTTTTAGAAGTGCCGTGACATGCGGAACACCAGACTTCGCAGACAGTCCTGCAGGGGCAACAACCTGCCAGGCGGCAACACCAGAGACCTTGTCACGCCCGAACCCCACAACCTCCAGTGATAGAGGTTCATCGAGGCGCTCGATCAACGGACTGGAAGGCTTCAGGGCTCCAATCTTGACTGTCATGTGATGGCTGAGCTGCTGGTTACCATGCATACCGCTAATGTTTGAGTCCAGCCAGCCGTCTGGGTTCAAACCGAGCCCGGCAATCTTGGTTCGCAACATGTCGCCATCATTTTCGTTGATGACAATTGCCGTGTAGAGTGCCTTCGGCTCCTTGGCCAGCGTTTCCTCTACAACTTCTTTCAATAATTTGCGACTCATGTTCACCTCATTTAGTTATGCTGCAACTCGAAGCAGCGTTTTGAACCCAGTTTTCTTGAGCTCAAGGAAGTATTTGTGGCCAGCACCACCGAAACGATTCTTGGTCGTCTCGAGCATACGCATTCCGTACAGCTCAGAGCTGGGATTTAGCTCGATGGAAAGCTCGATCATGGCATCAACCATGTGTTTCAGGACGTTTTTGCCTGAGAATTTGCCATCTTTACCAACCTGGCCAATCACGAAAGCAATCGAATTGGTTTCCTTACACCAATCTGTAATCATGCTCAAGCAACGCTCAGGGGACTTGCCGTTTGTGATTCCAGGACCGTACTTGCCATCATTCACAGCCTGAAGGCTGTCAACGACCAAGATAAACTGCTTTTTTGGATGCTGGAGTCGAAGCTCCTCACACTGGCGAAGCAGCTCGGGAACCATCTCCTCTTCACCTACAGCGAAGCCATGCTTGATATTCAGGCGCTCTGCAACGAGTTTGACCTGAAACAGACTCTCCTCGGCGGTATTGAAGGCAACATTGTGACCTAGACTCGACAGGCTTTCGCAAAGTTCGAGCATCATCGTGGATTTACCGGCACCAGGTGTTCCAGTGAACAAAGTGCATGTGCTTGGGGTGAGTCCAAGACCGCCCATTGCACCATCGATGTAATCCCGACCAGTTTTAACTTTCACACGGAGTGCAGCCGGAACAACAACGTTGTTGATGTTGGTACCGAAAGCGAAGCCTTTGCGAGTTGACAATTTCATGTGATTTAATCCTTGATCAGGCTGAGTTATGACTCGTTACCATCCCCGGCAACATATATATTATACCACGATTTTCGGACTCTTACACGTAATCTACTTAACGTTGCAAAGAATTTCTGGTTTGACGGCGCCGTCTGGCAACGCTACGACACAATGGACGCTGGCATTTGAGATGTGCGATTTATGGGCCCGCCGGCGATCCTGTGGCGAATCGAAGAACCCTCCCCATGTCAGCACCCCTAGGACAAGCGCAGTGCCGAAAAGGCTCGCGAAGAAGTTGGTCTTAGTTTCTTTTCCATGCAACGTCATGACGACAAAAAGGCTGACGACGGTGAGACATAGATAAATAATTGCCGCTGCGCTCATTTGTTTTTCCTCTTTTTCCATGCAATGAATTGATCCAACTCATCGCTGCTAATGTTTTTCACTATTTCCTGTTTGGCTTCCCACTCGGCAAGCTCCCTCGTATACTTCTTGTCTGCTTTCTTACAATCTCGCTCGAACCGCTTGTAATTTTTGAGCTGCTCATCGTAATCCGGATTTTCGAGTTCAACTGAGACGTTTACCTCGACCTCAACGCTGACCTCTTCGTCCTCATCCCATGGCCGCTGAGTCTCGATCAGGACATCTGGATCATTAATTCGAATGAACCCAGGCCGATCTCTCCACAATTCTGCATCTTCTAGAACAGTCTGCTTTCGCTCTTCAAGCTCCCCGAAATCAATAGTTGATTCTCCGTTGAATGAAAAAACTGGGGAGCGCACGATTACAACACTTGTTTTTGAGGGACTCTGGACAAGTTTGATAAGCGTGCGCTTTGGGCGCAGCCCTTTTGGGCCTAATGCGAGTTTCATTTTATTTCTCCGTTCTCAAAATGGTTCCCAACCGGGGAGTCGAACCCCGCGTCCCGCCTGCAGTTCAGGACCTACGCCAAAATTATTGGGAAAACGTCAAACTTTATCTTTTTCCTAACATTCCATGTTTTTTGATGCCCTAGGTCGACGCCGACCTTAACTTAGGGCTGGTCTCGGATGCGATTCATTACGCCCTCCTGACGATGTCTAGCTTTGTAATCACACAATTTATTCCGTTCATGTTATTTTCGCCGCCCCCGGCAGTGGGTCACATTTTCGGGGGCCCTCGTGGGCTTGGCATTATTTTGCTCCATTTAGTTTATTGACTGTTTTAGAGTCGCATCCCGGTGACATATCCATTATACCACGATTTTCGGTGCTTTACACGCGATGATGACAAACTCTTCAGGGTAAAACGCAGCGACGAATCCGTCAATGAGCACGTCATAAATCGGGTCATGGGTCTCCCCGGCGATCTTACCTGAAGAACAGATCATTCCGACATCTCCCACTGCGACCGACGGGTACAACATGTCCGTCTTGGTAATCTTGACTACATCGCCGATCTTCATTCATCACCTACCAGTTCGAACTCGTTTTCATAAAGGATGATTTTCACGTTTCCAAAGATCCCGGTGTGACGCAGTGCACCTTTCTGGTATATTCCTCTTACGTTTTTGTAGCACTGCGTGGGATTTCCCAGGAGACCAATGGAACCCTCGTGCACGACAGTATTATTACTTACTATTGTCCTGTTTATTCGAATCAAGGGTGATGGGTTTGAATTACTCATGATGCTACCACCTTGAACTCGTCGTCGTAAAGCGTATGATACTCGGTGCCAAACAAAACAACCCACCTGGATAGGCTGGGATCTGATTTGTGGCTAATGATGGTATAAAGCTGGCCAATGTCGCCCTTCAGTCCGCCGACGAACGGCGAATCAATCAGGATTTCTACCAGGTCACCCTTTTTCATTATTGACCTGCCGCGGCGTAACCGCACATAATAAACCCACCGATGCCGGCCGCTAGACCAACACACCAGGCGATAAGTGAAATCATTGTAGTTTTTAGCGGTTCATCATTGTTTACCGTAAACGACAATATCAAACTCACGAAGCCCGTGATGGTTGACACTGAAGTCAGCAAAAACCCAATGCACAAAAGAATGATTCCGGCGGTTACCATTAGTTGACCTTCCGCGTGATGAAAATCATGCCGGTGACATACTCATGGGAAACAGCTTTCCAATTGTCACCCACGGCGTTGATTTTGGCGATGACCTCGTTCGCAGCCTCTTTGGTATCAAACTGAACCAGCCAATCCTCAGAACCAAGCTCATCGCGACCATCGCTGGTTTCGATAATGTCCTGGACCTCGAACAAGCGCTGCAGGCTCCAATCGCTCCAACCGTTAACCATGATAAGCTCCGTAGTTTCTGGTCCCCTTCCCCGGGGACATATATATTATACCACGTTTTTCACCGTCTTACACGAGTTCGAACACATCCTTTTCATTATCATCAACCAAATATCGATTCCACTCTGGTGAATGAATGCGTCCATCCCGGAGGCGATCCCATGGGCGTGCCCAGGAAACAGTTCCACCAGGAACCGGCAAAGAAACCCGCTTTGGGTTCTCTTCATCACGCATGTATAGCGCCCATGATTCATCAGGATCAGCTTTTCGAACATGCCGTCGGGCCAACTTCCAAGCCGTGGAAGGGTTATTGATCGATGTGCTGATTGCAATGACAAGATCCGGATCCCCCAGGGGTACTCCGGTTGAACGATGTTTGCATGGGTATGCGTCGAAAACGTAATCGATAAGCTCAGTCATTTTGCACCTTCAAGGTATGGGTCCAGTAATCAACCTGCACCGCATAATGCACTGCGAAGAAAGCCAGAAGTCCTGTCGTAAGAAAACAGAAACTTGTTTCCATAAAACTTGATTCCGTGACTGGGATAAAGCAAGTTACAGTTACCATTGCCGAAAGTATAAACCCAACCATAAAATAATTGGAAATCCTATCGCACGTTTTCATTTCAGTTTGAAAATCTACCATTGGGACATGTCCTTGCATTCGGCCTTACCGGCTCGACGGGCAGCCTTTTTGAGCACACGACGTTTGCGTGCCTTTTTAGCTGAGGATTTGTGAGAGGAGCGGATGTCACCACCCTTACCTCGAAGATTGCCAGAGCTGGAGTTCCGCCCGTAGGCAAAGATATCGCCGCAATCAGGGTACTCGAGGATGGGCCACCTGATATTCGCAGGCAGAGTTTCGCTTCCGTAAATCTTCATGGTCAGCTCCTCGACCGGCATCCCCGGCAATATATACATTATACCACAAAGATAGGTATCTTACACGTCGTGATAAAGATTTCGGTATGTCTTCGTTTTTTCGTCCCATTCCAAGAATAACCCACAGTCAACGTTTGTTTGTTTTCCGTGAATCCAATATTCGTCACCGTTACGGTGTCGTACAGCCGGGTTGGGCAAACCTCTGTGACATGACCATGGAACATCTTCATCAGGAAATTCTTGGTTTGGGTTTACAGAATACTCAAATCGGCCGTCTGCGGCAATCCAAACACGATTGATGCCGTTTGAAACTAGGACCGACACCCCATTAATTCCTGTATCGATGGTGCCATCTATGATCGTGATGTTCTCCGGGCCGAACTCGATCATAAACTCAGTCACGATTTTTGCCTGAATTGGTGTCATTTCGTTTTCTCCCACTCTGCGATCGTGAACCGCTGGTATTCGCGAGAGAAATTGCCGCCCTGGCAAATGCCTGGCACATCATTTTCAATGATTTCTTGCCTGAAAGTTTCGAGCCACTCGCCGGCCATTACCGAGGTATCAGCGAAAAACGTTTCGCGCGCGACATGTTTCTGAAAGAGCAGGTATTCCCCGGCCCCGAAAAACAAGTAAATGACGATGTGCCCGTCAAACTCTATAATCCGTCCGGACCACTTGGTGCCTTCTTCAAACACAAGAAAACGGCCGCCAGGCTCAGACCTCGCCCAAAGCGATGGGAACTCGGCGACGACCTTCGAGTAAGAAGTACACCGGGCGACAACACGGTCATCCTCGTGGACATCATTCCCATACATCGAATAAAACGAGACCTCATGGGTCAGGAGTTTATCCTTCCCGAACTTGATATTTTTTGTGCGAATCGTTGTGCCATGGTACGACTTCTTGTTGTTTTCATCGTACAGGACTTTTGAATCGTATTTGATTTTCGTCATTATGCGTACTCACCCTGGAACTCTTCGCGAGCCAGGATGGTCTCTTCGATGAAATCGCGCTCTTCCTTGTACCACCAATCGCGGTCAGTGTGCTCCGACCACTGGCAAACACACTCAGTCAGGGTGCTCAGCAGATCGGGAAGGAAGGACTTATCCTCAATCATGGCCCATTCGGTCATGACTGGGTCAACGACATCTTTGATTTCTTTCTTTTCTTTATCTGAAAGGCGAACCATGGTGTCTCCTGGGCATGCCGGTATCCCCGGCAACATATCCATTATACCACGACTTACGGAGTTTTACACGTAGTCGGCTATTTAGAAACGACCTCGACAAGTTCTCGCTTGAGGTAAACCTGCTCGCCGGTCTCCGTGTCAAGCACCTTGACCATCCCGCCAATCGGGTTGCCCCAACCAAGTCGAACCTGGCAGCGAGCTCGGAGAACCATGTAGCACATGTCGCGACGGAGCTTCACCATCGTCGACTGGGGCGGGAGTTTGGTCTCGCCGGCATCGGTCATGCCACGTGAAGCGGGCGAGTTCCGCCATTCATTCTGCTCTTTGGCAGTGGTAGGTCGCCGAGCGATGACCAAGCCGTTGTCATCATCATCCATGGTGCCCAAAGACCAGGTTAACTCGCCTCCGTTCCGCTCTGAAAAGCACGTCGCGACGTTGAGTTGGACTAGATTTCCCTTTCGCATGGTAACTCCTGATTCGTAGGGCCGGTATCCCCGGCAACATATACATTATACCACGAGATGAGACATCTTACACGAATCGGGAAGCTTTTCTAGTTGGGCAGGTTTTGCCATCAGTTTCCGGCCTTCGACAAGTATGTCGAAATAAACAGATCCAGAAGGACCTTTGTAAGGGCCTTTCAGGATGAGCGCATAAAGTTCCGGCACAGATCTCCGCCTGACGACCTTGACGATGTCCCCTGTGAAGATTGGTGGCAGCTTTTCCATCACTCCTCGTCGACAGGGCGCAATGTCTTTTTCGAGACCACCTTCTTGGCACCCTCAATCATGATTTCACACCTACGCTTTCCAGGCTGGCAGTCGATAATCATAACGACGTCGCCTTTCTTGGTCTTGGCGAGTCCCCCTGAGAACATCCAGGCGCCGAACTCATCTTTTGGGACGATTCGTTCTTCTTTCGTCGCGATGAATTTTCGGGTTGCCTTGGGATCGACGTTCTGGGCGTTCCAAAGCGTGGACATGTCGGTGCCAAACTCTTTGTCGATTCGACGATTTGTTTGCAATAGCTTCACACGTTCTGCAGCACCATCAGTGATTCGACTAATCGTGTCATAATCGCAGAGCCACTCAGTTCGTCGCTCAGCTTTTTTCCTGTTTCTTTTACGATTGCCGAGGTACCTCTTACGATGCTTCTTGTACGCCGCCTTGATTTTAGCGGGATCATGGGCTTCAGCAATCGCATGTGCAACAGCCTGGAGTTTGGCGACTTCACGACCAGCTTCAAGCCAGCCTGGATCGCTTTTATCCATATCCAGGAACACGGCGGCGGCCTCCTTGTAGTCCCTGTACGGCCCGGGGCCGGTCATGATCGCCTCGAACTTCTCTTGTCGACGCTGATACACAGCAGCAAGGACAGCACCTCGTTCCGATTTATTGATTGCAAGACTCATTCGCATGGTGTTTCCTACTTGATGATGAAATGCTTTCGTTTTGTGCCGGCCACATCACAGCGAATGAAGCTTTTGTCATTCGCGCAGAGCCACATAATGTCGCCATACACTTTCACATCGCCGTCGATTAGGCGCATGAGCTGTGTCGGTGTCTGTTGTACGAAACGAATGCCATCTCGCGTAAGCTTTTTGACAAGCTTGTTTTTGACCCGAGTTCGTCGAGCCATTGCCTTCGTGGCCTTCTTTTTGACGCCAACCCGCTTGACAACCTTTTTGGCAGTCTTCTTCTTGGCAGGTTTTTCTTTCTTCTTGTATGTTCCAACGACCCAGGCATTCACAATCCGTGAGCCCAGGGGAACACCCCACGTGTCGATGCATTTTCCATCAATGACCGCGAACACATGGGCTCGCATCTGGCAGAAAAACGTGCCGGTTGGGTTCTCACGAAGAAACACACCAATCGTCTGTTTTTTGCTTGGATGAATGTGGGGAACCTTCGAGATTTTGACGCCCAGCAGGCGGCCGGTCATCATGCTCGAGTAGATTCGATGAGTTGGTGTCCCACGGCGAGGTCGGCGACCGAGTCGCTCAGCCCAAGCATGTGCCTCTTTGTACGTTTTTCCGGAGACCGTCATGGCCGCGCGAACTGCACAATCATTGCGCTCACCAGGAAACCGACTCCCATTGTAAGTGGTTCGAGTCCAGGGCACAATCTTCCGGACGGGGCGGCGATACATGTAGTCAAACTGATTCGTTCGCATGTTTTTCTCCAGAGGGGAACCATCCCCGGCAACATAGTAATTATACCACGTTGGGGGACGTTTTACACGAAACTGAACGAGCTAGGCAATCAATTGCAGGCTTTTTTCCCGGGCGTCTGACTTGGTCTTGTCAGCCCAGAGAATCATGTAGCCACCGTATGTCATGTGGGAGAGTACCAACCCCTGCTTTCCGGCAAGGTGAACTGACCGCTTCGGCTGTTTAGCACGACCTTCGACCAGGGAGCCGACCTTGTATTTCGGAGGGGGAGGGCATATGTAGTTGAGGAGCTGGGTGATGTTATCCGGGTAGAAACCAGGAAAGTAGTCAGTCATCGAATCAGGCATATCAGCCGAACGACGAACGTGAAGGCTCATAGCCTCACCGTCCTGAACATACCAGGAGTATGTGTACTCTCCGTGAACACCCCAGGCTTTCCGACCTTCGCGGGACATCATGGGAGCCTTCCCCAGGCGTTTGGTGGCTTTCGTCATGGCTTTGGTGTGCAGCATTTAGGGCTCCGTAGTTTCAGGTCCCCTTCCCCGGGAACATATACATTATACCACGATTTGAGCCATCTTACACGTTTTAGAAATATATTTCTCCGCTGGCGACCCCACGGACGAACATGTCATCTTCCCAGAACTCGACGTCTCCGTTTGGGTAAACCACGGCCGGTTTTCCAACACGATGATACTTCCCCTCGGCATTGATGTAAATAAGTTTGCCGTCCGGTGAGATGATAACATCTTCACCACTCGAAAGTGAAACTGATATCGGACGATTTGCAGCCGGAACGAATACGATGAATTTTTTATGCGCCTCCTGAAATTCGCAGGTATGACCTGAGGCGAGCAACTTCGTAACAGCCAACGCTTGTTTTGGCGTCATCAATCAGGCTCCCCGTGAACCCACCACTCTCCGCTCCCATCGGCATAAACTACAGCCGGCAAGTGATTATCCCGGTGGAGTTCTCGATCATGATCCATCCAGTATGTGGCGTAATCTTGGCCATCGACATGAACGTGTCCTGCCGAGTGAAACAAAAGCACACAATCATCAAACCCGAACTCAATACTCGAAACAACGACATCATGCATGACATCGTTGATGAGCTTTAGCACTCTCGGGTCCACTTAGACCTTGGAGAGCATGTGTGGGGGAACGCGGTAATACGTCGAACCGTAGACGTAACCCTCAGGCTCAACCGAAACGGTTTTGCGATTCACACGTTTGACCCAACCGGTCACCCGCATTCCAGTCCGAGACGAGACGAAAGTGACCTTGTCACCTCGGTAGAAACTCTCAGGGAACACGATTTTGTCACCAGCTCGACGTGGCTTCGGCGAGTCGACCGGAGATGGAGCAGGACCTTCATTGGTCACGCTTAGCAAGCTAGGAGGCACAGTCCAGATGGTGCCCACCGGGCGCCGCCCTTGGCGACGTGGCTCAAGCTGCTCGACTTTCACCTTCACGCGATTCACCTTGGTGACACGTGCACGAGTCTGCTCACCGCCTGGGCGGCCAAAGTAAACTTCCAGACCAACATAGCAATCAAACTTATTCATGAGAACCTCTTTGTTATGGCGCCGGCCTCCCCGGCAACATATACATTATACCACGAAATGACGACTCTTACACGTTTAGGTCCCTCTTTTTGGGTCTGCCCAAACGTAGAGATATGGTTCATCCGGATTGATTGGGCAACTAACTGCAATCGTTCGATACTTCCCGACCAACGACATTATGTTTTCGAGAGACAACGGAATCAATGTCGGTTTTCCAACACCTTTCAGGTTGACGCTGATTTCGTTTACTTCGACTTGCTTTTGTTTCTTTTTCATAATGTCATTGTAACAAGTTTTTCTTCGATTTTCATTTCCAGCATGTTCATTTCGTGCCCAATATCCGACGGGTACCCATGGATTCGCGCCCAATAGTTCACGCCGGAAAAGAGCACGCCATATGTGTCATCAACGTGCCCTTCCATAAAATATGGGACGACGTGGTCATCCGAAAGAGCAAGATACACGCTATATGTCCTGATTCCGAAATGAGTGATGTTCACGACATACGATTCGTCAGTGCTACCAGGCGAGCCCTGTACCGGAACGATCTTATCAATCGCAACGTCAGGGCACGCCATTAGCTTCGTGATCAGCTCTGTATATCGTAGGTGCATTATCTCTCTACCACGCCCGAGACTGGCGAGAGCTCACCTGGCGCTGGAGCAGGTTGTCTTCAACCAGTCGCGTCATGAATGCCTCATGGACACCGTCAAAGTCGCAGCACTCACCTGTGAACAAGACCGGAACCCCGTCCAGCTCAGTCAGATAGCCACGCACTTTCGGTGCATCCCGGCTCCCACCGGAAAGGTGGTTGTTGCAGTGGTCACACGTGCTTTTGTAGTTGACAAATCGTTTTTCTGCAGTACGTGCGTTCATGATGCGCTCCTGGCGTTCTGGGACCATCGGTCCGGATTACATAAATATTATACCACACTTTTCGCACTCTTACACGTATGTTATCCGATCACGCCGTTTAATTCCATATTCCCAGCGTTCAGTCTGGCCATTTGGATGGATAACTGCCGGCAGCGAATCAGACCTGTGCTTAACCCAGCCTCGGTCGCGATCGAATATGTGGTATGTGATTCTTCCAGGTGCAGAAATCATGACTGAACACTTTCCCGTGATACACGCGTTTGCCGTTCCTGCAGGTGTAACATACAATTCGACGCACTCAGCACCGTGGCAGTTCATGAATTCAGTTATTATTTTCGTTTGGTATGGGTTCATTTAGTCACACGAGGTGGCGCGGTATGCGGTCCAAACCTCACGACCGTCAGAAAGGGTTTCAACCTTCGTGGCCCGGGTGCCGTATCCGCAGGGGTGATAACCGGCGATGAGATTCTCAATCCACTCTTTGCAAAGCTGGGGCTCACCGACGAGCTTGAAGTTGACGGAGTAGTTATCACTTTTCCGTTTCACGCTGAATTTGCGGGCCTGCTTTAGGGTCCACTCAGCGGCGACAAGCCAGCCACGATTCGAGGTGAACACACGGTCACCCTTGATTCGCTTATTCACAGCCTCAGGGGTATGACCGGTCAGCTCACAGATTTCGTCGCGGAGCTTACGATACTCAGCACGCTGGTCTTCAATCTTCGACATGGTCTCTCCTGGGTCAAGTCACCATTCCCGGTGACATATCCATTATACCATGAAACGACGACTCTTACACGAAACTTTATTCCAATATCGTGGGCTGCCCGTTCTGGTAAAAAAAGCCAATGCCATTGCCGCATACGACAGCAGGTTTCAGCAGGTCGTCGCGGTGGAGTTGAGCACCTTTCCAGTGCTTCAGTTGGTACCGAGAATCTTCGTGGAGGAAAACACCCAACGTATACGGGTGCACAACATATGTAACGATTCCGGGAGGCTATCGTCTACACGAACATTTTCAGCCCCATGCTTCGTCATGAACTCAGTTACCGCTGACAACTGTTGGCCTGTCATGGTAATATTCTCCGCAGGGCTTCCAGGTCCCGGATTTGCCACCGATAACGCCAATCACTCTCGAACAATGTTCGCCTGACAATAACACCATCACAAATCTCACGGGTTTGTGTGTCGCCAAACGGAGCCAAGCTGAGTTTGAGCAAAAGTGCAGTCATGATTCGTTCTTTGTCTGTGAACTTCGTGTACCTTCGAATCCGATTGGCAACGACAAAGGTACCGACGTCATAAAAACGCCAATCAGAATCTGTCATGAAATTGTGTCCGGCTGGCAAAGATCGAACAGCTCAAGGGCTTTCGACACAACATGCGCAGGGACCACGGCTTCCTTACCATCATCGATCCAGACGATGTTCGAAATCTCCACCTGATCTGTTTCACCGGAAACCTCGAAACCAAATGTGTTATCACCGAATCCTCGTGTGACAAACACGACCGGCTCGGTCGGGCTGTATGGATATTTCACTTCGTAACGCCATGCGTCTTGTCTAATCTTCATTTGCTTTCTCCTCACTTCCAGAACAACCACCAGAACAGTCACCAGAGCACCCTGATTTTACCGATACCGGTTTATCCCCACAACATCCTCCGGACGTCTGGGTGGGCTCCTGGGGTTCACGAATGGGCCCTCTGTTGGTCTGTACCGTAACGATATCAACACCTTTGCCGGCTAAAGACAAAGCGTTCAAGGTGTTCCAGTACTTATTATAATCTGAGCCAACAGCCAAAGCAAAAGGTTTCTTTTCACCCTCGTCTTCAACGGTAACGTCGAACCCACCATGCTGGCATAGCATCTCACCGAGAAATGCAGCCATGGCGGATTTACCCTCGCCAGCCCCTGCCGAAATCGTAATCTTCATTTAGTCATTCACCTTCGACATCATTTCGACGTCAGTGTAGAGATTCCACACACACCAGTAGTTGTAAACGGCGTTGCCGCCGTCGGTGTATGTCAAGCCCATGCCATCGGCCTTCTTTTTCGCCTTTTCGGCAATATATTTTGAAAGCACTTTTGCCTTGTCAAGATCACTGACTTTTACATCTTCCAGGAGCGAAATCATTTCCTCAAGACTGCCTTTCAGTCCATGGAAGTGGTACGTCATATTTTTATAACTCGCGGCGTGCTTCTTGGCACGTTTCGCCAGCACTTCTGGTGCAAGGTCTTCGAACTCCCAATCACCTGGGATTCCGTAACAGAAACTCTCGGTATAATCGTTCCGGTTACCACGGCCGACGAAGAGTTGGGGATCCACCAGGCATGCCTCGTACTCTTTCTGACCGAGACCAATCACATGGCAAATCAAATCGCTCCAGGAATCATCACCGCACCCGATTTGGGTGTGATATTGCCACATCTTGTTATCGAGGTTGTTTCGCAGGAAATCGAAATGATTCTCGAAAGCCTGCGTGTACTGCGTTCCCTTCTGCATGAAGTAAATCTTGATAGCCTTGTAGTCGGTGGTTTTGGTGCCCCACCCGAACTCGTCGACCTGGTTCCAGAACTCTTGACGTGTCATTACCATTTTCATGTCCTCTCCTGGTCATCCAGGGTACATAGATATTATACCACGATTTTCGTAGTTTTACACGTTTTCAAACTGAGTGCCTCACTGAGATCGATATTCTCTTGCCGCAACCGGAAAATCTCAGCCATCAGCTCGTCCGGCGATGAACGCACCGTGAGCTCGTTTGGGCCTGATCCAGGTGTGGCGTTCTCAAGGAAACACTCGTAGCACCAGTGGACATCATCGTCTTCAAGAGTGCTTCCGCACAATCCGCAGGTTCGTACATTCATTATTTCGTCTCCACTCGTTCGACACCATTGTCATCCAAGAATTTCTGGCACCGCTTGGTCCAGTCATCCACATCGATAGTCTTACCCGGGTCAACATATGATCGAGAGATCCATCCTGAGGCCCATGCCTTTTCGACAACACCGCGCAGACGAACAATTTCTGCTTCGGCCTTGTTGAATTCAGAGAGTCCAGAGGGCCATAGGCACTCGTCGCAAATGACGCCGGTAGCGCCATCCTCAAGTCGATTCTCGCATGATTTGCATTTGACTTTGAACATTATTTCGGTCTCCGTGAAAGAAGCAACTCAATGTTGTTTCTTGCTGCTTCCATTTTTTGGCGAGCTGAGATATTCGCCGTGTGAATCGTGATTTTGGGTGGGGTGTAGCCGCTCATGACAACCCCTTCTTCAATCCATAACAGGACGTCGTAGCCCGTGCCTCGCCGATCATCACCTAAATCGTGGTCCAACGAGACTTCCTCAACCTTTTGAGTCTTCAGAAAATGAATCACCTCGTCGGGCCAGTAGCACCGGACCCACCCTGGCGGCTCTTTTCTGATATCATCAAGGTAAAGTTTCATGGGTGCTCCTTGACGAGGGTCATTTCCTTTTCCCAAACGTGAAAGGTATCGAGTCCTGATTTTACACGATGCAATTGCGAATCCAATTCGCTTCCGGCATCGATGATCAAACCGAGGGCGCCACGAGCCCAGAATATGCTTCCATCCTCTGACATGATCGTGGGAATATCATCGTTCGCCTGGACTAAGTCGCCGATTTTCATGCTGACATTCCTGGGATACGTTCGAGTTCGTTTGGGTAAAGGAAACCATTCTTCAGGCCGCTTTGCACTTTGTAGGCGCTGCGAGGATCTGTTGGCTGTGTAAGCACAAGGCATACATCACCAGGCATCATTATACCGCCTTCGACGTGGACTTTGGAGTCATCTGCCACTACGACGAGGTCGCCGACTGAAAACTGAACATTATTGCTCACGATTTCGGGACCTCGACAGCGGCGAAGTGGCGATACGCACCAAATTTTGCGCTTTCAACGGCTTCATCGCGCAAGGCGAAGGGAAACCATACACGTGTGGAAAAATGTGGGGCACGACCCTTAGGGCGCTCCTCAACACAAACCATCCAGCCGCAGCGACCAGCACCGATGATGACATATCACCCATCAATCAAGATACAATGGGCAACCAGCGTCGCGTACTCTTTGGGCGCAAGACACCGGCTCGGGAGCGGTTGGGACGAGAATCGGTCCTTTGTCACCTTGTATCCCCTGTTGTCGGGGAAATCCCACAACAAGTACACATCAGAATTCAGCATTGTATTATAATGCCGCGGCGAGTGATCACCTCGTTGATGAATGCCCAGCTTCACCGGCTGGTGCATCATAAAATGGCCCTCAATCTCACGAAGCAAGGCGGCAATGATATTGTCATCACGGGCTGCGATGTACTCTTGGCTATCGTGGTTCAACGCGTGCTCCTCACCTTCCATCTTTTTCTCTGCAAGATAAATGTCCATGGCGGCATGAACCTCTGTCGCTGTGTGCCCACCATATCGTGGTTGTGTTAGCTCTCGGCCTTTCTTGACCATGGCATCCCATAGCTTACCCATCACATCCTCCTTGTTGAATGTGCACCGACCAGGCAACCCCAGCCGATGCACACCCTCTCAATTCTTAGCTCGCCACAGCGGCGGCCTTCGCGATGATTTCGATGACCTCATCACCGAGACCATGCGCGTGGAGCGGGCAAATGTTGACCATTCGCTTGCTGGACATCAACTCGTTCCACATGTGAATGAGCTGCTCCTCGGGGCAAGCATGAATGAAGTTGACAATGTGAAGAATCTGGGTCTCGTTCCAGTCATTGTCGAGGTTGTGCTCAACCAGTCGTTCAATCACTACCATCGACTCGGAAGCCTTCATGGCCTCGACACGCTCCTTGTCAATTTCACCGTCGAGCACCATCTTTGCAGTGATGACCCGCTCATACTTGGTGATGAACTCGCAGAAGGAGATGGTAGCCTCGTTGCCGACGTAACCATCACACAAACCGAAGAAGAAATCCGGTCGAGCCAGACCAGCCAGCTTCGACGGCTGCCAACCTTCGATGCCAGCCAGAGCACCATCCAACTTGTGCCATGAGGCAGGCGTCGGCAGAACCTTGTCCGGATCCTGGCCAGCCGGGTCAACCCGAAGGTGAATCGGGTTCTGGCGAATGAAGTCGATAAGCAGTGGGTCACACTTGCCTTTGGCCCAAGCGATCCAGTCCTCGGTAGTGCACTCGATGTCCTGAGTCCAGAAACGACGCAGCAGAGCCGGGTCAACCTGGGTCACGTCATACTCGGAACCGAAGTTACCGCAAGCCACAACCCGTGACTCAGGGTGAAGCGTCATCGGCATACCACCGGCATCATTACCGAGACTACGGTCCAAGACCACCTGGAAGAACGCCTGCATCACCTGAGGCATGGAGCGATTGATTTCATCCAGCAGGATGACACAAGGCTCCTTACATGCACGCACAAACCAACTCGGCAGCACGAAGGTCGCAACCCCATGCTCCTTGGAGGCGATGAAGTCCGGAATACCGGTTACCTTCGACTCATCCATGGTCGAACCACGAACATCAATCATGGGTAAACCCAGGACCTCAGCCAGGTCAGCCGCGAGGAAACTCTTACCAATGCCGGTCGGACCGCGCATCAAGATGGCATCCTTGGCAGGCAGTTTGGGGGCGAGAAACTTGAAGGTTGCGATATCCATTTGACAGACTCCATTCATGCAGCGGGTCATCCCGCCTTACACTTCTATTATACCACGATTTTCTGACTCTTACACAAAACTCACGTGTTTTTGTCGTTTCTTTTTGTAACTTTTTCGACGTTCCCAATCGGGGCGGTCGATAAGTTTCAGCATGCCAATGGCACCCTGTTCAATCCACAGGGCTGTAGTCCCACCGATGACAGGAACACATCGTGCCGTCAGGCGAATCAGATCTCCGTTTTTCATAGTCCCACCATTTCTTCGATGCGAATCAGGTAATCGTAAAACTCGGAGAACACATGCTTCGCAGTAAAGTCTCCGCCCAGGTTTCCGATGTGATGGAGGGCTTCCTGCATGTCGATTTCGCAATCGAAGCTAACCAGCCACTCATCCTCATCAAGAAAGCCATCCCGCACCTGAATCCCATCGCATTCTTCGAGGATGTCTACAACATCTTTCTGTTTCAGGGCCACTGCGTCGAAGTCAATGTCATCGAATGGGTTTATCATGGGGTCTCCTAGTACTTACGACCGATTGTCATATGAGGGGTGCCATTGATGAGTGAGAAGATTCCTTCCCATGTGGTGTGGGTTCGGTTGAACTCAACGATGTCCTGTCTGGCCTTCTTGGCCATCAATCGGACGTACTCATCATGATGCATGACACAGACGAAGTCATCAACGACCTCGGCACCGGGTTTGCACATGTGGCATATATGTTTCATGGGTCTCCATGGGTCCGGGAACCTCCCCGGCAACATAAACATTATATCATGCCAGGAGACGTTTTACACGTTTATCACGAATCTAGTCTCGAGCGTAATAGCCATGAACAATGGCCTGAACTCGGTCGAAATTCATTAGCCCACCCCTTTTGACGGATTCCAAATCATCTTCAGCATCGAGGAATCTTGACCACGCCATTTGATAACGACCTCCGCCAACGAGCCTCATTTTGTTTAGGTAGACTTGGGCATCATCGAACGCTTGTTGTGCAATCATAAGATCACGTTTGTTGTTCGCGGCACGTTCTTGACGTGTGGGAGCGGCCCCAGAGCCCCATTCTGGCCTGTCACTAAACTTCATGAGTTGCGGTAATATGCTTTGAGCATCTTGTTCAGTTCAGACTTGATTCGCTTTGCATCCGGACCCCGGAAGGATCGTGAGTTCGTCAAAAAGTACGTGACGATTGAACTGGCGCTGTCCATCCCATAACGATCATGAATTGAATCCAGGGAGCGCATGGCATCCAGGTAAGGTCGGGCAGTATAGTGAACATTCGGCCAGGCACTTTCGATCTCATCAGCGATTTCGCGAATGGCCCGTGGACCCTTGTTAGCAACAACCTGCTCGACGAGTTTCTGGAGATTCTTCTTTGTAATTTTCATAATGTGTCCTTTGTCATGCGCATAAATATTGTCATGCACATGAAAATGTATTTATACTCGCCCGGGTGAGCGCACAGGTTTTCCAAGATACAACGTTGTCTCGGGATCGAATTGGTTATTGTTCCACCAGTGCTCATTAGGGATTTCCATATCAGTCGGGTAAATCACGGCAGGCAGGAAATACCTTTCTCCGTTTTCACGGGTTTGATGATCCCGATGACGCATGTGGTTTTTCCAGTAATTGATAATGCCGAAGGTATCGACGAGGATGTATTGAGATACGGCTTTCAAAATCAGGATTGCATCATCTGTTTGAGCGTCGTTTTTGATTTCAACGATGTCCTCGGTCCCGAGAAGTCGTGTAACTGATGTGAGTTGTTCGGCTGTCATTAGAGCTTTTTCCGGATGTCGCTATGCTTCCACATGGAGTCTGTAGGTGACTGAGTTCCCAGACCATACCCTCGTTTGTGATCCCACCCACTTCGGTAGCCTTCTTCCCAGCCTGCCCTGACGAGGGCACGAAGGCGCTCGATTTCAAGATCCCGGGCCGTAATGTGAGCTTCAGCCTCAATGAGGCGCGCCTGAAAGTGAACCGCAACGGTGTTATTGCTCATCTGTTTCTCCTGTTTCCTTGGTGACCACACTTTGAACTTCGTGGGTATCGATCCAGATATGGTCGTAACATGGGCCTTTCTCGCTCTCACACATACCGCTCCAGCCTCGAGGACTGAATTTGTCTTTGCGGATATCAGCGGCCTCGGGGTTGTCGTAAACAGCAACGATGTGGGAGCCTTCCCAGTCATTCCCGCCCATCACGATCCAAACGGTATTCATTCTGATTCCTCCACAACTTTCCATTCACAAACATTCTTCTTGGCAACACCGTCTTTGCAGGCACATGCCTCACGAGCAGCTTTCCACTCACCTTGATAAGGGGTGCACACGATGTCACAGACTTGCTTATTGGAGTGAGCTTCGCCTGCTGTTAGCGCGGCACCTCCAACAAGAGGTGCGCAGCATACGACTAACAGGTAGAGAAATAATTTGGCGTAGTCATTCATTTACATTCCTCCGGAAAAATTTCTAGGATTTCCCGAACTTGGCCAGGCGAGCCCGCCCAGTATCGGTGATGTAGACCCTTTCCTGCTTCTTGGTCCAGTAGCCATACTCAATTCCCTGCATCCTGCACCAGGGGTTGCCTCCACCATGGAAGTACCAGCCATAATGAAGCGACGCACCCTTGACGAGGGGTTTCCCGTTTCGAAACATCAGCAAACGCTGGACGTCGGCAGCTTTGATGCCAGGGGTGCCCTCGATGGTGGTCAGGATATATTTCAGGTTCTTATGATTCTTTGCCATGATGGCCTCCAACATTCAAGCGCCCGGTTCATCCCGTTCGCATATACATTGTACCACACTTGGGTGCATTTTACACGTGCTGGGCCGCAAGGCTGCTTCAAAATCATATTCTGCGTCATCCATGGTTTCATAGGACACATTCAAAACCTTGATGCCTTTCTTGTCGTAGTGAGCCGCCGAGCCGAGCGGGTGAACTGCGACTCGACCATTGCAAAGTTCCAACCACCACACGGGTTCATAATCGATCTGCGGCCACTCATCCATGTGCGTAACATAACCGGTGCCGACCATTTTGGTGACGATGGTGAGTTGTTCAGGTGACATAAGTGTCTTCCCAGGTACGACGCAAGGCAAGCTTAAAGTCATACCACTTATCGTTCATCCGCCCATAAGCAATAATGCTAATCCGATCACCCTCGAAATCATAGTGTTCTGCAGACCCGTTTGGGTAAATGTCGACGTGGCCGTTTTCAAGACGAATCGTCATGACGGTACCAGTTGTATAATCGAAGGTTTCCATTTTAAGTACAAGTCCGGTGCCGACCATTTTCGTCACGATGGTGAGTTGCTCCGCGGTCATTGATCGTTCCCGACTTCAGAATAAACTTTGTGGCTGGCAACGAATTCGCCATCAGGACCCCAGTGCAACCAGTCGCCTCTGCGACTAACATCAATATGATCACCGGCACATGAGATTACGGTGGTAAATTCATGTGCACTGTCGATGCTTTTCACATTGAATTTGCTCATGAGCTTTGTAACAGTGGCCAGTTCTTGCATGGTCATTTGGTTTCCTGCATTGCCCAGGCGGTATATTCAATTAGGGTGCTCCCAGGTTTCGGCATGCCTTCGGCATCCTTCGGTCGAACACCGAGTCGAAGCTCGATAACATCCATGGCCCTGGCGGTATTGTCACCGGTGGCCAATGAAGGTGTTTGCAACACTTGAAAGGCAGACAGCAATTGAAGCAATTCCATGATGCCTTTAGGAGGAACGGTTTTCATAACAAAGCCTCAGGAAATTTCTGGAAGAACTGTGGCACGAAAGGCGACCCAGCCCGGAATCTCCTGGTAGCAGTCCTTACGCGGGTTGCGCAGCTCGATCTTGAAGCCGACCTTGTAATCAAGCTTGGTCCCCATGACAGCATAGGCTTTGTCTCGAGCCTTGCGCGGCGTGGGCGGCGGGCCATCGACGGTGATGAGATACTCAAGGACGTACTTGCCCTTGTCGCTGTCATCTCGGCGGGTGTGAACGTCATACACATATTTGATTAGTTTAGCTGTCATTGTGATTTCCTCGTTGTACGTAGAGCTTGACAATTGTTTCGCTGGCCGGCTCATCGCCATTCCAAACAATAAATCCTGGGCGGACCTCAACATGCGGGTAGCCTTCACCCTCATACAAAGTTCGCTGAGAATAGATGGTCTGGCCAGCCCACCTGCGGTGGCTGCCTTGATAGTGGCGCCATTTTTCCCGGATGTGTTTGTAGAATTCGCGAGTGCTGCCGCAATCTTTTTTGTATTGACGGTTTTTCATGGGTTTTCTCCTAGAAAGGTGCCGGGGCTGTATGGGTGATTACATGGACATTACCGTTACCCCGGGGTTCGAAATATTGGGCACGACCGTCTTCAAAGACATTGGCAAACCCACCGCGAGTAAAGTGAACCTCAACCCGGGTACCCATGTCTGGTGGATGAACCATTTTCGAGATTTTATACAGGCCTATCATCTTTGTGATTGTGACCAGTTGTCTCGGTGTCATGGGCATGGTTTACACGTTTCCTAAGAGGCGAGGAAGTCGTCCAGGCTGATTTGGCTGGTGATGGTCAGGCGTTCCAGCAGCTGGCGTGGCGCATGATGATGGCGGCCGTTGTAGGTTTCGAAGTGCTCAGCGCGGCCGTCAGGATGAACATTGACATGGCCGGCCTCAAACATCATTGATATGAACCCGCCCACACTCGGGTGGGCTGTGAACATCTCGGTGACATCACCTGTGAAGAGCAACTTTGTTGTGATTGAGAGCTGGGCGGCGGTCATTGCGATTTTTCTCCCGAGAATTTTTTGCGAGCCTTAGCCTTTTACAGCACGAAGGGCAGCACCATTTCCGTTGTCGCGGTCGTACCAGCGTGGATCGAAGTCTGAAGAATCTCCGGTGAACCTGACCTTCATAATCTTTCCGTGGAGATAGTCGAAGTATACCTCGTCGACGCCCTCCTCATAGAAACCCTCGTCAGTCCAGTGGACCTTGCGGGTGTGGCACTCAATTTCTGTTGCCGCCTCTGCCTCGGTCATGACACCTGCCTTGGCCTGCAGGAAGCCCATTCCCTGGACCTTGGAGGCGTTGTAGAGCCGGGCGACAGTCTCGGCGATCGTCAAGCCCGTGTCGGTGATCATGTGTGCGTGCTCTTCTTTGGTGATATTTGACATAGTGTTCTCTTGGTTCATAGTGGTACTGTTGCGAATATTTCTCAAAAAATTTTTGTTCGACTTGGGGCCAGGCCCACGAGCCCCCAGAAGTACACTGAGTAGGGGGCCTTTTTTGGGGGCCTTTTTGGGCCCCATTTGAGGGGCCCTTATGCACCCCCCTTGCAGGTGAACCTGCACCCCCTTAGTGATACCCGACGACCACTTTCATGGTACCGTCGGGCTGGACGGGCAGGTCTTCATTGATGTACCTTCCTTTGCCCTGGTACTCGGTTTCACAGTGTGTAGCCCAACCGCGGGTAACCACGTAGGACTCAGCTACTCGAGCACCGGCATTATCGCTAACAACCGTGTGCACGTAGATAGGAGTGGCACCGATATCATTCCACTCAGCATCCGTAGGCGTAACCTTATATATATGAACTCGCATGTTATTCTCCAACCGTGTGCACTTCAGCGCTGACCAGCTCAATCAATGTAAGGACCATCATCCTCGTAACAGGGCAGGTCGGCGTTCCTCAAGGTATACCCGAAGATGTTGGCCGGCCTGTTACTGTTCTTGGCAACCCATTTCTTCACCAGTTCCAGGGCAGCACTTTGATCGTTAGGTGGAGCCTCGACCGTGACAGTGTAGGCTCGAGGCATCTGCCAAAAAACAGGAGCGATGGCATCGTAGGTGTATTCGATGTGTCCAGCAGTCATGGCGTCTCCAGCGTTTCCCGTCGACCAACCCGGCCAACATATCTATTGTATCACGTTTTGATGGCTCTTACATGCAGGTTTTTTCAATTGACCGAGCCTGTAACACGTAGTTGACAATCCTAACAACGTCGTCGGCGCTGCAACCGAGCGCCAGCAGCTCACCGCAAACAGCAGGTGTCACAGCCTCCAGGTCATCGCCGAGCTTATCACACATCTCGTTAATCAAATCAAGCATCACTTCACCCACCGTTTCCCGTCGACCAACCCGGCCAACATATCTATTGTATCACACGTGAACGTGCTTTACACGTGAACGCATACCACAAAAAACGCAACCTTACACGAACCACAAGGCTTGCTCGAGGTAATTATGAACGCTCAGGCGCTTATGGGCATCCGGCTCGTTCTTGGCCAGCCACTCCAACACCTTGACTGTCTCAAAATGTGTACGATCTCCACCTGCATCGCCGGTTGCCTCGATAGCATAGGCCAGGGCATCGATATCTTCTGTAGTAACGCGAAAGGCTTTCATGTTATCGCTCCTTGATTTCATTGCAGAACACGATGACACGACGGCCATCAATCTCTGCAGCATACCGAGGGTAGCCAGTGTGCATGGGCAGCAGGTTCTCCGTGATGGTACCAACCGTACCAGGTTTGAAGATGACACCCACGCGCCAGATTTCCTTAGTGGTTTCGAATTTAGTGCCAACAGACAGTTTCAATGTGTTCATGATGAACCTCGTAGTTTCGTGCTGACCAACCCGGCCAACATATATATTATACCACGCTTTTGGCCTGTTTTACACGTGCTGCATAAATTAAATGCCTGGCCCATTCGATACCTTCTGCCTTGGCAACTAGTTTGGCTGCCTTAGCATCAAGCAAAGGTGAATCACCACAGCTCCGACGTGATCTATAGATAAGCTGCTGGGCTTCATGCGATAGGCGGCGTGCCTCTGCAAACATGGCGTTGTCAATGGCGTCGATTTCAATCTTCATGTTATTTACTCGCGTGGATGACGATCAAACCGCCAATGGCACAGTGTCGATGGGAATACCAGTTGTCCCGGGCCGCCAGGCTGTTGATAAACTCAACAACGTCGTCGGCATACATTTGGCTGGGGAACTGGACCATCCAGACTTCACTGTCGTCTGAGGTCACCCCGCCGTACTCTTTACAGATATCGTTGATGAGCTTAAACATATATGTTACACCTCAAACTTGATGACAATCAAATAGTCGAAGAAGCAGTGTCGTTCTGCATGGTATGGACTGACAACACCATTGACAAACTCGATGATGTCGTCGGCATCTTCCTGACTGGCAAACTCCACAGTCCAGGTGTGACTCGTCACTTGCTCAATGGCACCACCGAATTCTAGAATCATCTCGTTAATCAATTCAAACATTGATTGACTCCAGGGCACGCTTGTTTGCCAGGTATGAACCGAGGAGCACGTTGTCTTCGGCATCGTCGACCTTATGCAGGAGTTGGACCGCCTGACTTCGAGTGCCATCGCGATGTGACTCCACCGACTGGCAGTATTTGATGAGCGCCTTCTGAAGGATTGCCAACTCGTCAAGCGAAAGTTCAAGCGTGGTTTTCATGGTCACTCCAGTTTCTGGTCCCCTTCCCCGGGGACATGTCCATTGTATCACACGTGAACGTGTTTTACACGTTGCCGATGACCTTCTCCCGGATTGATTCCAGGCTGCGCATCTTGGCTTTCAAAGTGTCGACGATGTCCTGTGCTTCGACTGCGCAGCCGATACCATCACCGGCTTGTCGACGACTTGCTATGTCGTTGCGGTCGACGGCAGCCTGGTGTTGAAGGAACACTGTACTGTCGGCTTCATCAAGCATCCAGAGTAGGTGTGTCTGCTCGTCGGCTGTGAACTTGCTGGTCATGGCGGCTCCGTTTGGTGGGCCGGTTATCATCCCCGGCAACATATACATTGTATCACACGTGAACGTGTTTTACACGTGAACGCATACCATGTTTGAGGCCGTTTTACACGCGGGTGACCAGTTTCATCTCATCTTCATAAATAATAATGCCTGAACGACCATTGATTAGCACGTGATATCGTGACACTCCGCCCGCACGTCTGAGTCCTAGCAGAGCCGTGATAATTCCAATATCGCCGCGACCTATAGGCCCTATTCCAACCCGACGGAAATCACGAGTGGTTTCAACCAAGTCACCTTTTTTCATTTGTTACACCATGTGTGAGGGTATGACTTTATTACACATTTCACAAACGTCCCGGCGGTACACGCGCTACCCTTACACTGCCGGAAACCCTTACACTACACCTGGTCTCCTGGGTCATAGAGGTACACGTAATTGTGGCATACCCGGGAACCCGTCACATTGTTCACTTCCGCGGCAACGAACAAGAATTGTGCACCGGAACGGTGTTATCCCACGCAACAGGATGATATAATTAGGTTACTTTCCCCGGGGTGGGTTGCTCGATTTGTACACCATTTCTAAACCACCCATCATGTTCCGGTCCCCAGCCAAATACTGCCGGCCCATCATCCAGGTGCTTGTTACCATCCTTGTAATGAATTGTAGTCCCATCAAGCCATGCCCATAGTTCAAACCTGCCTGCTGCATATGAATCATGTCGCCCGCTTGAATAGGGTATAACGCGGTCTGCACCATGGGCATTCATGAATTTGATGATGGCAACTGTTTGTTCTGGTGTGTACACGTGAACCTATTGCTGCTTGCCACAGTTATCGATTACCTTTTGGCGTGCTGACTCTAGGACAACCAATTCGGCCTCCAGGCGTTCAACCTCACGTGCAGCACGCAATGACTGGGTCTGACTGCACACCACGGTGGCGATACGCAGGTGATCCTCGAGGTACTGTTTCGAAACTTCAAGTGCACCCAACAAAGTGTCTTCTTCATTAGGGGTGAAATAGCCAGTCATGATGAACTCCTGTGCACCGGATGGTGTATCCTGCTCGATTCCCGAGCACATAATCATTATAACACGTGGGAACCCTTTTTACACTCGGTGGGCGCACCTTTTGTGCGAGCTACACAAGAATGCCGGCGGTTATTCACATATATTTCGGCCCAATGGGATCAATGGGTTAGGCGGTGGAACGTAAAGGACTGGGTGACGACGGCGGGCAACGTAAAGGACTGGGTGACGACGGCGGGCAACGTAAAGGACTGGGTGATGATAGTCTAGGTGATGCTTTGGGGTGTAAGCTGTTGATATCGTGTATAACAATTTATTTTCATTTATTTTGTTCAAAACAGTGTACACCTGCCCGCGAACGGGCCAAGTCTCCCCACCTCCTGGCTCTCAGTGATACAGCGGGCAGGATGGGCTGACAGTTGCCTGGTTTGGGCAGGATGGGCTGACAGTTGCCTGGCTTGGGCAGGATGGGCAGGGAAACGGTAGACAGAGTGAATCTGAATTGTGTGTGACCTCGGTGCGCTGACTTTATGAGTGCTGGTGGGCTGATGGGTGAAAGGTGTAGACTCTGTACGTGCACTCTATAGATTAGGAGCCTGAGGTGTGTGGGTGTGTGTCGTAGTCTGCGTCTATGCTTGCGTAGGTGTTTCTAACCTTTTGATACCTCTGTGGGCGTGCGTGATGGGTGCCGTAGGTTTCAGTATTCATCGGGTTTCTGTTATTAGTTGTGCCAATTGCACATCTCGGGGCAGAGCCAGGCTGTTCATGACCACAGAGAGCCGGGTTGTCCTGTGAACCAGGGGATTGACCGGGTTGTCATGCCTTCAGCCACCATCATGACCCATCTTCTGTGGTCATCTTGTCATAGTCCTGCATACCCTTATAACCATTTGGCATGCTTCAAATCCATCGTTCAGTGGACACAGGATGACCCGTGTACGTCCCTAATCATTTCAATGGAGGATACGGTGGCTAGAAGGGCAGAAGGTCATCCAAGGTCGGTGTGTACCACTCAATCATCATGTCCTTTTCGCTACCATCATCTTCATTGCCCACTAGCGTCATGGTTGTGCGGAACCTGTCGGGCAGGACATCAATGTATTTTTGAAAATGCATGTTCAGGTTCGGGGCGCAAACCCAGCCACCGCTAGCATTGTGATTGATGTGTGCCCCGAATCCTAGGTCTGCTTCCTTCCAGTCAAACCAAATGCCAGCCTCATGTGGTTCGTCACCACCGAGAAACTCCAATGTCGACAGGTCAGGGATGCAACCCATCAGCTTTGTGACGATGACTGTTTGTGCTGGTGCCATGGTGTTTCCTCGATTGTCCATACCATGGTTATGTCGCCATCAAGCAATGGCTCAGCATCCGGTCTTTTAAACTCAATCGATGGTGTAATAGACTGTATGGCATTGCAATACTTCTCCAATACCGCCCTGCGTCCGGGGTTTGGTACGCTTATCCAGCCTGTCTTGGCTTTATCGCTAATCATCCCAAGCATATTCACCCCGTCATCCTTCCATATAAGCCATACGGCTTCGGTGTCGTTGGAAACGGTGAGCGTCGACAGGTCTGGGATACAGTTCATGATATGTGTTGCGATATGTGATTGTGCCGGTGTCATTCGATTATCCTTTCCTATGCTGCGGTGAAATCATACGGTTCGATGCTCCAGTTCATAACAGAAACCTGCTCCTCCGGATCGGCTCGTTGCCATACTGCCCCACCCATTTGATTATACCTTGGATGCTCTGGATCATTCTCTGTGCATGCGTCGACGCCACAATCAGCAACGTACGTCATACATTCATAGCACTTTGCTAATCCAGCCGGTATTCCATCATGTGATCCGTTTGCCGTCACCCAGCCATATGTTGCGTCTTGTTCGATTAACGCCTGCATGTGCAAGCCGGCATCCACCCATTCACACCACAACTCTCCCTGGCGGATTTCGATGTTTAGTGTCGACAGGTCTGGAATACAGTTCATCAGGCGTGTCAGGATATGTGATTGTGCTGGTGTCATGATGTCGTCCCGATGGTACATGATTTAATGTATTTGCCGTGTTCATACCAGGAGCAGGCTCCACCTAAACCGACCACCGCAGGTCGACCTTTATCTCGATGCTTGTTTCCATGCATGTAATATATCACATGCTCGGCTTGACATTCAATATAGAACGGGCCGGAGTACCACATTGGAGTGCCTGAAGGAACGGCGACATGGACATTTTCGGCGCCATACTCGTTCATGAACTCGATGACAGCTTTGGTTTGGATGGCATTCATGATAGCGGATCCTTTGAGAACGCGAAACCACAAATCAGCCTGGGTGCTGCCTTATAAACATCATCACCAGGCTGGATTGGGTTCGGTATCATTTTGACTGCGAAATCAGGAGGAAGCTTGAAATTCATAGAAAGTGTTTCCATGGCATATCTGCTCGTTGTCAGCACAGGCGTTTCTTTATTCTCTATATACCCGCCGCGGCCGCTCTCGTTAATACGACCTCGAAGCTTGTTTCCATTGACGCTTTCATATGCAAAAGCGACGCCGGCCTCGGAGAAAAACGTGTTGTCAGTCCAGCGAAATGTCGTCAGGTCTGGCACGTTGTCCATGATGCTGATTAGGAGACTCATCTGTTCAGGTTTCATGGTGTGTACACCAACGTTGCGTTGGGCGTGTAAAACGTGAAGCCGGTGCCCATTTTGTTGTTGGCACAGGCGTAATCGTTATAAAGGTGTGTATGAAACGGTTCTGGCATCTTGACTAATTTGGCCAGATCTAAAGCTGTTCCCATTTCCATTAACGGCACGTCCCACTCTTCATAGCGAAACTCTCCGCCTGTCGGCTCAATACCAAGTGAAACAAGCACGACCCTTCCTTTGTCATCTTTGAACTCGAACCCGAGGCGCTCGACTTTCTTGTTTGGCATTGGCATATGTCGCCACTTGAATGAGTCCAAGTAAGGCTCGATGCAGCCCATGATGATGGTTACTGTTTTGGCTTGTTGTGGTGTCATAATGAGTTCCTGGCTCTGCTGCCCATTCGTTCCCCGACAGGTCGAACCGTCTCGAATGTGTCCTTTACTTCATCAATCCAAAATGACATCCAGTTGCCATGGCCACCTTCGGTCATATGGCATCCTGCTGGGCACTCGAGAATGCTCGCGAGTTTGGGGTGTTCATCACTCGGGACGATTGAATGTCCCTTAGCATATTGAAAGCGTCCGCCTTTCCCATTCGGTGTCACATAGCCCGTAATCAGCCCGTGGTTTAGTGATATGAACTCAAACCAAACGACGTCGCCATTCCTACTATCGAACTTCAATGTCGATGCATTAGGAACTACTTCCATAACCCGGGTCATCATCAATGATTGTGCAGGTGTCATGCTAAATCCCTGTTCTTGATGACCCGCATGTACCTTTTTTGGAAAGGCGGCTCGATACCCGACGACGTAGCTTCGACCAGCGAGAGGCAAATGTCCGTCTTGCTGTTTGCTGCGACAGATTTTGCCATGTCGGCAGCACTTATGAATTGATCCTTTTCATGAAATGAAAAGAATGCATTGCGGGGAACGACTCGAATCTCGCATCCTGATGGGCAACCAATGACATCCGCTATCTTACCGACACGTGCGGTGTCTGAGTATCCTGGGCAGGTAAAGCAGCCGCGTGTTCCGCTTGCGTTAATCCGGCCGTCAATCCTGCCAAACCCGGCCAAATCAAACCTAAAATATATGCTATGATCAGGGACTCCACCGTACCAATCAGCTTCAGATGGGTTGCGGTCCCGCATCTCCAACGTCGATACGTCAGGAATAGCTTCCATAACCCGGGTCATCATGTGGGCTTGTTTAGGTGTCATTGTTTACCAACTCTCTTGTGTGGCGTTGATTGAATAACAGGAGCTCATAATTGAAGCCCGACTTGAATGGCCAAGTACAAAGTACGCCTGCTGGGACCTCGACATACTGCGTAAACTCGTCCCAGTCGCACGTGTCGCCACCAGCTTCATCAAACATGACATAGCCATAGCCTTCCGGTCGGATCCTGCCAACAATCTTTCGACCATCTGGAATCACAAACGAAAACCTGACAGCAACCTCGCCATTCGTGTCATTGGTTTCCCATGATTCAAATAAGGATATGTCGGGTGCCATTCCCATCGCAATCGTTAGAACCGCTGCCTGTCCTTCTGTCATCTCCCCTCCTTTCACTTATATTATACCACACAGGCTCAACGTTTACACACCAGTTCCACTGTCTTTTCCTTCGTTCCGCAGTAGCGTGTATGTATTGTCCCATCATGCAGCAATTTCAAGGCGACGTCTTGGTTGATTTTGCCGTGATGATACATTGTTTTGTCATACCGTACCTCGATGATAGTGAAGAGGTCGTCTTTTTTTGCAGGTTTTGCATCACATTCTTCCCATCGTGGCTGACTTCTTCGCAATGGGCAGGTTTCGCAATCTTCATGGTCAAAACAATGTCCGGAGTCGATGTCCAAGCTCTTCCGGAACCTCATGACATCACCTTTTTTGAAGCTGTCAATCACTGTATCTTCCTTTCAACCGCCCGAGAATTGTCCTGATCTTGCCATTGATCATGACACTCACCATGACATGGGCGGGATCTCTTTTTTTCACGTCCAGCACATGCACCAGCGTATCAGTTTCGTATCGACAGCCAACAGGTTCACAGCCGATGTGGAGATCCCAAATGTCACACGAACTGCAATGTTTCTGCTTAAAACAATTTTGATGATATAGCATCGAGCGGCCTAGCTCTGCGACATCATGGCCTGTTATAATGTCGCCTTTTTCCGGGGCTTCACCGCCATACCAGCCAGCACCGACATTGGGCCAACACCTCCTTGTGAATGTCATTCGGTCCCACCTGCAAGTTCAAGGTCACCGCCGTATATCGATCTCAGTTCGCCGTTGCACAACACAAGAACCAGACCGGGATTGTGATTATGCGCCGGCGCTATCGTCTCTGTGACAAGCAATGTCTCTCCGGTATGGACGATCTTTGATGTACAGGAATCCCCGGCGGTGGTATGCGGGTATTCGTCGCATGCGGAGGGCACGAAGCATCCTGGAGGATAAGCATGGAGCGTTTTGCCGGGCGAAACCCCGAATATGTTGCCGATCTTCATAAATCCTCCGCTCACTTATATTATATCATGACCAGACGGGTTTTACACGTGCGAGGCTACATTCGCCAGTCGGGATAGAAGTGATCCAAGGCGGTCCTGATGTGGAAGTCGAATCCGGTGATGACACCTTGGTCATGACCCACAATGGTACCAACAAATCGACCAGGCGTCGACTCGTGTGGCTCCTTGGTCACCTCGACCTTGACAACCGGCTCGTCATCTCCAAGTTGCCAGGCACCAGGCGCAATGTCTTTGTATTTCAACGAGGCATATTTGCTATCTTTGCCTTGTGTGATGTCAAGCTTGGCGTCTTTGTGGTTCGCTGCGTGCTGAGGGAGAACCTCGTCAAGTTGTTTCTTAGTGATGTAGATGGGAAGGGTTAGTGTCGTCATGATGTGCTCCATTGTATGTTATAAATATCATGCCATCTTCCAGACACGCTTGGCTGCTGCAAAATCTCTGACTGATTGCCCATCATACATGGCCTTATTACCTGAAGCATGCAACACATAAATCAGCCACTGTTTGGCAATCCCGCCCTCTTTCACATCTGTAATCAAGGCCGGCCCGTTCATGAAAAACCAAATTTCGCCTTTCGCAGGTATCGAGTAACTCACACGGTCAGGCGGACTACATTGTTGCGATGATTTTGGGTCGAGCTTTTGCATCTGCCTTGGCCTTGGCTACCGCCAGGAGTTTGTTTAGCGCTCGCTTGGCATCACCCCAGGAACCATAAATGCCTCGAATGATAAATTGCGATGGGTTATCACTGCATGGCATAAACTTCATGTGCACGTTGATTTCCTGGATGCCTGATGTCGAAGCTGTCTTGGCTTTTTTGTTGCCAATCATTTCATATTCGTCGAACAGGACAAACGTCGCGAAGACCTCTTTTCCTAGTCCGAAACAAACAGGACAGTCAGCCTTTGGGTTCTTTCGTCGCTTGCATGGCTTACAATCACTGCTCGTTCGTTCTGGTAGTATGCTGGTCTTCATTGTGCTCCTGCCCTTTAGGGTTGCTGTGGAGCCATTGTATCAATGTCGTCCTGAATGTATTATTCTTTGTCAGAATCCCAAGGCTGCCCACCAAATTGAGACCTTTTCTCCAATAAGTGCAACGCCGGCCATGAACATGATGAAGCTCGCCAAGGAGACAAAAATGGCTGCACCTGCAAGCACAGAATAACACACAGTTTGAATCAGGTGCCAGATCACCAGGGCGATGAAGCTTGACAACTTTTTGATACGATTCTTCATGTTATTTGTCTTCTCTGGAGTGGATCGACAACCGCTCAGCAATTCGTGCCAACAAAAGCATTCTGTCATGTTGCGTTGGGGAGTAATCGCCCATTAGCTCTTCTGGGACACCAGCCCATGCACCGCCGTAATACGTTACGTTGTATCCACAATTGATACACTCTTCGTATACTGATTCATATCGCTTTTTGAGATACCCGAGCCGTGTATAGAAAAACTTGACATGTCCGGCGCCGAGCTTGAATTCTGCAGGCTGGCCTTTAAGGTTGAATTTTCCGCTCACGATGCAATTGGGAATTCGCTTCATTTCTCGATGTTCAGCCAGCAAATGCTGCCGCGACAATTCATGGGGCGGAATGCCAACATTAATACGCGTCATGATTATCTCCTTATTCGAACTCGTTGTCCAACGTTCCGCAGTGGATTCGAGTGTGGCATGAACTGCACACTGTCACCAGGTTTTCTACCGTGTTGTTCTTCTTGTTCATGTCTATATGGTGTACGAACAAAAGGAACTTCGAGCCATCATGGGAACACTTCCTACATTTGTGCCCATCACGACGTTTCACCGTGGTCCTGAGCGTAGTCGTGAACTCGAAGTCATAATCGGCAGCCCCTTCCTTTTCCCACGACCTGCCGTCAATCCAATGGCTGTTCTTTGGGCCCGAGACTCCTCGACCGATGGCTGCCCGATGTTCTGCGGTTAGCGGTATTCCTTTTTTCGCTTTACTCAGTTTACGCCTGGTCTCTTCCGAAACAGTTTTACCTAGGTGTGCTGCTGCAATGGCTTTTGACGCGCATTCAGGCGTGCAGCATTTGTTTTGACGCAGTTTGTCAGAACGCCTAACTTCGAACCCCTCTTTGCACCACACGCATATTTTCGTTGAGACCTTTCCTTTCTTGTCTTTTGCGCCCCATCTTTTCAGGTTTGCACAAGTTTTAGAACAAAACCGACGTCCTTTGTTTACCACCTCAATGTTGCATCCAATAAATTCGCACTTCATAATAGTCCTCCGACATATAAGTATCGACGGCTATAGTTTAGTGACTAATTTATTTCGACTAGGCAGCATTGACCTGCGTTTTAGGCCAGCGCATCTGCGCGATTGCATCCCGGCTGTCCTTTTCGAACATCAACTTACGGTCTGGAACAATCATCCAGAGTCGCTTCATAGGTGAAGAGGAAGGCTTACCAGCTTCTCCATCTGTGATCAAAATGCAGCCGTCAAACTTTGCCTTGTTCGCATTTGCATGTTTGGTAACACACTCGAAATCAGTGCCACCACAGCGGGTTCGCATAGCCGGGTGACTCTGACCACGCTTCCAAGTGAAGGAGTTCTCAGTATCGACGCTGGTGTCGAAGTGGTATACCGTGAACTCAGTACGACGAGCCAAACCTTGCAGTTCGCCGTAAATCAAGGACAATGCCCGCTCACAAACCGAACCACTTTGGTCGATGTAAATGGCAACCGAGCTGGTGTACCCACGCTTTGCACCAGTCGCCAACGGCCCGAAGTCCGGATGAATCATTGTGGTGTTCAAGTGGCTCCACGTCGTAGCGCGAGTGCCTCGACGTGAGAATCCACAGAAGTTCTTCATGACTCCTTTCCAGTCAACCAAGCGTGAGGTGAGTTCACGGATTCGATTCCGCATCTCAGAACTGACTGTTCCCCACTGGCCACGACGGTCAGAAGAAGCAGTCGCGTCAGCCACTGCCTTTTGAACCTTGCCTTTGATGAGTGCCTTATCCTCAGCACTCAAAGTGTCCCACAGATCATGAAAGTCCATACCCTGAAACCCTAGGCCTTGAAGTCGGGCAGCATTGTTCTCCATAATTTTGACGAAGTACCACTCCGAAGACTTATGCTTCGGGAAGGTTCGAATCAGGGCGCCAAGCGGAGTCTTTGCGAACTCATCGCTACACGTGCCAGGAATCATGCCACCTTCAGGAAGCTCGATTTCAGGAATATCGGAGTTGATTGCCAAGTCCTGGGCGATGTTCGAAATCGCATGCGGGTCATGACGCCGAGAAGTACAATGATTGAAAGCCAAGTGGTAACACTCGTGCTTCAGAAGACCGCGAATCTGGGCATTGGTCAAGGCACTAACGAAGCCGGCATTGATGAGCATGTGAATGTCGCCATTCTTGACCATCACGCCAGCCGTCGGGACCAACTCACTAAACTCGACGTTGACAATCCGCATGATACCTGCAAACCATGGCTCGTCGAAAAGCATTTGGGTCAGATAAGGACTCAAGTCCTTCATGTTTTTGATTCGAAGTTCGACAGCACCTTTCAGCTCTTCAGGCGTCGTAATCGAAATTGCGGAGTCTTTAGAGATTGAGATTGAAGAACCCTCAGGTCCCACCGTGTGTACTTTCGTCATGGTCATCATGTTCGTTTCCTCTTTCCCATCCCGGGAACATATACATTATACCACGAAATGATGACTCTTACACGTTACCGAACATTTCTTTGTTGATCAGGCGACGGGCGTAACTAAGGCCATCGATTTTAGCCGACACCATGGCTGCCCGTTGGAGTTCTGCGGCGGCAACCTCAAGGCTCACGCTTGGGTTCTGGCCGGCCGCAGCATGTTGTCCTTGTGTCTCAGACAATCGCATACCCTCAGCGAACAAGGCGTTGTCAACGAGGCCAAGATGGGCGTCAGCTTCCATACTCAGCCCAGCTTTGGTTCGCATGTAGTGTGGGTGGTCGGTAACCTTTTCGATGGTCTCAAGCCAAGCCTCCTTAGCATCAACGACCTTGCCGTGCGGTCCTAGGCTTCGCTGCCCGCCTGGACCATATTCGTTGGTATAGTGTTCCAATGCGAACTTCAGGTCATCGAGCATCTGGCCGGTAACCGTGATGGTGTATTCAGTATCAAGATTCTGTGGTTTCTTGCAGGGCATGATATTCTCCTTGATTACGAACATTTACGAATGGCAACGATTCGGTTGACCACATATTCATGGGGTTTAGCAAACCAGCCGTCACCGACCAAGCCGATGTGGTGTGTTGCCATCTTGGCATCGAAGTCCGAGACGAACTGAAAGGTCCACTCTGAATCCGGCTCCTGGGGTGTCACGTCGCGGCCGATGAAAGCCTCAACAATCTCCTCGATTTCGCCGATTTTCGTCATGTCCATCATGTAAGCCATCTTGAACTCCTGTCTCCGTCCCTGCTCGGGTCACCCCCGAGCACATAAATATTATACCACGTTTTGAGGCATCTTACACGAAACGTAAGTGAAAGTTTCAATTACAAATTAAAGTTTCACTTTCACTTACCATAGCGCCTAGGTATCAAAACGTGTTATCAGGTGTCCGCATACTCTTGAGTGCGCGAGCAAGGGACGATCGTTGAACTGCCCAGTATTTAGCATCATCGCCATCTGAGTAAAAATTCACATGTCCATCCTTCCAAACGTCTATGGAATCAAAGGCATTGGCATAAACACCTTCCACATGTAACGTTGTGACCTGGTCGTCAAAGCCGTGTACCATACTGATGATAGTGCAATCATTCATCACCACATTAATCATTCTGAGTTGAATGCTGGTCATTTCATGCTCTCCGCATCGTGGGGCTTGACGCGTTCCCAGTCATCATATATCAATTTTGCAATGAGGTTGTGGTTTTGTAACCCGTAAGCGCTAATTGACGAGGAATGATATGCCTCTTGCAGGCTTGGTTTTCCGTCAAACCAAACATCAATCGCCACAAAGTCTTTCGTCTCTTCAACATCACATTCCAGCGTGATGCAACTCCATCCGGTGTCAAAAACAATGTCGAGCACATTGCAGTGCTTCATAATCATGGTTGTGGTTAGGAGCTGCATTTCGTTCATCTGTCATTCCATTCTTGCCAAATCATGATGGGCAGCCCGGCCGGGACATCTTGCGATTTATTGCCCTTCCAAAATGTAGGTTCACCGTCGGTCCAAACATCGATGGCATCAAAGGAGTTACCAATTGGATCAATACACCACAAAGTCACACAGTCACCGGCCTCTGGGTGATCATCGATTTGCGTGATGCTCACGTAACCCATAATGTCTGTCACGGTTGCCAGTTGGTCTCGTGTCATGAGAACCCCTTTGTTATGGTCACCGGCATACCCGGCAACATAAACATTATACCACGATTTTCTGACTCTTACACGAGTCGAATCATTTCTTCTTTGGAGGCTCTTTCTCCCAGGACAACTCAGCCTGCGGACCGTCACCACGATCAGCCCAGCCCATGCATTTCTCAACCAGGTCGAAACCGTTCTTGTACTCAACAATCACACGGTACGCCTTGGACCACTCCTCGGGATATTCCTCCGCATCACGAAGGGCATTAGCCTCTTTCTTACCACGAGCACGAATGTTGTAGAGCGCGTGGTCGACGAGGTTGTGACATACGAAATAGCTGAGTTTCATGTTCAGTCCTGCAATTCATGGAAGGCAGCGTGCCTTACAAATATATTATACCATGTCTGGAGACGTTTTACACGAGTTCTAAATCTACAACGATGAACCCTTGCTCTTTCCCGTTCGGCAACCTGCAAACCGCTGTCACAGGAAATTCAACCCCATTGTGTTCCCATGCAACTCGTTGAACAATCATGACTTTTCCAAGCACAGCTTTTGAATAATGCCGATGATCAAAGAATCCTTTCAATTTGACCTTATCACCTGCCTTGAACTTGTTTCGATTGTTGGGCTTTGGGCACATCATTTCACCTCACACGATTTTAGGATAGCACCTGCTTGAATACGACCAATCGGGCTGACCAAGTCATCAGCCGGGTCTTCAACCCATCGAACAACAGACCATCCATCATCTGAGACCTTTATCACCTCCGCAATATCAGATTCATCCGAACCATCCGGCCATACCGGGTAAACTTGGTCACCTACGCTCCACATTGTATTGCCTGGGTTCGGGCTAAATTGTCATATCGATCTTGATGTAGTTGTTGGGAATGACGTGTTTGAGAAGCGTCCGGCAAGGCTCAGGGATCGCCCTGGCCACATGAGACGTTATCGGCAGTTCAAATTCCATTCCCGGGTACGGCTTGCATTTGTGTGTATCCAGTAGCTCACTGGCAATTGAACGTACCATACCATCCGGATCCGATTCGGCAATCGTTGTCATCATTGCTCTGATATCAATATCATTCATGAATTTTGCCATTCCATATAACGCCCCTTCTCGAACATATGATTTCTCATGGTGCAACGCTGGGCAACATATCTTCAACATGTATTCTTTACTTACCTTTGCCGATTCCTCTGCCTCAAATGATAGAGCGACCGGATTCGCGAAGATGGCTGTAAGATCCTTTGTTTCTTTCATGGGTTCACCTCGATACAAAATCCTGGGTCATGTGCAGCAATCGCTAGGTCTTCATACCCGACGTATCCTCGAGGGTTCGAAACAATACGAGTCTCGCCAAGCATGTAATCGTTATGAGTATGCGTATGCCCATGAATCCATGCAGCAGGCGCTTTGTCCAAAATCAACCCAGACATGTCACAAACATAAAACATATTCTGCCACGACATTGGCCCGGACTTGTAGTCAGGATGGATGCTCAAATCGCATGGAAGGTGATGTGTTACAACGACATCACCTTTCTTAACTTCATTCCTCAGGTACCCTCGAGTCGTGCTGTTTGCCTTGTAGATCCAATGGGATGCGCCTTTGATACGCTTAAAATCTGACCATGCTCTTTCGTACAATTGTGCCAAGCCGTCGCCCTTAAACCACATTGTGTTGCCAAGGAACCTAATGCCATCGATTTCGACGGCTGAATCAAGCAACCAATGAAAGTTTGAAAACTTTGCAGCCAGTTCTTCCATCGCAGCCTTGACAACATGGTACCCTTTTGCACCCCAGTATTCGTGGTTGCCTGTGACGTAGACGACGTGCGGAAACTTTTCACATGCAAATGCCAGGTTCTCGGTCAAGTAACCTGCTGTTCCCAGGTCACCGGCGATGACGAGCACATCCCCATTCACTGGAATGTTTTTCCAGAATGCCTTGCCTCTGTCTGGGTGAAATTCAGTGTGCACGTCACTGATGATTTGAATCTTCATTTGTCTTCCTTCCATGGTCGTCCCGACCAATACGTTTATTATACCACAAATTCGTGTTTCTTACACGAGGGCAAAGTAAATCGAAGGAAGTAGGAACAATATGTGAATGAGCTGATCAATTGTAATGAAGAGAATTAGGTCCAACGGCCGACTAAATCCAGCCTTGAATGCCTTGATTCCATCCAAGCGCACCATTGGCATCTTACGCACATATTTTGCCCAGAGATAGACAGGAATGTACGTGTCCTCAACAAAATGGGATGTGAATAGAATCAAAAAGCTGGCAACCAGCTCCGGAACACTCAACTCCATGAGCGCCAACAACGGCATGAAACCGGTGGCATAAATCAGGCAATGACGAGCCCGCCACTTCCAATCTGATGATTTCTTCATGGCTTCATTGTGTGTCTGGAAAACCCAGTCTACAACGAAGTGATTGAATACGAGCAATGAAAACAGTGAGCCGGCAGCAATGAGTGTTTCAAGCATTGTATGTCCTTATGGTTTGCATTTGCAATTGTTACAATTTCCACATAAATCAGTATGATGGCGTTCCATATCGTGACAACGATGATTTGGGCCGTACGGCTCATATCGCGGAGGCTTATTCGGTTCAAGCACCGTCTTCACACCTGCCAAGACAACCAGCGCGGTGGCTACCACAGCAACCTGCACTTTCAATTGAATGTTCCGTATTAGTTTTCTCATTTGTTTCCTTATTACCATCATGACTGATTATAACACATTTCGTGCAGGATTACACAGAGGAACCAAGAAACCTGAGCACACCCGATTTTATTGATGCAACGGATGAATCGAACGCCGCCTCAGACGCGTCGATGTAGAAAAAGTTCTCTTTGAACAGTTTTTCGTATGCCTCTCTGTTCCTTTCAACAGCTTTCCAAGACCGAATGACGTCCTCTTCATCCACACCTCGGCCACCTTGGGCAGCTCGGTTCACGTTCCTGGCCAACGACACTTCCAATGGAACATCGACATAAATCATGCCGACTTCATATCCAGCATTAGCAAACTCTTTGAACTGTTTTGAAATCTCTCTGTAGTTGCCACCGGTACCGTCAATCAAAACATTATCGCCGGTGCCCATGAGTGACTTTTTTAGGTGCTTGGCTGCATTGCGTGCCCGGGAGAACAGCGTCATATTCTGACTGAAGATGGCCCTGAGTCGACGGTATTCTGGCTCTGCATCGGACATTGCCTGTTCGTCACCAACTCCCTGGGCTTCCAAGAATGTTGCCTTGGCCAATTTGTATTCTTCAAGTAAGTCCTTTCTATCAAGCGGGATACCTGCCTTCTTGAGCGCCGCCTCATAATCGTCGTCCGGGTTGACTACAGTTAGCTGGCTTCCAATACCAAGTTTTCTAATTGCTGTTGATTTTCCAGATGCAGGTCCGCCGGCCATGAAAATAGCAGAAGGTTTGGCTTGGAGTGCCTCCCGGAGAACCCGTCGAATATATTGTCGTAGCATTTTCATAGGTCCACGTTTGCGTTTGTAATAAGCTTCCCAGCGACGCTCAGGGCACCAATCGTTGGGGTACCACTGGCATAGTATGCCTTGGACAATGAGCTGTTCAGGTATTTCTGTTGCTCAGCTTTGCGCTTCTTTTCATCGTTGTGGAAAAGGCCCCACCAATTTGTTTGCATGTCGGCGTCGTCATCTGGTGTTTCTGTTTCGTGGTGGTCATAATCAGGCCGAAAGTCGAACTGTTTCTTTTCGATGTCATCACGGTTGTTCATGTAAAAGTTCCACACGTTGGTGGCATCCGGTGAGACAGAGGCTCTATCAGGTGTGAGCCCGAAGCCTTTCATACCAAGACGCTCCATGACAACATCATACAGCATCGGTCCCCAACTATGAGCTGCTTTGTGGCCAGTATTGACCCGAGCAAGAATGACAGAATATGCTTTCATTTTCTTGGCGACTTCATCACCTGGTAGCAACTTTGCCGCCACAAACCCATTGATGTCGTCGCCTCGATTGAATCGCTTGCCATCTTTGTCACAGTAAAATGCCCGGATGAAATCGCTGGCTTCAACAATCTTGACGTGCACTTCATCCGGCAGGTCATTCGGTCCTTTGGCAGATTCAGTCAGAACTTGCCTGACATAATTTTGTAATACGTTCATCACACATTTCCCATCATAATCTTCAGATGTTTCGCGCCTGACTTGCCAATTTTCCGGTAGTACCAACCATCTGAATCCGGCCCGAAGTTTCTGTTTGGGTGTGGTCCCAGCCATTCGATTGGTTTCTTGAGGATGGCACGAACCTTGGCTTCATCTGTCACAGCGTTCACGCCTGCTTTGAATGCAAGCCATGCAGGTGCACCAGACGTCTCGACGAAGGTACCTTTCCTCTTCAGTAAGTCAAACATATGTTGAGATGTTGGGTTCTTGCCATCTGCACCATCATGCCCGCGACCACCGATCTTGAGGCGACCGTCTTTGTACTTGCCAAAAATGACACCGTCGGGTTGCGGATCTTCATCCACATCAACGGTATCGAAGAACTCGTAACCACCTGGTAAATCCTCAGGCTTTTTGATTTTGAGGTTGCCACCGATTGGGGCATATGCGGTTGAAATCAGGTCGAGAACCTCATCATCGATATCAACTTCTTTCCTGTGTACTGCGAGTTCTTCAGCAGGTACATCTTCCCATTTATTTTTAGGTACGCCCATATCTGCGAACGTCTTTTCTAGCAGAATGTTCATACGAAGAAACGATTCAGTCAATGACTTGAACACGTCCACCTCAGCAGAGTGCATCGCCTGTCCAATCTGGGGACCCTTCAATCCTTTTGCCATTAGTTCCTGTGGTCGGAGTGTTGGGGACCTCTGGACGAACTCCAGGAACCCTTGAACGAACTTCTCGGGCATACCGACTGCCAACGCAAACTCTTCCAGCTTTTCCGGAGGAACCCTAAGTCGCTTGAATTCTTTCTTCAATTTTGGTGAAGTGGACGCAACAATTCCAGGCAGATTCAATAGGAACTGAACCATCCCGGCCTCGTCGCTTGTGTACTTCATCTTCCGTAGGACCTTGGCAACTGCGCCCGGGTCGTTCCCCCAAAGAAGAAGGGCAACCTGAACATCGAAATGTTTCGAAGCAGGTGCTGCGTCGACTTCAAGTCCTGGGAAAATCTGTGGCCACAAACCTAGGTCACCAATGAGCCCCAGAAGGTGCTGCCCGTCGATTGCTGACTTGACTGCCTTAGCAAACTCGTCATGAATACGTTCTGGCGACACGCCTGATAGGTCGTTGTCTCGCTTGATTGCTGAGGCAGTTGTTTCATCCAAGTCGGAGCCTAGACGAGCAGCGAACCTGACAGCCCGCAGAATACGAAGCTTGTCCTCCCTAAATCGAAGGGCAGGATCACCGACAGCGCGGATGACTCCATTCTTTACGTCCTCAATACCGCCAACGTAGTCGACCACCTCACCGGTTGTCAAGTCGTAGAAGAGAGCATTGATTGTAAGGTCACGACGGTTTACATCGTCCTCGATTGTAGTGAACTCAACAGAGTCAGGACGTCGGCCTTCACCAATGTCATTTCTGAACGTTGCAATTTCGTATTCCTCACCACCGACAGTTCGAACCCGAACAACGCCAAACGCCTTGCCAGTTAGATCGATGCGATGTGATGGGTCCTTTGAAACAATGTCGATGACACGTTGTGGTTCGGCACCTGTTGCAAGGTCGTAGTCCTTCGGGATTTTCCCGAGGAGTGTATCCCTGACGGCACCACCAACAACGTATAGCTCCTCACCAGCCTCCATGAAGGCATCCAGGATCCCGCCCAAATCGGCAGGAGTCTGCAGGTGCATTTTCATTTTGATTGGGGCACGGTCCAGCATTTCAAGAATGTTTTGTTGCATGTTCGTAAGCCTGTTCCTTGTCGCCTAACTAAATATCTGCAACCTGTATAAACCGTCTTACCCAGCATTCACCAGCACATATGATGATGTGTTGAAAAGCTGGGTTTCCCCGTGTATAAGGATTTTGTGATGCCATTGGCTTGGGTAATCACAATCGCATATTCTTACATGCTCATTTTGCAATCTATCGAGCTCTTCCCGATCTGCATTAGAATAACATCGAGGAGCCGCACTAACTTGAAACGTTTTTATGAAAAGCCCAATGTCACCTTCGAAGTCCCAACCTATAACCCGAACCAATGTGCCGGACGGTCTGTTAGGATCTTCATTGATGCTCTCGAATTTGCTCACTTCTTACCTTTCTTGAGCGCCTTCTTTGCCTTCTTGGATGCCTTGAGCACAGCGGAATTGGAGTTTGTTGGCTCCTTCGTCTTCTCAGCTCCCGGGACCTGACTCAGGCGAATCTTCACTGAGAACTTATCGATTGCCCGCTTTACAACACGGACCTCGACATTCGTGACATCAGACTTCTTCCACTCGTTGACAAGCGCCTTACGCTTCGAGTTGGCCTTCTTGAATGTGTTGACCGTGCACACGACCTTCCATGGTTTGACGGTATTTTTCACTGTACGGTTCTGCTCGTTCATGCTTCATCCTTTTTTAGGCGCTCAAGCCATTTTTTATCACACGCATCACACCTAATACTCATATAGTTGTGATTTCGCATTTTCCCTTTCTCACCACACTCTTCACAGATTCGATAACTGTGAACCTCGGCCGCGTCAATCACGCCTCGAATATAGTTGTCGCCACCTTCGTAGTAAAAACGTAGGCCACCAAACTTCTCTTTGATTTGGACCGCAACAAGTTGCTTGGTCTTCCCGATAACCTCTTCCACATGCTTGTTTTTCGCCATGCGATGTTGGATTATCCGAAGCGTGTCATCAAGCAGATCAATCCAACCATCACCGACAGCAATTCCCCATAACATGGGTGAACCAGGCTTCTCACACCGGGATAGAATAACAGGATATTTTTTGCATAATTCATCTTGTTTCTCTTTGTTCATAGTAGATCCTATTCGATTTCAACCAGGTGTTCACTACACCTTCTTCTTCTTTTTGAGGCGTGGTTTGACCAAGTGGTCAGGGTGCACCGGAAGAGGGGCAGCACCGCAAAGAATGTCGATGGCCAACTTACCGTTCTTGGCGACGTAGCAAGACTTGACGACCAAAGCCGGGATGTCTTTCTTCGTCATGACCAAGTCGCCGGCGGGCCAGCGCAAGCGAGCATCAGCAAGCTTGGCACGTTTGCCTTTGAACATGCCACCAACTTTCTCGGTTGCCCACTTGTTCCAAGGAGCAGTGCCTTCGATAGCCGCTGCGCATTTCTTGAGGGCTTTGTCGATTCCTTGGCAGGTGTAAAGGTAGTCAGGCGAGTAAGCCCGACCCATGACAACGCCAACCTCGACCAGCGCTTGCAGTTCATCATCCGGAACCCATGCCCCGTTTTTCTTGACGCCCTCTGCATTCTCGAGCAGGCCATTCATCCACGAGGTTTGTTTCTCGCTAAGTGCCCAGCCTCGACCAAGCTTGTAAGCAAAGTCAAGCATGACATCGGCATGCTCCTTCTCGACACCCGGAGTTGCCGCCGCCTCTTTGAGTTTGGCGACCATCTCTTTGTTTTGTGGCTCCGGTGGGTTGGTAAGCACGACGGAGTCAAACCACTCACGCTGCTTCTTGGTCATGCCCTTGCCACGACCCATACGGAAAATCATATCGCTTACAAACCGGACGCTCCGGTCCTGTTTGTGGTTTTGCTCGGTCCAGCGGGCGACCATTGCATTGCCAAGTTCGATTCGTTTCACTGCAGACATTCGAGCCATGGTAACCCCCTCCGGAACACCCCGGGAACATATATATTATACCACGTTTTCCTTTGTCTTACACGAAATCTTCGAAAGATCGGGGAATACCCCGCTTGGACGTTTTCTTGATCATTGAAGGCCGGTCAGGCCGGGATCGACAATGAGGGCATTCCCCATCAGGGCGTTTCTTTTCTTTCCATTCGTCACATGGATCACAGTAATACGCATCGAATATTTCATTCAAGTGAACCTGATTGTTGCAAACCTCACACCTCACTTATCGAATCGCCTATCGACAACTCGAACTTCCATAGGCTTCTCAGCCCAGCCGGCGTTTGTGTATCGGTTTGACATCATGATGGTACGGTCATGCTTCCCTGGCACCATGGCGATGACTTCATCCTCCTTGAGGTTCCCGTTTTTCAATGCATCCCACCAATCAGGTCCGGTGCACTCGGCGACCGCAACAAGGTTGACACCGTATGCTCGATAGAAAACAGTGTAGACCATTTCTATACTCCTGCGCAGAAGAAGCCTAGGCCAACCGCAATGGCAGTAAATCCTACCAATGCAGCGTAAAAGACACGGTCGTAAGTTCGACCCAATTTGCTTTGCTCGTGATTCATTTCATTCTCCCCTTTAGTCCCACCAACCGCGGGCTTGTTTTGTGAAATCGGCCCATGCCTTGTCCCACATTTCATTTTCAGTATCACTACATCTGGTGTAGTACTTCGCAGCCTCATCAGATTGCGGTGGCATTTCAACACAACTACGACCTTGGGCCTCAGCTTTCACCTGTGCAACCTGGACTTCCTCCCACCATACTTCACTGTTTGGTTTATATCCCATTTGCATTTCGACGTAATCGAATGGGTTCCTCTGCACTGCGAGCTTGAAACAGAAATCCCTAATCTCCATTGCACTCTCTTTCGAGCTCATGTGGCGATCATTTTTCTCAATCGTGTCAGCCAGCCGTTCCAGTGACTTGATAAAGAGATCCAGGCAATATGAGTAATCCCAGTGCCGATGGTTTTTCAACTGATCACGAAAGAACCATACGTTGCGGCAGAACCAAACAATGTTCCAAAACTGATCGGTTGCTTCCTCGATAAAGTCGAGAACCCGCCTATAAGCCTTCATCCTCATCCTCCCACACTTCGGCGTCGAAGCCGGCGTCGATAGCCATGTTGGCAATGAGCTTGACAGGATCCTCACCCTTTTCCAAGAACTTGGCGAGGTATGCCATGGCTCGCAGCCCATCACATTTCACGTGTTTGAACATGTTAACCTGGGAGCCTGCCATCATCCAGTTAATATGGCTTTGGACAGCTTCAGCATCTGGGCGTTTGGGCAACTCGAGCTTGGTAACCCACATACGCTTTTTTACGGCTTCAGCGTGCTTCTCACGGAGGTTAGCACAGTTCTTTTCCCATTGAGTAACAAGATCTTTTTCAACCTCGTCCTTATCATAGTATGTATGACCGTACGATGAATACAGACTCCGAATCTGGTCGTTGGTAAACGTCACGCCATCGTATGCCTGACCGCCTAGCAACTGAATCATTGTTTCATCAGTTGGGGTCGCGCAGCGAAAGCCGCTTTTGTGACCAGGTATTTTTCGTCGAGACTCAACCATGGGAACCTCCAATTAGTCAGATACGGTTGCTTTGGCGCCGCTAGAGAATGCACCAAGCCCAAGCAAATAGCCAAGCCAGTACCATCCGCCATTATTGCATGCATCATAGCATGACACGGAGTCGTCGAATAGCGAATAAAGGAAAGCAAGACCTGCAGTCATACCATTCCAAAGCCCAAACCAGAACCCACTCTCCTCACTCGAGGTGCAGCCGATCGCCTTGTTCACAAGCTCCTGGTTAAACCCGTCAGCACACGCAGAAAAAAGCATGCATGCGAGGAGGAGGAGAAACAGGTTCTTGGTGTTCTTATTCAAATTCATTTGTGCCGTCCGTATTCTAAAAAAGTGCCAATCCCCAGAGAACCAACATCGTAACTATCCAAATAGTAAACATGTGCATCCTCCAGTTCCTATAAACATTATACCACGATTTACGGCCGTTTACACAAAACTGATGTTATTTGATTCGCAAAGATATTTATATGTATAAAGAGTTATTACGTTTATCGTATTATTAACAAGCTGAATGGGCGATTTTATATCGGCGTTAGAACCTGCAAAGGAAATATTCATACAGATTCATACATGGGATCAGGTTCTGCGATTGGATTAGCTATCAAAAAATATGGAAAGGAAAACTTTGCTAAGGTTATAATGTCGCAACATGAAACCCGCAATGAAGCATTGCTTGCTGAGGCTTTGTATGTTCCGCAAGAGTTGGTCGACGATTCAATATGTTACAATCTTTGCCAAGGTGGTCTCGGCGGTGAAGGATATTCCCCTTCTGTTGAAACACGAAAGAAACTTAGCAACGCATTGAAAGGTCACCTTGTCTCTATTGAAACACGAAAGAAAATCGCCAAATCATTGACAGGTGGAACTAGATCACTTGAATCTCGACAAAAAATGCGCGAACGAGCCTTACAAAGAGAACCCATATCAGATGCTACTCGTCAAAAAATGAGTGCAGCAAAGAAAAAGCAAGCAAGAACGCCGGCTGCACGCAAAAGAGTAAGTTTGTCTACCATTGGAAGACTTTGGTGGAACAATGGCACCCAAAATAAGTTTTGTAAAGATTGCCCGGGTGATGAATATGTCCGCGGCCGAATCAAATGGGCCAAATCACTTGATAAGAAGCCTATCTAAACCTGAACCGCACATCCAGTTTTTGTCGCATTTACCTTTGACGCCTGCTGTCGAGCCTGAGCCGGTCCACTGCCACACATCCCATTGGTTCCAGACACGAACGCCGCGTTTTGGTTCAATACCGGTGTTGTAGCTTGCCCACCAACATGGGTATTTGCTAAGCCGCTTCAGCAAATCTTCATCGGCATGCTTGAGGTATAAATCTGATGCCCACTTCGCGCAGTAAATTCCTGGCTTACAACCGAGCTTAGCCTCGACATACTCCAACCAAGTCAACGCCCACTCAGCATTGTAACTGTCGTCGGACTTACTTCCAGCTTCCAAATCGAGCATGGGAATCAAGTCGCCACAACGAACATGGCCTTTGATGGAAGCCAGGAAATTGTCTGCTTCCTGGATTGCATCGCGGAAATCTTGCTTTGGCCCGTTGTCAGGTCGACCGAAATGGTATCCACCAACAATCAATCCAGCATTTCGCACTGCGGTCATATTTCTCTTACGTGATTTGTCCTTGAATGTGGTACCTTCTGAGCACTTGATCCATGCGAAGCTGACGCCATCCTTTGCGACCTCCTTCCAGTTGACCTTGCCGTTGCCGTTGTAGATGTCGATGCCAGCCAAAACTGGAATGCCCAGGTGATCGAGGGTGACAGGTCCTGCGACGCCATCAGATGATAGGCCATGATCTTCTTGGTAGTCCTTCAAATCGCTTTCAGTTCCGGGACCGAAGTCTCCGTCGATGAACTTGCATTTCAGCGCCATCTGGAGACGCTTGACCTCTTGACCCTTATCACCCGCTCGCATTACAAATTGTTTCATTATGTTCTCTCCTGCACTTTGTGCACCTCTAAATAGGCTCACGCTTAGCGCGCTTAGACCTATTTGGCATACTGTTTCTGCCCATAACCCATCCGACGCGAATGTTGCTTTCAACATCATCAATTGGAACCAATTTATTGGCACCATCTTTTTTCATCCATTTTCTTGCTTTGGCAAATTGTGTTCGGCCCGGCTTCCAGCCTTTTTTCAAGTATTCATCAAACAACATGTTTTGTATTTGCTTGTTTACACCATTTTTACAAACCCATTTAAACGTTTTGCCAAAGTTAGGATTGTTTTCGCCAGTCATTAAATCAGATTGGCGTTGTTTTTGTTCGTTTGTTCTGGTCGTTCCAAACATCCCGTTCTTTTCGCCCATTAAAGATGCTGATCGTCTTGCAAGCATCACAATTTGTAATTCGTCTGCTTTTTCTTTGCCATATTTTTCAAGCCATACATCATAGCATCCGCGACCACGCATTCCATGGTTTTTTGATATTAATCGTTTCGTTTTTTCTGTGTGTTTTCTACCATAAAAAGGGTTTCCTGTTCCACGAAATGAATCGGCAATTTCATTCAATGCAATATGCTTTTCATGATCAGATGCCAGATGTTGCACACCAAATCGCATTAATGCAAAAACCATTTTTGATTTTTCAATGCCGACTAACATTTTTGTTAACAATCTATGAACTGCATAATGCTCAAGCACGGTTAACAAAACAAGATTTTCACAGTCGTCGGTGCCACCTAATGATTTCGGTAAAATGTGATGATTATGATAATTGGCTACATCACTTCTTCGTCGACATGAGAGTTTTGCACTTTTAATTATTTCATAATATTGGTGCGTTGAATCGTTATCAATAAACATTTTTGTTCGTCGCATAGTTTGCCCCTTTCATAGGATAAATATGCCCGTGAATCAGTTTTGTTTCAGTATTGATAAACTATTAAATTGTCCCGTCACCATCGAAAAATGCCATGAGGCGTTTATTGTATGCACCGAATGGGCCGTTGTTAACCCAGGAAACTGGAACCCAGGCAACCCAGCCTTCTTTCTTCAGGCGGATGCCTCGAAACTTGACAGGAACACGGCACTTATAGAAGTGCGACCTCTCGCGGTATGCTACATGACTGACGTACGGTTTTTGGAGTAAATCCAATGTGCTCAGCATGATTCCTGTTTCTTCGTACAGCTCTCTGACAGCGGCATAAATCGCATACTCACCGTCTTCGATCTTACCTCCTGGCAAGCCCCACTTGGTGCTGAAGATTCCCCGGGTTACTCCTAGAACGTAGTCTTCCTTTGTTGGATGGTAAATCAAGACACCTGCGCTTTCCAGCGGTCGTCGTTTGTTTTTCATATCATCCTCTCTTCGTTGGTGTACCCGCCCGGAGTCGAACCGGGGTGTTGAACGCTTCAATTTCATGTCATTCACAAGGTTATCCGGTTCTTCTCAACCGGCAAGTCTGCCTATAAAACACCCGTCCCGTTCTAGACACTGGGACCCACCTGGCGAGCCAGGGAACCATTTAGCAACCATTTTTATCTCAATGCGGTAAAACATCCAGCCAATTTTGGGTATCAAGGTAGTTGGCCACCTCGCAATTATGCAGCTTGTGCGTAAGAGTACTCCGAGTTATCGTTAGCAATTATCATTTCAGCGTTTTTACGAAGCCGCGCTGCCCTTCGCCTTGCACATTCAATATTATTCGCCCAATCGAAACCAGTTCGGGCACATTGTTTGTCAAATTCTCCTATGTTCAGCGACGTTTCATCGCCCTCAATATAAGTATAATCATTTTGCGAAAGATGTTCACAGGCCTAGCTTCTTCAAGCGAGAGATTGTGTCCTTACTCTGTCCAGTTACATGCAGGATTGCGATTCCTCCTGCTTCCTGCCACTCCTTGATTGTTCGAGGTTTGTCGTCAATCAAAACATTCGGCACACCATCAGTTGTAGCGTAATTCTGCTTTGCAGCAGCCCTCGTGCAGATAACCTCCTTTGCTTCTGGGCTCAAATTCGAGCGGGCCCAGACGACCTTTCCAGATTCAGCAGAAGTGCCAGAGCGGTGAGAAATGCCAGCAGTAAGCAATCGAACAGTTCGGCCACGTGTGACCAGGAATGGCCAAAGCAACTCAACTCCGTCAGCCTGCTTTCCAAGTCCTGCGAACCATGCACCCGGGTCCCGGCCAATCAGGAAAAACATCAAATTACGAACCGACTTGTAATTCAAGTCATCCTCAGTCGATGTCCTGAAATCTGGACCCAGCTCCTTCAGCACCTTTCGGTATGCTCGTGCCTGCCCGACACTCAGGAACTCCTTCTCAACACTCGATGCGTTGTCCAAGAATTTATTCACATCGGCGATTGCAGTCGATACAAAATCAACGATCACTCCGTCCATGTCACAGTAAATATCAGACCTAGTATCCAGCTTCACACTCATAAATTAACCTCTTATTGTATTATCATTGGCCACCATGGCCATTATTCTCTATCGTCGATGTGCTGCAAGTCGTTCAGAGACAACCTTTGCACTCATTCCCTTTATCGGTCGTTCGCCGTACCCGGTGTGCCATTTGAAGTTTTTCGAAGGCTTTCCCCATCCCCGGGTGATGTCACCAAGCTGGGCAATCATGCCCCGGAGGTTCCTTGCTACAACTGTACCTTTGACACCTGGTTCTGACGTCCAAAGACCAGAAACCACCGGTGGGGTTGACCCACCCATCCCATCGTAGCCACCTTGAGCACTTCGCTCAGTCAACTCGATTGTGACCGTGTCAGTCTGCGGATGATACCATACCTTGAAAAGTTCTGATGTACGTGAGTCTTGGCCAATGAACGAAACACACTCCCCGATCAATCGGTTGGTATCCCAATTCATCTTGATTGGCTCGATTCGGTTATATCGAACGTCATACGAATACGACTCCGACAGCGCTCGCTTTACAACATTCCGCAATTTATTCTCAGTGATTTTCATGTTTGTCCTACTGTTGCGTATAAATATTGAAGAGAAAGCTCTCCATTGTCGTTACATTAATATTATACCACGCTTAGAGACATCTTACACGATATAGGTTCTTAGCAAGCACTAATTTTAGGTTTCTTTCGTACTCAAACCGGCACCCGAGATTCCACGGGGTAAGATTGTACGATGTCCATTTCGGCCACTCAGATGACGAGCGTTTTTTCCCGGTCGACGTTGTACCGTTTGGTGCATTGATCTTTGTAATCAATCGAGGAATAGCTCCACCTTCTTCTTCCGTCAGATAGGTGATAGAAACTAAGTCGCCCACCTCGAATTTTGAAATAGATGACTCGGCCATTTATATCTCCAAAGGTGATGCCGACCAAATGATCTCATTCAATGACTGACTGCATGATTGGCGCAAAAACTCCCCAACGATAAACTTGAAAGTGTGAAATTCCTTAATCACAGTAATGAGCTGCCCGTCCTTGTAAAGATTGAAGACACCGACCTCCTCGAAGACATCGCTTTTGTTCATTATCAACGTGTTGACACCATTTACGTTTACTGCCTTGATAAGGTTGTCGACGTCCAGCCAATTTGTCTGTCGTGGACGTCCCGTAGTAGCTCCAAACTCGTTGCCAACCTTTTGCAGTTCATACAACGCAGGCTCTTTACCCTGAAACGCCTTGGCACCGACGTATGTTTCGTATGGCTTGGCCACACCGTACACCTTCTTGATTGCCTGCGGTGGGATGCCCGCCATGACAGCTCCGGCGGTGGTGCAGGTTGCAGACGTGACGTATGGATAGTCTCCCCAGTCGACATCGAGATAGAAGCCTTGGGCTCCCTCCATTAGGACATTGACATCGGCCTCATTTGTATGAAGTTCCTTGTATTCGTCAATCAAGTAAAGCCCGAGACGCCAGTCTTCCTCAGCACATGTGCCAACACGACTGACCTTATCACGATACGCAGGACCATTCCCTGTCTTGGTCGTACCGATTCGGGATTCACCTGCTTCCTCTTCGACATGTTCGGGTGTCACCAAGTGTGCCTTTTCAGATACACGGAGAAGATCAACCATCTCAATTCCAGCAGCCGCAAGCTCAGATATTTCATTCATCAGCTTTTTGGTGTCGACAACACAGCCTCGACCAATAATCGATTTCAGCCCGCGGAACACACCGGCTGGCACCAGGTGGGTGACAAATTTCTTCCCTTCGTGGTAGATTGTGTGGCCTGCGTTGGAGCCTCCACTGAATCGCATGACATGGGTATAGTTTCCCTTCTTCGCCAGCGAATGAACAACCTTTCCTTTGCCGCAGTCGCCACTTTGGCAGTCTACAACAACATCTGCTGATAGTTTACTCATTTTTTCCTTTATAAGATTTGTTTGAAATCGTTTATGTCAATTTGTTTTTTCGCGTTTCGCTTGTTTATAATAAAACAAAACGTTTTGTTGTTCAGTTTACAATAATCTGTTGCCGCGGCGTTCTTTGCCATGACTTTATCTTTTTGTTTGTCATACCAATATGTGCTTTTTATTTCGACAAGCTTATTTCCATTTGTTGTTTCAACTTCAAAATCTACAAAATAATGATGAATGGTACCATTATATGCGTATTTTATTGTCGGCCCATTATGGACACGAATATTATTACTTTCACAAAATTGAACAAATTTTTGTTCATATGATCCTTGCACCGCAATCGTGTCATCAAATTTTGTAACATAGCGTTTTGACAATGCCCGGCCACCTCCATTGCATGCTGCCCGATTTGCTATTTCATTATCATGCATTACATTTTCAACGCCATATCGTTCCATAACGACCTTTTTTATTTTTTCTTTGATTTCTTGAGACTGTCCGGGATATTCTACACCGTAATTTTTTAGCATTGTTTGCTTTTTCTTTTCTTTGACTTCTTGAGCCTGTGATGGGTTTTCAACACCATACTTTTCTAAATTGCTAGCAATGATTCTTTTTTTGATTTGTTTTGCAGCAAAGACATTCTTAACGCCATATCGGTCTAAAGTCGTTTGCTTTCTTTTCTCGTTAGCTTGACTTGCTTTCGCCTTAATCGACTTTCCTGATCTTTGGCGGCGTCCTGGGTTTGCATCGCAGCACGCTCGCGAGCAAAAATGATAATTTGCGCTCATACAAGCTTTTCTATACATTCTTTTGAATTTTATGTTGCATGTTTCACATTGCAGTAGCAATGTACGTTTTGGTGGGGCAGTCTTGTGTAGTATTTTTATGAACATGATTATAAATATCTAGGTAAACAAAAAACCACAATCGCCGTATTGGCAATCTACAACAATATCAGCCGTCAACATTTATAGGGCTCCTAAGCTTTGTCGCGGGATCCGTACCGCATGAGAACATTGTACTCGTTTGTCTTTCCAATCCGTGAAAAAATGAGCGGGATATAAATCCAGATCTTCTTATCCTTCCACTTTTCTTTGAGCTCTGGGATGATTGCGTCTTTCAATCGCTGGCCAAATTCAATGTCAGCCACCGGCTGACCGCTCGATAGTTGTTGTGCAATGTCATCGTTTGTTGGTCCCTGGACTGTTGCGGTCAACGTGTGCGTTAATGCGACGACCGCGTCGCCATCATCAGGAAGTGCCGCCGGAAGCGTCATAATATCCCAGTCAAGATCAAGGTCGCGGAAGACTCTTGTAATCGCTGGAAAGACGATGTCAACAGACTCAGGAGTCCACGTGCGGGGTTTCTCCTTTGGAGGGTGGCCTGTACTCATAAGCGCATACTTCGCCTGGTTTTCCAGGAGATTCGCTGTCAAATACGCTCGTTTCTCCTCCAATCCTTGAAGCAACCCTGTCTTACTCCATTTTTCCACAATTCCTTCACGCGTCATTATGTTTTGCCTCTGTTGTAATCATTGCCAGAATAACTTTCGCGATCTCACCTGTCAGAATGTCTTCAGCTTTCTTGACACCTAAAATTGCTGAGTCATCCATCAGTTGCTCAGTGTCCCAATGGAAGTCCACTTTGCGCCCATCGAGGTACAGTTTCCTGTATCCCTTGAACGTGGCGGAATCAAACATAACCGGCGACAGGCGCAAACGTCCTCGATCGATCCCGGCGACGTATGCAATTGCCTGCATGGCATCTTCAAATTTCTCTTTCATTACTTTACCCCTTTTGGTTTGCGCATTGGTGCGATTTTGATGTTGTTGAACTTGCAGAAGTAGAGAATGTGTTCGTACATTTCAGTGCTGCTATTCACACCCCAATCGGTATTCTCATCAATGATATCCTTTTCATGCGGCGCGCCGTAAGTGAACACCGAATCATATGCCTTCAATGCAATATCGAGATAATAATCGTAGTCATCCCATTCTTGTTCTGTGTCTTTGATCCATTGAATCTTTTCATCAAGAGCCTTTTTGTTGTTTTGAACGCTGTGAGACCATACCCACTTTTGTGGAGCATCCTGATAAAAACGATATACACCTAGAAGTGTGGGATGTTTCGGGTTTGGTCTGATGGAGAAAGCTTTCGTACTGAATAAAGCTGACTCATCTTGAATCACAACGATTCGCTTTTTGGCAGCCTCAATGAGCTCCTCGAGCTCCAACACACCCAGGTTTGAAATGTCAGTCATTTTCTAGCATGTCCTTGAAGCCTTGAATGCTCCTTTTCAGCATTCCCTCGAGCTTCTCGTCAGTTGCAAACACCGGGTAAACACATTCAATTCGTGTCTCAGATTCAACTGGAATAATCACCGTAATGATTTCACCACAATCAGGTCCGGTGGGTTCGGATGTTTGCCCGGTTTGTTCCTTAAAGTAGTTTTGGGCATTTTCAAGGTAATTATGACGATCACCAAAGGCGACTTTGCGAGTGTCCAAGTAGATTGCCAAAATCAATAGCTTATTCATTTCCATTCCTCAATTTTTCGTAGTTTTTGATGCATGATGCCTCTGACAATTCATTTGGTAGCCATGCTTTATCGAAGTACCTGTCACGTTGGATACCGAGCTCATCAATGTAAACGTAGCCTAGGTTGTTAGGGTACAGGAAGTACACACCCGGAAGCAACCCCTTTGGAAGCTCGTCCTCATGAAATGATCCTTGGAACTTCACCGGCTGACCGTTGTACGTCTTTGGTGGCTGCCCAAAGATTGACGCGATTTCTAGGTTCACATAGCTCATGTATTTATTCTATGAAAAAGGGTTGTGGTGTTCACTTATGACGATTGATAAGGGAGAGCTCGCAAGCCATTCGGGTGGCATTGCAATCTGCAAACATAATGCAAACAACATCTTTATCATCACACACCCGTGTGACTATGCCGGGATGAAGGTCAGACTGTTCAAACTCTGTTTGCCAGCCATGCCGTGCTTCACGGGCGTTGATAAGATCCCCAACCTCAAAGATAAAATTCGGTGCTTCTGTTTTCATAAAACCTTTTCCATGCGCTTTCAAACAGGAAATGACAAGTGGCAAGGACGGCATGCAATGCCATTGTCATTCCTGTGCTTTCTTTGATGTTCCCAGTGACTAGGTAAATGACCAGCAACGTAATGGAAACCGATATGCACCTCCACAGTATTACTTTGATCAATGTACCTTTCATGTTAACCCCACGTGTTCTTGCGGACTTCGTCCAGCGTGTAATCCTGTGTCACCTCACCATCCTCAAACACCGTCTCGAGCAGGTCAGCATCTGATGCCGAAGACTCCGGAACGGTCATGATTTTATTTCCGTCTCTACCTGTCATTGCAACCAAGGCATGTCGGCCCGGCTTCGAGCGCTTACCTGGAGCATCAATCGGATCCTTGAACACGTCTCGGCCTTCACCATTTACGCTAATCCAAGAACACTTGAATGCAAACTTCTGGGTGTCACGGTTCATCTTCTGGAGCAAGGCTCCTCCTGACCCGAATGCGATATTATCGGCACTCCAACCAGCAGCCATGATTGCATCAAGAATCTGGGAAATCACAAAGCGGTCAACTCCATCCCCTTGGATGATACGCACGTGAGGATCTAAGACCTTGTAACCTTTCTTGTTGGTGGTAAATCCAAAGGCCTCCCCAAGACGCTCCAGACACTCCAGGACAACACTCTGTGGGTCTCCTGAGTCCGGCCGTACGACCAGCGTTCCATCTCGAGCCAGGATTTCTGCTTTCAGTTCCTGACCCCACAATTCTGAGCACGCTTTGTAAATGTCGTAGCTATCTGAAACGCATGCAACCAGTCCGGTTGGGTATTGCTCCAGCATGTTTCGAAAGGCATTGACCTCGCCTTCCTTTCCCCACGATGTAATTGTCGAGTGCTCACTGGCTGGAATGCTGAATCCTGCCATTTGAGTGTTGTAGTGGTTCCTGGCCAATACCAAGGCTGCCACCGTATCTGTTCCCATGAAGTTGACAAGGTGACCGAAGCCACCGATGCCTGCAGTTTCAACAGACGACACACCACGGAAACCGAAGTCGTGCAGTTTGAAGTAGATGCCTGCTGGTGTTCCGGATTTCTCCAGTGCCGCAGCAATAATCAACCGGCTGGCCCGACTAATCGTTGCCACGGTGCACGGGTACCAAACCTGAACCAGCAAGGTCTCGAGGTAATTGGTCAACCACCAACACTTCGGGTCTGTATTCTCAATCGTCAACATCACGTTGTGGGTCGGAACAACTGTTCCTTCCCTGACCGCTTTGATTCTGACGGGCAACCGCCCATCATGCTCATTGAGAATGTGCTCCCAGCCTTCTCGGTTGAAACACGTATCGTTGCCGAAATGCAGATGGAAGAATTCCTCTGCTTCGTCGATGCGTTCCTGTGTTACGACCTGTCCCTCGAGGTATTCCTGCAAGAAGTACTGCAGTCCCACGAAGACAACATCGTCGAATTCACCGCCGCGACTCTCAAAGTAGGAGTAAACGGTCTCAGTTCCCTCAGGATATTGCTTGGAATGTGATACCTTGTATGAATCTGTCATCAAGATAATGTTTTTTGGATCGATGTTCTTGTTGTAGTAGCTCATGCTTTCACCTCTTTCTTCGATGTGATCTTCACTTTCTTCGGGGACAGTCTTGTACGTTCCTTTGGCATGTTTTTTTCAATGTGCTCCACTAGTGCATTGCAAAGCGGAACGTGCTCATCGCAAACGAAATTTGAAATCGTTGACGGCAAAACATCCAGTCCACACTTAAGCCTTTCGATTTTGACCCATTCGACTTCGTACAAATCATCTGTCGCCTCAATGGGTCCCCACAAGTACACACCGGTGAAAAACACAGTCGTGATTTTATCCTGACGTCTTCGATAGCGCCAGTCGTCGATAACGAAAGAGCCAATGTATTTGAGTGGCTTGCTCACCTCAATGTTCCCACCGGTTTCCTCGTTGAATTCTCGGAGAGCTCCTTGCTCATGGGTTTCTCCGGGCTGCAAAAAGCCGCCAGGGAACCGTAGCTTGGCACCTTCATACTTACGACCCATCAAGACTTCATTCGTCTTGTAGTTGATGACAGCCATGTCGGTCGTGCCATACGCAGTCGGGTAACGATTGTATGAACCGTAAATGACACCGCGGCGGAAGTCGATTGAACCGTTGGCACGTAGTGCTGCTTCGGCTCGAACCTGTGTTCCGCTGATGTAAATCTTCTGCTCCAACTCAACGGTTGGGAAGACACCATGGTATCGCAACATGAAGCTGTCTCGGCTACCGTAAAGGGTAACATCTCCAACAGGACACACTTCTCGAATCTTCTTGTCTAAGAGGGCAGACCAGGGCTTGTCGAATTCTTGGTCTGAAATTGGTAGAACAATAATCTCAGGGTACTTTTCCTGAATCATCTTTTTTCGTAGATCGTAATCCAGTGGATTCCTTTTGTCTCCCAAACCGGGACAAATCCCGAGGAACACGATCACTTTGTTGTGGGTCTCAGCCACTTCATCCAGAACACCAACGTGTCCTGCATGCAACTCCGGAATCTGAAATCTCCCGACCACGACTCCAATCTCACGCTTTTTATTATCACTCATTTATACACTCTTCCTTGCTAGGACCACAATCAACCTAAGCCTCCCGGCTGTGATTATGATGTTTCGCTGTTTGCCTCCCGGCATTTACGAGAACCCCTTGTCCTCATGATCTAATTATACCCGCCACCATGGCGATGTACAAAACTATGCTCCGTGCGGTTTATTCTCCTGCTGAGTTGCAGATGAAACCTTCACAAACTCGTGGCGTTCATACAACTCCGGTACTGTTCGTGCTCCTGAGTATGACAGGCCACTTCGAATCCGCGCCGCGAAGGGTTTCATTACACTAGCAACAGATCCCTTTGGATCAATCATCGCTGTGGTACCTTCAATGTATTGTGGGTCCTTGTCACCAGGCTTCTTACGGCGATGCTGGGCAACATTAGATGCCATACCTTCATACGCGATCTTGCCATTCCATGTTCCACCGTTTGGGCACTCATTCGTTCCTGCGAGAACAGATCCAAGCATCACAAAGCTTGCACCGGCGGCGAGGGCCTTTACAGCGTCACCACTGTTTCGAATGCCACCGTCTGCAATAATGGGTGCCTCGCTGCGGGATATTTTGACACGACAAACAGACTCAAGCGTCGGCAACCCGTGACCGGTTACAACCCGAGTGGTGCAAACACTTCCTCCACCGATGCCAACACGAACCATATCAGCACCTGCTTCATAAAGAAACTCAGCACCAGCTGCTGTGGCAACGTTGCCAGCAATGATCAGAATTTTATCACCAAACTCATCCCGTAATCGGTGAATTGCGTCTTTAACATTCTTATGATGTCCATGGGCTACATCGATTAGGAAAATCTTTGTCCCACATAATTCGTATGCTGCTTTGGCACGTACAAAAAAGTCCCCTGTCGCGCCAATTGCAACTCCGTATAGCGGAGCAGTCACTTTGCGAATGATGTCTAGCTGTTCCTCAACGGTATTGTAACGATGGATAATACCCATCCCACCGCAATCACCCAAGGCATTGCACATCTCGTCTTCACAAATCGTTGTCATCGGCGCCGCAATGACGGGAAGATACAAATAACCAAACCCTCGAGGCAGGCCAGCACCAATCACAATGTCATCCCTCGAGGGGATCGATGATTTGCGTGGTACCAGAAGTACATCATCAAAACAAATTGTGTCATACGCAAATGCGTTATGTGCATATCGTGTCATATTACTTATCTCCCCATGATTTTGTTCGCAAGTGAATCGAGAACAGCTTTGCAGCTCGAGCACCAATTGCTTTCCTTACCTCTCGGGTTGGCTCAAACTCGCCTTCACCTTCGATCATGACATCTTCGATCATTGCAGGAATGATTTTCTGCATGTCAGCGTAACCCACATCTTGCGGGAACTTGTCAAGCACATGCTCCAGGCGCATATCGGTAACCCACTCTTCAGCAATTGCTTGGGCGCCATTCAGCTTCTTCCTTGCATCGGGATCCAAGATGGTGTCACCTTTCGATGCCCGCTCAGAAAACTCAGCAGTCTTGTGTTTTGCCATCAGTCGCTTACCGCTCGGCATTGCAACCTCTTCGATTGGCCGGAGCACGACACCTTCAGATACTTTATCCTCGATGATACCTCGGCGTTTGGCAACCCGAGACGGTTTATCTCGTTCAATCGTGACTGCCGCAAGGTTGGCTGGGATCCGTTCATATGGAACGAACTCAAGCCCAAACTTAAGGACAAACTCTTCAGCCCGAGGAACAGGCAACCATTCATTGCCGAGTTTGACTTCAAATGCGATGAAGAGTAGTTTTGGTCCATATGTGTGCGACATTTTCTGTTGAGCGCCGCCATATGCCTCACCGAAAATGGTTACATCAGCATGCCCAAGCTCGTGAAAGATGTCAATGAGTCCTTGCTGATAAAACAAGTCGGTGAACTCTTGATGCTTCGACCCGCCAGAAAAGAATCGCAATACGGCATTGTTCTTATTCTTCGGTGTCTTGTTGGTATAACGGATATGTGCCGATGTGCCATGAACTTTCTCCATGGCATAACACTCCTTGAAAAGCAGGATGTTTTGGTCTTTGTATAGATTTGAGATCTTGGCGTATCCAATAATGTCCCCCACGGGACCTGTGCCCCTTATTTATAACTCAATTATATCATAAAAATTGTCAGTTTACACGAACAACTGGATATTTAGTAACGTATACATAACCCATGGAGAATATATGAAACGCCATTACATAATTTACACATACAAAGATCCTCGAAACGACAACATATTCTATGTTGGCCAAAGTATCAACGGAATGAAAAGAGCCCAAGCCTTTAGCCAACACAACGTTTGGTGCAGGAGAGTTATTGCAAAAATTGAAGCATCGGGAATGCATGTTGAAATAGAGATCACTGATGAACTTGAAAAGACACGCGACGTCCGAAATGAATTGAACGTCGCTGAAAAGGCTCGCTGTGCTGCTATTCAAAATGAAGGGCATCATCTAACAAACCTGCTTTTTGGTGAAAACATGAATAGACCGCATCTGTATGAGACAGAAAGAAAAGCTCATGGAAACAAAGGAAAAGTTCGAACCGCCGAACATAGAAAGAACATGAGTAAGGCCCAAAAAGGACGTAAGCATTCACCAGAAACAAAAATGAAAACGTCTCAATCTCTCACAGGTAGAAAAAAGTCTGAGGCTCACAAAAAAGCAATGCGTGATAATTGGTATGAAAAGCGGGGCCCAGAAGTTTTCGAGAAGATTGCCGCATCAAAACGAGGTAAACCTAGAAGTGAAGAAACAAAGGCGAAAATTTCAGCATCTGGTAAACAAGGTGCACTGAAAGGATGGGAAACCCGAAGACGCAACGCTGAAGCTAAAACCATACCAGGATGAATCTTACACGAAGTTCACACATTACTTTTCTAATAGTTTCTTCATTGATTTGAGTTTTTTCAATGTTGTTGGAGGTTTTGTCCAGCACATGCCAAGAGCGGGAGTGTCTGAGAATTCGCCGACCTCATCAATATTCGTTCCAGTCACATCCGGGCGGTAATCACGGTAGTGGTTCCATACATTTTGGGCTTCATCTGAAACTGGGTCGCGGTCGGCCATGAGCCCATCGCCTTCCTTTGTGGCATACTCCATGGCGACATCGTATAGTAACGGTCCCCATGATTTTGATGCCCTGACGAAGTTTATCATCCAGACGTTCCCGGCGATATCATGCATCGTTTCTACTGATGCCGGTGGGTCAATGTACATCTCGCCGAGGGGTGTTCCGCCATGATCGATGGGCTTCTTTGATTTGTCGCTGTAGTAAATGTGTACACCGTACTCATCCATTGCAGACGAGTCAATGGTGATATACACATCGTCTAGGTCATTGATACCGACGGCACGCTCGAGGAGTATTTCAATGTATTCACGGAGGAGCTTCATACCAATTGAGCCCTCAGTTTTGTCTTTGGGTATTTGCCCGCCAGTGCGGCGACGGCTTTTATGTTCTTCGCTGAGTCATCTATAAAGTAAATGTCGTCATGGCCGTTGTTGATTTTTTCTTCAATCCAGTCTGCTTTGACTTGCGGGTCTGAATTGCCTAGCGTCACCAATTCGATGCTGCTTGTATCTATACCAATGTCTTCTAGGAAATCAAGTATTCCTATCCTTGCGGCATCACCTCGAGCAGTCAAAATCACCACATGCCTGCCTTGGCTTCCGGCTGCCAAAACCCTGCGAAGGATTTTCATGTGCCCCTTGATTGCCTGCGGGTTTTTGAGGGCACCACCAAATTGGCTATAGTCGAATTCGTCACCTTTGACAGGTTTATAGATCGACCACTCGGCTGGCGTCTGTTCTATCGTCTCACCGGATGCCTTGTTCAAGATGATCATTGAATCGGTCATCGCCAGCGTATCATCAAAATCAAAAACCCTTAGCTTTCTTTCGGTAAGCATTTTTTGCTCTACTAGATTGCCGAACCGAGAAATATCTTTCGCCGAAACCCAATAGTGTCGTTCGCCATCAGGAAATTCGTCGTCTAAGTTTGCATATTGCTCAGGTATTTCAATTGCCACAAGCTCATTTCCATAATCATTCGTTGCTTCGCCATTAGGACTTGTTGAAAAATAAACCTCTGTTCCAAAACCCGTTTTTATCTTCGAGGTAAAACCATTTCGCTGTATCGCGGCGGCGTTGTTCGTTCGATGGTACAGCAATAGCGTTTTTTCTGCAAGTAGCATCCCAATATATTCGCGGAGGAGTTTCATGTTACTTTATCACGACGCCCAGGTCTTTCAGATCCTTGATTGCCCGCTGCATGTTCTTTGCATCGTTCATACCGAAGTCCATTAGCTCTTGGCCGATTTCCTTGCGGGTGATTTCGTCGTAGTCAGACAGGACATCAAGAATCTCTTCCCATGCCTCGTCCTTATCCTCAACCTCAATCTTGCCGGCCGCATGACGACCTGCCCTTGACAGCGCGTCATTGACATTCTTCTCAGCGAATGCTCTGGCGTCAACTTCATGTGGAGATGCTCGGTATCCATACGTGCTACCATTCCATCTCCATTGTGCTGTGATTGACCGGTACAGCGTCTGTCGATCTATATCACCGCCTTTCTCTTCACCATGCTTTACATGCTGGTTCCAATGCTGGATTTCGTGAAGTATTGTGTTCACCTGCTGTTTGAACATGTTCTTGGTCTTAGCTTTGTTGACGGTGAGTCGAGCGTAATGAGGGCTATATCGTCCCCATATACGACTAGGAAGGCTCCCGTATTGCCACTTCAATTTACCGAGGATTGAGCTCTCTTTTGCATACGTTGAAATAAGAAAGTTGACGACCTTTGGGGAGAGCCACTCTTCGCCAAATGCTGCGTCCTCGGTCAGGATCCTTTTTATGAATGTGATTAGGCTGCTCATATTATCTCCAATCGTCCAGCTTTCCTGCTTGACGAAGGAAATCTAATGTCGGTGTTGCCCCGAGTCTTGTTCTGTACATTTTGCTAAGTTCTGAGTCGACCCAGTCGCTACTGGCGCGGCGAGCTGAGTGTTGCAGTGCATTGTCATCATCTTGTGGTGTTAGCTGGTTTTGCATATTGTCCAGTTGAACATGCTCTACATCATCACGCGATTCTAGGTAATATTCCCAAATTCCTTGGGCTGAATAGGACACTGATTTGCGATCTGGCATGATGCCGGAACCGTTTTCAGCCGCGACCTCCATGGCGATGTCATATAGCAAAGGTCCCCAACCATCCGGAGCACCGGCGAATGTAACCTCATATGCATCAAGTGCTTTGCCATAATCTGATGGCATCGGGCGGGCAGCACTTACCTCACCAAGCGGCCCGTCTTTGATATCGGCATCTTCGCTGATAAGATAAACTCGGAAGCCTCCTAAACCAAAACGGGTCGGTTGAATCTGAATTGATAAATGTGCCGGTAGGTCTTGAGCGGTTTTCATGCCCTCAATTAGCAGTCTACGACCACCGGTTGATTGCTGGAAACATTCAACCAAGTATTTTGTGCCTTCATATGTACTTCTCATATGTCTAAATATCTTCCAGCTCCGGTTTTCTCACCCACATCCTGCTTTTGTTGGGTATGTTATCCATGCAGCGTAATAGTGCCCGTCCTGCGTTGCAAACTCTTCCCAGCCGGAGGCTTCATTTGAAATACCGTCGACTGAGTATGGGTGCCACAACCAATCTCTTCTGCACACTCTGCGCCCATCGAGCAACAATCTGTTCTGATCATCCCATGAAAGTCGATAGCGAGGCACCCCAGTTTTTTCAAGCACGATCCGTAGGACGATGTTGTTGTAATCCTGCGTCTCGGGATCAACGTCACCGTCAACGGTATAATGGTTGTCAAAACCGAAAAGCACATAAAGCCAATATGAAATGTATGTATTGTTATGAAGCTCACTCGCGAACCATCGCTCGGTGATGTTTCTAAGTCTTGACATCATTACCCGCTTTCCCCTCGGCGTCGATTCGTTCAAACTCGGCAAGGAGTTCAGGACTGATGCCTTCTAGGAGTGGCGCCATAGGCTTCATTTTTCGCATATATGACGCAAACAAAATCGTAATCATATATGCATCCAACGGTCTTAGGCCCGGCGTGTCATCCGGCACTGAAGCGATGAAGTCAACTGCTTTCTCTAAGACATGAAAGTTTTCTGGCGTCAGCGCTTCACAATCAGCACATCCCCACACAAACGTGTCGGAGCAAAGGATCCAGAACGTAATCTCATCATCTTTGAATGACCAGTGGAGAAGCTCTTGTTCATGCTCTGCCTCACCACCGCCTTCCTTTGTTTTGAAAAAGACGCCGTAATCAGCCGAAAACATCCGCAAAACCTTCTCAACAAACTCCATATTTTTCACAGTTTACCTCCGCTTGTAACAATGATGAATAACGCAACGAGAATCCCGAGGAGGGCGCCTTCGGGCTTATCAGTCACTCCGGCACCGATTACAGCGCCCAAACAGAATAGCAATATCGGTGCTGTTTCCCTGAATAGTTTCATTTCGTCCTCATTCATAAAGATTATAAAACGTCTCGCCATGTTGTTCAATGGCGTATTCCAAAATCGGTTTCATTTCCTTTTTATAAAGAACATCAATTTTCCTTTCCTGCGGGAATTGGGAGATTTTTGCCTCCCATTGTTTCGATTTGTAGCCTTTGATTTCGATCAAATCACCATCGACAACGAAATCAGGCAGAAACTTTCGATCTTTACCATCGAAGTAATATGAAAACGTCTCTTTATTTCGAATAATTTCCTTCTTATTGTCTTTTGCCCAAATCACATATGCAAGTTCCCATGTACTATCGCAGTAAATCCCCTGATACCACCCCCCTTTGCCTCGCCCGGAACCCCTTCTGTATCCACCGGAGTTCCCGCCAGCCGGTTTTGAGAAATTATAATTTACATCTTTCCGCCGGCAAACAACAGAACAAAATATCTTGTTTTTATGCGTTTTACCACAAATCGGACATTTCACCATGGGTTTTTTGGGTTTTTATTATGTGGGCTTTTGTTGCCAAACCCACCAATATAGCCGTGCTCTTTGAAATATTTCTTTGCCGATTGAGACATTTTTCTTTTGACTTTGCTTGTTCGTGGACCTCGGCTATTCGCACAAGGGCGAGAACAAAATCGACCATTTTTTTGATGGGCTGACCCACATTTAGGACATGTTTTCATGTTTATAAATATCTGCCACGAATTGAACCCGTATCAGTTTGATTGATTATAAACCGGTTACTAGTGCGAATGCCACGCACGTTCACCTGGAAACCCTATTTAGTTGTCGGCTGGCATGCCCACCCGGTCTTTTACTTTAGACAGACCGAGAGTTGTGTGACGCTAAAGCGCCGGAACATCGTAACGTGAAGCAATGTACCGCGTTTATTCCCTGCCACGCACAGGATATATCTATTGTATATACACTTGGCGAGATGTTCATCAAAACCGTTCGAATTTTAGGCCGAGCCGTTCTGCCAGTTCCTGTTCGTCAGGATGCCCATAGTATGTGTCGACGATCCAGTGAGCAATGACTGTCTCTTCAGATTTCATGTGAAACCTAGGTTTTGCAATAAAATCTTCTTTGTTTAGTGGGATAAAATTCAACTTTTCTGGAGAAAATTGCGGCCGTTTTGGTAGGCCTGAACTTTTATAAAACTCCTTGTCTGAATTTCTTGCCTTAGAAAGCCATTCTGTTCCCGCATCAACAAATGACACGAATGTCACACGCTTTTGTTTAAACGTAAAGTGCCTAACATGGCTCCTTGTTTTGTGGGTATTACCAACATAAGCATAGCAGCTTAGTTCATTTCGAGCGGGTTTATCGATTCCAGGATTATTTCCTATAGCTGCTATGTCGAAATAGTCATTTAGCCTGTCGCCGGTCGAGAATTTTCCCAATTCATGAACAACTGTAAATTGTTGCGGATTCTCAAAAAATGAATGATCAGCATGCAGGTTCCATAACTGCTTGATCTCTCGACGATAAGTCATTTCCGCTTTATTCAACGGTGAGTGTTCAAGTCCAGCTGAGAAGCTCCGGGTGCGATATTGGGATGTTAGTTCGTCACGAAAATCAGACAAAACCTCATTCACAAATTCGCGCAAATTATTATTCATATCAATAAATATCAGCCCCAAAGGCAAACGCCCGGCCAATCCTTTCGGACCAACCGGGCGAATGTCTGGTTACATATCCCTATGTTTATCAGCGACGATTGCCACGGGCTGTGTTTTCAAGCACTGCGTCCATGACCTTCTCCAGCGGTGTCCCTGCGAACACGTTCTGGACAACCTCTGGCAAGTCCTTGCCACCTAGAATCTGTTGGATAGACATCGCCTCGGCGACCTTGACCAACGTATCCTGGTTACCGAGTGCCAGTAGCGACTCAGAGAACCCAGCTTCGACTGCTTTCAATCGCTCGACGTTCGCAGCCGTCTGCTCCTTTAGCAACGCAACATCAAGATCCTGAAGCTCTTTCTTGTTGACCAACGCAATCTCATAAAGGATGTTCTTACGGTCCGCCTCAGCTTGCGTATTCTGCAGACTGATTTCATTCGTTGCATTACAGCTTTCCAACTCGCCCTTTGCGGTTTCAATTTCAGCTTTGAGGCTGGCAAGTCGTGATGCAAGGTTTCGTTCGACGGCAACCAAATCCAGGCTCGCACGATGTGCTGCTGTCTTATCTGTTTCATCAGCCGTCTGACGACGAATGTCCTCTGTTTTCTGCGTCACGGCGAGGCGACGCTTCGATCGAGCCAAGGAGATGTTATTCTCCACAACTTCGTGCTGTGCAACCTTCAGCAGGTTCTGGATCGTAACGTCACCGACGGTTGCTGAGAGTACCTCAACATCATAGATGCGCATACCATTCTCGTCGAATGACATGCCCTTACGACCTGCACCATCTTCACCCTTAGCACCCAGGAGCGCATCGCGAACGAAGTCCTCAGAACGAGTGAAGAATTCTTCAACAGTTACTGTCCGGATTGCGCCCTTCAGCACACTACGAATATGATCAGTCAAGAGCTTGACATAATTAGGCACATCGAACCACTTGGTTGGATCCTCACCTTCGAAGCCAACGCGGAGCACGACATTTGTCGAGACCTCAACACCATCTGACGTTTCCGCTGTGATGATATCGCTGACCTTGTTGTGATTGACCTGCAGGTACGCCGTGCTGAGTACGCGATTCGTGCTCTTTGGCTTACCAGTCGAGAGTCGCAATGACTCCAAGGTCTCGTTGAACCCAAGCAGGACACGCTTTGGTCCAAGCTCGACACGACGGTTTCCTGCCGTGTCAACAACCATGATGGCATATCCTGTCCAAATGTTGATCTTTGGAACACCTGCGAACTTCTTACCACCGAGTGTGACAGTACGAGGCTCAGTATATGTTGCGGCGCGAGAGAACTCGTCACCTCCCATCTCGGCTGAGGAGTGATTTCCCGCCTTCATCACATCAGCGAAGTATGCATCGCCAACCTGAAGTGCGTCGGCACCACGTGAGCGCTTACGGAACTTCTTCGAACGACCGATTTCACCTTCAGAAACCATATTGCTACGGGTCGTTGGGGTGTTCAGTTGCATGCTTTGCAGGCTGGCGTTATACTCACGTACCTCGTCATTTCCTGGGTACATCAATGTGCATTCAGCAGGAGACAAAGCCCGACGCACAAAGACGTACTTACGTGGGTCAGGCATATGCATCTTGCCTTCCTCTCCACCATTCAGAACCTTGATAGCCCCAGAGTGACGGTCGAGCAAGTATCGACCATCTCCAGCAGGGATCGCCGTAGCGAAGTGCTTGGTCTTACCATCATACTTTACAGCGCTGTGCTGCTCGCATGGGAAGTAGATTGGAGTCGTCTGGCCAGTGATGAAGAGCTCATCACCCTCCTTATAGACAGTTCCTTTCGGACCGTGATCTCCCTTTTCATCCGTGTACTCGGCGATGACCTTGATGTGAATTCCCTGAATCTTGCTGTTAAGCTCGACTGGGCGGAACTGACGGTCACCACGCTCGTTGGTAT